>Ga0182746_1000476_pt1 | contig 54230 bp, 38 predicted proteins | sample eDN3rd30CBELigOP_FD_128881 | JGI IMG/M metagenome (GOLD analysis project Ga0182746, IMG submission 128881) | Enriched Organic Plus compost microbial communities from Emeryville, California, USA - eDNA 3rd pass 30_C BE-Lig OP (version 2) (version 2) ...
CATCCATCAGATAAACCTTTCGCTTCAATTGGGTAAGATCTTTGCGAAAATGCGTATCCTTTTGCCAGAGCTTGTCCAAAAGAGCAAAGTATAGATCTTTAAAGAGTTCATGGGTGCGATGCTCTTGTTCTGGCGTTTGCTTCATATTTCCATTCCTGGGGAAACTTCCTGATCCAAACTCTTCTGACTCTTTACGCCACTTATATAATTGGGCAGCAGAGATTCCTAACTCACGAGCTAGCTCAGAAAGATTCTTCCTGGTTTTACTTAATTCAACTGCTCGCTCTTTAAAAATGCGATCGTACTTTTTACGGACTTTAATCATTATTTCAAAATTAAGATATTTTATTGTTCTTAACTTGATCTGCCGACTAAGTTAGCAACTCCAATAGTTATTTCTATTGGAGAAACTGCAAAAGGATCTACCTAATTAATTTGTAATAACGCCAACTTAAACATTTGAGAGAGGGAACAAATCAAAAATAAAAAGTCAGGTATCCGATAATGATTAATAGGATTTTTGCTCTTCTTCTCTTTTGTATATATACAAAAGTAATAGTACGATATGAGGACAAATAAGACAACTATTTTCAGAATATTCACAAGATTAGCGTCGTTTTTAACCATTAGGGTCAGGATTGCTAGCGAATATATTATCGCTCTTATTTGAAGCACTGTTAAGATCATTCTGATCGGATTGAAAACTAAAAAATATAAAAATAGAAGTGTAATTAAAAGCTATCTTTTATTTCAAGATTTGGTGTATAGTAAAAATAGTACTTCAATGTTAAGATGCGGCAACGTACACGTTAAAGTATTATTAAGTAAATTGTAAATGGAAAATAAGAATGCAGCAAAATTGGTAATTTGGAGTGCAACATATTTGGCAATAATAAATACACAATCCATTTCAAAAGTATGCTATAAAATTTATTTGTCCAAGAATGATTTCCCATTCTGCAATCTATAGCTTTCTCCTGTTAGATTTATGACTTCGCACCGAAACAAAATTCTATCTAAGAGTGCCGTTGCAATCACCTCATCTGCATCTGGCCCCATAGGATTTTATTAAGTGAATAATAGAGCTTGGCATTTTGTACGGCTGGTGCCAGCTGGTTCCAGTTCGAAAAATCCAGTGCCTCTCGGCCTCGTGCAACATGGTCATTGACAAAATAATTGACTGGTGTCAGCCGGTCATACCAGCGCAGGTTTGTCTGGCTTGAATGGCAGTCGAAGCAGGAGCTCCGAAGGATTGCATTGACTTCCTGTGGAATTCCGGGGAGGTCGCTGCTGGGAATATTGCTTGGCTCCTCGGGTCTGATAAGTTGTATCAGAGCGATAATGACCGCAATAGACAATAATACAAATCTGATTTTTTTCATTGTTCATTTATGATTTATCCATACAAACATCGTGTTGCTGAGACGATTAGATGACATACAAGTTGATGAAAGGGAAAAAATAAAGGCTAAAAGGGAATAATATCCGTTGAATGGTTGCCTTAAAAGCGCTATTTTAGTCGTATTGATTTTTAAGGTGAAAAAAACGAAATTATATATCCTCACTTTTTTGGTACTCACGGTAGTGTGCTCACTGGCAACAATGGCCACCCTGCATTATTTCTACCAACAAGCCAAAGAGACGCTCAACGAACAGAAAATCCAGTCGGGACAGCGCGAGATCAGGGAGCTGGGGATGTTGTTGGAACAACAGCTTCAGCTCGGTACGCCTCAAGAGAAAGTGATTCAAAATTTGCAACAAAGCATTCTGAATACCGATGTGCAAAGTGAATTTGTATGCATGTATAATCGGGCTGGAATAGAATTGTGCCATCCCGATCCAGCATTCGTCGGAAAAAAAATTGATGCCGGGAATTCTGCCTTTTCGAATCCCACAACTGAACAAAGTTTTCAGAAGGTGCTGGAATCGGGGCAGCGTAGCTCGGGTATTCGGATATTTCCTGGGAAGATGAAGCGTAGTTCAGAAATTGTCAGTGTATATCCAGTCAGAGGAACGGACTGGATGCTGGCTAGCCATAGCAATATTGACCTGATGCAAAAACAGCTGCAAAACCTTTACAGACAGTTTTTGGCAGGCGCAATATTGTTGATCGTGTTTATTACTGGCGCTTGCTATATCTTGATCAGGATGATCTACCGTAAATATGAGCTTGCTGTGAATTTAAAGATAGCGCAATTAAATGCTGAGGTCAACAGCCTGACCATGCTCAATAAACAGCTAGAGTTAAGACAAAAGCCTGTTGAGTCTGTCTTTGCCCCAGTGGATACAAGCCGAAAACGACTGATTACCTATCTGAAAGATGAGATCATTACGATTGATACCGCAGATATTGCTTACGTTGTTTTGAATGATAGTATTGTTACGGTGCTCACGTTTGAAGGCAAGGAATATACCATTAATAGCAGCCTGGACGATTTGATAAAAGAGCTGGACAATTTCGTGTTTTATAGAGCCAACCGGCAGTATATTATCAATATTAATGCGATTGACAGTATATGGATGTATGGTCGCAATCAGCTCCGTATACAGACAAAACCCCAAAGTGCAGAACCGATTGTGATCAGCAAAAACAAAGTGTCCGAATTTAAAAAATGGCTCGACCGATGAGGTATTAATAGGAATTTGAAGATTGCCGGCAGAAACATTCGGAAAGGGTTGCCTTGGTCATTATGGGCTACGCTAGCCTGGCCTTGTTTGTTCGACATGAAGAAAGTGAACGGGATAAATCAGTAAGCTATTGGGAAATGGTCAAATACCAATCGGAAATAAAGCTGTTAGAATGCCACGAATATGTTGTTCGTGGCATCCATAACATTAAAAAAGTCCTTCATTCTTTTGACCATTTGATAATAAATGTTTTTATTAGTGGTCAATATTTACGCGATATATTGCTTCGGCCTCTTTATCATCAAATTTGCGCATTTGCTTGACAAGCTTCTTCTTCATTTTGTTGACGATGCTGCGGTATGCAGGATCACTGTATACATTGTGGAGCTCCTGCGGATCTTTTTCGAGATCGAAGAGTTCCCAGTTTTCTACACGTTTATAATAGCGGATCAATTTATAGCGGTCATCCCGAACGCCAAAGTGGGGGCTCACGGCATGTTCTCCATTTTCAAAGTAATGATAGAATAAATCCTTGCGGTGTTCCGCTTTGTTATTTTTCAGCACATGGACAAATGATTCGCCCTGCATATCTTTGGGTTTCTTGACGGCGGCCAGCTCCAACAGCGTCGGTGCGATATCGGCATTGACAACTTTTGCATCAATGGTGGAATGAGGATGCAACAGCGCTGGATACCGCATGACCAATGGTGTGCGAAACGATTCTTCGTACATCCAGCGTTTGTCAAACCAACCATGCTCACCCATGTAGAAGCCTTGGTCCGAAAGATAAATGACAATGGTATTCTCGGTAAGTGATTTTTGATCCAGATAATCCAGTACTTTGCCAATATTGCGGTCCATCGACTGAGCGGTGTTAAGATAATCGATCATATAACGTCTGAATTTCCATTCTGCAAGCTGTTTTCCGGTCAGATTATCCTGCTTTAACTTTTCGTAAATAGGACGGTAATAGGCGATGTAGCTGTCCTTTTGGGCTTGATTCATCCGCTTGAAATTGCCGTCGGCCATCATGTCTTCCAATGATTTGAACATCTTTAGATCGTAGCCCATCTTCATATCCTTATCAATGGACATTTCTTGCAGTGCTGCCGCTTCTCTGCTTTGGTAACTGTCATAGAAAGTTTCGGGCAGCGTAAAATTTACGGTATCATAGCGGCCAAAATCTTTGGGATCGGGCATCCATGTACGGTGTGTTGCCTTATGACCGATGACCAGACAGAAAGGTTTGTTGGCGTCTATGGTATCTAACCAGTCAGTTGCTTTTTCGGTCACGATATCGGATACATAACCCGCCACTTGTTTACGGCCCTGTTTGCTGATAAAATCTGGATTGAAATAGGTGCCCTGATCAACGAGTATATCGTAATAGTCGAAGCCTTGCAATTTGTTTCCCAAATGGATTTTACCTACCCAGGCTGTATTATATCCCACCTTTTGTAACTGCTTTACAAAGAGGTCCTGGCTGAAGTCGAATTCGGAGGTTTCATTATCCCTGAATCCATTCTTGTGGCTGTATTTTCCGGTCAGCAGCGTGGCACGTGAAGGACCACAAATGGAATTATTGACAAAGGCATTTTTGAATATTGCCCCCTGATCAGCGATGCGGTCTATCTGTGGCGTTTTTCCATATTTCGATCCATAGGCTCCAATCGTCTGATAGGCATGGTCATCCGAGATAATAATGACGATATTTGGCCTTTTCTGTGCAGAAGCGTATTGGAATAGCGGAAGTGAAAAAAATATAAATAAGAGCGTTTTTAGTTTCATTGTGCTTTCTGTTTAAAATGGATTGTTATTTTGAGCTGAAGCTGATCCAAGATAGTAATAAAGTTTCAGTTGTCTGGCTAGGGATGTACTTTAGAAAAATTCTCGTAGGGGGAAAGGTTAAAGGTAATATTTCCTTTTGAATCTGACCCTCCGACACCGCGCACCGTATACTTTATTTCATATTTTGCATCGTCTTTATAGTGATCAATTTTGAAATTATAAAAATAAGGCTTGATTTTATTGGTTCCGCGGAAAGTGTCTGCCTGAGCGTGATGTTCATCCGTGCCGATTACCGTCCCGTTTTCCAGAAGTTCCACTTGATCGATTTCCAGGTAATTTTTCCCATTCAGATACAAAAATCCAACTTGTATACGGCCGTTGGCATAGACGTGTTTAGAAACATCTAAGTGCAGCTGCTTGTAGGTAGAAGAGATCGAGGTACTGTCCCAATGGGCGACAATATAACCTCCTGGTTTGTAATAATCGATTCGGAGAGAGTCTAGCCTTGGTAGCGTGCTGCTAAGGCGGTTTTGAAAGTCTGGATAATCTTTGTTTTCCCGAGATGACCAGGCAATCTCAGATAGGGCAATTAACCTTGGGAAGTTATGAATGTTCATCTCTTTGAGTTCTTGGGTCAATGCGGTCCACTGGTTGGCCTGTACACCAAGCACTAATTTATCTTCTTCTGCTGTAAGGCCTGTCGATGGGTCGTATTCATAGACTTTCTGGAGCGAGTTGATCTGCGGATAGCCAAGGTCGCTCATAGTCCCGTCATTGCGGTCTGCCTGTGTGATATCAAAGTATAGATGAGAAGCTGGAGTTGCCACGGCTTTAAAACCATGACTGGTAGCGTCTTTCATTGCTTTATCTCCGAGCCAACTCATTATTGCTGTCGTTCTGGGAAGATTGGCGGCATCGGCCAGGATATCATTCCACCCGATTGGTTTCTTGCCTTTTTTGGCGATAATATCCGAAACGCGTTGCACAAAATAGCTCTGCAATGCATGTACATTCGGGATGTTATGTGCTGACATAAATTTTTTAACATGCTCTTCTTTTGCCCAAAGTTCATGTCGGACCTCATCGCCACCAAAGTGGATGTATTCGGCAGGAAAAAGTTGGGCTATTTCAGTGAACACATTGTCCAGGAATTCATATACGCGCTCACTTGTTGGATCCAGGGTATTGGGGGTGAATTGCGTGCCCCAGTATGCCCAGGACGATACGAATGGAAAAATATGGTTAGGGTAGCTGTTTTTATTGACGCCCAATTCGGGATAGGCCAGAATCGTAGGCCAGGAGTGCCCGGGAATATCGATTTCCGGAACCACAGTGATATTTCGAGCTTTGGCATAAGCTATCACATCCTTTATTTGCTCCTGGGTATAAAATCCGCTGCGGGCTGCGGGCTGATTCTCCGTTCGATGGAACTGGGTAGCCTGTTCGGAGGTCAGTTTTGGATACTTTTTGATTTCGATGCGCCATCCTTGATCGTCAGTTAGGTGCCAGTGAAAAGTATTTAATTTATATAGAGCCATGATGTCGAGGTATTTTTTAATTACATCAACATCGTAGAATGTACGGCTTACATCCTGCATATATCCTCTCCAGCTGTACCGTGGAAAATCCTTGATATGTACTGCCGGAATAGACCATTTGGCCTGTTGTGTGACAGCGTTTGACTCTATTGCTGTGGGAAGGAGCTGCCGAAGGGTCTGGCTGGCGTTAAAAAGTCCGGCAGCACTGTTTGCCTTCATAGTTATTCGTTCGGCCGTAACGGATAGCTCGTATGCCTCGGGTTTGTCGGCCAGAAATTTTTTATCAATCAGGAAGATGATGCTGTTTTCTTTTTGTTTTTTTGTCGCCAGTGGAAAATGAGTGACATGCTGGATCTGGTCAATAAGAAGCTTTACGGGCTTTCCATCGGTGTTATGAAACGATACACTGGTCTGTTTATCAAGTATAAACTGGCCTGTTTGTACTTCAATTTGCTGGGGCTTTGGTATGATGGTGGAGCCGGTTTGTGCAGTGCTGGCTTTCACAGCGGTAAGGGCGAGGATAAGAAGCAGCGATTTTGTTTTTATCATAATATCGATTTGAAATTTATATAGAGAAGGGCTGCCTCCCTTTCGGGGGACAACCTCTTACTTTACGTGATTTATAATTATTTGATGATTGGTAGGGGTGCCCAATAGAAAGTATGACTATTGTCGTCTGGTTTGCCCAATAAGGGTAATTCGGCCGAGGATCTATTTGCATTTGCTTGCGCAACAGTTTCTGTCCGAATCAGGTCAAACCAGCGTGATGCCGGCTCGAATCCGGCAAATTCCCAGCCTCTTTCGGCAATTACTGCCTTTTGAAAGTCATTTTTAGACATACCCGTCTGTAAATTGCTCAATCCAGCTCTTTTACGCACCTGATTGATAGCGGCATAAGCGGATTGATCTGCATTGCCTGTGGCCATCGTATGTGCTTCTGCATAGGTGAGCAATACCTCGGCATACCGAATGACATACACCGTGGCATTACCCCACCAGTCATTCATTTTATGTGTTGCCGGATCGTAGGATTCATCATCTCTATATTTCATGAAATAGGGATGTTTGTGTGTGAGTTTGGTATAGTCCACTACTTTTTTTGGATCATTGTTTAAGAAATAATCTTTTTGGTAGGTGGCATCTTTGCGGGCCCCGGCAGGAAAATTAGTATAGAAGCTGATCTCACCAAAGGCTTCATCCCAGCCGCCTTCCTCACCAGGCGCGAAGCTCGGAGGGCCTAATTGGCTTCCGTTACCCCAGTTATCTCCATATGTCCAGATACTTGGCATATTCTTGTTGAAGTAACAGCCAAATACAGCTTCTTTATTGTACTGATAATCTTTATCCCAGAGTTGTCCGAATTCGGGCAGCAGAGCATAACCCCATTTGCTACTGTTATCGATCACTTCTTTTGCTTTTGCTGCGGCCAAAGCATAGTTTTCAGTTTTCTTCAAGGGCCAGCCAGCCATAGTCAGATAAACATTTGCGAGCAGCGCTTTTGCCGAGCCTGCAGTGGGCAGGATATCAACGCCATTTTGACGGCGTGGAGCATCCCATGCATCCGGCAACATGCTTTCTGCTTTTTGGAGATCTTCCAAAATCTGGCTATAAATCTCCTCAGGACTTGAATTCTCTTTCTTATCCAACGAAAATTCAAGTGGCATCGGTACTGCTCCCCATGTTCGTGTCAAAAAGAAGTAATTGAGTGCACGATAAAAATAGGCTACGCCTCCGGCATGGTCACGCACTTCCTGTGTCGCATCTGTTGCATTGTTGTAGTTGCTGATTAGTGCATTGCTTGATTTGATCGTCTGATAAAAATAATTCCACCAGATGACCATGCGGTCATTCGAGGCGTTTGCCTGAAAGGTATCAAAATCTGAAAAACCTTTCTTGTTACCGCCTGCATGGGTCGTAATATCGTCCGAACCAAAATTGATTGCCATGCCACCGGTCTGATTCCAGGCGAGATTGTAATTAAGTGCCAGACCCAGCATTGCTGCGTTGAGGTCTTCTGCAGATTTGTAAAAGGTCTGCTCTGTGATACTTCCTTTAGGGTCTTCTTCTAAAAATTCTTTACAGCTTCCTAAAAGCAATGTAGATGCTGCAAGTATGGTATATAATTTAGTTTTCATGATCGTAAGCTGGTTAAAAAGTTAAATTCATCCTTACTGTATAGGTTCTAGGTGACGGATACGCGCCCAGGTCGATTCCTGTGCTGGTATCTGAAGTGGAGGAAGTGGAGGTTGCTTCCGGATCGAAACCTTTATATTTTGTTACCGTAAATAAGTTTTGTACGCTGAGTCCTAAGCTGGCAGAAGCTACTTTGAGCATGGATTTAGGCAATTTGTAACTTAAGCTGAGGTTTTTTAAGCGCGTGAACCCCGCATCCTGCAAAAACTGTGTTGACTCAATATACTGCTTGCTTTTGCTGGTCGCCGAAGCCCATTCATTGGACGGGTTTTGTGGCGTCCAATAGTCGGTCACTGCATGTAATGTAGGATAGGCCACATCGGAGCTAACTAGTGCTGCCGCGGCATACGTTGCATTGAACATCTTGTGCCCATAGGTCCCTTGAATAAAGATGTTGAGGTCAAAGTTTTTATAGCTAAATGTATTGGTAAACCCCATCTGTACTTTTGGGGTTGCATTCCCAACCACCGTCATATCATCATAGCCAATGAGATTATCCCCGTTCAAATCGCTGTATTTATAGTCACCGGCTTTGCGATTAAGTTTGCTGTCGTCCGTTTGATAAACACCTTCCCAGGGAATGAGATAAAAAGCGCCCAATGCTTCGCCGGTTTTGATTACTTGGATATCAGCATTCAAAAGGCCGCCTCCAATGCGCGCCTGCCGGATCATATCCTGTCCCTCGCCGAGACTCACGACCTTATTTTTGTTAAAGCCGATATTAAAATTGGTATTCCAGTTAAAATTATCGTTCCGGATAGGGGATGTCTCCAAGGAGAATTCAAAACCGCGATTATTGATCGCGCCAACATTTTTGAGCATGGAGCCTCCGCCCAGGTATTTGTCAATCTGTGTGTATAATAGCAGGTCTTCCGTATTTTTATAATAATAATCAGCTGTGATGTTGACACGATTATTGAATAGACCGAGGTCAAAACCAAAATCGGTCTGTTTGGTTGTTTCCCATTTTAGATCTTTGCTTGTTGGATTACCTATCGTATAGCCCTGGTAAGAAGATGTTGATCCATAGGAATAGTTAACGGGGTTTAAAAGGCCGAGTGTTTGGTAAGGACCGATTGCCTGGTTTCCTGTCATGCCCCATCCACCTCTTACTTTTAATTTGGAAATTGATTCCACATTTTTCAGGAAGCTTTCTTCATGTACATTCCATCCTAAGCTGAAGGATGGAAAATTGCTCCATTTGTTACTTCCCTGAAACTTAGAAGATCCATCCCTACGGTAGGAAACTGTTGCGAGGTATCTATTGTCGTAATTGTATATTGCTCTTCCCAAAAATGAAAGAAGAGACCACTGCGAATATCCAGATGAAATACTCTGAGCGGCATTAAGCCCTAAGTTGTAATAACCATTTGATAGCGTGCTCAGTCCTGATCCGCCAGCATTAAAATTGTTTGACGTACTGATCGTACTTTCCTCTACAGCTGTTAATGTCAGATTATGTTTTTCCGCAAAAATTCGGTTATAAGATAGCACATTGCTATTTTGGAACGCGTAATTTTCCGAATAGCCCTGTGCAGATTTCATATTTCCCGGCGAGATCCAGTTATTCGAGAGCGAAGCAGATTTGCTCATATTGGCATCTAAACCGGCATTGGACGTAAAGGTAAGGCCATCGAAAATCTTGTACTTGATGTTCCCATTGAATGTGGCGATGTTGCTAAACGTATTTTCGTCTGTTTCTAGCGCAGTCATTAATGGATTTACCCAAATCGGGGAGATTCCTGTCCGGTTGTAATTTATGTCATCCAATTCGTAAGGGCTTTCCGTGGGTGCCCAGGCAATGGAAGCCATCACTGGATTTGCTTTAGACGTCATGACCGCATTATTATGCGCTTCGACCCTTTGCGCAAACAAATTGATCCCCAGAGACAGTTTGTCATTGATGGTAATATCGGTATTAGAACGCAGACCATATTTTTTTTGGCTCGTATTGAGTAAAGTACCATCTTGATTTTGATAAAAGGCCGAAATGTAGAATTTAGCTTTCTCACTTCCGCCACGGATGGATACTTGTTGATTATGAGATTTTGAATTTTTAAATAACAATTTTTGCCAATCAGTTGTCTTACTCTGGTAACTGTCCGGATTCTGGATGACTGTCGTGCCCGCAATGATATTGGCCATATTGGCATAGGTGCTGCCGTCCATTAAATCATAACGTTTGGGAAGGGTATTAAAATTGATGAAGCCATCGTAGCTTACTTGCGTTGATCCAGTTTTACCGCGCTTTGTTGTAATAATAACGACGCCATTTGCACCCCTAGATCCATAAACGGCTGTTGCGGAAGCATCCTTGAGGATATCCATGGATTCGATGTCATTCACATTGAGATCTTGTAAATTAAAAGTACTCAATGCGATACCATCCACGATGTAAAGTGGTTCGTTACTTCCAGAGATCGAGTTATTGCCCCGAATACGAATTTTTGCTTTTCCTCCAGGAGCGCCTGAGTTTTGCGTGACAGCAACGCCTGCTGCGCGCCCCTGTAATGCGGATGCCGCATTCAGTACGGGTTGATCTTTGTAGGCGTCCGCTTTTACGCTGGCCACAGATCCGGTGAGATCTTTCGTTTTTTGTTGGCCATAACCAATAACGGTTACTTCTTCAAGCTGTTGGTCTGCTGATTTCAAATCGATGGTTAGGGGAGTATGATCAATCACAGTAATTTCTTGTGACTCATATCCTACGGAACTAATGAGAAGGTGGTTTCCCTTTGCAGCTTTTATCGTAAAGTTACCCTGGCCGTCTGTCTGTACGGCGAGACTGCTTTCCTTTACTTTAATAACTACTCCGCTTAGCGTTTGCCCATTGCTGATCACTTTACCCTCAACCTGTTGTTGCTGAGCGACTGTGTAAAGTGGGGCAGTGATGGCGAATGTGCTCATCACAATCCATGGTTTTAATCCTGGTAATTTAAGCCTTTGATGCATAGTATGTGTTTATAAGGTATGTGTATGTGGTTATTTATGCGACTCTTCGCAGCAAAAAATGAGGTGCGATTAGCAATTTCCATGTAAGACGTAAGCCAATATGAATTCAGTTTAACGATTATTATGGAGACGAAGTTAAGCGGGGCGTTTTGGAAAAAATAGGTACAAATAGTGAATATTTAGGGGGCATATCTTTCAAATTACCTTTATATGTTAGACATAATATGTATTTTTACGTGATATAACCGGAATGGCCACATGTGCTCATATAGAATATTGATTTTATTTTTCTTGATTTCTCAGTTGTTTCCTAGCTACGGGCAGCAGCAATCGAAACCCGAAAACGTTCAGGTATTTGCTCTAGGGATCGAACAGGGACTTTCCAACAATGATATAAACTGTTTGTATCAGGCGAAGTCGGGGGATATATGGATTGGGACGTTTGATGGTCTGAACCAGTATAATGCGTATAACTTCTCGGTTTTTAGGAAAGATATATTAAAACACCAATCTTTACCGGGTAATCATATTCAGGCTATTGGCGAAAACAGCGATGGAAATTTGCTGATTTCAACGATGGATTCTGTTGTTGGTATGCAGCCTTTGCTACAGACTGTTTTTCCCATTGTGTACCGAAGTAAATCAAACCGCTCTCTTTTACCGCTAACGGGCTCCGCCGTATTTAAATTACAGGATCAGATCAGTTATATAGGCTCAAATGAAAAAGGGGTTTTGTGCAAACGTCCCCAGCAGCAGCACTATGAGCAGCTGCCGCTCCAGCTAGAAAGGAGCTTACAGTATAATTTCTCCGTAGCTGCCATGACCAGTGATCGCCGCGGGAACATCTGGGTACTGATCAGAAAATTTGGGATAGGATATATTGATGTTAAATCTAATCGAATTATTCTGATTGATAAAACGATAACAGATGGAAATTATCTGCTGGTAGATGATCAGCAGGGTATCTGCATTGCGACAGACAAGGGGGTGTTGATCAAATCAAGAGGCGCTAAGGAGTATACATACGAAAAATTACCTAAACCTGTTTTACATCTATTACTTGACAGGAATAATGCGGTCTGGGCATCTACTGATGGGGATGGGATCTTTATCAAAGAACAAAATCGCCCCGGCTTCAAAAAAGCCTGGGCTGTGAAACATGAAGTTGGACTGTCAAGCAATGCTGTGAAACAAGTATTGCAGGATCGCGATGGGCGTTACTGGTGTGCAACTTTACGTGGGGGGATTACGATCCTGGAGCGTAGGTCATCACCTTTTAATGCGATGTGGCCAAATAAGTTAGATCATTCGTTTGCAGAACATTTTTTTGTTTCCACTATTGCAAAGGCTGATGGGGATAATTTCTGGGTAGGGTCAGACGGATATGGTCTGTTTTTATGGAATAGAAGGAATGCGAGCTTGTCTTCTGTTGCAGGCGCTGCTTTATCAAACCATAGTATTACCAAAATACTCAGGGATCGGGAAAGCAACCTGTGGGTAAGTACCTGGGATGATGGTATCTATAGGCTCAACAATAAGGGAGAGCTAAAGAGGCATTATCGATGTTATGATCCCCATCTGAAAAAGTATGCTGACAATGTATGGAATTTGTTTGAAGATGCAACGGGTACACTCTGGGCGAGTACTTTTGGGCAGTCTGGACTGTATCGATGGGATAGCAAATCTGAAAGATTTATATTGACTGCAAATTTGCTAGGAAATATTCTCTGCAGCGGCCAGGATCGCCATGGGAAAATATGGTTTGGGACAGATACACAGCTGCTCTGCTTTGATCCAGTAACGCTTTCAGTTCGTCGTTATACACTCGGCTATCGGATAAGGTCCATCTTTTTTGACGGAGAGCAAGTGTGGGTGGGTACAGAAGGACGAGGTTTAGTGGTTATAAATAAATATTCTGGAAAATTTGTAGCTTATGATGAGCTAAGCGGGCTGTCCAATAACAATGTTTTGAGCATACTTCCCGACAATACAGGCAATCTTTGGCTGAGCACGTTCAATGGTTTGACAAAATTTAACCTTAAAACAAAGAAAAGTCAACGCTTTACTACAGCTGAGGGGCTTCAGAGCAATCAGTTTAGTTATCAGGCGGCTTTAAAACTGGAGTCGGGAGAAATGTTATTCGGAGGAATTCGAGGAATAAATTATTTTCATCCAAAAGACCTGAAGCTGGCGGGTGTGACATATCCGCCCCAATTATCTCAAGTAACTGTCAATAATATTCAATTAAAAGACTTCCTTTCCGATGATGAGAAAAGACGGTTTGAAAAGTCGGCAAGGTTAACATTGCCAATAGACCAGAATATACATCTGGAATTTTCGGCCTTTCCTTATTTTTCCAGCTCAAATATTTCCTACGAGGTCAAGTTGGTACACTACGATAAAGATTGGATTAGCCTGGGGGAAGTTCCGAAAATCAATTACAATAAATTGCCTGCAGGAGAATATGGGCTTATGGTCAGGGCAATTTCCAAAAACGGAACATGGAAAGAAGAGAAGCTTTTGACTATTTTTATACTGCCGCCCTGGTATCTGCGCTTTTGGGCGTATGTATTATACCTGTCTATCGGATTCTTAGCCATTTATGCGTACGTTACCTTGCGCAAAAAGCGGATGATGCTCATCTACGAAAGCAAAATTGCGCAGCTGGAATTAGAGAAAGAGAAGGAAATCGGAAAGAAAAAAATGGATTCTTTTGCCGAAATCATTCATGAAATAAAAATTCCTTTAACAATGATTCTCAATCCGTTAAAAACGCTTCTCAAGAATGAACATACACAAGATCTGCAGCTAAATATAGCTTACCAGAATGCCAATAGGCTGTATGCTTTGGCCGAACAATTTTCGGCGGCTGATTTACAGGAGAACAATTTGGGGAATATTGAATTGGAAAAATTTGAATTCCGCCAGTTCCTGAAAGAGGAGACGGAAGCGTTTAGGTCCAGTGTTGAAGAGATAACTTTTCGTGTAGACTGGCATTTTGACAACGATAATCTACTTATTCTGGCTGACCGCAAAAAGATAGGATTAGTATTTTTTAAATTGTTTTCCCTGATTTTGCAGCATACCAGAAACCTTCGTCAGGTAGCTGTAAGCGCAATCTGCGAGGAGGAAAAACTCGTATTGTCTATTTACGGAATTGTGCAGGAATCTGATGGTAATGATCGTGATGAGGTCAATTTTACTGCGGGCATTGATCAGGAGAAAATTGGCAATCATTTAGGCGTAGGTTTCAGTTTAGCGAAAGCATTAATCAAAAAGCATCAGGGCGAGCTATTTGCACAATCTGAAAAAGATAGCATTTATTTTAAATTTTACTTGCCTCTGGGGGATTGGTTGCGTCATTATTATGATGATAAATCGGTCGATATTGGGGTAAGACCGCACAATAATATAATAGCAGATAATGATACATTTTTAGATTATTCAGATGAAACAGTGATCGTGAAACCGCTCCATATATCTGATAAACCATCCATTTTGATTGTTGATGAAAACAGGGCATTTAGAAATTATCTTAAACATCTATTATGGGATCAGTACAGGATTTTTGAGGTAGATGATACCTTAAGTGCCATTGCGATTTTAGAGCGGGAAAATCTGAGTTTAATTATCTCAGAAGTCTTTTTGGATGGTAGTGGCTATGAGTTTTGCCGCAAAATAAAGAAGGAATATAAAAAAAATATAGCAGTGTTACTTATGAGTACCATAGCTGATTCTGGCAACCAGATTCGGGCGATAGAATGTGGTGCAGAACAATTTATCACCAAACCTTTTGATGATGAGCTTTTCCTGAGCAAGATCCGTAGCCTGATTCAGGATACCATCGCTAGGAAAACTACCTTTTTTGAAGAAATTACAGCCAAGACTGTTTATGATACGATCAGTGCAGAGGAGAAAGAATTTTTAGAACATCTAGTTAAAATAATCAATCAAAACCTATTGGACCCCAACTTCAATGCGCAAGTACTGGCCATTGCATGTCATATGAGCTACTCTAATTTATATAAAAAAGTGCGTGCGCTTACTGGCCTTGCAGTAGCTGCTTTTGTGCGTTCGGTGCGTTTGGAAAGAGCCGCTGAACTGTTACTAAAGACAGACTTAAATATCAATCAGATCTGTGCGGAAATAGGAATTCAGGACGTAAAGTATTTTCGGGGGAAATTTAAAGAACTATATGGCGTAACTCCTTCAGTCTACATGAAAAAATATAAAAAATATTTCAACTTATATTATAAAGTTGATGCGACAAATCATCCGTAAAGACTTTGTCCACCTTGTTTTTCAAAAGCAGCGGGCTGTCAGACCTTGACGAAAATCAGACAGCTCGTTGTCCATTGGTCAAACGATTATGGATATCATGTTTACGGAGAATTGTCGTGCCTTGTGTATTAAATCAACGATCGTTTTGGTTATATACGCTGGCAGCAATTGGCATTCAGATGATCCACCTCTTATTTGACCGACTTTTTGTATAAAAATAAGCGATGGTAATGGCTATCCAAATGCATGCGCATCGCATTTCTGAAAACTTCGGCATTCCCCACTTTTAATATATCGACAAGCCCCCGGTGGGAGATGAAACTTTTTGCCGATGTCGGATTGCTTAATAGCCCACTGCTATGGACATATTGAAATATGGGTAAGAGCATATTTTGGAACTCTTTTAATATCGTATTTCCGGTGATCTCATAGAGCTTGCCGTGAAAGGCAATTTCGGTCTCGATATCAAAAATTGTATTATCTGAATTTAAGGGCTCTTTGGCAACAATATTTTCCAGCTCTTCAATATCTTTTTCTTGAATATGTTCAAATAAGATGTCGGCCATACCAACCTCTATGACCATCCGCATTTCAAAAAGATCCTGAAGCGTCTTATTTTCCATAATGGTTGGATAGAGTGACTTGCGCATCGGTTTTAAAAGGTCCGGACTGGTCAATACTGCACCTCGATGCTTTTTGGATTCAATTAGTCCCACCATGCGCAGACGCAGCATGGCCTCCCGAACGACAGTTCGGCTGACACCTAGTGTTTCCGCTAACTCCACTTCTTTCGGTAATGCATCACCAGCTTTAAGCCCTTGACTGACAAATAGGTTGATGATCTCTTTCTCTGCCCGATCAACAAGAGATGAGGTGTCAATATTCTTAAGATGGTCTATTAATGATGATGTTGTTTCCATGTAGTTTCTAATATAACGAATTTGTATGCTTAGACAAAGGTAATTAATAATAATTAATAGTATGTAATACATAATGTTATTATAATTTGATTTTTATAAAACTAAATTTATATATTTGTCAATATGTAATACTTAATACGAACCAATATGTATTCAAACCTAAAATTAAGAACGCTGTTGACCTTGTCTGTTGTGGCGGGAAATATGTTTTTGGCTCAGGCGCAAGACCATGCTTTCCGTGGAAAGATAACGGATGCTAAAACTGGTGAAATGCTTAGCAATGTAACTGTTAAGGTCAAAGGCACCAACCAATCGTTACAAACGAATCCTGACGGAACATTTTCGATCAGTACAAACCCTAACACGGTGTTGATGATTTCATCCACGGGTTATAAACCTTTCGAGCTGAAAGTGGGGCAGCTAAATGAATTGACAATCAAGTTAGAATCTAGTGAGGACCAACTGGAAGAGGTCGTTGTTGTGGGGTACGGCACACAAAGTCGAAAAAGCATCACAGGATCCATTTCTAAAATGGATAAAGCTGTACTTGAAAATGTGCCTCGTGCAAATGTTGCCACTGCTTTACAGGGGACAATGCCAGGACTACAGGTGGTTAACAAATCTGGTACTCCAGGAGCTGCACCGATGTTGAAATTAAGGGGCGGGGCTTCAATTAAAGGTTCTAGTGATCCGCTGGTTGTCATTGACGGGATCATTCGTGAAATGAACGATGTCAGTGCCGATAATATTGAATCCATTGAGTTGCTAAAAGATGCTTCCGCTACGGCAATATATGGAGCAAGGGCCAATAACGGGGTTGTTTTGATTACGACAAAACGGGGAAAGGAAGGTTCTTCGAGTATATCTTATAAGTTTACCGGCGGATACAATCAGCAGCGGGAGGGCTATAAATACATGAACGCCGGCGATTATATTTATTATACCCGTTTGGGTTATTTGAACTCGGGCAAAACACTAGCGACGGTCAACAGTTCGCGTGGGCTGGGCTTATTAACTGATGCTGCAAATTTGGCGTCTTTTGATATCAGAAAGTATTCAAGTGATTTAGACCCACTGTTGGAGCAAGGATGGCAATTGGTCGATGATCCCTATGGTGGACAGATTATCTATAAAGACCATGCCGGAGAAATAGAAAATCTATTATTTAGAAATACGTATTCAAAAGATCATTATGTGAACGCTTCCGGGGGTAACGAAAAAGGCCGTTATTATGCCGCTTTTGATTCCTACGATGAGGATGGCGTCATTGTTGGCTCACAATATAAACGTTACACGGCGGATTTGAATGGATCCTATAAATTAAAACCAAACCTTGAAATTGCGACAGCAGTAAATCTTTCCACAGCCTCTCAATATGGGGTAAGTAACGGCGGCGAGGTAAGTGCGATGTATCGATCATTGGCGATCTGGCCAACATTCAATCCTTGGCTGGACGAAGCAAAAACGCAGCCTAATCCTGGAAATGGTTCAAGTGATGGTAATCCCTTGTATTGGCTGGGAAGAGAATCTAGAAATAACGAGACGAACAGAATCTCTGTCAACGGATCGCTCAAGTGGGACATTATTCCTGGACTGTACTTTAAGGTCACGGGGAGTGCCTATATGAAAGAGCTTTTGAATGAGTATTTTCAGAAATCGACACAAAGTTATGCCCAAATATTTGCAGGGACAAAAACAACGACAAGACCAGCGTATAGAAATCTGAATCGCGATTTTCAGACTCAATTTAATGGTATTTTGAATTACACCAAAACATTTGCTGAAAAGCACAATGTGAATGCAATGATCGGTGCTGAGTATAATAATACCAAAACTGATTACATGCAGGTATATGGTACAAATGCGTCAACAGATGATATTCCCACCGTTAATGCTTCGACCGTTTTTCCAGTCGGAAATAATACAACAACCAAATCTCAATTAAGAATTATTTCTTCAATGGGACGCCTTGCTTATGATTATGACGGGAAATATTTGTTTAACGCTGTATATCGTTTGGATGGTATATCGAGTTTGGCGGATGGTCATCGTTGGGGATTTTTTCCGGGTGTATCCGCAGGCTGGAATATACATCAGGAGGAGTTTTTCAGGCAATCTAGTTTAGCGGAATATATCTCTACGATAAAACCCCGGGTGAGTTATGGTGTTAATGGAAATATCAGTGGTCTGGGCCGTTACGAGGTGCAAGGGGCTTATGCGGCACAAACAAGTTACGGCGGAGCATCCGGGTATTTGAACACTGCACCGGTAAATGGTAATCTTGTCTGGGAAACAAGTAAGACAACCGGCGTCGGTTTGGATCTAGGCCTATTGAAAAACCGGGTAAACATTTTATTTGATTATTATGACCGCCGGACCAGTAATTTGCTTACAAGTTTAGAATTACCAGATTATGTCGGTTTCAATAATATGAATACCAATCTTGGTACCTTACAAAATAAAGGGTTTGAATTAGGCTTACAAGCACAGCTTATCCGTAACCCCGATGGCTTCAATTTGGGGATAGGGGCGAACGCTGCTTTTGTCAAGAATAAAATATTGGAACTCCCTACTAATGGGAACGAAAATAACCGCCAAGGGGGATTACAGATTTATGATCCGGCCTCAGGACAGGTGAAATGGGTAGGCGGATATCAAGAAGGACAGGCTTTGGGTGATATTTATGCTTATAAGCAAGTGTCTATCTTTAAGGATGCCGCTGAGGTCGCATCTATAGCTGGAAATAGGACAGATGCCATTGCTCAGATCACAGGACCTAATTTAGCTGCTGGTACCTATGGGCATATCACCCCGGGTGACGTCAACTGGCTCGATGTGGATGGCAATGATATTATTGATTCTCGTGATCAGGTATATATCGGTAATATAAATCCAAAATGGACCGGTGGTTTTACAACAAGCATGAGTTATAAAAGCCTCAGTTTGTTTTCGAATTGGGAATATGCACTAGGGCATACCATATATAATGATCTTATTGCGCGGACTTTGGGGAATTATCAGGGGACTTTTAATTACATCGAGCTTCAGAAAAATGCTTGGTCACCGACCAACACGATAACAGATATTCCTAAAGTGTATTTTGCCGATCAGGTTGGGGGATCTAAACAGAACTACACCAGAGCGAATAATGCTGCAGGTAACCTCAATAGCAACAATTCAAGATTTTATGAAAAAGGGGATTATCTGGCGCTGCGCGAGTTAACGATTTCGTATGACCTACCCGGCTCTATATTGAACAAGTCACGTATTTTCACGAAAGCTCGTGTATACTTTACTGGAACAAACTTGTTCTATATCACCAAGTTTTCGGGACCTACTCCCGAACCCCCAGTAAATTCGGGCAATGTTACAACGGGTATATATGCAGGTGCATATCCTACGCCTAAATCTTATGTAGTTGGTGTGCAATTATCTTTTTAAACCTTTAAAATGAGAACAATGAAAATCAATATAAAAATTTTAGGTCTTATTTCCCTTTTGGGAGTTGGGGGATTGGCTTCTTGTAATAAAAATTTGGAACTTAATCCAGTTAGCTCATACAGCAATGGGAATTATTGGAAAACTCCCGAACAATTTGAGGCTTTTGTCACAGGCTTGCACGCACGTTTCCGTACCGATGAAAGAACGTTTGTATTGCTTGGCGAGTACCAGGGCGAAGTATTTGGTACAGATCCAGGAACAACCTCTTCATTTACCGGAGAAGCCGCACAGGGATTGGAGCGGATGTGGGAGCACAACTTGGATATGGATAATCCAGGCGTCGGTAGCTTTGGTGGTTTGTATACGAATATAAATCAGTTTAATCTGCTCATAAAAAAACTGAACGCGACGGATATCGTGAGCGGGGCGGATAAAAAGAATTATTTGGGCATTGCTTATGGTATGCGCGCTTTCTATTATTTCCAACTATACCGTTCCTGGGGTGACGTTGTACTCCATATTGACCCTACTGAAGATATTGATATCAGCAATTTGGCTAAAGCAGCTTCACCAGCGGCAGATGTTATGGCGCAGATCAAATCTGATATAGAAAATTCGCTAAGTAATTTTGCAGATGACTATAGCATCAAAAATAACAAATCGTATTGGTCCAAAGCTGCATCACAGATGCTCAAAGCGGAGGTGAATTTGTGGAATGCTCATCGGGGAGGAGGGAAAGCGGATGCCCAAGTTGCTAAAGCAGCTTTAACGGATATTAAGACAAATCTATCGTTGAGCTTACAAACTAGTTTTTCGAACTTGTTTTCGACAACAAATAGGGGGAATAGCGAAATGATATTTGTTCTTCGCCACCAGTTGAATGAAGCAACTTTGGGATTTATATCGGATTGGGTACCCCAGACGGCTTTAATAGCAAATTACTACGATTCACTTTCTAACTCAAAATTTACCGTGGCAACGGAAAATTATGGGGGGCTACTACGCTGTCCTACCCGCATTAGTTCTTACCGAGCATACAGTGATCTGGATCTGCGAAAAAATAGCAGTATACAGGCCGCATACAACAAAAATGCACCTGCTGGAGAGTATAGTATCGCAGGTTGTTTTCTCAAAAAATATCAAGGCGAACAGAACGCTGGAAATCGGGTGTATACCAATGATTTTCCAATCTACCGTTACGCGGATTTACTCCTGCTATTAGCGGAAGCGAAGACCGTGTTGGGTGAAGATCCGAAAGAGGAAATAAATCTTGTGCGATCGAGGGCCTATGGAAATAATTATAATGTGCAAACAATAGGCTATCCAAACCAAACGATCGATCATGATCCAATGGAGGCAATTTTAAAAGAGCGGAGACTCGAATTTATTGGAGAGGGAAAATATTGGTATGATTTACGGAGAATGGGGGATTCATACGTTTACAAGCATACTTCTTTGACCCCTGCGAAATCGTTTAGGTTATTATGGCCGGTGGATAGAAATGCCTTAACTAAAAATCGTTTGCTTGTACAGACCAAAGGGTATTCTTCGATATAATTACTCATAAATGAATATTTAAATATAATATTATGCTAGAAAATAAAATTTCAGGATTAATTGCCGCTCCCTTTACACCGTTTGATAGATCTGGTGTTTTAAATCTTGAACTTATCGCCGACTATTACAAATTTTTAAAGCGCAATAAAGTTGCGGGAGCTTTTATATGCGGTTCCACTGGTGAAGGTGTATCATTGACTTTTGACGAAAAGGTTTCGGTAATGACAACTTGGGCAAAGCTTACAAGGGAGGATGCTGATTTTACTTTAATGATGCTTTTGGGGGGGACGAATATCAAAGAGTGTCAGCAATTGGCGCGGATTGCGGAAAAGGAGGGAGTAGATGTTGTTTCATTTACTTCTCCGTCTTATTTTAAGCCAGCAAACATAGATCAATTGGCAAAATGCTGTATTGAGATTGCAAGTGCTGCCCCCAATACCGCCTTTTATTATTATCATATCCCGGTATTAACGGGAGGTAATTTCGCTATGATAGAACTATTACAAAAGGTGGATGGAATTATTCCGAACTTCAAGGGAATTAAGTATACCCATGAGGATTTTATGGACTTCTTGTCCTGTTTGAATTTTGCCGATCGAAAATATGATATGTTATGGGGCCGGGATGAAAATATGCTGTCCGCATTGATCTTAGGTAATAAAGGCGCGGTCGGAAGCACCTATAACTATGCCGCACCGTTGTATTTGGATCTTATAGCTGCTTTTGACGCCGGCGATTTTGAAAAAGCAAATGCACTCCAGCAGCAGTCGATTGATATGATAACACTATTAGGTAAGTATGGTGGAATAGCGGTAGGGAAATCCTATATGAAGATGGTTGGACTGGATTGTGGCGAATTTCGACTGCCCGTTAAAAATATGTCGGCCGAGCAATTTGCGTATTTTAAATCCGATGTGGAAAAGCTTGGATTTGCTGAATTCTGCTCACGGTAGATAGCGTAGTCATGGGGACGCAAGGTTCCCATGTTATTTTTACTTTTGTTTCTGGACTGAGTTCCAAGGATTAATAATTATGATAAAGCAAAATTGGATGGGAATCATTGTGGGGATGCTATTGGCCGGTAATGTCAATGCGCAGGTTGGGTATTTAGAATGGCTTAAACCTTTTGTATTGCCTTCAGAGGAAAATGGGAAGAAACATATTGGGCTAGCAGGCCCTATAGCTGGGCTATCTGGCGATTATTTACTGATTGGTGGCGGGGCTAATTTTCCTGACCGGCTTCCTTGGGAAGGGGGGATCAAAAAAGTTCATAATCAGGTTTTCATCTATACAAAAGATGGTGACGACCTGAGCCTTATTGGGAAAGACGTTCTTCCTGTGGGGGTGGCGTATGGTACTAGCGTCAGCATTCCAAAAATAGGTTTGTTGGTTATTGGAGGGGAAACCGAACATGGAAAAACTAAGCGCTGTAAGCTTCTTAACTATGACAGGCAAACAAAGAAAATAACGATTGCTGATTTTCCGGATCTTCCAGGACCTTTGTCCAATATGGGGGCGATATGTGTGGGAAATAAAGTCTTGGTGGCAGGGGGCGAAGGGCCATATGGAGTCTCCGATCAGGTTTACCAAATTGATCTACAAAGGAGTGAAAAAGGCTGGACCGTGGTCGGTAAATTACCTTATCCGGTATCCCATCTGCAGTTGCTTACAGATGATGATAATATTTATTTGGTAGGTGGACGTATGGCAAATAAAAATGCTGCCTCAACATTATACCAGGCGCTATTGAAATCTTCAGATGGGGGAAAGCATTGGGTGAACCTCCCCGACATACCATTCAAAGCTGCAGCAGGAACTTCATGCATCTTACCTGATCATGGAATTTGGATCCTAAGTGCTGATCGTGGAGATACGTTTGCAGCTGTAGAGAATTTGATAGCGCAAGCCCAACAGGAAACCGATCCAATAGAAGCGCAACGCTTGACGGAGTCAAAAAATAAACTTCAGCGGAATCATCCGGGTTTTGGTAAAGAAATATGGCGATTTGACCTGCATGAACAGACCTGGGAAAAGGCGGGGGAACTTCCGTGTACGGGCCCAGTAACGACCACGGTTATTATATGGGATGATATGGTCATATTGCCTAGTGGGGAGATTAGGGCTGGCATTAGGACGCCAAAAATTATACGGGCTGTCTTCAAGAAACAACGTTGATAAATAGATATAGAAATGATCACTTCTTTACGAAATAAACCCTTTTATCCCTGGTTTGTAGTAGCACTCCTTTGGGGTGTCGCACTATTGAATTATATGGATAGGCAGATGTTATCAACAATGCGTGATGCGATGCAAGTCGATATTCCAGTTTTGCAAAGTGCCGAAACATTTGGTGTTTTGATGGCTGTTTTCTTATATATCTACGGTTTAATGAGTCCGGTGGCCGGGATAATAGCAGACCGGACCAATAGAAAATGGTTGATCGTGGGAAGTTTGTTTGTCTGGTCAGCGGTCACCTATGGTATGGGCATGGCAAACGATTATCCAACACTTTTGGTTTTAAGGGCGATCATGGGCTTTAGTGAGGCGTTATATATTCCAACTGCGCTTTCCCTGATCGCTGACTATCATAGTGGTAAGAATAGATCTTTGGCTATCGGTCTGCATATGACGGGACTATATACCGGGCAAGCGCTTGGTGGTTTTGGAGCTACACTTGCTGCTTCCGAAGGATGGCATACTGCTTTTCACTGGTTTGGTATAGTGGGCATTTGCTTTGCATTGATACTTGCTGTATTCCTGGCAGAAAAAAAGCACATTGCCTCTGCCGACGAACAGCGCTTAAAAATTCATTTGCCTTTGAGCAAGAGCTTGCTGCTCATCTTTTCCAATATCGCATTTTGGGTATTGTTATTTTACTTTGCTGCACCTAGCTTGCCGGGATGGGCTATTAAGAATTGGCTGCCCACATTGTTTGCAGACAGTTTGAATATTCCGATGTCCAGTGCCGGGCCTCTATCCACCGTAACGATTGCTATATCATCTTTTATAGGTGTATTAGGGGGCGGAATTCTGAGCGACAGATGGGTGCAAAAACATATAAGGGGGCGGATTTATACAAGCGCTATTGGTTTAGGGTTAACGATCCCAGCGTTGTTGTTTTTGGGGATAGGACAGACTCTGCCCGCGGTATTGGGCGCAGCAATCTGTTTTGGAATAGGTTTTGGAATCTTTGATGCGAACAATATGCCCATACTTTGCCAAATTGTTCCCAAAAATCTCCGTGCCACGGCATATGGTTTTATGAATATGGTAGGCGTATTCGCTGGTGCGGCAGTAACGCAATGGTTAGGAAGATTTAAGGATGAAGGGCATTTTGGGATGGGCTTTGCAATTCTGGGAGCTGCAGTATTCTTGGCGCTTATCCTACAGCTGTTATTTCTTAAACCCAAACAGGCTGCTGGATCGGAATGAGCTGATGTGAACGATCCAAAACGAATTTAATAGCTATCAGATAAATTAATCATAAATGAAAATAGACCATTTGTATCCCATCAATGGACCCGGGTATAGTGAAACGTGTACGGAAATGAGGAGTTTTTACATTCGATCGCTACTGAGCGTAGCACTATATTTTACATTTTTTATTTCATTCAGCATTGGACAAAATCGCATAAAAGTTGCTTGTATAGGCAATTCTGTTACGTTTGGCTATGGGCTTTCTGATCCTGCGCGCGAGTCCTACCCAAGCCAACTGCAAGCTTTACTTGGCGAGGGATATGAGGTAGGGAATTTTGGGCATTCTGGAGCAACTCTTTTAAGGAGCGGACACAGACCATATCATAAAACAGATGAATACAGAAAGGCGCTGGCATTTCGTCCTGATGTAGCAATTTTACACTTGGGTCTAAATGACACGGATCCTCGGAATTGGCCAAATTATAAAAACTCATTTGCATCGGATTATAGCACGCTAATCGATTCACTTCGCCAGGTAAATCCGCAGATGCAGATTTATATTTGCCGATTGACACCAATTTTTAGCGGTCACCCACGTTTTTTGTCGGGCACCCGCGATTGGTATAATCAGATTCAGGATCTGATTCCGCAGATCGCCGAAAATAATCAGGTTGGTTTGATTGACCTCAGTACTCCGCTTCACGACCGAATTGATTTATTTGATGATTATTTACACCCCAATCGTCAGGGAGCTTCTTTGATAGCCGGACAAGTAGCCAATGAATTGGTCGTTGCTGCACATGAATTGGAAGTTGGTGAAACCTTAGGCTCCGATATGGTGCTACAGCGGGATAGAGAAAACCGATTCTATGGTAAAGGTACCGCGGGGCAAAGTGTACATATTTTATTTGATAAACGTCATTATATGACTCAGGTGGGCAGAAATGGAGTTTGGGAAACAAGACTTCCTAAAATGCCTGCTGGCGGGCCGTATGATATAGAAGTAAGCTCAGGTAGCAAAAAAATAAAACTCAAAAATATTCTTTTTGGAGATGTATATCTTGCTGCGGGTCAATCGAACATGGCTTTTCAACTTCAAAATGCTTTAAATAGCGAAAGTTTGATAAAAAAGGCAGCTGCTTTAAAAAACTTGCGTCTTTACAAATGCAAGAACCTCGTGGAGACCAATGCTACTTCTTGGGATACTTCGCTATTGAAAAAGGTGAATGACCTGTCGTTTTTTAGTGGAAAATGGAGCCAGGCTTCAGCTGAAGAAGCCGCTGGATTTTCAGCTGTTGCGTATTCATTTGCTGCGGAGATTGTCAGGCAACACCATATTCCCATAGGTATAATTGATATCTCGGTAGGGGGGTCTAATTGCGAATCGTGGATTGACCGTAAATCGCTGGAAGATGATAATCTCTTGGCAAGCTATATCCATAATTGGCAAAATTCAGATTTTATACAAGATTTCTGCCGGGAAAGGGCGCAACAAAATATACGGTATGCAAAGGTTAAACATCAACGTCATCCGTATCAGCCTGCATACAATTTTGAAGCTGGGATCAGTAAATGGATGCGTACGGAGTTTAGGGCTGTTTTATGGTATCAAGGTGAAAGCAATGCCCATAATATCGAACTTCATGAGAAACTGTTTAAGACATTGGTTTCTTCGTGGCGTAAAAGCTTTAAACAAAATCTACCATTTTATTTTGTACAGCTTACTAGCATTGATCGGCCTTCATGGGGGGATTTTAGAAACTCACAACGTTTGTTGGCGAAGCAGATTGACAATATACATATGGCAGTGACCCTGGATTTAGGGGATTCTTTGAATGTTCATCCAAAGGAGAAATTGACTATCGGTCATCGTTTAGCAAATCTGGTTAATAAATACGAATATGGCAGCAATTTGAATGCAGATCATCCGGAAGTCGTAAGTCTTGGTGTTCACGGTAAAAATATACAATTGACATTCAATCATTGTGTTCGGTTGGAAACAAAAGAAAATCAAACTTTGAAAGGATTTCAGGTTGTCGATACCAAAGGTAGAATCTCTCGTGTAAAAGGTAGAATCCTATTGGATAATGTAATAGCCCTTGAAAAACCAGACTTTCCTATTAAGAAGATAGTATATGGATTTGAGCCTTACAGTAGGGCCAATCTACAAAACGAAATTGGAACACCTGTTTCCACTTTTGAGATCGTGTTAGATGGTGTAAAAGTTAAAAAATAAAATAATGATTATAACAAATAGAGGTAAGAAATTGGATCTCGAATACTTGAATGAGTTGGAGAGGTTCTACAGCGATCAACTGCTAAACGATACGGTTCCTTTCTGGTTTCCCAGATCATTTGATCTCGAACACGGGGGGTATTTATTCATGCGCGATCATGACGGTACGTTGATCGATACAGACAAAGCTGTGTGGATTCAGGGACGTGCATGTTGGTTATTAGCGACACTTTATAACACCGTGGAAAAGAGAGATGAATGGCTGCAAGGAGCGCGAATTGGTTATGAGTTTTTAAAGGAACACTGTTTTGATACAGGAGGTAAAATGTATTTTCATGTAGATAGGGAGGGGAATCCGATCCGCATGCGCCGCTATTTTTTTTCCGAAACATTTGCTGCCATCGCTTTTGCAGCTTATGCTAACGCTACTGGAGACGAAGGTATTGCAGATGAGGCACGCCATCTGTTTGGAATTTGCCTCGCATATGCAAATGGAGAACGATTGATTGAACCTAAATTTGAAGCGACAAGACCGATGAAGGGAATCGGCGTGCCGATGATTATGATCAATACTGCGCAGCAGATTCGCGAAACGATTGGCGATCCGCGTTGTGCTATCGTTATCAGTGATTGTATCGCGCAGATTGAACGTGATTTTGTCAAGGATGATATCCGTTGTGTGATGGAACAGGTGGGCCCTGAAGGTGAAATCGTCGATCATATTGACGGCCGGACACTCAATCCCGGACATGCCATCGAAGGAGCTTGGTTTATCCTGCATGAGGCTGCATGCCGGAACAATGACCCGCATTTGATCGATCTGGGCTGTCGTATGCTGGATTATATGTGGGAACGGGGATGGGATAAAGAATATGGTGGTATTTTATACTTTAGGGATGTATACGGAAAGCCTGTACAAGAATATTGGCAAGATATGAAGTTTTGGTGGCCACAGAATGAAACGATTATAGCAACACTGCTCGCTTATGTGCTGACCGGCAATGAAAAATATAAAAATTGGCATCAACAGATCAACCAATATGCTTATGATCATTTCCATGATAAAATCAATGGTGAATGGTATGGTTATCTCCATCGCGACGGAAAGATTGCGCAAACGGCAAAGGGAAATTTATTTAAAGGTCCTTTTCACCTCCCTCGCCAAGAATGGTATTGTATGCAAATAGTAAAGAAGTTAAACGCGATTAAGTAGACGATCATGAGACGAAGTGAGATTGCTTTATGTACATTGCTATCCCATCTGATTATTATTCTTATTTTAATCAGTCCTTTACGTTGTCTGCCAGATCCAATCAGGCCTTCTTTGCTTCCTATGCCCCGCTCTGTGACTTGGAAAACAGGGAGCTACCTTATTCAGGATCTTGTCCGCGTGCAGGTCAAAGGGGAGGTGGAAAATGTAGATAGACAGCTGCTGAGCGTGCTGTTAAAAGATTGGAATGTGGCTAAGATTGACTTTGACAGCTTAAAAAATGGAGCTATCGTTATTGTTTGTGATAAGCAATTGGATTTACCTTCAGCATCTATGGAGGCTTACCGTATTGGTGTGGATAAACAGGGGATACGGATCGAGGCCAGAACGAGTACCGGTATTTTCTATGCCTTACAAACTTTGCGGCAACTGGGCAGTAAAGATGGTCGGCTACCATATTGCTCCATTACAGATTACCCTTTGTTCCGCTGGCGTGGCTATCTGGTTGACGTGGGCCGAAATTTTCAGTCGATGGATGTGCTCAAAGAGCAGATCGATATCATGGCACGGTATAAACTGAATATTTTCCATTTCCATTTCACGGAGGATATTGCCTGGCGCCTTGCCAGCAAGAAATACCCCGGTCTGACCGACTCTTCCAACATGGACCGCTGGCCTGGAAAGTACTATACGGTTGACGACATGCAGGAGCTGATCCGATATTGTCGGGATAGGCATATTCAGCTCGTGCCCGAAATTGATATGCCCGGGCACTCAGCAGCATTTCGACGATATTTTAAAACCGATATGCAGCGCGATAGTGGCATAGCGATCATCAAGGAACTCGTAGCGGAGTTTGCGGCCACTTATCCTGGATTGCCTTATTTGCATATTGGTGGAGATGAGGTCAAAATCCACAATCAGCAGTTTTTACCAGTGATGACAAAATGGACAGAAGATTTGGGCATGAAGACCATCGGTTGGGAACCCGGCGGAAATCTGCAGCCACAGACAATTCGCCAGCTTTGGATGGGGGGACCGCAAGCGATTACAAAAGATTCTCCTTTTGAAGTGATTGATTCAAAGCACTTGTATATAAACCATATGGATCCCTTGGAAGCTGTGACGACACTATTTTACAGGCAATTAGGGGGGCAGACATCGGAAAATGAAAAGTTAATGGGAGCCACACTCTGTTCATGGCCGGACCGTGCGGTCAAGCATGAACGTGATGTATTTCATCAGAATGCAGTCTACCCCGCGTTGTTGACTTTTGCAGAACGCAGCTGGTGCGGCGGAGGGGATTTTGAATGGCGTAGTCAAATCAGGTCGGATCGGAAAGGGCTTACTGAATTTGCTGCATTTGAGAAGCGTCTGATCCAACATAAACAGTTGTATTTTAAAGACCTTATTTTTCCTTACTACCAGCAAAGTAAACAAAAGTGGGTATTATATGGACCGCTGCAAAATAAGGGCGACCTAAATATGGGCGTAAAAGATGAAGCGAGTGGAAATTTTACTTCTTTAAAAAAGATCGGTGAATTTTATGGTGGCACAATCGTATTACGCCATTGGTGGTCTGATGTTGTAAAAGGGGCCATAGCTAATCCGGTTGAAAATAGCACGCTGTATGCTGTAAGCCGGATCTGGAGTGAAGCGGACGGCTGTAAGGAGTTTTGGGTCGGTTTTAATGATCTTTCCCGTTCGTATGCCAGTGATTCACCAAATTTGGGGACATGGGACGACAGGATGAGCAGGCTTTGGGTAAATGGAAATGAAGTACTTCCTCCGGATTGGCAGCATGCTGGGCAGAAAGGAGATTTGGAAAATCCATTGATCGATGAAGGATATAGTTATCGAAGTCCTTCGATGCTTCCATTGCGCAAGGGCTGGAATACCATTGTGGTAAAATTGCCTGTCGGAAAATTTAAAGGGAAAGACTGGCAAAATCCACTGAAATGGATGTTTACCTGCCTTCCTCTCGATAAGGAGTAAAAGTATGTTTCATGGCATTAAAGGAGAGAATGAATATTAAAATACGTAATAATAAACATAAATAGATATGAAGAGATTATGTATAATGGGGGCATTTACGCTGTTAGCAGTGTGTTGCCAGGCGCAGGAAGTTAATGTGTTTGTGTCAGGCGAAGAAGGTTATAAAAGCTATCGCATACCTGCTGTTGTAAAAGATAAAACAGGACAGCTGATTGCCTTTGCAGAAGGTCGGGTAGATCACGCCGGAGATTTTGGTAATGTGGATATCGTTTATAAAATCAGTCAGGATGATGGGAAAACATGGGGACCATTGCATGTTGCCGTTGACAATGATGATTTGCAAGTCGGAAATCCCGCCCCTGTAGTTGATTTGTTGGATCCGGCGTATCCTCAAGGCCGTCTTTTTCTTTTCTATAATACAGGTAACAATCATGAGGGTGAAGTACGAAAAGGCAATGGTCTAAGGGAATGTTGGTCGATTAGTTCCATAGATGGAGGGAAAACTTGGTCCAATCCACAGAATATTACGCTCGAGACGCACCGGCCTAATCAGCCTTCGGTAAACGCGCAGTATAACTTTAAAGAGGACTGGCGAACTTATGCGAATACACCGGGACATGCATTACAATTTGATTCTGGTAAATATAAAGGGCGCATTTACATTCCGGCTAATCATTCCGAAGGAAATCCGAAACCAAATGGCAAAGATTATTTCGCTCATTCCTATTATTCTGACGATCATGGGAAGAGCTTTAAAATTGGACAAAGTGTCAAATTTGAAGGCTCAAATGAGACGATGGCTGCTCAAATCTCCCCGACAGGACTGTATATGAATTCGCGTAATCAACAGGGGAATGTAAAAGCTAGGATCGTATCTTATTCCAGTGACGGCGGAGTTTCGTGGGATTCCACGTTTTATGATAAAAACCTGCCGGATCCGGTCAACCAGGCTTCGGTGCTTTCCTGGCAGAAAAATGGGAAATATATACTCGCAGTCTGCAATAGTGCGACTACTTCCAGAAGAGATAATCTGACGCTTCGATTGAGTAAAGATCAAGGCAGAACATGGTATTTTAATAAGGTTGTGGCTAAAGCACCAGATCATGTCAGTGGTGATTTTGCAGCATACTCTGATATGGTATTGCTACGAAAAAACAAAATAGGCGTTTTATACGAAAAAGACAATTATCGGAAAATTGTCTTCACGCCTATAAGCTTAAAATAATAGATCAAGCGTTCATCCTGAGCTAATACTTTAGTCTTTTTTCAGCCCAAACGAAAAAGACTAAAGTAAAGGATGATTGATACCCCACGCATTTCTTTCTTTTTACGCAACGAGGATGAGATCCTAGGTTTTCCAAAGAGGGTATTTCGATGAAATATTTGGGACCAGATGCATACGGAAAAAATCCCGATAAAAGTTTTGCTACTTTGAAAAACATTTCTTTATTTTAAGTGTTATGTTATACATAATAGTGTAAACTTAAATAAACCATTAATCAAACAACCAAATGAAAAAAACCAAATTATGGGTTTTATTAGCCCTTGTCAACACAGCTGTGTCTTTTTTAGCCTGTAAAAAGCAGACCGCTCCTGAAAATGTATTACAAGATACAATCTATAAAAAAGCTTCGACTAACTTGACTTCGTTAACTTCTGTAGCGACGACGGATTATGAACTGATCTGGTCGGATGAGTTTAATAGCAGTGGGAATTTCGATTCAACAAAATGGTCTTATGCCGAACGTGGCACGGTGGCATGGAACAAGTATATGACTTCACTGCCTGCCTATGCTTCACAGGATGGCAGTAATTTATTGTTACGGATGGATAACGCAGTAATCGCTGGAGATCCAGTTGCTTACCATGCCGGTGGAGTCAAATCTATGGGAAAATTTAGCATGACCTATGGCAAGGTGGAAGTACGTGCCAAGTTTACACAGGGTAGGGGGTCGTGGCCGGCTATTTGGATGATGCCCGAACCTGCTACAGCATATGGGGGCTGGCCTGGCTGCGGTGAAATTGATATCATGGAACATGTAAACAATGAAAGTGTGATGTATCATACGATCCACAATGGTTCGGTAACCAATGCAAATGGTGGAAGTACAGCGACCAAAGCAGTGTCCTATAATACGACAGATTTTAACCTATATACCATGATATGGAGTCCGAATGATATCAGATTCTTTGTCAACGATGTCTTGCAGTATACCTATTCCCGTGTTGCCGGTGCAGGTACCCAGCAGTGGCCTTTTGATGTTCCTTTTTATTTGATTCTCAACCAGGCAGGTGGTGCGGGCTGGCCTGGAGCGATTACAAATGCTGACCTGCCGTTTAGTATGCAGGTTGATTATGTGAGGGTGTACAAATTGCCACTTTTTAGTAATGGGGATTTTGAAAATGGAGCATTGTATCCCTGGACGACTTGGGGCGGAGGATCATCTGTCGTTGCCACAAATGCGCGGACAGGTACCAAATGTATTCGTGAAACAGGTGGCGAAACGTCCATTGAACAATTTCTTACCGGATTGTCTCCAAATACGACGTATAAATTTGGGGGGTATGCAAAGGTTTCAGCTTCTGGACAATCCGTGAGCATCGGCGTGAAGAATTATGGTGGCAGTGCGGTAAACACTGCTATTGGTACAACAGCGTATTCAAATGGTTCAGTAACTTTTACCACTGGAGCAACCAATACATCGGCTACGGTGTATTTTTACAAGCCTCTAAGCGGTACGGTATATGGTGATGATTTTTATTTAGAGAAACTATAGCATCTATTTTGTTTTTAAAAGGGCAGTAATCGTGGAGTGTATTACTGTCCTTTTAATTTTTATAGGCAGCACGCAGCGATTGCAACATGCATCTCCACCGATCAACAAATAAATAGCAAAAGTAGCAGGCTAAAAAGTGTTTAATGGCGCCGAAAATTAATTGTTAGTCTAATACAGATCTGTGGATTGTTGATTTGTTTCTCTCATATTTATTCCAGTTGAATATCGAATTCGTCAAAAGATTCTTTACGCCAGGCCATGTCCTGTGTGGTGGTTGAAAGTGCAAATAAAGGAGAGAATGTTTTTACTTTTACGGTTTTGCCATCGGGGAGGAATTCAAGGATCCGTAACCAGCCATCACCACCGCTCCCCTGGTGCCCGCCGCCAAGTGCCTGGGCATTAAAGGTCATCTGGTTGACCTTTTTGTTGGCAGAATTATTGTCAATGCGAAAGCCAATGTGCTTTTTGATGTCATTGGCAGCGCCGATATGGCCCGAAAATACCAGCGCTATGTTTTTGGAAGGCTGAACCAGTTTTTTCCAGATGGATTTGCCATAGTTGGCGTCATCAAGATCATATTTTTCTTTTTCAATATGCTCATTTTTATAATTTAAATAAGAATGTGTTAAAAGGACGACTTGATGATTGCTGTATGCTGGTCTGTTAATTATTGATCTGGCCCATCCCACTACCGTGTCCCTCGGTGCAAATTCGATCGAGAGGAAAAGAAAATCTTGTCCATGAGGAGAGCGCCATTCATAGCTTGCGTTTTCTAAACTCGGGTCACCGTATATATTTTCGGTGACATCCCGCAGCAGCTCCTGGTTTTTGCTGTTTTTGTCTGAAGGGAAATAAAGCGGAAAATGGGTGGTTTTTGGTTTATGTGTATAGCTGAATATATTATAATCATGGTTTCCTGTCGCTGTTATATAGGGTAGTTTTCCGTCTAATTTAGCGAAAGCTTTTGCCGCAGCTTCCCATTGCTGTTTTCCGGTCTGGTCCATTTTTATCCGGTCGGGATTGATGATGTCATCGTGTTCGACCAGATCACCGGTGCACAGCACAATTTTTATATTCATTTGTTCCTGATGCGCTACGATCCAGTTCATCATGATATCTAAAATAGGCTGATTCCGCTTAAACTTTACATAGTTCTGTATATCCGGCAGTAGTACCATGGACCATGATTTTTGATCGCTCAAAGTAGGCTGTTGAAATTCACTGCTTGTTGACTGCGCTTTTGCTGCGGTTATGCAATACCACAGACAAAAGAATAGTAGACTGTTTTTGATACTCGTTCTCATACAGAATTTAATTAATGACGACGTTTTCAATTAGCTGAACCGGTGTGAATTTAGCTTATTTTTTTAATGTTTAAAAATCTTTCTTTTTATTTCTGGATACTCAGCGAGAAGTTGTAGGAGAATATGGTTTTAAATCCTTATCTATGAGTGCTTATGGGTGAAATTTAAAAAGCTGTTTACGATTTTTGAAGACTGTTTTTATGTTAATTTCATATTAAATTATCTTTAAATATGTTTATTTTGGTGTTTAAATAAGTTTTAAAATGTTAATTTTATTTGTTTTTTGTTTTTAATAATAAAATTTAATGTTTAATATTGTTCAATAATATAATGCCTAAGTTTCATAATAACCAATTGGATCGGGAAAATCTCAGTGGTATGAATCGTAAATCTATAATTCTTATACAATCAAAATGAATAAAGCATTTCGTTTGGCTGCGTTACTATGTGCGATGCCCATAGGGATGGCGCTGGCACAGCAGGTCGCCATGAAAGGTCGCGTCGTTGATGCGCAGGGGCATCCGCTGATAGGGGCGACTGTTCAGGTTAAAGGAAGTTCTGCTAGTCCTTCGGCTGTAATGGACAATGGGGAATTTAGTTTAAATGTAAAAAAGGGAGAGACCATTTTGGTCACTATGCTCGGGTATGCACAGCGGGAGCTGGTCTATCAGGGGCAGGCCAGTCTAGAGGTGGTTTTAGAGGGAACGTCGACCAGCATCGAGGAAGTTGTTGTGGTTGGATATGGTACACAAAAGAAAGTGAATTTGACGGGCGCTGTTTCCGTTATCGAAAATAGCCAGCTGGAACGTCGGCCCAATCTTTCGACTTCATCGGCCTTGCAGGGGTTGGCTCCGGGTGTGACCGTGACTTCACAGACAGGTGCTCCGGGCGGTGATGCCGGCCAGATTCGGATCCGTGGGATTAATTCCTTTGGTGGCTCTGACTCTTCACCGTTGGTGATCATAGACGGAGTGGCGGGCTCGATCGATAATATTGACTACAATTTGATTGAAAGTATTTCTGTGCTTAAAGATGCTGCATCTTCAGCTATCTATGGTTCACGGGCAGCCAACGGTGTCATATTGATTACTACCAAAAGAGGGAAGGACAAGCTGGCCATCCATTATAAGGGGTATATCGGTATGCAGGATCCTACAGCCATTCCGAAGGTGGCTGACGGGCTCACCTATATGCGGATGTTTAATGAGGCCAACCTCAATGATGGAAATCAACCGACCTATACGGATGAGGCCATTGCCGAATATAGCCGTTTATATGCCGAAAACCCCGATAATTTTGACTGGCAAAAGGCTATTCTAACGGGTTCTGGCTTTACACAAAACCATTTCTTGAGTCTTTCTGCAAATAGCGGTATTATCCGTGTCGCACCTTCGTTTGGTTATTCCACGCAGGACGGACTTATTAAGAACACGGGGTTTAAACGTTATGTTTTCCGCAACAACATGGACATTACCCCAAGCGAAAAATTTACTGTGAGGATGGACCTTTCGATGACCAATAAAAACAGGGAACAGATTGCGGGTGAAGGAACCATCTGGAATTATTTGGGCCGTATGCCGACTGATCTGCCGATCCGCCATCCCAATGGTTTATGGGCAGAGGGCTGGGTGAAAAATAATCCTGTGGCCCAGATTGAAGAGGGAGGGAATAACAAGACCAACAACCTGGAATTTATTGGTAATTTATCGCTGAATTATAAACCTACGGAATGGCTTAGCCTCCTGGGAACAATCGCGCCGAGATATGTGACGAGAAATACCCATCAGTTTAATAAAATGGTAGAGGTATTTGATGTGAACGGCGCTTCGGCGGGCTCGGCCAATACGACTACTGATCTTACGGAACGCGCTTACAGACAGTATTTTGGTAGCTATTTTGTAACGGCAACAGCCGACAGATCGTACGGTGGCCATCAATTCAAAATGATGCTGGGGGCCTCCCGGGAATCTTACAATGAAAAATTTTTGATGGGCTATCGTCGGGATTTTATGTATGACACATACGAGGTTTTAAACGCCGGGGCTGACAATGCGACAAAGGATAATGGCAGTACCATCGATGAGTGGCTGTTGGTATCTCAGTTCGGCAGATTTAATTATAGTTTCAAAGATCGCTATCTGTTTGAAGCGAACATCAGGCACGACGGCAGTTCCAGGTTTGTGAAAAATAACAGATGGTCTACCTTTCCGTCTTTCTCGGCAGGCTGGCGCCTTAGCGAAGAGCCGTTTATGGGAAATTTGAAAGGGGTGGTCAGTCAGCTCAAATTAAGAGGTTCATGGGGTAAGCTCGGAAATCAGAATATCGGTGATTCTTATTACCCTTTCGCCTCGCAGCTGGCGCTGGGAAGTATATCGATGGGCGGACAATTGTATCCCCTGGTATCGCAGAATGAAATGGCAAACGAGCGACTGGTATGGGAATCGACGACAATGAGTGGAGCGGGGCTCGATGCGGTATTGTTTAAGGATTTTAGCCTGACCTTTGACTGGTATAGCAAGACGACCAACGGGATTTTGCTCAAACTGGATATACCTGCATTGCACGGGCTCCCGGGGCCGTTCCAGAATGCAGGGAAGGTACAGAACAAAGGCTGGGAGCTTGCCGTTCGTTATGATAAGAAATTCGGCGATTTTAAGCTCGGTCTGGGCGGGAATATAGCTGATGTAAAAAACAAAATCCTGGATATGCGCAATACAACGATGGGTACGTTTTTACGTCAGCAAACCGGGTACCCGATTAATTCAATCTACGGTTATCTCGCCGACGGTTATTATAATAATGCGGATGAAATCAAAAACGGTCCCGCCCAGTTCGGAAAACTCCAGCCGGGGGATATCCGTTATAAAGATATCGCAGGAGAATTTGATGCAGCTGGTAACCCGATTCCGGATGGCAAAATCAATGAAAGTGATAAAGTGATCATTGGCAATACTATTCCGCGTTATACCTATGGGATAAATCTGGATCTCAGTTATAAAGGGATTCGGCTGAATGCATTTTTACAGGGTGTGGCTAAGGCGGATGGTTATCTGAGTTCGCATTACGTGGTGCCGTTGGCGATGGCTAGTGCTGTCAAGGAATGGCAGACCGATTATTGGACGGTAGACAATCCGGATGCTGCATTGCCGCGCTTATCACATTCTTCCACAAACAATACGCAGAATTCAACTTTTTGGATGCGGAGTGCAGCGTACCTTCGTCTTAAAAATGTGCAGCTAGGGTATGAAATCCCGAACCATCTGCTCGCTAAACTCAGATTGAATGGCCTGTTTGTTTATGTCAACGGGCAAAATCTCTGGACGAAAACCAATTTCTATAAAGGGTATGATCCCGAAATCAATTACAATGCAGCAGCGGGTGAAGGGGTTTCTTTGGGAGATGGTAATTTCTATCCGCAGGTTAAAGTATACACCTTTGGCGTTGATTTTAAATTTTAAGGAAGACATGAAGAAAAACATGAAGATAGTTTTAGTTTTGGCACTACTGGCCGGACTGGTTAGTAGTTGTAATTTGGATAAAGAGCCTCTGAATGGTCCGGCAACAGGCACATTTCCGACCAATGAGACAGAAGCTGAGAGTGGCCTGTTGGGTGCTTATAAGGCGCTGACACTCCTGGATGCAAGCAGCACCCCTTTCTTGCATGTGCTGGACAATATTACCGATATCGGTTATGCGCGTCCGGGGAATAATTATACGCCGGGCATTACCAGCTCCTATACGACGGATAATGCCTTGGCCACCAAACCGTGGACAGCACATTACAAAACACTTGCCCGAGTACATCTGGTATTGGATAATCTCGCGGCATTGCAAGGGAAGATTGCGCCCGAGAAGCTGAAGCAGCTGGATGCAGAGCTCCGTTTTATTCGGGCATACGTGTATTCACAATTGATAGAATTGTATGGAGGAGTACCTTTACTGACCAAAAATGTCCCCCTGGGCGAGGCGAATATTGGCAAAACGGATGCAGCCGAAATCCGGCAATGGATTATGGACGAACTGACAGCGATTGCGGATGCGCTGCCCGTTAATCAATCCGCTTTCGGAAAAGTAAGAGCCAGCAGTGTGGCTGCCTATATGTTAAAGGCTCGTGTTGCGCTTTACGCCGGTAAATACGAGCTTGCCGCAGAGTCGGCCGACAAAGCGATCAAGCTTTCAGATGGACTGCATGAGCTGACTCCTTTCAACGAGAGCATAAATTATGCAGGAAAGAACCACGTGGCAGGTGAGCCTGATGTGAGCAATATTTTTGGACATGAGGGCTTCAAGAGCAGCAAAGAATGGATATGGGTGATGGAATATAATGTCAGTGTTCCCGGCAATGTGCATAATCAACAATATTATGCAGCGTCGCGCCTTGGTAGAGGGGTTGCATACTGGGGGCCGACGCAAGATTTTATAGACTCTTTTCAGGCGTCTGACGGACTGTCGGTTACGGAGTCTACGGTATATGATGCCGCCCATCCTTTTGCCCATAGAGATCCGAGACTGGATATGTACTGTGTGAGGCCCGGGGCCAGATTTCTTGGCTACCAATTTGAAATGAACAGCGCATTTAAAAATGTGGCAAATTATTGGCCTGTTTTAAACGGGACCAGCGATAAGCCGGCCGTTGTGGCGAATGCAGACCAGACGAACGCCGCCCGTTCATATAGCGGCTATTTGTGGCGGAAACATGTGGATATCAAAGATTTTGCAACCACTTCTGTCAATGGGCAAAGTGACCTGAATATCGGTCTTTTTAGGTATGCCGAACTGCTCTTGATCTATGCGGAAGCTAAAATAGAGGCGAATAAGATTGATAATTCAGTGTACGATGCCATCAATCAGATCCGCCTGCGGGCGCATATGCCACCGCTCAGGACGGGGCTCAGCCAGGCTGAATTAAGGAAAGCGCTGCGTTATGAGCGTAAAGTCGAACTCGCGGGTGATGGCTTCCGCTGGTATGACCTTCGCCGCTGGGGGATTGCCAGCCAGATCTTGAACGGTAATCTTTATCTCAACCGCGATGCAAATCAGTGGTCTTCGGCAGTATTGGTCAAAATCGACGATAATGGTTCACCTGTTTATAATAAAGAGTTGGCTAATAAAGTTTTTGGTGTTCAGGATGTGATTTTTAAAATTAATAAGGATGAGCTTTGGCCGATACCCGAAAGTGAAATTGTGATGGTTCCAGATCTGAAACAAAATCCCGGATACTAAAGTCTCCGGGCAGGTAAAAGGCCTCTGGCTTTTAAAGCTAAAGGCCTTTTTTCAGGTTAAGCTATAATGACTTTGACGCCCAGTTCCTCAATATTTCTAACGTCATTTTCGGAGACTTTACTATCAGTGATGATATAATGGATATCTTCAATGTTGCATACTTTTCCAAGTCCTCTTTTTCCAAATTTGCTGCTGTCTGCCAGTATAATGACCGTTTGGGAGGTTTCAAGCATCTTTTGGTTAAGTGTAGCTTCGGAAAGATTGCTGATTGAAATGCCAAATTCTAAATCGATACCATCTACACCGAGAAAAAGGAGGCTGCAGCTTACTTCGTCGAGCAATCTTGAAGCATAGTGGCCGGCGACAGAGGACGAATTGGGTCTGATCAGTCCGCCCAGCTGTAAAACTTCGATGTTTTTCTTGTTGCTCAGTTCTAATCCGACTTTCAGTGCTGGAGTGATCACCGTCAGATGCTGCGTTACTTCTAGATTTTTTGCCAGGGCATAGGCCGTGGTACCCGAGCCGATCATGATCGAATCGTTGTTTTTGATCAGCTTAATTGCAGCTTTGGCAATACGTTCTTTGTCTTCACTATTGATGGACTCTTTCTCCAGAATGTGGCGGTCTCCCGCATAGGGATTGTAGGTAGAAGCACCCCCTTTTGTACGAAATAAAAGGTTCTTATCTTCTAAAAGCTTAAGATCTTTACGAATTGTTACGCTGGAGACCTCCATTGTTTTACTTAACCATTCGATGGAAATTTTTCCTTTTTCTTTAAGTTTCTTGAGTATGAATTCGTGGCGCTCTGTTATACTTTTCATAATTCTACAAGTTTATTGACAAAGATACTGTGTTGACCTTTAAACTTCAAGCGTTCAAATGTTAAATTATCTTTTTTTTTATTTAAAAATGTTTTATTTACTTTTTTTATTATAAATTTGATCAATCAAAATATAAAAAAAACCAGAATCTATTTATGTCCAAGTTTGCCCTTCCCATTGCTCCGCTGTATAGGCGTTGGTTAATCATACTCGTCATATTTTTAGCGATTGTCTTCAATTATTACGATCGGCAGATCGTGTCTATCTTAAAACCTATGCTCAAGGCAGCATACGGCTTGGGTGACGATGGTTATGCGATGGTTATTAACGTTTTTACGTTGTTTTATGCACTTATGTATCCGGTATCCGGTTGGCTTGTGGATCGTTTTGGCGAACGACGTGTGATGCTTGTAGGTATTTTAGGCTGGTCTCTGGCCTGTTTTGGAGGTGGTTTTTCGCGTACATTTGGTTCTTTTCTTTTTTTTCGCGGCTTGCTGGGTGCATCAGAGCCGACCAATTTTCCTGCGCAGCTGAAGGTCGTTGCAGTCTGGTTTTCCGGCAAGATGCGGGCTACTGCCAACAGCCTTTGTGTCGCAGGGAGTTCGATCGGAGCGATCATCGCACCGCCGATGGTGGCTTGGCTGGCTATTTCCTACGATTTTCATACAGTCTTTATCGTGGCGGGAGCAATCGGTCTGGTGATTGCCTTGCTCTGGTTTCTGATTTACTGCGAGCCACCTGATGCTGTCGCTAAAGAAAACACCGTCGAGCCCGGGGAGCCGGCCGCTGCCTTTTCCTGGGGGCAGCTGTGGGGCAGAAAGTCTTTGTGGGGGATTCTGTTGATCCGATTCGTAAGCGATCCGGTATGGTATTTTTGCCTGTTTTGGTTGCCCGGCTATCTGCAGGAAGAATCGGGACTGACGCTGGCTCAGATTGGCATGTTTGGCTGGATACCGTTTTTGCTGGCCGATTTGGGAGCCATAGGTACGTCGGCCTGGTCTGACCGGATGGTCAGGAAAGGGAAAGATCCACTCCTGGCTCGCAAGACGATGCTGACGGCGGTTGCTTTGTTGGCTCCGCTGTGTTGTCTGACCACGTATATCGCTAATCCCTACTTGACTTTGCTCATCTTTGGGCTTGTTGCCATAGCTTGTCTAAGCTGGTTATTTACAATCAGTGTGGTGATTGCGGAGGCATTTCCGGTGGCCAATGTCGCATCGGTATTGGGAATTGCTGGAGGTTTTGGTGCATTGGGGGCTGTGCTGTTCAATTATTTTGTCGGGCAGATGCTTGGCTCGGTAGGCGCAGGAACCCTATTTATTATGATGGCATTTATGCATCCTTTGGCAGCATTGATCCTATGGACGATGATAAAAAAAGAGGTTCCCCCGATAAAGGAAACACAAAGGGCAGAAGTGTTGCTGCTCAAATAGATTATGTAGTTTGTAAAATAAATTTTATACAGAAATGGACAGTATCAAAAAGATTATGGAGCCCGCAAGAGAGGTTCCGGTAAGAATGGAGGTGGATGTGCTGGTTGTGGGGGCGGGGCCTGCTGGTCTTATTGCGGCCCAGGCGGCAGCCTCAGATGGCCTGAAAGTGGCTTTAATCGACAGCAGGAGTTTTGTCGGTGGCAATATGACGATTGGTTTGCCCATTCTGGGTTTTCTGGGGCAAAAGGGCAATCAGATCATTAAAGGACTGCCACAGCGTTTTATCGACAGGTTAAAAGCTGTGGATGCCGCATCCGAGCATCGTCCTTGTCCCTTGCACATGAGTCTGACCTTGGTCGAACCCGAAGCGGTTAAAAATATCGGGCTCAAGGTTTTGGAAGAGGCTGGGGTAGAGGTGTTGCTGTATGTTTTTTCGGCCGGGGTGGTGATGGAGGACGATGTTTTAAAAGGGGTGCTGATAGAGAGCAAATCTGGCCGGGAGGCAATTCTGGCAAAAACAGTCATCGATTGTACGGGCGATGCCGACGTGGCTTTCAGGGCTGGAGTGGCTTGCGAACAGGGCAATGAAACAGGTGGGGCACAGCCTCCGACATTGATGTTCTGCATGGGCGGTGTCGATACCGAAAAACTGCGTATGTCCATTGCTGAGGAGCCCCGGACCTATCTGACGGATTTTATTCCGGCCGAATATTTCGGGCAGAATAATCAGTTTATCGTCGTCGGGCTGCGTAGTGTGATGGAGAAAGCCAGAGCGGCCGGCTATCATTTGCCGGTAGAGCGTACGATATTGATCACAGGGCTTCGCGAAGGCGAAGTCTGGGTGAATATGTCGCGGATAAATGGTGTGGATGGAACAGATCCGGCGAGTCTGACCTTTGGTGAAATCGAAGGCCGCAAGCAGATTGAGGAGATTCAGCGTTATCTGGTCGCGTATGTGCCCGGATTTGAGCAGGCTAAATTTACTAAAATGGCTCCTTTTTTGGGGATTCGGGAGACAAGGCGCATAGTTGGCCAGTACGTGCTTACTGCCGACGATATTCTGTCCTGTACCCGTTTTGACGATGCGATTGCGGTGGCGAGCTATCCACTCGATATTCATCATCCGGAAGGGGGAGGCTGTACCCTTACCTGGTGTGGAGACAGTTATGACATCCCATACCGTTCTTTGTTGCCTACACGGGTGAAAAACCTGTTGGTCGCCGGACGTTCGATTTCGACCACGCATGAGGCCATGTCTGCGATACGGGTCATGGCACCCTGTATGGCGATGGGCGAAGCCGCTGGACGTGCTGCCAAAATTGCGGTGCGTCGCGGTGTTTCTCCTGCTGAAATCAATGTGGAGGAGCTCCGTCAGGAACTTATAGCCGAAGGGGCATATCTTGGAGAAAATGAAATGACCGTCTGATATGAAAAGAGGTACTCAACATGATCTTGTAGGGCGCAGAGGTTTTTTGCAGAAGCTTGGGGCGGCGGCGATGGTGTCGCTGCTTCCCTTGGAAGACAACGTTGCCCATGCTCTGGTCAGCAAGGATACGCTCTGTGTGCTGACCTGTAATATCCGGGTGGACCTTGAAGAGGACGCGGCAAAAGGATTGGGCTGGCAACAGCGTCGGTCCGCCTGTCTGGAAGTGATCCGGCGTCAGCAGCCAGCTATCATCGGTTTTCAGGAAGTGCTTTATAATCAGTTTGCCGATATGAAAGCGGCGATGCCCGATTATCATGCCTTCGGATTTGATGGCCCGGAAATGGATTCCATCAAAACGGGTTATCACGGCATCGCAAAAAATCCGGTTTTCTTTTCCAAAAAGCGGTTTGAACTCCTGGCGGGCGGAGCCTATTGGCTGTCCGAAACACCTTTAATCGGAGGGAGTATTTCCTGGGGGTCGGCGCGTGCCCGTAATGCCTGTTGGGTACGCTTGTATGACCGTTATAGTAAAAAGGAGCTACGTCTGGTCAACCTGCATCTGGATCATGTCAATGCCGAAGCAAAACTGAAACAGATAGCGCTTGTACTTGAGGAGTCTGCGCAGTATGCCGATGGATTTGTGCAGATCATGACCGGCGATTTTAATGTTGGACCCGAAAGCCAGGTGTACCAGAAAGTTGTGTCGGCAGGCTGGAAAGACACGTTTACGGAAATTCACGGGGCGAAAGATTTCGGTGGCACGACGCATGGATTTAAAGGCGAGCAGTATGAAAAGAAAGACCGTGCAAAAAAAATAGATTTTATTTTTACGAAGGGCGCGGTTGTCCCCAGAACATCTGCCATTGTCAAAGATAATTATAAGGGTGTCTACCCCAGTGATCATTATTTTTTGCGCGCTGAACTTGAATTATAAATTGGTATTCCCCGTTCTTTCCCAAAAGCAATATGTTTAATATTGCTTTTTTTTGTTTTAATACGTTTTATTTATGTTATTTTTTATTTTATTTTGTTTTATTTTGTTATTTTAGTGCTGTAAAGTAACCAATTCTAAAAAACTAAATTATGGTACACATACTTGGGAAATGGGGAATTCCTTCAAATTTAAAATGGGGGTATCTGGGTATCCTCCTTTTTATGATGGGCGACGGTGTTGAACAGGGCTGGTTGAGTCCCTATCTGATAGCGCATGGCATGAATATAGAGCAGTCGGCTAGTTTGTTTACAGTTTATGGGGTGACCATAGCCATCTCATCCTGGTTTTCGGGTGTCCTTGCCGAAACATACGGGCCACGCAGATCCATGGTGATGGGCTTACTTCTTTATATGATCGGAACAATCGGTTTTGTGGGGCTTGGAATGCAAAAACTTGATTTTACTTATATGCTGGTATTTTATGCGATTCGCGGTTTCGGTTACCCTTTGTTTGCATATTCATTTATGGTGTGGATTACTTATCGCACTACGCAATCCATGTTGGGGGGGGCAGTAGGCTGGTTTTGGTTTGTGTTTACCGGGGGATTGAATGTGCTGGGGGCTTACTATTCAAGCTGGGCTCTGGACTATATGGGCTATCAGAATACCTTATGGTCTTCCTTGCTCTGGGTTTTAATCGGGGCCTTTTTTGCCTTGATCCTGAACCGTGATCGATTCTCGGTACCACATGCAGGCCGATCGAAATTCAGGGATATGCTGAAGGGGCTTACCATTGTTAAGCGCGAGCCTAAGGTTCTGGTGGGCGGAATCGTAAGGGTAATCAATACAACGGCGCAATTTGCTTTTCCGGTTTTTCTTCCCCTATATATGGCCGAATATGGTTTTGAGACCAAAGCATGGTTGCAGATTTGGGGTACGATTTTTACCAGCAACATAGTCTTTAACCTCCTATTTGGATTTGTGGGCGACCAGCTTGGCTGGCGTAATACCATTATGTGGTTTGGCGGAGTCGGCTGTGCCGTGGCCACGCTGCTGTTCTATTATTCCCCGGCTTGGTTCGGGGGCAACTATTGGGCTGTCTTGGCGGCGGGCGTATTATGGGGAGCTTTGCTTGCCGGCTATGTGCCCCTGTCCGCACTGGTGCCATCGCTGGTGAAAGAGGAGAAGGGATCAGCAATGGCGATTCTCAATCTCGGGGCTGGCCTGCCTGTATTCGTGGGGCCAGTTTTGGTGGGGCTCTGCATCGGTACGCTGGGCAGCGAAGGTGTAGTTTGGCTGTTAGCCATCCTCTATTTGTTGAGTGCACTCTTGACAGCCTTATTAAAATTGCCCGAACAAAATGTAATTGACACGGACTAAAATATATCATATAATAGAAGAACGAAAACTATGAAAGTACTATTGACGGCTCCCTATGAGAATGAGAGGGCATTTGGAGAATTGGAGAGTTTGGTTGGCGAAGTCATTTATCGGCCCTGGAAGCCACATGGCAGAGCTTTTAATCCAACGGAGCTCATTGAACTCCTGCGGGAAACCGAGGCCGAAGCCTTGATTTCTGAGCATGACGAAATTACTGCCGAGGTGCTGCACGCCAACCCCTTGTTAAAGTTTGTGGGTATTTGTCGGGGCACACCGTCCAATATTGATTTGCCTGTAGCTACCAGCTTGGGGATTCCGGTGTTTAATACGCCGGCACGTAATGCGCAGGCTGTAGCAGAAATGTTTATAGCCAATGTGATCACATTAATGCGCAATACACTTCCCGCGATGGACTGGCTGGAAAATAAAAACTGGGGAGTGGGAGCACATACTTCCTATCTGCAGTTCAAAGGAAATGAACTTGCCGGAAAGAAAGTGGGGATGGTGGGTTTTGGTGCGGTAGGTCAGCATATTGCGCGTATGTTGAGCAGTTTTCCCTGTGAGATTTACTATTTCGATCCTTATTATACAGACGAGAATACCGATTATAAAAAGGTGGAATTGGTCGAACTCTTTACCGCCTGTGATATCGTCGGCATACACCTGCCGGTCACTCCCGAGACGGTCGGGATGATTGATGCGAAATATCTTTCTTTATTAAAAAAAGAGGCTATTTTTGTCAATACTGCCCGGGCTACGGTGGTCAATCGTGAAGACCTGCTCGGCCTATTGGAGTCGGGGCAGATCCGGGGTGCAGTGCTGGATGTTTTTTATCATGAACCTCCGGATGAGATTGACTATAAAATGATTCAGCACAAGAATGTGATCGCCACACCGCATATTGCCGGTGCTACCCATGAAGTAGAGGACCATCATGCGTTTATTATGAACAACAATTTGAGGGAGTATTTTGTCAATGGAAATAAGCATATCCGTCAATTGGTGAATAAAGCGGTAATAGAAAATTTAAATGTATAATGGTGATTACAAAAGCATATTTGATTATAGATATCGGGACAGGAAATGCGCGTGTTGCCGTCGCATCGCCAGCGGGTGAGCTGCTGAGCATAAAGCGGGAAAATGTGCAGTACGAATCTGACGATCGCTACGAAGAATCGATTTATTTCGATCCCGATACACTCTGGAATGAAATTCTCCGGCTGTCTGCCCTGGCCATAGAAGAAGCCGGTCCCGTGCAGATCGAAGCCATCACAGCGACCAGCCAGCGCGAAGGTATTGTTATTATTGACACAGAAGGCCATTCTGTTTTGGGCATGCCGAATATCGACCATCGGGGCAGGGCATGGGAAGCTGAATTAACGGATAAAGACCGGGTGTACCAAATGACCGGAAGATACCCGACTTCGCTCTTTTCTGCATTCAAACTGGTGGGGCTCCGCAAGGTATATCCCGATATCTTCAAGGACATTGCTTGCTTTATGAGTATCAGCGATTGGGTCCAGTATAAGTTTTCCGGTGTCTGTGCCTATGAGCATTCGCAGGCCTCTGAGACGTTATTATATGATGTCGCCAAAAGAGACTGGAGCCACACGTTATTTGCAGAGTTTGATTTACCAGCAAGTCTTGTTCCACCATTAAAAGCTGCGGGCTCTATTTTGGGAGATATTTTACCGGATCTAGCCCAGAGCATGAATATCCATGCAGGAGCCAAAGTGATTGTTGGTGGTGGCGATACCCAATTGGCCATCAAAAGTATTGCACCGACATCCAACGACGTTGTGATCGTTTCTGGTACCACAACACCTATTATCAAGATTGTTGAGGACTATGTGCTGGATGCAGACCAGCGCACATGGACCAGCCGCCACATCGACGCCGACAGTTTTATCCTGGAAGCCAATGCGGGAGTGACGGGGCTCAATTATCAGCGGTTAAAAGAAATTTTCTATCCAAACGAAGGTTACGATGTCATCGAAAAAGAACTGGAAAGCGCCACTTATTCGCAATGCGTTGCTTCACTGGGCTCGCTTATTGCCGACGAAGACCAGCCGCTTACCAAAGGTGGATTTATCTTTAATGCCCCTGTCTCCCATCAATTGACCAGAGGTAGTTTTGTTTTTGCTATTCTTTGGGACATCGCTTGTAGCATCTACGAAAATTATAAGTTTCTGAGCGATGTGTCGCCGCATCATGAAAGTTATATCTGGGCTTGTGGCGGCGGTATGGAAAGCCGCAAATTGCGTCAATTTATCGCCAATTTATTTGGTAAAAGTATCAAGATCAGAAATACGTTCCGGCAGGCATCCGTTTTGGGAGGAGTTCTTGTCTGTAATGAAGCACTTGGCCTGGCTAATTTTGAGCCTGTGCTGCTGGAGGAAATTGAGCCCCAGGACCACCAACAGTTTGAGCAGCTGTATCAGGAGTGGAAGAATGCACGTCGGACATTTAAGCAGGTGACCGCATAGATGAATAGCTATTTCTTTGGACTGGATGTGGGCACACAGGGTGCACGCGCCGTTTTGGTCGATCAGCTCGGAAACATAGTAGGTTCAGAATCGGTTAAATTCGATCTCCGGGGGAATTTTAGAGAGGAGCAGTCTCCGGCTATCTGGTGGCGGGACTGTGAGGCTATTATAACCCATATTTTGGCAAGGCTCCCTCAAGACGTCGATAGAAAGGCCATTCGGGCAATTTCTGTCACTTCGACCTCGGGAACGGTTATCCCTCTCGATCGGAATAACCTTCCGCTTCACGACGCGATCATGTATAGCGATGACCGCTCGGTAAAGCAAGGTGAGCGTTGTATGCAGGCAGCAAAAAACTTTGTGCAGCACGGCTATACAGGATTCAATTCCTCGAGTGGAATAAGCAAAATGCTGTGGTATGTAGAGCATTATCCCGAGAAGGTAAAAGATATCGCGTTGTGGATACATGCTTCGGACTATATTGTGGGAAGGCTGTCGGGACAATACCATATTACCGATTACACCAATGTCCTCAAGAGCGGATACGACCTGAATGCTCTGGAATGGCCGGCCTATATTTTTGATGTACTGGGTATGAAGCCCGAATGGTTACAGCAGGTTGTTCCCTCGGGTACAGTTATCGGTACACTGAACGAGGATCTGGCCAGGGCCTGGCAGCTGCCCCGTATCGATGTGGTGGTGGGCATGACCGATGGCTGTGCAACTCAGATGGCTTCCGGGGCAGTCAATCCCGGAGAGTGGAATACGACGATCGGAACCACTTTAGTCATCAAAGGGGTGACCAGGTCACAAGTTGTCGACCCCCTGGGTAGATTATATAGCCATCGCCATCCTGAGGGTTTCTGGATGCCGGGTGGGGCGAGCAATACGGGGGCGGACTGGATTAGTCTGGATTTTCCGACCGACTTTGAGAAACTGAACGAAGAGGTAGCCACATTGATTCCTACCGGGCTGTTGGCCTGGCCGCTCAAACACAAGGGGGAGCGGTACCCCATTATGGCACCGCAGGCGCGTGGTTTTGAACCTGGGTCTGTGTCACGCGAACGCTTATTTGCCGCCAATTTAGAGGGCGTGGCTTTCATTGAACGGCTAGCATACGAGATCATTGAGGAACTTTCCGGCGAGCAGGTCACTGCCGTATTTACAGCTGGGGGAGGCAGTAATAGTAAAGTATGGCTGAGGATCAGAAGTGCCGTATTGCAGGTGCCGATTTTCAAATGTAAAGAAGCCACAGGCGCTCTGGGAGCGGCCATTATGGCCGCATCATACAGCTATTACGGTTCTTTGGAAGAGGCAGCTTCAAAAATGACCCATAAAGAAATGCAGGTATTTCCCGACATGGATTTAGCGGCTTCCTATGAAGGGCAATATCAACAGTTTAAAACTAAACTCAAACAATTAGGCTATATTTAAGATGCTAACGGTTATACTATTAAGGCACGGCGAAACGGCCTATAACGCAAATGGAAATCAATATTGTGGGCGTACGGATATCGCGCTGAATGCTAGAGGGGTCGATCAGGCCAAGCGGATGCAGCAGCTTTTGAAAGAATATACTTTTGATGCCGTATTCTGTTCACCACTGATGCGCGCTCGTCAAACGGCTGAGATCGCATCAGGAGCGGTACATGCATTGCAGGTTGACAAGAGATTGATAGAAGTGGATTTTGGACGATGGGAAGGGAAGCGTGCGTCCGAATTCATTGCCGAGGATCCTCAGGCCTGGGACAATTGGCTGCGATCACCGGAGGATTATGCCGCGGGAACAATAGGGGAGACCGGGCGTCAGGTAATCGAGCGGGTCAACAGTTTTTATGAGGACGCGCTCGAACGCTACGACGGTAAAACTGTTTTGATCGTTGGTCATAATGGGATCAACCGGCTGTTTCTGGCTAATCAACTCGGGATGCCGCTGGCAAACTACCGCCGTATTGTGCAGGAGAATTCCGCTCTGACTCTTTTTACTTTAGACAAAGCAGCTGGTTTCAGTTTATTAAAATTGAATGCCTGAGATTTAGATCGATCCGAATTGTTGTACAGTTAAAAATTAATAGCAAATGAAAAAAATAGGGTTATTTATGGGTTTGTTGGTTGGTGCGCTGGCAGTAGGGAGCTTGCAGGCGCAGGAGCTTCATAGGCTTGACTTTAAAACGAGTAAAGCCATGCGGGCTTATTTTCGCTATTCGCCCGGTAAAAAGATAATAAGCGGCCATCGAGGTACGATCGAAAATGGGCTGCCCGAAAATTCGATCGCAGCCTTTGAAGCAGTTTTGAAAAAAACGCCTGCTATATTCGAAATAGATCCGCGTTACACCAAAGACAGTGTGGCTGTCTTATTGCATGATGCAACCCTGGAACGGACCACCAATGGGGTTGGCAAGGTCGCTGATTATACTTGGGCCGAACTTCAGAAACTGAGGTTGCGGGACAAGACAGGTAAGGTAACTCCATATGGAATCAACACCCTTCAGGAAGTGATCGAATGGGCCAAAGGTAAGACGATTCTCAATCTCGATAAGAAAGACTTGCCTCTAGCTAAGACTGCCGAAATCATAAGACAAAATAATGCTTATGCCTGGGTCTGGGTGACGGTGCATAATGTCGACCAGGCAAAATACTACCTTGATCAAAATAAAGATCAGTATTTGTCCATGCATATTAAAGACCGCGCTGCTTTAGATAAATGGGTAGGCTCCGGATTGCCCTATGACCGCATGATTGTTTATATCGGTTCGGAAATCGTACCCGGAAATCAAGAAATGTATCGTTTTTTTAACGCCAAAGGTGTGATGTGCATGATATCGAGCGCGCCCAGTTACGATAAACTGGAAGAAAAAGAGCAACGTTACGAGAAATATCGGGCTGTATTCGAGGATGGTGCCTCTATTTTAGAGTCTGATTTACCTATGGAAGTCAGTACAGCCATCCAGAAGAAATAATCCGGTGTTCGACAAAATACGTTCGCTATGCATTTTGTCGAACACCGAATTTTCCGCACGATTTTTAATGAGCCTGTACTCAAAAATTATTCACAGTTTGCCTTATTAAAAACATCATTTTAAAAAGCATATATCTACTCCTTAGTCAGATACAATTGAATAAAGCCGTTTTTAAGTGTCTGGTTTTTTGGAGTAAATTTAGAATTCAGCTCGCTGTTGTTTCCAAAAGTTGCTCCGGCTCCCGTGATTAACGGATTGATGTTGAAATAAATATCTGTAACCAGATCCTTGTCGATAAAAGCGTTGAATGTACCTGCTCCACCTCCGACGGCGATTTGCTGTACACCTTTCGAGGACATATATTGAATAGCCTCTTCGGGGCTGCCCACAGTCTTGTAGCCTTCTGCCGTGTAGGGGCTATTACACAGTATGATGATTTCTATCCCATTAAAAAGTGCTTTGACCTCTGACGGAAATTTTAGAAAATTTTCAAAGGTTTTTAATCCTATCACGACATTGCCAACCTGTCTGACAAACTGTATATAAAATTCCATTGCTTCGGGGGGCAATTGATGATGTGGATTGTCGGACATCAGGATCCTTCCGTTTGCCGAGACATTGGCGATTACCGTTACTTTCATAATGACTTATTTTAAATTTAAATTTCTGACCACAAAACTATTGGATATTGAATTTGTATTTGCTATTCATTACCTTTAGGAAAGTGACTATTTTTTATGGATAATATTAAAAATAACGTTGACAAAGAAACGATACTGGCCCTCAAAGATGCTATAGAACTGTTGAGTGGCAAATGGAAATTTTGCATTCTGCATAATCTTCGGCATCATGGTACAATGAGGTTCAAGGATTTGCAGGAAGCATCTCAGGGGATTTCTCCAAAAGTGTTGTCGAAAGAGTTGCAGGAACTGGAAGAAAACCTGCTGATCACGCGGACAGTCAACAGCACAAAACCGATTACAGTGTCTTATGCGCCTACCCAATATGCAGAGGAAGTGCAACCTGTCATCCATGCTTTGCTGGACTTTGGGCTGAAGCATCGGAAGAAAATCAAGATGTCCATTTGACCTTCGACGTGTTTTTATATGTTCCATAGTCAATTATATAACAGAACTCTTGATAATAGCACTCTTGCAATTTTCCGATATAGGCATTAATCCCATCTTAATTCAAAAGTACCCTAAAAGCTATCCATTTGAGGACTGATAATGGCAAAAAGGTAATGGTAGGCCAAGCCATTCCAATTGGGTAGCTGCGACTAATGTCAGTGCTAGGCCTCAAACGACAGGTATAAAATTTATGCATGGCTAAAGCCCAATGGGTTGGTTGAGATAAAACTTCCATCGAAATTGCAAAATTGGACTGGCGATAAGTTTTAAGGAAATGCCAGTAAATTGCGTTCATCAATTATATAGGGACGGAGTAACTTTCAGATCTACTTATTTCGAAAGCTCTAGAGCTGCAGGCGCTTTGGTACTAGCCTCGTCTGCGATGGAAGCCATGACTCTGCCATGATGGAAAAAGAACTGCCAATGAAAAAGCAGGATTAATTTATGAATTGCTTTTGGTTTTAGAAGCGTATGTTTTATTAATTATTGAAGTGAATGATAACAACCCTTTAACCCATGTGCTGTCACAGAAATCTGGTACTGCGTTGATATAGTTAAGTAAATAAACTCATTTTGGCAAAATAATTCGGCAAAACGGCAAAGTTTATGTTATGGTATAAGATGATATTTGTACTTATTAAACATTATTTAGTATGTTACAACAAAACAAAATTGGTCTGAACGAAACTGTTGATGGAAAAAGGATTGCTTTAATCACAGGAGCAAACCGTAGTATCGGTTTACAGGTAGCAAAGGAATTGGCGCAACAGGGATTCGTTGTCCTGGTAGGATCGCGCAAGTTAGAAAATGCGCGGAAGGCAATCGCCGAAATAGGAGACAACGCATATCCAATAGCAATCGATGTCACTGATCAAATATCTATTAATAAAGCAGCAGGCGATATACGACAAGAATTCGGTAGACTAGATGTATTGGTTAACAATGCTGCAATTGCAAATATTTCAAAGCCTGATACATCTGTTGAAGGAAATCTGGTTGAGGGTTTGACAGTTAACGCTTCTCTAGACGAGATGCGAGCAGTATGGGAAACCAATGTTTTTGGTGTGTTGGCTGTTACCCAAGCGTTTCTTCCTTTGCTTCTTGAGGCTCCGAAAGGCCGAATTGTTAATGTATCTAGTGGGCTCGCTTCACTAACATTAAATAGCGATCCGAATTTCACATTTCGCAAAGGCTTTGGAGCAGTATATGGAGCATCTAAAACAGCTCTGAATGCCATTACCCTAGCTTTGTCAATTGATCTTGAAAATACCAATATCAGTGTAGAGGCCGCCAGCCCTGGATATACCGCGACTGCAATGAACAATTTTCAAGGTACCGATAGCATTGAAGAAGGATCAAAAAATATAGTGCGGGCCGCACTCGGTCAAAATGATCCGTCCAGTTTATTTACCGGATCGCATGGTCCATATCCATGGTAAAAAGTTATTACTCGATGATCTATCAAGTTTGCTTGAATAGTTCTTTTTTGCAAACTTGATAAATTAATGACCCTAAAAAAATACGTATAAAATATCTTTTGGATAATTTTGTAGTGTTAGGACGAGTAGTGATTAAATTCCCCATTGTATTATGAGAAAGAATGTATCTTTGGATATTCATTCAGTAACCTTATCAGATATTCATAGATCACATAATTTACAAGCTCCCATGCATCCTTTGATAAGTATTATTGACGGAGTTAGTGAGGAGCTTGGTTTGCCCAGTAAAAAATTTGGAGCCTTAAGTCTTCCGAATTTTTATCAGATTTCCTTAAAACCTGGCGCTGGGGGAAAAGTGAGATACGGTCAGACCCATTATGACTTTAGCGAGGGAGGAATGGTGTTTGCCGCGCCCAATCAGCTGATTGAGAGTTGTAGTACCACAGAAGAAGAACAACAGTGTTCAATGTATACATTATTGGTGCACCCAGACTTTTTTCTTAACTATCCCTTATCAAAGAAAATCAAACAATACGGTTTCTTTTCTTATGCAACTAATGAAGCGCTTCATCTTTCTGAAGATGAAAAAGTTAAGATGGTTTCGGTGTTTAAGAGTATTCAGGAAGAATTGAACAGTAGGTGTAATCTACCCTTAGCTAGCTACATTCAAAACTAAAAAATTCCAATCAGATTTGCTATTGCTATCCTGTTGGAATGTGGGAAACTCGGAGAGTTTTCCATATTTCAACAGGAACTCTGTCG
>Ga0182746_1000482_pt1 | contig 53796 bp, 52 predicted proteins | sample eDN3rd30CBELigOP_FD_128881 | JGI IMG/M metagenome (GOLD analysis project Ga0182746, IMG submission 128881) | Enriched Organic Plus compost microbial communities from Emeryville, California, USA - eDNA 3rd pass 30_C BE-Lig OP (version 2) (version 2) ...
ACGTCGTGATCTCCATGTCCTCGCCGCGCCCAATGGCGCCGAGCTCTTCCACACCCGCAACTTCCGTCATGAAGCGGACGCAGCGGGTGCAGTGGATGCACCGGGTCATGAAGGTCTTGATGAGCGGACCGATGTATTTTTCCTCGACGGCGCGCTTGTTCTCGACAAAGCGCGAGCCGCCGAAGCCGAAGGCCATCGCCTGGTCCTGCAGATCGCACTCGCCGCCCTGATCGCAGATCGGGCAATCGAGCGGGTGGTTGATGAGCAGGAATTCCATCACGCCTTCGCGCGCGGCCTTCACCAGCGGGCTGGCGGTGAGCACCTTGCGCGGCGCGCCGTCCTTGTTCGGCGGCAGATCCGCAACGCCCATCGCGCACGAGGCGATCGGCTTCGGGATCCCCTCCACCTCGACGAGGCACATGCGGCAGTTGCCGGCGATCGACAGGCGCTCGTGGTAGCAGAAGCGCGGGATCTCGGCGCCGGCCATCTCGCACGCCTGCAGGATGGTGGTGCCGGGCTCGACTTCGATGAGCTTGCCGTCGATGATGATTGGCTTCGTCATTGGTCTGTTCCGATCAGCGCGTCATCGCGTGGCGATGGCGAGCACGGCGAGGCCGCCGATGAAAAGCGCGAGCGACACCCAGCCCTTGGCGTAGGGTGAAAGCGGCGCCCCCGTGATGCGCTGCGAATACCATGCACCGCCGAGGTAACCGGCGATGCCGCCGATCACCGCGCCGATGCATCCCCACGAGAGATACAGCAGCGCGCCCAGCGCCAGCGCGCCTGCGACTGCGGGGAGCGTGAATGAGGCTATGAGCAGCGCCAGCAGGTCCACGTGCAATCCCTCATTTGACGTCCGGTCGGGCAGCAGTGGCGTCTTCCGATCTGGCTTGCCTCGCCCATACCTTCAAAAGATCGCCAACTTCGATACCGTCAATCGTCATCCCATCCATCTGGCATCCGGACAGAGAAGCGCCCGCAAGATTGGCATCCTCAATCCGCAGTCCCGCGAGGTTCACGTTGCGCACGCGCCAGCCGGACATGTTGATGTCGTGAAACGTGCCGCCCGACATATTCACGTTTTCATAGATCGAGCCCGACAGGTTCACGTCGTCGAAACGTGAGCCGGACAGATCGCTGACGGTTACGTCCAGCCTGTGTTTCTCGCGGTGAATTTTCATGCGCTTACTCCGCCGCTTCCTTGACCGGGGAGCGACGCTCGTCGATGCGCGCCTCGATCAGGTGGCGGTAATTGCGAATGAGACCCTGCACCGGCCAGGCAGCGGCATCGCCGAGCGCACAGATCGTATGTCCTTCCACCTGCTTGGAGACGTTGAACAGAAGATCGATCTCGCGCTTGTCGGCCTCGCCCCGGCGCATGCGCTCCAGGACGCGCCACATCCAGCCGGTTCCTTCCCGGCAGGGCGTGCACTGGCCGCAGCTCTCGTGCTTGTAGAAATAGGCAATGCGCGAGATGGCCTTGATGACGTCGGTGGACTTGTCCATGACGATCACCGCCGCGGTTCCAAGGCCCGACTTCAGCTTGACGAGGGCATCGAAGTCCATCGTCAGGTCCTGGCACTGGTCGGCGGGGATGAGCGGCATGGACGAGCCGCCCGGAATCACGGCGAGCAGGTTGTCCCAGCCGCCGCGCACTCCGCCGCAATGGTCGTCGATGAGCTGGCGCAGCGGAATGCCCATCTCCTCCTCGACGACGCACGGCTTGTTCACGTGGCCGGAGATCTGGAACAGCTTCGTGCCGGTGTTGTTCGGCAGGCCGAGCGAGGCAAACCATGCCCCGCCGCGCCGCAGGATGTCCGGCACCACCGCGATGCTCTCGACGTTGTTCACCGTCGTCGGCGCACCATAGAGGCCGACGTTCGCAGGGAACGGCGGCTTCAGGCGCGGCATGCCTTTCTTGCCCTCGATCGATTCGATGAGAGCCGTCTCCTCGCCGCAGATGTAGGCGCCCGCGCCATGGTGGACGACGATATCGAAGTCCCAGCCGTTGACGTTGTCCTTGCCTATGAGCTTGGCATCGTAGGCTTCGTCCACCGCCACCTGCAGGCGCTCGCGCTCGCGGATGAATTCGCCGCGCAGATAGATGAAGCAGGTGTGCGCCTTCATGGCGAAGGCAGCCAGCAGCGCCCCCTCGATCAGCAGGTGCGGATCATTGCGCATGATCTCCCGGTCCTTGCACGAGCCGGGCTCGGACTCATCGCCATTGATGACGAGGTATGAGGGCCGCGGGTCGTTCTTGGGCATGAACGACCACTTGAGACCGGTCGGGAAGCCCGCGCCGCCGCGGCCGCGCAGACCCGAGGTCTTCATCTCGTTGATGATCCAGTCCGGCCCCTTCTCGATCAGGGCCTTCGTGCCATCCCATGCGCCGCGCGCACGCGCTCCCGCAAGCCGCCAGTCATGGAAGCCGTAGAGGTTGCGAAAGATGCGGTCTTTATCCTGCAGCAGCATTGCAGTCGTTCCCTACACCTTCTCCGTACCGCGCTTGCCTTCCTCGAGCAGCGTCGTCGGGCCGCCCTCGGGGCACGATGCCTGACGCCCGGTTTGCGAGCCGGGCTTCACAGGCTTTCCGGAATGCAAATCATGCAACAGCCGGTCGAGGAGGTTCGCGTCGAGATCCTCGTAGGTGTCCTTGCCGATCTGCACGACCGGCGCGTTGGCGCAGCAGCCGAGGCATTCGACCTCTTCCCACGAGAACTGGCCATCGGCCGAGAGCTCATGGGGATGCTCTGCGATGCGCTCCTTGCAAACCTCGATCAGCGCCTCCGAGCCGCGCAGCATGCACGGCGTTGTCCCGCATACCTGGAGATGGGCTGTCTTCCCCACCGGGGCAAGCTGGAACATCGTGTAGAAGGTCGCCACCTCCAGAACACGGATATAGGCCATGCCCAGCATGTCCGCGACGGCGCGGATGGCGGGCTCCGTGGTCCAGCCCTCCTGCTCCTGGGCGCGCCAAAGCAGCGACAGCACGGCGGAAGCTTCTTTGCCCGGCGGATATTTGGCGATCTGCCGCTGCGCCCAGGCCAAATTGTCCGGCGTAAAGGCGAAGCTCAGCGGCTGCTCTGGATATAGGCGGCGGACTGCCAAGGTTGGCACCTCTTGGAGTACGGCTGGAGCCCGCAGCACGGGCCACATTCGGTCCCGGTTGTCCGCGGGTCGTGTCGCTGGGCTTGACGCAGCGCACAATCACCCGTTCACTACGTCCAGACGCGCACTAAGGCAAGCGATTGCCGTCAAGGTGCGCGCTTGCGCCGTTGACGGTTGTCAGAATAACGCGGCGATAGGCTCCCACAGCACCCAAAGGGCGACGAGAGCCAGCGCCGCGAGCGGCGCCAGCAGCAGCGACGTCTGGGCGCCGACGCGTAAAAAACCGCTCCAGAAGACGGCCAGCGCCACCCCGAAAACGGCGATCACGAATCCGCCGCCTGCCGTTCCGCGCAAGATGGCCAGCGCAAGCCCTACGGCAATGCACGCCAGCGCGAGGGAGAGCGTTACCGCCGGCAGGCTGGCCTGCGCCGTTCCGAGCGGCCACCCGGTACGGCGCGCCAGCGGACGATAGGCCGCCAGCGACAGGCCCCACCCGATGGCCCCGACGGCCAGGAAAAACTGAAGATCCACCATCGCCGCTACCGGTCGATTTCGCCGAAGACGATGTCCAGCGAGCCCAGAATCGCCGAGACGTCGGCCAGCATGTGCCCCCGGTTCATGTAATCCATCGCCTGCAGATGCGGAAAGCCCGGCGCGCGGATCTTGCAGCGGTAAGGCTTGTTCGACCCGTCGGCCACCAGATAGACGCCGAACTCGCCCTTCGGCGCCTCGACGGCGGCATAGACCTCGCCGGCCGGCACGTGGAAGCCTTCGGTGTAGAGCTTGAAGTGGTGGATCAGCGCTTCCATGGAGCGCTTCATGTCGCCCCGGCGCGGCGGCACCACCTTGCGGTCGTCGGCGTTGACGGGCCCCTGCCCTTCCGGAGAGCGCAGCTTATCGCAGCACTGCTTCATGATCTTCACCGCCTCGCGCATTTCCTGCATGCGCACGAGGTAGCGGTCGTAGCAGTCACCGTTCTTGCCGATGGGAATATCGAAATCGAGCTCCGAATAGCACTCGTAGGGCTGCGCGCGGCGCAGGTCCCAGGCGGCGCCCGAGCCGCGCACCATCACGCCCGAGAAGCCCCAGTCGAAGCATTCCTTGAGGCTCACGACGCCGATATCGACGTTGCGCTGCTTGAAGATGCGGTTGTCCGTCAGCAGCGTCTCGATGTCGTCGAGGATCTTGGGGTGCGTTTCGCAGAAGTCCGCGATGTCGTCGATCAGCTCCGGCGGCAGATCCTGGTGCACACCGCCGACGCGGAAATATTTCGCGTGCATGCGGCTGCCGGAGGCGCGCTCGTAGAAGACCATCAGCTTCTCGCGCTCCTCGAAGCCCCACAGCGGCGGGGTGAGCGCGCCGACGTCCATCGCCTGCGTCGTCACGTTGAGAAGGTGCGAGAGCAGCCGCCCGATTTCCGAATAGAGCACGCGGATGAGCTGGGCGCGCTTGGGCACCTCCAGCCCCAGAAGCTTTTCCGCCGCGAGGCAGAATGCGTGCTCCTGGTTCATCGGGGCGACGTAATCGAGGCGGTCGAAATAGCCGATGGCCTGCAGGTAGGTCTTGTGCTCGATGAGCTTCTCGGTGCCCCGGTGCAAAAGCCCGATATGCGGATCGACCCGCTCCACCACCTCGCCGTCGAGCTCCAGCACGAGGCGGAGCACGCCGTGCGCCGCCGGATGCTGCGGACCGAAGTTGATGTTGAACTGACGGATATCTGTCTCAGCCATTCTTCTCTTGCTCCGTCGCACCGCCGGCGAAGGCCGCCATGGCCTCTGCGCCGGTCAGCTTCGGCGTATCGTTGGCGAAATCGTAATAGGCGGGCTTCTCGTCGATGAAGATCTGCAGCGTCAGGTCGAGATCGCTCTTGTCGTCCAGCGTGCCCGCGGCAATGGAATAGTGGTCGGTGCCGGCAAGGTGCCAGAAAAGCGACGATCCGCAATTGCGGCAGAACAACCGCTCACCCCATTCGGACGACTTGTAGACACCGAGGTTCTCACGCCCCTCGATGGTCAGCTCGCCGTCGCAGGCAAGGCCGAGGTAGGGCCCGGCCGCCCAGCGCTGGCACATCTCGCAGTGGCAGACGTCGACGTCGCGCTTGGCAACACGCGCGGCGAACGTCACAGCACCGCACAGGCAGCGCCCGCTGACCATATGCCCGCCCGTTGCCACGTCCGCCACCATCGCTCAACTCCGCACCTGGGTAATGGCTTCAGCACGCGCCAGCTTGGCCTTCTCGTTGACCCGCGAGACGAAGCGCGACCACGTAATCACCATGCGCTCGTGGCGCCCTTCGCCGATCACATCGAGGCCGTCGTGGGCGCGTACGTGGAAGCCGATGCGCCGTCCGTCGATGGACGTGCACTCCGCTTCCACCGTCACCGTCTGGCCGGGAACGGTGGCAGCCTTATGCGAAACGTCGATGTGCACCCCGAGGCTGCCTTCGCCCTCCTCCAGGTGTGGCGCGAGTATTTTGAGACATGTCCATTCCATCAGCCCCACCATGAAGCCGGTGGCGAAAACGGTGGGCATCTCGCGGAACTCCGGCGCCTCCGGATAAAGGTGCGGCACGGTTTTCTCGGCCGGAATGCGAAACGAGAACAGCGTCTTGTCACCCAGCTTCAGGGTATCCTTCATGGAGCCTCGCCTTCGCCAGCCTGGCCGAGCTTTCCAGCGGCCACATATTCGACGCTGACGTTATAGAAGCTCAGGATGGATTCACCAGCGGCGACACCCTGGGCGAGCTGCTTGGCTGTCTTCGCGAACGGAAAAACCATGTCTCCGTTGGCGAAACGCACACCGAGGCGGCCTGCATCGTCCTCATCCCATAGCGCGCTAGGCACGGCGGCGATGATCGCCTCGCCAAGGTAGCTTCCGAGCACGTTGACGAGCCCCTCACCGGCCTCCCCTTCGAGGCTTTCGCGCTGGCGCTCGATGAAGCCCTCCGTCCATGCAACCGATTGGCGATCGAAGCCGAAATCGATGCCTGCAAGCTTACCCAATTCGGAGATCGCGAAGGCGGCGTTCTCGCGGATCATCCTCAGACGTTCGGCGTCGATGGCCATTGTCGCGCTCCCCTATCCCACCATCATACGACGCGCCCAGCGGCCGGAATAGGCGACTGCGGTGCAGGCCAGCGCGATGATCGCGAAGGTGATGAGACCGAGGGGAAAAAGGTTCGGCGCGCGCCCGGCGGCCAGCGCCAGAAACAGCGACCACAACGCCTGCGCACCGACGATCGCGAGCGCCCAGCGCCACGGCCGGTCCGGGTAGCCGAGGCCGAGCACGAACGCCGCAATGAACATGATCGGGAGCCCGACGACCCAGTAGTCCGGGTCGTCCCATGCTTCAGCGGTCCCGCCGATGAGCCGCACGAGATCCCAGGCGAGCACGCCGGCGACGACCGCAATGGCGAGGGGGACGACAACTGAAGCGGCACGGGCCATGGGGCCAGGCTCCCTATGCCGGCTCAAGCCCGGCGGGCGGGTCCACTCGCCTTCTCATCGCCCGGCAGCACGTTGCGCGTGCCTTCCCAGGGGGATTCGAAATCGAAGGAACGGAACTCCTGCGCCAGCTCGACCGGCTCATAGACGACGCGCTTCTGCTCCTCGTCGTAACGGACCTCGACGTAGCCCGTGAGCGGGAAATCCTTGCGCAGCGGATGCCCCTGAAAGCCGTAATCGGTGAGGAGGCGCCTGAGATCGGGATGGCCCGAAAAGAGGATGCCGTACATGTCGTAGGCTTCGCGCTCGAACCAGTTTGCGGCGGGGAACACACCCACGGCGCTCGCAACGGGTGTCGTCTCATCGGTCATGAGCTTGACGCGGATGCGCTGGTTGAGGCGCGGCGACAGCAAGTGATAGACGACGTCGAAGCGCGCTTCGCGGCCCGGCCAGTCGACGCCGCAGATATCGATCAGGACCTCGAACCGGCAGCCCTCGTCGTCGCGCAGGAACGTCAACACGTCGATGATCTTATCGCGCGCGATATCGAGCGTGAGCTCACCCAGCGTGATCCGCGATCCGGCGATGGCGGCGCCCAGTGCGCCCTGGCAGTGCGCTTCGAGCCGTTGCAGATTTTCGATCATCCCGACCTCGTTCGCCGCCTAGCCGGCGGCATCGTCCTTCAACCTTGAATTCCTCAGGGCCCAGCCTGAGTGCAGCGCCGCCCCGCGCTATGATTCGCTCACTAGGGCTTGCTATCCGTGCGTTTCAGGTCCGAGCATCCGGCCGTCGCCTCCTCCCCGCCTTCGACGTAGCAGGCGGCGATGTGATCGGCTGCCAGTATGCGCCCGTGCACCTCGCCCTTGCTGGTCGGGGAAACCCAGGCGAAGGAGGTATCGTCCGGAAAGACGATGCCGAAGAAGTCCTTGCGCCCGCCTTCGTAGGTGAAATAGCCGCGAAAGCGCCGGTCGGTCTGCTCGGTGATGTGCACCGTGCGCTCCCGGGTTCTCAGCCCGAAGATATCGCCGATCGTGTCGTTCTTGCCCGACCACGTGCCGACGAGGCTCGGAATGTCTCCCGCCTGCACTCCCGACGACGCCGCGAGTAAAACAATGGCGGCGTAAGCGATGCGTGCCTTCATCATGCGCTGCCGACCTTCCCGTCTCTATCGCTCGATGGTGCCGGTGCGGCGAATCTTGCGCTGCAGAAGCAGCACGCCGTAGACCAGGGCCTCGGCGGTCGGCGGACATCCCGGCACGTAGACATCGACCGGGACGATACGATCGCACCCGCGCACCACCGCGTAGGAATAGTGATAGTAGCCGCCGCCGTTCGCGCAGCTTCCCATCGAGATCACATACCGCGGCTCCGGCATCTGGTCGTAGACCTTGCGCAGGGCGGGCGCCATCTTGTTGGTCAGCGTGCCGGCGACGATCATCACATCCGACTGGCGCGGGGAAGCGCGCGGCGCAAAACCGAAGCGCTCCAGATCATAGCGCGGCATCGATGCCTGCATCATCTCCACGGCGCAGCAGGCGAGCCCGAACGTCATCCACATCAGCGAGCCCGTGCGCGCCCAGTTGATGAGGTCGTCCGTCGTGGTGACGAGAAAGCCCTTGTCGGCGAGCTTGGAGGAAATCTGCGTAAAGCCTTCCTCGCCCGGCTTGACGAGGATACCGCCGGACTGCAGCTCGGAACGGGGCGTGATTAGGCCCGGCGAAGCGGGGCGATCCTTCGTGATCAATCCCATTCCAGCGCTCCCTTACGCCATTCGTAGATGAAGCCCACGGTCAGCACGGCCAGGAACAGCATCATTGCCCAGAAGCCATAGAGGCCGATGTCGCCGAAGGCCACCGCCCACGGAAACAGGAACGCCACCTCCAAATCGAAGATGATGAAGAGGATGGCGACGAGATAGTAGCGCACGTCGAATTTCATGCGCGCGTCATCGAAAGCGTTGAAACCGCATTCGTACGCCGAAACCTTCTCCGGATCGGGATTGTTCACCGCGATCAGGAACGGCGCCACCATCAGCGCAAGCGCGATGAAAAGCGCCACGCCGATAAAGATGGCGATGGGCAGGTAGTCGTAGAAGAGCTGATCCATATCGAGCCTGACCGACGAGCCTTCGGACGGCCCGTCTTTGAGACGGTTACGGTCACCGCACGCGGGGCAGACCTCACGCAAAAGCTCGCCCGTGCTGCGGCGCAAAAGCCGGCACCGTGGTAGCTTACCCCGCAGCACGGCGCAACCCGATCGGGGTCAGCGGGGCCGCAATCGGCCGCCGCCTCCCCTGCTTCCTGCCGGGATCAGTTCCACATGTGCAGAAGCACCCGCCAGCCGTCCCCGGCGCGCTCGAGCACATTCACCCAGTTACCGCCATACTGCGCCGTCGCCCCGCCCTCGCCGGGCCCGGAAAGCTGCCACTTGCCGCTGGCGATCGCGATGGGGCCCTTCTCGTCCACTTTCTCGACGCTGATCCTGTGGCCGCTGAAGCCCTTGGCGATGAGGTCGGCGAAAAACTTGCCGATCGCCTCCGCACCGAAAACGGCGGCGCCACCGGCAGGTATGACGCGTGCGTCCGGTGCATAGTAGCTCGCCAGCTTCGTCATATCGCCGCCGTTGAAAGCTGCGTCCCAGCGCTCGGCCGCCGTCTCGACGTTGCCCGTCATACCCGTCTCCTCATTGATTGAACGTGATGTATCGAATGCGTGGCACCCGACAGGGGCGGCCGAAGCCGCTCTAGGCCAAATAGGCGTATCCGCAGCAAAATCCGAGACTGGCCCAATGCCGCACGGGCCCCGGAATGCGGAACGGCCGCCCGGTCCGGGTCAGCGTCCCCGCGTCAGCGTGCCTCCCGCAGACGACCCCGCATCGCGGCATAAGCCGAGCGGCGGGCGGCGGTTTGGGCGCTGTCTACTGCCACCAGCACGCGGGCAGCGCGTAGTCGGGCTTCTGCGGCATGCACGGCGCATCGAGCGGATGGGGGAAGCTGCGTTGCGGCGCGGGTGCGTGGCCCAGCCGGTCCTTGCGGTAGAAGGTGAACTCCATCACCGGCGGAACGGAAAGCCCGCAGCGCTCGATCGGGGCGATACAGTTGTTGGGATGGAGGTGCACCACCCGGTGCGTGCGGGCGAGTTTTTCGAACACCGGATGCACCACCGCGTAGCCGAAGCGCGAGAACATCGCGTCGAGCCCGTGAAATTCGATCACCATGATACGGAAGCGCTGCAAAAGGGCGTCGGGCATCGCGCCGAGCACCCGATACTCCGCGCCCTCGATGTCCATCTGCAAAATGAGCTCGCCGTCGTCCGCCTCGGCACACAGCTCCTCGATCGGCATCGTCCAGTCCGACGGCCAGATATCGAGGTACTTGGGGATGAAATGGAAGCGCGGATTGTCGACGGGCGGCCCAGCCACGGAAGCATCGGCCATCAACACATCGATGCCGCGCTCCGCCATCGCGGTGTCAAAGCCGCATTCGCTGGATACACCGGGGGAGATGCACGCGCTTATGCCATCGAGATCGTCAGGCAGCAGATAGCCGCCGTCGCCGTCGGGGCCGAATCGCTTCAGCCCGTCCGGCACCGCGACAGGTTTGGCGAGATTGACCAGCGCACGAACCTGCGCAGGGTTCGCCGCATTGGTGACCCAGACCTTGTCGAGCAGCGCTCGCTCGACGAGCCGCCGTATCCACCTGTCCATCGTGCCCCGAACGCCCTGTGCTCCGAAGCGTTCTTACACGGCCAACGGGGTTGAGCAACGCACGCGGCACGCCGGCGCGCCCGTGGAGGTGCATGAAAGCCTCGTCACAACCGGCATGCACCTCACCCCTCGCTCAGAATCTCCAGTTGAGGCGTCCGGCGATGCCGTGGTCGTCGATGTCACCGGCAATCTCGCCGTTGTAGGAGATGCCGAGGGTTGCTTCCTGCGCAATGACGAAGTCCAGTCCCGCCTCTATGAGCGCGGCATTGCGGGCGAGTGGGACGCCGGAAATGCCGAACGCGGCACCACTCCCGAGCGCCAGGCCGGTGAGCGGGTTCACGTCACCGAACGCATGCTGCCACGCGAAACTCGCTCGCGGAATGACGGTGCCGCCATCGGCAGCGAGGCGCAACCCCAGCGTTGTGAAACCGGTATTCTGGCTGTTGCCAAGCCCTATGAGGGCCGCATCGCCACCCTGCTCCGCGAAGCGGTCCGCGGAAACGCGCACGTAGGCGATGTTGGCGAACGGCTCATAGGCAATGCGGCCCGCCGACAGTGGCAGCGCCATTTCACCGAACACTTGGCCGACATCGCCATTATATGACGCATCGACCTGCTGGAAGAAGCCCGGAAACAGCACGCTGCGCTGCGTATCGATGTCGTTCCAGGTCCACGTGCCGCCGCCGCGCAACGCCAAGGCGCCGGCAGAGCCACCAGCATAGAACGCCAGATGATAACCGTCGATCTCCGCAGACGACAGCCGTGCACCGACGCGCATATCCGAGCGTGAATAGCCAACCGCAAAGCCTGCGCGCCAGTTGTCGTCGAGGGCAGCATCGACGCCCGAGAGGAAGCCGCCGATGCGCCGACTAACGGACGCAGCATTGCCATTCCCGTCAAGATCGCCCCAGGAACCAAACCCGTGCGTCCAGAAAACGAGCGAGGTATTGCGCGGCGGCGGCGCGCCGTTATCCGAGGTCCCCATTCCGAGCCCCATCATCGGCGCATCGAAGCGGCCGGCCACAGTCGTTGGTGAGTTGGCCGACGCGACCTGTGGTGCGTCCGGCTGGCCGCTCGGGAAACTCTGCGCCTGATACAAACGCGAGAAGATAACGTTGCGAACGAAGCGGCTGTCGTTGGCCAGCACCGTGCCGATGCTGCCGTGCATCTCGCCGGAAAGTGCATCGAATGCCTGCCGCGCCTGCTCCGGCGTCAGCCACATCAGCATGCCATATAACGGACTTGTCGCCCAATCGGCTTCGAGCGCGCCCGCCACGGCCCGCTGGTTCGGCGTATTCGCAACATCTTCGAGCCCAACCGAATTGCGCGTGATGGTGAGGACGACATCGTTGCCGTCGCCGCCATTCGTGACCACCGAGGGCACCAGGAACGCATAGTTGCTCGACATGGTGGCAAACGTGCCGACAACCGCATCGGCACCGTCATTGTCGATGATGATGTATTCGGTCATGCCAGCATAGGTTTGCTGGCTGGCCGCCACGACTTTCAGGATGGCACCGGTGATGTCTACCGTTCCGTTGACGATAACGACGTCGCTCTGGGTGGCGTTGAGCTCTATTTCGAGCATCGAACCCGCTTGCAGCGCATAAGGGCCATTGATCACCTGCGTGGCGATGGAATTGCCGGGCGCGTGCAGGCCGCCGGCGGCAACAGTCAATCCACCCAGCGCGCCGGTGCCCATCAAAGTCGCGCCGCTGCCGACCGTAACGGCGGACGCTGCAAGCGATCCCATTCCGTTGCGCCCAACGATGAGCGTGCCGCCCGTTACGTTCGTCGCCCCAGTGAAACCCGTGCTGTTGCCTGTCAGCGTCGTAATACCCGCCTCATGGCTCAGCAGATGTAATCCGGCGCCCGTGCTGTTGAGTGCAACGGAAAAGTCAATCTCGTCCGTGTGGTTGAAATTGAGCGTGCCTGTGCCGTTGCCGAAATCAATCCGGCCAGTCTGCACAATGCCTGCGCCGACCGCCGCGTCACCGCTTTTGCCGCCGATGTTGAGCGTACCGCGACTGCTGCCGGACGACGCCAGAGTGACGCTGAGATTCGCGTCGGTCGTTATCATCCCGCCTTCGGCAACGGTCACCTCACCATTGCCCAGCCTGCCGATGGACGCCGAATATGTGTTCGCCCAGATGGAAGCGTTACCATTGCCGTCTGAGCCGGAAATAAGCACCTGGCCGCTGCCGCCGTTGTCATCGGCGACATATCCATGTGTGCTTTCAACGCGGCCACCATCGAGGATGGACAGTGATCCCGCACCTTCGAAGCCGACCGACAGCGCAGCGCTGTTGCGCCAGGTGGAGACGTTACCCTGGCCGTCGCTGCCGCTCACCCTGACGGTGCTCGTGCCGGCGTTGTGAGCGACGATGCCGCGCCGGTTCTCCACAAGGGCACCACCCTCGACGACGAGGTTGGCATCCCCGTCACGGCCGACCGTCAGGTTCGAATTGAGATCCCATGTCGACACATTGCCCGCGCCGTCCGTCCCGCTCACCAGGACCGAACCGAACGCGCCGCTGTCGGTGGCGATAACGCCCGTGTTGGCCGTTACCTTGCCACCACCATTGATGGACAGGTAGCCCAAGGCGCCGTTGCTGAGACCAACGGTGAGATCACCGGAATTTTCCCATTTCGAGATGTTGCCGGCACCGTCGGTGCCTTGCACCGTGACCTCGCCCAATATGTTGCCGTTTCCGATCACACCCCCGTTGCTGGAAACCGCGCCGCCGTCACTTATCTCCAGACGGCCCCATGTGTCGTTGCCTACGCTCAGGCGACCGGAGTTCTGCCACGTCGAGATGTTGCCAGCACCGTCGCTGCCGGAGACAGCCACAAAGCCAGTGCCGCTCACGTCGCCGCCTATGACGCCATCGACGTTGGTGACCTTTCCACCACTCCGGATTTCCAGCGTACCATTGCCACCTTTGCCGACGACGAGGTTACCGGAATTCCGCCAGGTCGAGACGTTGCCGGCGCCGTCGGTGCCGGAGACCGTTACGGCTCCGAATGCATTCTGTTCCTTGCCGATGACGCCGTCCACGCTTTGGACGACACCACCGGCTGCAATCGACACCGAACCTATGCCTTTTTCCGCAACCGTGAGCGTGCCGGCGTTAATCCAGGTCGAAAGGTTGCTGCCGCCATCGGTGCCGGTGACGGTCACTTGGCCATTGGCGCCAGATTCCTTGCCGACGACAGCATTGGTATTGGTGACTTTTCCGCCGCCGGAAATGTTCAGCTGGCCCGAACTTAAAAACTCCTGGCTGACGATGAGTTCGCCGACATTTTCCCACGTCGAGATATTGGAGCCGCCGTCAGTGCCGGAGATCGTTACGATACCGTTCCCCAAACCGGGGATCCCACCACGACCTATGACGCCGCCGTTGCTTTCGAGCTTGCCGCCATCTTCGACCCGCACGCTGGCCTGAAGAAAGACTTCATTGAACTCACCGACATTGAGCATAGAGTCGATGTGCAGCCTCGACGCCTGGCCTAGACTATCTACACCCGAAACCAGCACGCTACTGCCAGCGGCGGTCGGACTATTAGCGACGTGCATCTGGCCACCCACTGTGACCAACGCGCCATCGATAACAGAAACGGTGCCCCCACCGTCGCTACCAACGTAGAACTCCCCCGAAGCTTCCAGCGTCGATCCCGTGCCACTGACCGAGACCGTGCCGGTAGAAAAGCCGTAACGCCCAACGGTGATGCCTGCTGTCACCACCTTGCCGCCGCTATCGATCTGCAGTGTGCCTTTCCACTCCATTCCCACGTCAAGTCCACTGCCCAGTACATTCCACTGCGAGGGCGTGCCGCCCTGCGATCCGGACACGATTACGGTGCCCTGGCCACCAAATTGCTCGCCCAGAATTCCCCTCTGACTGTTGACTATTGCGCCATCCAGAATGCTCAACCGGCCGGCACTATCGATACCTACACTGAGAGGCCCCGCGATGGTCCAGACGGGTGGCGTGGGGGTGCTGGGCGAGACGTTGTTCTCGACAGGATCAATGATGATCTGCTGCGCCATCGCAGGCGTTGCAAGCGCCAAGATTCCGATCGCGGTCGACGTCTGCAGTCGTGCGCGAAAACCCATGCATTCGCGGGGGTCAGCACGTAGTTTGTTGCGGCCCCACATACCAAATGAACGACGACGCAGCGACAGCCGCGGCGCGAGAATTTCCGTCATGGCTTCCCCCAAGGTGGACGCAGCACGGCCGCTGAGCGGCAATCACTGACGGAAGTCGCTAACACGCTTCAAAAATTGATGTGTACCCAGGCTTGATATCAGCGCAAAATTCCCAAACCGTTGCATTCCACGCCGGACTTGTCAGTCTGCGCACAGAGAACGGCGCGCCGTCCGTCAAGCAGGGGAAGATCACGGAAGCCGTATGGAAAGCCGCATTGAAAGGGCTGTGCGCCTGATGGAGCGCCACATCGGCGAGGACATACGGATCGACAGCCTCGCAGCTGAGGTGGGGCTTTCGCTGCATCACTTCCATCGCCTGTTCGTCAGCGAGACGGGGGAAGCGCCCGCCGCATTTCTGCGCCGCGTTCGCATGGATGAAGCGGCGTTTCGCCTGAAGTGGGCCAACGAAACAGCCGGCGAGCTCGCACATGCTCTCGGGTTTCGCAGCCGGCCCGCATTCATCCGCGCGTTCGAACGCAGATTCGGGATCCCCCCGGCGCAATATCGCAAGAGCTATCGAGACACCGCTGTCGCCAAGGGTACGCTCAACGGGATCCCCGTCTCTCTACGCGAGCAGGATTCCCTGCGCTTGCTCGTCCGGAGATATGTCGGCGACGTTTTCCGCATACGCGACTACTGGATCGATTTCATATCCCACCTGCCTGCGGCGGTGACCGCGGGCAGCGGCAGGCTCTATATCGGGCAGCTGCACGACGACTTCCGTGTCACAGATCCAGACAAGGTTCGCTACGATTGCGGCATCACACTTTCAGGCCGCCACATGGATCTCGACGGCGATTTGCACTCCCGGGGGCTGCAGATCGTGGACACTGCGGCCGGGTGCTATGCGTCCATCCAGCATCAGGGCCATCACATGGAAATACCTGCGACGTACGATCTGCTGTGTAACGGCTGGATCATTCCGAGCGGACGTACGCCTGCGGCCACGCCTGCGCTCGAATTGCATGCGGTGCCGAGGCATTTGCAGAGCCCGGACGCTCTGGACTTCACCATCATGGTTCCGGTGGAATAAGGAGCGAGACGGGGAATGGCAGATGCGCCTGGGCGCTCTTCGGCAGAGCGGGCTCGACACACACGAAAGTGGCGGCAAATTTTTACCTACGCGGCATGGCTAGCCGTGCTGATCGCCCTTTCGGCTTTACCGCTCCTGTTCTTCGACGGCGATTTCACACGCCTCGCCCATAGCTCGATGACTGCGGATGCATCCCGCTGGTCGATTGCCGCGATCGCGATCTTGCTCCTCGTCGCCGATCTGTTTCTGGTCATACCGTCCGGGTTGATCATTGCGCTGACGGGCGGCCTCGTGGGCGCGTCCTTCGCCATCCTCGTCGGCACCATCGGGCTCACTTTGTGCTGCGCTCTCGGCTACTGGATCGGGCGCAGCGTCGGCGAAGATCTTTCCGGCGACGCCGACGAGCAGCGTAAATTCAGCTACGCGATCGGCTTGGTGCGCAAGCATGGGCCCCTCATGCTCGCCGCATGCCGGCCGATTCCGCTGTTGAGCGAGCTATCGGTGATCGCGGCAGGCGCACTCGGCCTGCCGGCCATCACCGTGCTGACGACGACGCTCCTCGCCAACATCGGCATCGCATGCGTCTACGCGCTCATCGGAGCGGGTGCCACCGAGGGGGCTTCCGGCTTTGCAGCGATCGTCGTTGCCGCGCTCGCGTTGCCCATAGCCTCGTTCGGGCTGATGCGGCTCGGCAAGATGGCGACCCGCCTCATCGGCGCTTCCGGACGATAATTCACGGCCCCGGGCCGCCTATGCGACGGTGACCTCATCCGCCCTCGGGCCGCCATGCGTCCGTCAGCGGTCGAACCGCCCTCCCCCGGGACCGCCGGCCAGCGCCTTCGTCGCGAGCCGAAGGGTGATGTGGCGTCCGGCTCTCATCCAACGCCTTGGCGCATCGAGTGGCGCGGGCTTTTGTCCAATCGACCCTTATCCCGCACGGGATCTGCCGTCTTTGCTAATTCCCCTCGACGGCTCCTTGACTTCCCCCCGCGGGCCACGTAATGGATCACGCCATGACCAGCGCGTCCCTCGGGGCGCGCATTTTTGACTGCGGGAGTAGCTCAGTTGGTTAGAGCGCCGGCCTGTCACGCCGGAGGCCGCGGGTTCAAGTCCCGTCTCTCGCGCCATTATTTCAAATGATTTAGCTGAACTGCTGCGACGCCCCCGACATTGCGGGCGGTGACCCGGATGCCCTAGGCCGGTTTTCGTTCCCTTCGTGCCTTTGCTCATCTCTTCTACCTCTCCCATGCCAGTCTCGCACGCCGCCAGCTTGGTGGCGCGTCGCCGTCTGGCCATGCCGGACTCACGGCGCCGCGATCCGCTCGGCCACGAATTGAGCCCTCTCGTCCTCCGGCAACCCGCGGTAAGTCGATGAGCCGGTAGCCCAGCCGCGTGTAGACGGCGCGCATCGCCCCGTAGGTCGCCTCGGCCTCCTCCAGGGATTGGCGCCGCTCGGCGTCGTGCGCAAAAATCTCCGGCCACGGCGGCGCGATGAAGACTTCGCGCCGGTAGCGGTGCGCATGGGCTGCGGCCTCGAAATGTGGCGGCACCGGTAGGCCGCACAGCTCGAGGTAGCCGATGGAATCGGGAATCCCCCGGTCGAAAACGACCGGAGCCTCGGAGGCGGCGGCGTCGCGATAGCAGCGCAGGTCCCAGGAAAGCATCAGCTCTGCGAACTTCGCGCGGTCCGCCCAAGGCAGCCCATCTCCGCCGCGCGCGCGCTGATCCTTGATGATGGCGCGCCCGGCCTCCGGCATGGTCGCGAAGCCGCGCCGGGCTAGAGCGGCGACGAGCGTGCTCTTGCCCGATCCGGGCCCGCCCGTAAGGACGATCAATCGTTCGGTGCTCTCCACCGTCCTACCTCTCTGTTGCGCATGTTGGGATGGCTTGGCGGCGCTCCGACCGCCCGGACGCCTACCTGCGAGGGCGTGAATCGCCAGCGCAAATACAAAAAGCAGAGCGTCGGCACGGCAGCACATCCGTCGAGCCCGCAGGGCTCAGGCGCCAAGGGCGCCCGGCGTGAGCGCCGGATGTCAGCTTGAGCTACGCCCGCTGTCGCGAAGCATCTCTCAACTCGTGTCAGAAAAAATATGGTGGGCGGTGAGAGGGTCGAACTCCCGACATCCTCGGTGTAAACGAGGCGCTCTACCACTGAGCTAACCGCCCGACAGGGCACTCCATACTGGCCGGAGGCCAAAGCCGCAAGGCACCCGACATCGCATCAACGGGAAATAGGCTCGGAGATGCAGAGTAGCTGCGCCGGTGGCAAAGCTGCTGCTCAAGTCCGGTATCGGCAAAGCGCCGGCACGGGCGGCAGATTCCATCGAGCCCCCCACGGGGCTCGCAACCGGGAATGACTTCCTCACCCGGCGGTTGCAACGCCCATGGCCCGCGGCGCGCAGTCATTCAAAGTCCGCCGGTTACTGACGGCGCCCGGCAGCGGAGGTCCGAAGCCGCGTGCCTATCTCCGAGGGCGTCGATCCTAGAACAAGCGCCGGTCATCGGCCCGGACCACGGCCAGCCGTCCCGACGGGTTACCCGCAGAGCTTAGGGTCGCGGGGCGCCGGGCCGCGAGGGGCTGGAGGCCGTCACCACGAAGCTTCTAGACCGCCCGTGCCTGCCCCAAACGAAGCGCGCGCCGCGATGGCCGCGACGCGCCGAAATTCTAGCCAGGCCGCGGGATGCGAATGGCCCTTAACTCAGTTGAGGGCGTCCTTCAGGCCCTTCGACGGGCTGAACTTCGGCACCCGCGAAGCCGGGATGTTGATCGTCGCGCCGGTCGCCGGATTGCGGCCTTCGCGCGCCTTACGCTTCGTAACCTTGAAGGTGCCGAAATCGGGGATGCGCACCTCATGACCATCCTTCATGGCGGCGCGGATGTGCTCGAGCACTGCATCGACGGCCACGGTCGCCTTGTCCTTCGTAAGCTCGGCTTCCTTGGCGACGGCGTCGATCAAATCTTTCTTGCTCATCTGGTTCCGTCCTCTGCGTTCGGATGCGACTTGGGGGAGTAGCGGAGCATAGGGGCCCGCGCGTGTTGCTAAAGTCGCAACAGTGGGGTCGAGAGAAGCGCCCAATATCGACCCCCGTCAAGGGGGAAAAGCCGCGAAATTGCCCGAAAAACCTGGGGAAATAGAGGCTCCCGCGCGCACGGAGCATGAACGAAAAACCCCGCGCCGGAGCGCGGGGTTCTATTATGTTGCCGATCTCACACGACGGCGTTGCATAGCTGCAACCGGATGCGGCGCCCTGTCAGTGCGCCGTCACCCGCGAGCCGCCGGCGCCGTCCTCACCCTTCACCGCGGCAGCTTCCGCCGCCTCGTCCCAGGGGATGCGCTCCGGCGTCCTGACGAGCGCCGTCTTCAGAACCTCATCGACCCGCGCCACCGGCACGATGTCGATCTTGTTCTTGATCTCGTCGGGGATTTCCGCGAGGTCCTTAACGTTCTCTTCAGGGATAATCACGGTTTTGATGCCGCCGCGCAGGGCCGCAAGCATCTTTTCCTTGAGCCCGCCGATCGGAAGTACCCGGCCGCGCAGGGTGATCTCGCCGGTCATGGCGACATCCTTGCGCACGGGAATGCCCGTCAGCACCGAGATGATGGCGGTGGCCATCGCGACGCCAGCGGAAGGTCCGTCCTTCGGGGTTGCGCCCTCCGGAACGTGGACGTGGATGTCCTTCTTCTCGAACAGCGAGGGATGGATGCCGAAGTCCACCGAGCGCGAGCGCACGTACGCGTTCGCCGCCTGGATGCTCTCCTTCATCACGTCGCGCAGGTTGCCCGTGACCGTCATCCTGCCCTTGCCGGGCATCATCACGCCTTCGATCGTCAGCAGCTCGCCGCCGACCTCCGTCCAGGCAAGGCCCGTGACGACGCCGACCTGATCCTCGAGCTCCGCCTCGCCGTACCGGTACTTCGGCACGCCGAGATAGGATTCGAGGTTCTCCGCCGTGACCGTGACGGTCTTGTTGTCGCTGGTGAGGATCTCCTTCACCGCCTTGCGGGCGAGCTTGGCGATCTCACGCTCGAGCGAGCGCACGCCCGCTTCGCGCGTGTAGCGACGCACGAGCTGCAGCAGCGCATCGTCCTCGACCGCCCACTCCGCCGCCTCGAGGCCATGCGCCTGGCGCTGGCCGGGGATGAGGTGGCGCTTGGCGATCTCGATCTTCTCGCCCTCGGTGTAACCGGCAAGGCGAATGATCTCCATGCGGTCCATCAGGGCGGGCGGGATGTTGAGCGTGTTGGCCGTCGTGACGAACATCACGTTCGACAGGTCGTAGTCGACCTCGAGGTAATGGTCGTTGAACGTGCCGTTCTGCTCCGGATCCAGCACCTCCAGCAGCGCCGCTGCCGGATCGCCGCGGAAGTCCGAGCCCATCTTGTCGATCTCGTCGAGCAGGAAGAGCGGGTTGGTCCGCTTCGCCTTGCGCATCGACTGGATGACCTTGCCGGGCATCGAGCCGATGTACGTGCGGCGGTGACCGCGGATCTCCGCCTCATCGCGCACGCCGCCGAGGCTCATGCGCACGAACTCGCGGCCCGTGGCATTGGCGATCGACTTGCCGAGCGAGGTCTTACCCACGCCGGGCGGGCCGACGAGGCAAAGGATGGGACCCTTGAGCTTATTCGTGCGCGCCTGCACCGCGAGATACTCGAGGATGCGCTCCTTGACCTTCTCGAGGCCGTAGTGCTCGGCATCGAGCACGGTCTGCGCCTCGTCGAGATCCTTCTTGACCTTGCCCTTGATCCCCCACGGGATGGACAGCAGCCAATCGAGATAGTTGCGCACGACGGTCGCTTCCGCCGACATCGGGCTCATCTGCTTGAGCTTCTTCAGCTCGGCAAGCGCCTTGTCGCGGGCTTCCTTCGAAAGCTTGGTGTTCTCGATCTTCTCTTCGAACTCGGCGATATCATCGCGCTCGTCGCTGTCGCCGAGCTCCTTCTGAATCGCCTTCATCTGCTCATTGAGATAGTACTCGCGCTGCGTCTTCTCCATCTGGCGCTTCACGCGCGAGCGGATCTTGCGCTCCACCTGCAGCACGGAGATCTCGCTCTCCATGAGGGTGTAGACGCGCTCCAGACGCTCGGAAACCGTCGCGGTTTCGAGGATCTCCTGCTTGTCGGCGATCTTGATCGCAAGGTGCGAGGCGATCGTGTCGGCGAGCTTGGAGTAGTCGTCGATCTGCGCGACGTTGCCGAGGACCTCAGGCGAGATCTTCTTGTTGAGCTTCACGTAGCTCTCGAACTGCGTGACGGCCGAACGCGCCAGCGCCTCGATCTCCTCCTTCGCACCGACGCTCTCCGGCACCGGCTCGACCTCGGCTTCGAAATAGTTCGGATTGTCCGTGTAGCGCTGGATGCGCGCACGCGACGTGCCTTCGACGAGCACCTTCACGGTGCCGTCGGGCAGCTTCAGCAGTTGCAGCACCGAGGCGAGCGTGCCGACCGGATAGATCGCGTCGGTCGCCGGGTCGTCGTCGCCCGCGTTCTTCTGCGCCGCAAGCAGGATGTGCTTGTCGGAACGCATGACCTCTTCGAGCGCATTGATCGATTTATCGCGTCCGACGAACAGCGGGACAATCATGTATGGGAACACCACGATGTCGCGCAGCGGCAGGACGGGGTAAAGCCCCTTGCTAGCCGTCTTGTCTTTGTTTTTGGTGTCTTCGCCCATTTCGCTACCTATCGTGGCCGCCTGTCGCTTGCGTCCGGAGCTGATTTTTAGGACGGCTCCCGACGCTCGATCAGGGCATCTTGCAACGCATGCCCTGGCACTTTTGAGGCGGGCCTATTCGGAGTGACGAATAACCCACCGCCTCCTTCGACATTACACAGCATTTCGAAGCAGTGCCCCATGCGAAATGGGGCGCACCGCAGCTGGATCAAGGGCTGTCCGCGCGGCCTCGAGGCCGCGACGGACGCTAATGGTCGGGAGTCTACCGCCTTCCCTTTGGCGGCTCATCCAATCAAGAAGCGGTCGAACCCTTCTCATCCGCTCTGTCGGAGTAGATGCGCAGGGGGCGCGCGCTGCCTTCGACGACTTCCGGCCCGATGACGATCTCTTCCACGCCCTTCATGGCGGGCAGGTCGAACATGGTATCGAGCAGGTTGCCTTCCATGATGGAACGCAGACCGCGAGCACCCGTCTTGCGCTCGATCGCTTTGCGCGCGATCGCCTTCAGCGCATCGTTGGTGATCGTCAGCTTGACGTCCTCCATCTCGAACAGGCGCTGATACTGCTTCACGAGCGCGTTCTTCGGCTCGGAAAGGATCTGCACCAGCGCGTCCTCGTCGAGGTCCTCGAGGGTGGCGATCACGGGCAGACGGCCGATGAATTCCGGGATGAGGCCGAACTTCAGCAAATCCTCCGGCTCCACGCCGCGCAGGATCTCGCCCGTGCGGCGCTCCTCGGCGCCCATGACCTTGGCACCGAAGCCGATCGACGTTCCCTTGCCACGGCGCGAGATGATCTTCTCGAGGCCCGCGAAGGCGCCGCCGCAGATAAAGAGGATGTTCGTCGTGTCGACCTGCAGGAACTCCTGCTGGGGATGCTTGCGGCCACCCTGCGGAGGCACGGAGGCGATCGTGCCTTCCATGATCTTCAGGAGCGCCTGCTGCACGCCCTCACCCGACACGTCGCGCGTGATGGACGGGTTGTCGGACTTGCGCGAAATCTTGTCGACCTCGTCGATGTAGACGATGCCGCGCTGCGCACGCTCGACGTTGTAGTCGGCGTTCTGCAGCAGCTTGAGGATGATGTTCTCGACATCCTCGCCGACATAGCCGGCCTCGGTGAGCGTCGTCGCGTCCGCCATGGTGAAGGGCACGTCGAGCATGCGCGCCAAAGTCTGGGCGAGCAGCGTCTTGCCGCAACCCGTAGGCCCGACCAGCAGGATGTTCGACTTGGCAAGCTCCACGTCGTTGTTCTTCGACGCGTGGTTGAGCCGCTTGTAATGGTTATGCACGGCCACCGAGAGCACACGCTTGGCATGGTCCTGGCCGATCACATAGGAATCGAGTACCGCGCAAATTTCCTGCGGAGTGGGCACGCCGTCGCGCGACTTCACCAGGGTGTTTTTGTTCTCTTCCCGGATGATGTCCATGCACAGCTCGACGCATTCATCGCAGATGAACACGGTCGGGCCGGCAATCAGCTTGCGCACCTCATGCTGGCTCTTGCCGCAAAACGAGCAATAGAGAGTGTTTTTCTCTTGAGCCATTTCGGTTATTTAACCCCTCCTCGGGCCGCTCTTGCGCCGGATGAGCCGACGCTCGCCTTGGAAGATTCCTGTCTCGTACCGCATGCGAAGCGTGGGTGCCCGAGTCCATTACAGTGATCTGAGCACGCTAGCGTTCTCCAGATCAAGATTGGATTAACGGATATCGGTCCCGATCACCCCGAAGCGGCTCGATTACCACAGTTTTGTGGCGACCTCACGGTCGCCGCAGCGCACCATTTCCGCTGACGTTTTCGAATGGTGCCTCGGCCAGCTTCGCCGGGCTCGCCAGCTCTGGCAAGCCCCGGACTCCACCTGCGGCCATTGGGCCCTTTCCGGATGGCTCAGGATGAGCTCTTCGCCAATTCCGGCTGGCCGAATTCTGCCTCTTCGCGGCTGGAGAGGACCTTGTCGATGATCCCGAACTCGTTCGCCTGATCGGCCGTCATGAAGTAGTCACGGTCGAGCGTCCGTTCAATGACCTCGTACGGCTGGCCGGTATGCTTGACGTATACCTCATTGAGGCGGCGCTTCATTTTGATGATGTCCTCGGCATGGCGCTCGATGTCCGAGGCCTGGCCGGAGAAGCCGCCCGAGGGCTGGTGCACCATGATACGGGCGTTGGGGAGCGCAAAGCGCATGCCCGGCGCGCCGGCGCACAGCAGCAGCGAGCCCATCGAGGCCGCCTGGCCGATGCACAGGGTCGAGATCTGCGGGCGGATGAACTGCATCGTGTCGTAGATCGCCATGCCCGCCGTGACGACACCGCCCGGCGAGTTGATGTACATGGAGATTTCCTTCTTGGGGTTCTCCGCCTCCAGGAACAGGAGCTGCATGCAGATCGAAGCCGACATGTGGTCCTCGATCGGCCCCGTCACGAAGATGATGCGCTCCTTGAGGAGGCGCGAGGGCAGATCGTAGCCACGCTCGCCGCGGTTCGTCTGCTCGACCACCATCGGCCAGAAGGTGTTCGTCAAGGTGGCGACCGGATCGCGCATGGCCATTTCCTTTGCTCTATTCATCGTCGGGGCGCTCGAATCGCGCGCCGCTGCGTCGTCTGTTTTGGGCAGTGCCGCACGCTCCTGCAAGCCCCCGCGACCCGCCCCCGCAGGGGCAGGCCCTAGGACCAGGACGCGGCGGCCGCGCTATCAGGCCTCGTCGGCCTCTTCCAACTTCTTGAACAGCTCGTCCCGTGACACCTTGCGCTCCACGGGCTTGGCCTTGTCGACGACGAAATCGACGACCTTGTCCTCGAAGATCGGCGCGCGAAGCTCGGCCAGCGCGCCCGGCGTCTTCTCGAAATATTCGTAGACCGCCTTCTCCTGGCCGGGGAAGCGGCGCGCCTGCTCGATCAAGGCCCGGCGCATCTCGTCCTGGGTGATCTTGAGATCGTTCTTATCGGCGATCTCGCCGATCACGAGGCCCAGGCGCACCCGGCGCTCGGCGAGCTTGCGGTATTCCTCGCGCACCTGCTCTTCGGTCTTGCCCTCGTCGGCGAAGGTCTTGCCGGCGCGCTGAAGGCTTTCCTCGAGCTGCTTCCAGATGCCGTTGAACTCCGCCTCGACGAGCGAGGGCGGCAGCTCGAAGCTATGCACCTTCTCGAGCTGGTCGAGGAGGTCGCGCTTCAGCTTCTGGCGGCTGGCACCGGCATATTCGCGCCCGATCCGCTCGCGCAGGAACTCCTTCAGCTGGTTGAGGTCCGTCGCACCGAGCGACTTGGCAAATTCCTCATCCACCGCCGGGCGCATGGGAGCGGCAACTTCCTTCACCTTGATCGAGAAGGTGGCGGCTTTGCCCTTCAAGGTATCGACCGGATAGTCCTCGGGGAAGCTCGCGGCGATATCCTTTTCGTCGCCCGCCTTCACGCCCGCGAGGCCGTCCTCGAAGCCCGGGATGAAATTGCCCTGGCCGAGCACGATCGGCGCGTCCTCGGCGGTGCCGCCCTCGAACGGTTCGCCGCCGATCTTGCCAACGAAATCGATCGTCACGCGGTCGCCGGTCTGGGCGGCACGGCCCTCCTCGGCGGTGTAGGAAACGCTGCGCTCGACGAGGTCGTCGATGCCCTTCTGCACCGCCTCGTCGTCGACCTCGGCGACGAACTTCTCGAGCTTCAGATCCTCGAAGTTCACCAGCGGGATGGGCGGCAGAACCTCAAAGCTCATGGAATAGGAAAGATCGGCCTGGCCAGCGAGCACGCGCTCCATCTCGGCGTTGTCTTCCGGGAAGGTCACGTCCGGCTGCATGGCGGGGCGCATCTTGCGGTCGGCGAGCGCCTGGTTGGAGGTCTCGCGCACCGTCTCCTGCAGCACCTCGACCATGACCGAGCGGCCGTACATCTTCTTCAGATGCGGCATCGGCACCTTGCCCTTGCGGAAGCCCTTGAGCTGCACGCGGTCCTTCAGATCGTCCAGCCGCTCATCGAAGCGCTTATTGATCTCACCAGCCGGCACCACGACTTGTAGCGTCCGCTTGAGCCCCTCGTTGCTGGTCTCGGTAATCTGCATCTGTCTCCAACCTGCTCGTATAAGCCGATGAGGGCCCTAGATTTTGCTGCCGCCTTGAGCGTGGTGCGGGCGGAGGGATTTGAACCCCCACGCCTTGCGGCACTGGAACCTAAATCCAGCGCGTCTACCAATTCCGCCACGCCCGCGCGTCGCCCCCGCCTTCAGGCCGGCTTTGAGCCAGTCCAATCACGCCTCAAGGGCGATCTCTGCGGCTGTCGGGATCGATCAAGGCGAAGATATATCTGGCGGCGCCTGCAAAAGGCAACGCCCTTTACGGTAGAGCCGCCGTCCTGCGCTCAAAATAACGGCTAAAGTCATGCCGCTTAAGGTGAATCGGCGCGCGGAACGATCCGATCGTGCCAATGCGGGGCGCAGCCGCCCAATACGGCCCGAGAGACGATCGACGTACGCCAGCCCGGCTATCTATCGGTAAGGATCAGGCACGCCGGACGCGGCGTCGGGCGCCGGGCTGCATTTCCGGGCAGCCGACCTCACGCCCTTCCGTCCGATGCGGCATCCCCTGCTTCCTGTCGACGGGCGCCGTATTGCGAGGCCATGGGCGCGGGGTTAGGTTCGCCCGCATACTTAACGGAGTTGCCCCTTGCTCCCCCGCCCCAACGTCGCCGCCGCCGTCGGCTGCACGCCGCTCATCCGCCTCCGCCGCGCCTCAGAGGAGACCGGCTGCACGATCCTCGGCAAGGCCGAGTTCATGAATCCCGGCGCATCCGTGAAGGATCGCGCGGCCCTCGGCATCATCCGCGATGCCATGGACAGCGGCCGCCTCAAGCCTGGAGGCACGGTTGTCGAAGGCACCGCCGGCAACACCGGGATCGGCCTCGCCGTCCTCGGCAATGCCCTCGGCCTGCGCACGGTGATCGTCATTCCCGAAACCCAGTCGCAGGAAAAGAAAGACGCCCTGCGCATGCTCGGCGCCGACGTCATCGAGGTGCCGGCCGTCCCCTACCGGAACCCCAACAATTACGTGAAGTATTCTGCCCGCCTCGCCGAAACATTGGCGCGGAGCGAACCGAACGGCGCCGTCTGGGCCAATCAATTCGACAACACCGCCAACCGCGACATCCACGTCACCACCACGGCCGAAGAGATCTGGGCCGATACCGAGGGCAGCGTCGATGGCTTCGTCTGCGCGGTCGGCTCCGGCGGCACGCTCGGCGGTGTCTCCCGCGGTCTCAAGGCCAAGCGCGCGGGCATCCGCATCGCCCTCGCCGATCCGCCGGGATCAGCACTTTATTCTTTTTATACGGAAGGCGAGTTGAAGGCCGAGGGCAGCTCCATCACCGAGGGCATCGGACAGGGCCGCATCACACGCAACCTCGAAGGCGCGGCCATCGACACCGCCTTCCGCATTCCCGACGCGGAGGCCATCGAGCACGTCTTCGCGTTGACGCACGAGGAAGGCCTGTGCGTCGGTGCTTCGAGCGGGGTCAATGTCGCAGGTGCGGTGCGGTTGGCCCGCCAGCTCGGCCCCGGTCATACTATCGTGACGATCCTGTGCGACAGCGGCACCCGCTATCGCTCGCGGCTTTTCAACCCGGCGTTCCTGGAAGCCAAATCGCTGCCGGTTCCTGCCTGGCTGCGTGAGGAGCGGGTGGCGCTACCGGAAGTTTTCGCCGCCGATTAAGGCGCAGCGGCGCAATAGCGGCCTTAGCGTCCTTGCGGGTCCCGCCGCTTTTGCCTATGTCGCTAGCAATGCGGCCGCGCCAGCTGCAACACCCGTGTTCACAAGCCTGTAAGAGAGGGAAACGTGCCGGAAAGTACGAAGAAATGGATGGTCGATACCGATTGGCTCGCCTCCCATCTCGATGCGCCCGACCTCATCATCTTCGACGCAAGCTGGCACCTGCCCTCCGCGGGCCGTGACGCAAAGGCCGAATACCTTGCCGAGCACATTCCAGGTGCGCTGTTCTTCGACATCGACGATCTCACCGATGAGAAGTCCTCACTGCCGCACATGCTGCCCTCGACGGTGAAGTTCGCTTCACGCATGAAGAAGATGGGCATCGGCGATGGCATGCGCATCGTCGTCTACGACAGCCTCGGACTGTTCTCCGCCGCGCGCGCATGGTGGACGTTCCGCGCCATGGGCCACGAGGATGTCGCCGTGCTCGATGGCGGCCTCAAGAAATGGAAGGCGGAAGGCCGCGCGCTGGAAGACGGCGCCCCGCCGAAGCGTACCGAGCGCCACTTCACGCCGCAGATGAACTCTGCACTCATCCGCGACATGGACGACATGAAAAAAGCCATCGCCAAGCGCGCGCAGATCGTCGATGCGCGATCTGCGGCACGCTTCGAGGGCACCGAGCCCGAGCCGCGCGCCGGCCTGCGCAGCGGTCACCTTCCCGGCTCGCGCAACGTGCCCGCGCAGTCGCTCATCAACGGAGATGGGACGCTGAAATCGGAAGCCGAGCTCAGCAAGATCTTCAGCGATGCCGGCATCGACTGGCGCCAGCCGGTCGTCACCACGTGCGGCTCGGGCGTTACCGCCTCGATCCTGTCGCTGGCGCTTGCGGTGCTCGGCCAGACGAACGCAGCGGTCTACGATGGAAGCTGGGCGGAATGGGGCATCGACGGCAACGGCCTGCCGATCGAGACCGGCCCTGCACGCGAGCTGACCTCCTAATTCCGGCAGCGCCGCGAAAGTCCAACGATCACCGGTAAGGCGCGATTTATTCGCGCCTTATTTTTTGCCGTGCGGTCGCAGCGCGTATTCTTCCGGCCGACGCGAGGGTCGATGTCGAAGCTCACTCGTCCGAGGCGATGGTCTCACCGATGTGGGCGAGGATCGCGCGCGCCATGGCGGCGGCGCGGTCCACCGGGAGGTCGATCGCCGTCGTCTCACCCAGCTCGTCGATAAAAATCGCAACCTGTCCGTGGCCACGCTCGGTGACCTCGATAGAGCCGCTCGGCGTCTCGCATGCGAAGATCGCCATCCTATTCCCTCTCTCGTGCCAGCCAGTGGATTATGGACGGCCGCACGGCCTTGCCGAACCGCGCAAAGCCTAGGGCACAGCGGATGCCGCTTGCAAGGTCGGATGGCTCTCGCTGCGATCGATACGCCGCAACGAAGCAGCACCCTCGGAGGCTAACGCTTCCCTCCCCGGTCTGACGATGCCGCCGCGGCGGAGCCCCGAAATAATCCCGGCATTTGCGGCCACAGGCGGCGCGTCGCCTTGACCGCGACGCCCGCTGGCGCCTAAAAGCACCGCTCGCACTGAGGGCCCGTAGCTCAGGGGTAGAGCACCTGACTTTTAATCAGGGTGTCGATGGTTCGATCCCATCCGGGCTCACCAGTGTTTTCTTAAAGTAAAACAGACGCTTAATGTTAATCCTCGCCGCGAACAGACGCGGAACGCAGGGCGCCGTCCGACTTTTTTAGCTAAAAGCGTCCGACTTTTTCACTGTTTGGGGGGCGTTGCGTTGAGTTCACTTCTCTATCTTTCTGCATGGCTCGCCGGCGTCTTCGTTGCAAAGCTAACTGATCCCGTCGGCATCATCCTCGTCGCGATCAGCGCGGGGCTCGGCTACCGGCGGTCGGGTGTATGGACCGCACTTGCCGGCGCCGCGATCGCCGCGGTTATTACACTGCTCGCAATCTATTCCTGGTGGGAACGGATCGGCGTCGCCGATCGCTGGCCGTCGCGCACCGCGTTTTTGTTTTTTACGTTCGTGCTCATTGCGCTGCCGGCGTACGGCATCGGCGCGCTAGCTTATAAATTGACGGGTCGTGAGAAGTGATGGACTGGAGCATCACCGTGACCGAAGATGAACTCATGTTATTCAGCGTCGCCTTTGCGATCTCGAAAACATCCCTGCGTCCAAGCGGACGAAACACCGAGTAAACGCCCGCGCCACGCGTTCGCCGCGCATCACCTGCGTCCATTCCATCCATGCGCCTTTAGACCGTTAGCCACGGCCCTGGCCGATGGGATATGAGGGCCGCCATGGACGACAGGACCGGACGAGATGCCGCCGGGAACGCGGTGAAGGTGCACCCCGGCGCGCAGCAGCGCCGCGAGGCGCTGATTCCGCCTGCCGATCGCATCAAGGCCATCGGCCTCATGTGCGCCGCCGTCGCGCTGTTCTCAGCCCTCGATACTTCGGCCAAATATCTCGCCACAGAAGCGGGGCTGCCCGTGGTGCAGATCGTCTGGTCGCGCTTCCTCGGCCAGTTCCTCATCATGATGACGATGCTGTCGGCGCTGCCGCTATCGGCATTTCTGCGCACGCACAAGCTGAAGCTCGAGCTATTGCGCTCGCTGCTCATGGTCTCGACCACAGCCTTCAACTTCCTCGCGCTGCGCCACCTGCGGCTCGATCAGTCGATCTCCGTCGTCTTCATGGCGCCGCTGCTGGTGGCTCTGCTCGCCGGTCCGGTGCTCGGCGAATGGGTCGGCTGGCGGCGCATGATCGCCATCGGCACCGGTTTCATCGGCGTGCTCATCGTCGTGCATCCGGGCGTCGGGACGTTGCACCCGGCGTTCCTGCTGGCGTTCGGGTCGATGCTCGCCTACGCCTTCTTCATGCTGCTGACGCGCTTCCTCGCCGCGCACGACACGCCGCTCGTAATGCTGTTCTACTCGGTGCTGCTCGGTGCCTTCGGGCTCGCACCGTTCGCCATCTGGCAGTGGGTCTGGCCCGCGTCACCGGGCGCCTGGGCGCTCCTGTGCGTGCTCGGTGTCTTCGGCGGTCTCGGGCATTACCTATTCATTCACGCCTACCGGCTGGCGCCGGCATCGAGCGTGGCACCGTTCATCTACGTGCAGATCCTCACGATGGTGCTGTTCGGCTTTCTCGTGTTCGGCGACCTTCCCGACATCTGGACGCTCATTGGCGCATCGGTAATCGTCGCGTCGGGCATCTACCTGCTGAACCGGGAACGCACCGTACGCACGGACGTCGCCGCGACGGATCCGATCTGACCCTGCGCTATGGACTTCCCCCTCAGCCGTCGCCTTCGATGCGGGCGAGCGTCTCCTCGGCCCACGCGCGGAAGCGCCCCTCGGCGATGGCCGCACGCATCGCCGCCATCAGCTCCTGATAGAACGTCGTATTCACCCACGACAGCAGCATCGCGCCGAGGTATTCGCCCGAGCGGACGAGGTGATGCAGGTAAGCGCGCGAATAATCACGCGCCGCAGGACATGCGCTTTGCGGATCGAGGGGCGCGGTGTCCTCCGCATGCTTGGCGTTGCGCAGGTTGACCTTGCCATTCCAGGTGAACGCAAGGCCATGGCGGCCATTGCGCGTCGGCATCACGCAGTCGAACATATCGATGCCCCGCGACACTGACTTGATGAGGTCGGACGGCGTACCGACACCCATAAGATAGCGCGGCTTCGTCGCCGGCAAATGCGGCAGCACACTATCCAGCGTGCGCAGCATCAGCTCCTGCCCCTCGCCCACTGCGAGCCCGCCGACGGCATAGCCGGGCAGATCCATGCCGACCAGCGCTTCGGCGGAGCGACGGCGCAACTCCGGATCGACGCCGCCCTGCACGATGCCGAACAGCGCCTGGCCCGGCGCGGCACGGTCGGCGAATGCGCGCTGCGCGCGCGCCGCCCAGCGCAGCGACAGCTCCATCGCGCGCTCGGTCTCACGCCGTTCGGCGGGCAGTTCGATGCACTCGTCGAGTTGCATCTGGATGTCCGATCCGAGCAGACACTGGATTTCAACGGCGCGCTCCGGCGTCAACATGTGGCGCGAGCCGTCGATGTGGGAGGCAAAGCGCACGCCTTCCTCGGTCACCTTGCGGATCTTCGACAGCGACATCACCTGGAAGCCACCGGAATCGGTGAGGACCGGGCCATCCCAACGCATGAAGCTGTGCAGCCCGCCGAGGCGCGCGACGCGCTCCGCGCCCGGCCGCAGCATCAGATGATAAGTATTGGCGAGCACGATGTCGGCACCCGCTTCCTTCACCTGATCGAATGTGAGCGCCTTGACGGTGGCAACGGTGCCGACCGGCATGAACGCGGGCGTGCGCACGATCCCGCGCGGCGTGACGACCTCACCGCGACGCGCCAGGCCATCCTCGCTCAACAGCCGGAAACCGAAGGTCTTCACCTGCTCTTGCATGCGCTACAGTCCGTCTCTCTCATTCATTCGCCGCGCCCAGCGCTTCGTGCTGGCCATCATGCCGGAACAGCAGCGAAGCATCGCCGTAGGAATAGAAGCGATAGCCCGCAGTGATGGCATGCGCATAGGCAGCGCGCATACGGTCGAGGCCCGCGAAAGCCGACACCAGCATGAACAGCGTCGAGCGCGGCAGATGGAAGTTCGTCATCAGCGCATCGACGGCGCGAAACCGGTAACCCGGCGTGATGAAGATATCGGTCGTGCCGCTGAAGGGTTGCAACTCGCCCGAATGCGCCGCCGATTCCAACAGGCGCAATGATGTGGTGCCCACCGCAACGATACGCCCGCCCCGCGCGCGCACGCCGTCGAGCGCGGCAACCGTCGCAGCATTCACCTCGCCCCACTCCGCGTGCATCCTGTGCCCGGAGGTATCTTCCACCTTCACCGGCAGGAACGTGCCGGCACCTACGTGCAGCGTCACGAAATGGCGGGAGATGCCGCGGGCATCGAGGGCGGCGAAAAGCTCGGGCGTGAAGTGCAGCCCTGCGGTCGGCGCCGCGACCGCGCCGTCGTTCGCCGCATAGACGGTTTGATAGTCCGTACGATCGGCCGCCTCGACGCCACGCTTGCCCGCGATATACGGCGGCAGCGGCATCTCACCGACGGCAGCGATGGCTGCATCGAGATCGGGGCCGGCAACATCGAACGCCACCTCGACCTCACCCGCTTCGCCCCGCTTCATCAGCGTGCCGTCGAGCGTGCCCGTCATGCACATTTCGCCGCCATGGCCGAAGTGGAGCCGGTCGCCCTCCTGCAGGCGCTTCGCGGGCCGTGCGAGGGCGCGCCAGCGATCCGGTGAGAGACGTTCGATCAGCACCAGTGCAACGTTCGCCGATAGCTCACCGCGCCGGCGCACCCCGCTGATGGCCGCCGGGATCACGCGCGTATCGTTGAAGACGAGCGCATCGCCCTCACGCAGCAGCAGGGGCAGATCGCGCACACACCGATCTTGGAATGGCGCGTGATCCGGCGGAACGACAAGCAAGCGGGCGCTGTCACGCGGGACGGCGGGATGCAGCGCGATGCGGTCCTCGGGCAGGGCAAAATCGAACAGGTCGGTACGCATCGGGCGCGGATAAGTATGTCGCTATCTGATTGCCGGTATTGACTTTCGACAATTACCGGTTGTGTATCCTTTTCCCTAGGCTTTTGGGGCTTTGGGGGTATCGATGCAAGGGGATCCGGACGACACACTGCCGCGCCAGCGCCAGCCTGTCGTGTTACACACACTCACGGATGCGCCGCTGCCCCCTCACCCGCTCGACAAACGCTGGTACGCGCATGTCGACGGACAAAACTACGGCCCCTATAGCGGCCACGATATCAAGCGCATGGCCGAGACCAACCAGATCAGAGGCACCGACTTTCTGTGCCCAGAGGGTGGCAACGCCTGGACCCAGGCACGAAACGAACCCCTACTCGGCGCCATGTTTCGCGCGCGCGAAGAAGCGGAACGCAGCGCCCCAATAGTGACGACTGCAAACGGCGGCACTGTCGTACAGGTGACCAATCAAATCCCAAACATGGCGCACGCCGCGCTTTTGTTAAGCACCAACGATGCAGCAAACAAGTCGCCTGGGATCGCCCTACTTTTGTCCCTACTGATCTGCGGCGTCGGTCAAATGTACAATGGGCAGGTCGCGAAGGGCATACTTATGCTTATTGGCTTCGTGTTGCTATGGGCCGTCCTACTAGGTTGGGTAGTCTGGATCTGGTCGATGGTCGACGCTTATTCTACGGCGAAGGAGATGAGTTTGCGTTATCAGCAGCGCATTCTCTCTGGAATGATGTGATATGGCGACCGGCCGCTGTACGACATGCGGAAGCCAGCTGACTGCTTACAGCATTTGCCCCCATTGCGGATCGTTGATCGGTGTGGAGAACGCGGTCCGCCGCGTACGCGGCCTGATACACGCCCGTGTCGCAAGGGCTCAAAAGCATTTCCCCCACCGGCTGTCGACACTCCAATTCCTATGGATTTGCGCGCTGATCCCGCTCGCGATCGTGCCGCCGGTACTTAGCCTCTTGGCCTCGGTGAAGCTGATGGGTCGACCCGCCGCCGCACGCTGGGACAACCAGCTCGAATGGATAATCACCATCGCGACAATCAACCTGCTACTCAGTGTGCTTGTGCTTTCCCGCTTCCACTTCTCGCCCAGCGAACTCGCCTCTTACCTTCGAGGCAGTATTTTCCTTCCTATACTGGATATGATTCCCAACGTGCCCGATCGCGGACCTTTCCCTCAAACACCTGATCAAGCAATGCCGATATAACTGCGGTCAGCCGAAGCGGATCAGCAATGCGCCCGCCAGGAGCAGAATGGCGCCGCCGACCCGCCCAATCGACAGCTCACGCACCGCGAGGCCGAACCAGCCCATGCGGTCGATCAACAGCCCGGCCGTGAGCTGGCCCGCGACGATGAGCGCCATCGTGGCCGCGGTGCCGAGCCGCGGCGTAAGGATGATGGCGCTCGTCACATACGCAGCGCCGAGGCAGCCACCGGCAACGAACATCCACCACGGCGGTACGCGCCACGCGATCGAGATGCCCTGCACCTGGGTGGCGATGGCCGCAAGCACGACGAGCGCCACGGAGCCTGCGATGAACGATGCCGCGGCCGCAGCCAGCGGCATGCCGAGACCCTGCGCAAGCTGGGCATTGATCGGCCCCTGCAGCGCGATCAGCATGCCCGCCAGGATGCCGAGCAATGCCCAGGCGATATCCATTGGAAACCTCCGAAGACTAGTCGCGCGGCGCTGCGAAGAGCTCCGTCAGGCCGGCGATCGCCGCAACCAGCCAGCCGATGATCATCGTCGTGCCGCCCGTCGGAGCCGCCATCGGGAACAGACGCTCCTGCAGCAACGCGCGCATGGAGACGTCACCGGAGAAGAGCGTCACGCCAGCGAGCATCAGCAGTGCAGCAGCGAGGAATAGCCTCGGCCGCGAAGCGCGCAGCGCAACCGCCACGGCGGCGAGCGCCGCCGCGGCATGCATGATGAGGAAATGCGCCGGCGTCGTGAGCGCGGCAAGGTCGGCGCCGTGCGTACTGGCCGCCGCGAGCGCAACGCCCGCAGCGCCGGCAAGTCCGGCATAGAGCACGAGCAAAGCCGCGCCGGTACGCATAGGCATTCCCTTCGGATGAGGCTCAGACGTCTGCGCCGACTTTCACAGAAACCATACGGTCGGGGTTCTGCACCGGCTCGCCGCGCTTGATCTTGTCGACGTTCTCCATGCCTTCGATCACCTTACCCCACACGGTGTACTGGCGATCCAGGAAGGTGGCGTCGTCGAAGCAGATGAAGAACTGGCTGTTGGCGCTGTCGGGGCTCTGCGCGCGCGCCATCGAGCATACGCCGCGCACGTGCGGCTCGGCGTTGAACTCTGCGGCAAGGTTCGGGTAGCTCGATCCGCCCGTGCCGGTGCCCCGCGGACAGCCCGTCTGGGCCATGAAGCCATCGATCACGCGGTGGAATGCGATGCCATCGTAGAAGCCTTCGCGCGCGAGCTGCTTGATGCGCTCGACGTGCTTGGGCGCAAGGTCAGGACGCAGCTCGATGACGACGCGGCCCTGGGTCGTCTCGATGATCAGCGTGTTCTCGGGGTCGGCTGCCATGGTGGTCTCCGTTCTTTTCGGGTTGGCTGAGTGGGGGATTTAGGGAAAGCCCGGTGAGAGCGTCTGCGCGGGGACATGCCGGCAAACGCTGGGTGGATTGAAAGTCGCGAGTACCGGGCGAAATCGGCGCACCCGGTGCAAACGAAATGGGCACTACGAATGTTCACAGGGCCTCAGGCCGCAGGCGCCGCCCTCACTTGGCGTCCGACTGCAGGTAAACCTTCTCCATCACGTCGGGAATGGCCGGCGGCTCGCCTTTGGCGATCTTGTCGACCGCATCCATGCCTTCGACGACCTGTCCCCACACGGTGTACTGGCCAGTGAGGAACGAGCAGCCCTGGTCGGTGAAGCAGATGAAGAACTGGCTATTGGCGCTGTTTGGATCAGCCGTGCGCGCCGCGCCCACGGTGCCGCGCTTGTAGGGCTCCTGCGTGAACTCCGCCGGAAGATCGGGATAGTTGGAGCCGCCTGCGCCGGTGCCGGTCGGGTCGCCCGTCTGCGCCATGAAGCCGTCGATCACGCGGTGGAACTTCAGCCCGTCGTAGAAGCCTTCCTTCGCCAGGGTCTTCACGCGCTCCACGTGCTTGGGCGCAAGATCGGGCCGCAGCTTGATGAGCACCTTGCCGTGTTTCGTCTCGACGACGAGGATGTCGTCGGTGCCCGCAGCAACTTGCGGCTGGTCCGAGCAGGCCGCTCCGGCCATCGCGCAAAATGCCAAAAAGAGGCACGTCAACATCCGCATGGCGCTTCATCTCCCGCTTCGTTGCTGAAATTTTCTGCGGGCGCGCGAAGCGACCACGGAGCGCATTCTTAGCGGACCCATCGCGGCGTGCAACTTTCACCCGCGCCAGCGCACCGAATGGGGCGAATTGGCAGCCTAACCTTCTGGAATGCGGCTAAAAATCGCGGCGGTCAGCCGATAGCCTCGAGCCGCTGCGCAACCCTCGGGGAAACGAAGGGTGTGACATCGCCCCCCATCTGGGCGATCTGGCGCACCAGACTGGACGCGATGTGGCGCACACCGGGGCCCGCTGCAACGAATACCGTCTCGATACCGGGAGCCATGGCGCCGTTCATGCCCGCCATCTGCACCTCGTAGTCGAAGTCGGTCGCGTCGCGCAGCCCCCGCACGATGATGCTCGCTCCCGCGTCCTGCGCCGCATCGACCGCAAGCCCCGCGAACGTGACGATGTCGATCTCGATACCCGTGCGCCCAGCGATGGGCGTCACCTCCTCGCTCAACATGGCGACGCGATCCTCCGCGCTGAACAGCGGACGCTTGGTCTCGTGCGTGCCGACGCCGATCACCAGCCGGTCGACGAGGCGGCAGGCGCGCGCAATGACATCCAGGTGCCCGAGCGTCACCGGATCGAAGGAGCCGGGGTAGAAGGCGGTGCGTTGCATGGCGTGCGTCATCACGGTGCCGGGTTGAGTTGCACAGCCGCTCTCATATCGTGCGCGCGCGGCTTTGCCTATCGCGTATCCCATCGGCGTAAACAAATGGGCCCGGCGCATGGCCGAGCCCTGGCTTCAATCGGTCGTAACGGTTGCCGGAGCGCCCAACGCGCTTGGGCGATCCGGCCAGTTCCACTCAACTACTCACTTCAGCCTTATTCACTTCAGCCTTATTCACTTCAGCGGCGCCGAATAGGAGCGACCGGCGAACACGTCCTCCAGATTGAACCGGTAGCCGACGCCGGCACTGATGATCCACGGGTCGAGATCGACATCCGCGACGACCGGCCCGGCCGCCGTCTGCCAGGTGGCATCGGTGTTGAGCCACACCTTCTTCACGTCGGCGTTGACATACCAGCCATCGCCAATCGACACATCCAATCCCGCCTGAAGGGCGAACCCGAACGCATCGTCGATGTCGACGCTTCTCGCGCCGAGGCCGTTGGCTCCGGTGCTCTCGTTGAAGAAGTGGATCCACTGCACGCCCGCGCCGACGTAAGGCTTCAGCGGACCGAAGCTGTCGAAGTGGTATTGCAGCGTCACGACCGGCGGAAAGATCCACGTATCGGCAATCTCGCCGAGACCGGCGAGCGGACCTTTCGCGTCGATGTTGTGCTTGGAGAAGCAGCAGAACAGCTCCAGCGCCAAGTTCTTGGACATGAAATACGTGAGCGTCAGCGCGGGAATAACCTGAGTGCTCACGTCCGCGTCGCCGGCAATCGCGCTGCCGTTGGCGGTGAGCGACTTCACATCGGTGTCCGGATCGACAACCGTACCCAGAACGCGAACCATGAAATTGCCGGACGGATCGCCGGCCTGGGCCGGAAGCGCCGTCGCGGCACTCGTCAATAGCGCAACTACCCCCAACCAAAGTGTCTTTGCTCGCATCGTCGGTCCCCTGTTTTTGGTCCCCGTGGGGCCGAGTGCCGACCTCCTCGACCCGACTCGAAGGCCCCGTGCAACCGGGGCAACCTGTGCGCAAAGCCTTGGGATGCCGAGCGATTCCACGGTGCGTGGCTTGATTTTGGTCAGGCGAAACCGCATCCGGCGGGCTCTGTGGCGGCCGCGACACGTGTTTTTTTGATTTGCATCAAATGCATGGGGCTGGCGTGTCCGGCACGATGGCGCCGCCGAACGCAAAATGCTTTTGACCAGAATCAAGGATGCGAAATCGTTTTTTCTAGAAAGTCACAAACATGATGAGCATCTTTCAAAACGCTGCAGCCCAGCCCGTGAACCACGAACAGACCGCCCTGGCGCCAAAAATCGCAGAACCTGCGTCCGCGCTCTGCGAGCACGCGACTCCGGTGCGCGCCCGCCGTCGCCAACGACTCGTGCTGGAGCATCCGCCGAGCGAAACGGTCTACATCGTCCGCTCGGGCCTGCTCGGCATCGAGGCGCTTCCCGCTGGCAAGCATCGCCAGCTGCTGGAGCTGTTCTACCCGGGCGACATCATCCGCCGCTCGCAGGTTCCGAACCTGCCCGGCGCGTCGCTCACCGCGCTCACGCTCTCGGAGGTGTGGCGCTTGCCGGCACACAGCTTCGAAGCGCTGCTTGCGGCAAGCCCCGAGCAAAATGCGCAGGCACAGCGGCGCGTCGCCGAGCAGCATGCGCGCGCAACGCTGCATGCTTCCATCGTCGGCACGCTCAATGGCGATGAGCGGTTTGCCTCGCTGCTCGTGGAGCTGGGCCTTCGCCTCGGCAACATCGGTCCGGCGGGCATTACCGTTGACGTGCCGCTCTCGCGCACCGACATCGCGGATTACCTCGCGCTCAATCCCGACACCCTCAGCCGCATCACCTCGCGGTTCAAGGCGCGCGGGCTGCTGACGCAGTTCGGCGGCGGCCACACGCTGATACCGGCGTGGGAGGCGCTCTGTGCCTCGACCCCGGTCGCGGCAACGCTGCAGACGCTGCATGCGCCCCCCGCCGCCACGGCGTGATCTCTGCCTAGCGGCAGACCCTTCCGGTCGACGGCTCGAGCATCGGACAGAAAAAAAGCGGCGGGTGATCCCGCCGCTTTTTTATTCTCGCCCTCGCCGCGGCTTATTCTGCGGACGGCGCACCGTTATCCGCATCCTCGTCTCCGCCCAGCTCTTCGTCGTCGCTGCCGTCGTCCGGAATGTGCTCCACGGAGACGACCTTCTCGTCGGCATCGGTCTTGAAGATCCGCACGCCCTGCGTGTTGCGGCCCGCGATGCGCACATCGTTGACCGGGCAGCGGATGAGCTGGCCGCCGTTGGTCACCAGCATGATCTGGTCGCTGTCGGCCACGGGGAACGACGCCACGAGCGGACCGTTGCGGTCGTTGACCACCATAGCAACGATACCTTTGCCGCCGCGCCCCGAGGTCCGGTATTCGTACGACGACGACCGCTTGCCGAAACCGCGCTCGGAAACCGTGAGCACGAACTGCTCCTTGGCGGAGAGTTCGGCGAAGCGCTCCGGCGAAAGATCCGCCGCGCCTTCGATCACCTCTTCGTCGGCTTCCGCCTCGGTCGTCTCCTCGACGATCTCCTCGCCCTGTGCACGGCGCAGCATGTTCGCCTGTTTCAGGTACGCGGCGCGTTCCGAAGCATCGGCATCGACGTGCGTGAGCACCGTCATCGAGATCACGGAGTCGCCGTCATCGAGCTTGATGCCGCGCACACCGTCCGAATCGCGCCCCTTGAACAGGCGTACCTCGTCGGCGAGCAGGAAGCGGATGCAGCGGCCCTGAGCCGTCGTCAGCAGCACGTCGTTCTCGGGCGTGCAGATGTTGACGGCGACGATGGCATCGCCATCGTCGAGCTTCATGGCGATCTTGCCGTTGCGGTTGATGTTCTCGAAATCGGCGAGCGCATTGCGCCGCACGCGTCCCGAGCGGGTCGCGAAGGCGAGCTGGAGCGTGCCCCAGGTCTCGGCATCCTCCGGCAGCGGCAGGATGGACGTGATGACTTCGCCCTGAGCGAGCGGCAACAGATTGACGAGGGCCTTGCCCACCGCCTGCGGTGTCGACGCGGGCAGGCGCCATACCTTCATGCGGTAGCACATGCCGCGCGAGGAGAAGAACAGCACCGGCGTGTGCGTCGAGGCGACGAACAGCGTGGTGATGACGTCCTCTTCGCGCGTACCGGCACCCGAACGGCCCTTGCCGCCACGGCGCTGCGCGCGATAGGTCGCGAGCGGCACGCGCTTGATGTAGCCCTTCAGCGAGACGGTAACGACCACGTCCTCGCGCTGGATGAGGTCCTCGTCCTCGACCTCGCCCTCGATATCGAGGATCTCGGTCTTACGCGGCGTCGCGAACTCGTCCTTGATGGCGGTAAGCTCGCCCTTGACGATCTCGACGACACGCAGACGCGAGGCAAGGATCGCCAGATATTCCTTGATCTCCTCGCCGATCTTCTTCAGCTCGTCCGCGATCTCGTCGCGGCCCAAAGCCGTAAGGCGGGCAAGCCGCAGCTCCAGGATCGCCTTGGCCTGTTCCTCGGAGAGCCGATAGGTCCCCTCGAGCGAAACCTTGTGGCGCGGATCGGCGATGAGCTCCACCAGCGGAGCGATATCCCGTGCCGGCCAATCCCGTTCCATCAACTGCTCGCGGGCCACCGCCGGGCTCGGCGCGTGACGGATGAGCTTGATGACCTCGTCGATATTGGCGACGGCGATGGCGAGGCCGACCAATACGTGCGCGCGCTCGCGCGCCTTGTGCAGCAGGAACTTCGTGCGCCGGCTCACCACTTCCTCGCGGAAGTGCGTGAAGGCCTCGATCATGTCCTTCAGATTGAGCTGCTCGGGGCGGCCGCCGTTGATCGCCAGCATGTTGGCGCCGAACGTCGTCTGCAGATCCGAGAAGCGATAGAGCTGGTTCAGCACCACGTCAGCAACCGCATCGCGCTTCAGCTCGATGACGATGCGCATCCCTTCGCGGTTCGTCTCGTCCCAGATGTCGGCGATGCCTTCGACGCGCTTCTCGCGCACGAGGTCGGCGATCTTCTCGATCAGGGTCTTCTTGTTGATCTGATAGGGGATCGCGGTGACGATCAGCGCCTCGCGGTCCTTGCGGATCTCCTCCACTTCGACCTTGGCGCGCATCAGGATGGAGCCGCGACCCTTATGGTAGGCGGCATGGATGCCGCTGCGGCCGATGATGAGGCCGGCGGTCGGAAAGTCCGGTCCCTGGATGAACTGGCACAGCTCTTCGATCGTGATCTCGGGATTATCGAGATGCGCCAGACATGCGTCGATCACCTCGCCGAGATTGTGCGGCGGGATGTTCGTCGCCATGCCGACGGCGATGCCGCCGCCACCGTTGACGAGCAAGTTGGGAAACTTCGCCGGCATCACCGAAGGCTCGAGCAGGCGGTCGTCGTAGTTCGGCTTGAAGTCGACGGTTTCCTTGTCGAGGTCGTCGAGCATGTACTGCGCGACCTTCGACAAACGCGCTTCCGTATAACGTTCGGCCGCGGGCGGATCGCCATCGATGGAGCCGAAATTTCCCTGGCCGTCGATGAGCGGCACGCGCATGGAGAAATCCTGCGCAAGACGTACGAGCGCATCGTAGATCGCGAGGTTTCCGTGCGGGTGGAAGTCGCCCATGGTGTCGCCCACGACCTTGGACGACTTCATGTGCTTCTTGTTCCAGTCGAGACCCAGGCGCTGCATCGCGTAAAGGATGCGCCGGTGCACCGGCTTCAGGCCGTCGCGTACGTCGGGCAGCGCGCGGGAGACGATCACGCTCATCGCGTACTCGAGGTACGAGCGTTTCATCTCCTCGGAGATCGAAATGGGTCGGATATCGCTCGGCTCACGGCCGCCGGGCGTCACGTTGTCGGAGTTTTCGGCCACGATGCTGTGCTGTCCGCTTCGCTAGCGCGAGGCACGCCCTCAAGGCGAGCGTCGGGGGTTTTGGATTTACGAACAACAATACCCCATCGCGGCAGTCGGGTGCAATGCGCGCGACGCTATGTTGCGCCCCGCGCGGAGGATAATTTCGCATTATTTTTCCGTCCCTTACGAACTCAGGGGAAAGCCGCGCGCGGCATGTTGGTTCGACTTGTGCGCGCCACACGGAGGGACTACATGCCTCCGGCGCAGCGGATTGGTTAACGCCCCCTTGCGCGCGGGCGGGCGTCGCCGTGCCCGCGGTCAGCTCAATGGAGACTTCGATGAACAAAGGCGTGTTGGTATTGGCGGCCGCAGCGGCGCTCTGGACGCTGCCGGCATTTGCCGAGACGGCTACCGTTACCCAGGAGGTGTTCCTCACCAGCCAGGGCGAGGGCCAATATCTCGCCAAGGATCTTCTTCTCGGTGCGAAAGTGCATAACGCCGACGGCGCCATCATCGGCGACATCGAGGATCTGATCCTCAACGCGGACAACCAGATCGAAGGCGTCATCATGGGCGTCGGCGGTTTCGCCGGTTTCGGCGAGAAGCGCATCGCCGTTGCGCTGCCCGCGTTGCAGATCAAGCACGAGAGCGGTGTCGTCATCGTGAGCCTGCCCCAGGCGACGAAAGAGACCCTCGATGCCCTGCCGGAGTTCCAGCGTAAGCAGCCGCCGAAATCGCTCATCGATCGCGCCATCGAAAAGGCGAAGGAACTGTCCGACAAGGGCAAGGTGACGGCGAAGGACGCCTACGAGAAGGCGAAGGAAGAAGCCGGCCCGACGATCGAAAAGGCCAGCGAGGCGGCAAAGAAGACCTACGAGGAGAGCGTGAAGCCGGCGCTGGAAAAGGCGGGCGAGGCGACGAAGAATGCCTACGACGCTGCGAAGGACGCCGTGACTTCAAAGCCCGAAAGCGCGCCCGCGGAGGCACCTGCGAGCGAACCGGCGCCTATGGCTCCCGCAGCGCCCGCGGCGCCTGCCAATCCACAGACCGAAAGTGCACCATCGTCGACGCCTGCCACGGAAGCGCCGAAGGAAGCGCCGGCGCAGTAACGGCAGCCATCGATCACGCAATTCCGAGGAGCCTCGCTGCAAAGCGGGGCTCTTTTCATGTGCGCTCGGCAGCGCGCGTTATCGGCCAAGGCGCCCGCCGCGCCTTTCCCACCGCTCGATCCGTCGACGCATCGACCAGCAGCATCCGTCATCCCGCGCAGACCGGAACCCGCCGCAAGCCGCAACGTCACCCATTCCTGCGATCCAACATGCTCCGATAAACAAAAAGAGCCCCGCCTTGCGGGCGGGGCTCCAATCTTCCAACGTGGGATCGGGCGATCAGCGGCCGAGCACACAGACCGTCGCCGGCCCCTTGATCATGTTCAATCCCAACGTCTGCCGATACGTCAGGTCGACGCGATCGATGATGCGACGCTCGCCGCGCAGGTCGAGCGGAGGCGTCTCCTCACCCTCGCCGATCTTCTTGCGCACGTGCAGCTCGTCGGGCGGACCGCGGTCGTAAATGACCGTAAGGTCTATGATCTCGATCTTGCTGCCGCGCACGGTCAGCTTGATGGCGCTGAAGCGTCCTTCGCGCCGACCGACCCTGATGGAATCCCGGTCGGGCTTGATGCCGACCTTGTTACAGCCGAGCTCTTCCCAGCGCGCGACCGGTGGCGGTGGCGGAGGAGGCGCAAACTCTCGCAGACCGTAAATCGCGACCTTTGCCCGTCCGCGGAAGTTCGGACGCGAGCGATAGACGATCTCGATCCGGTCGATCCGCCGGTCGCCCCATGCGAAGGGAATGGGACGGGTGCGTTCACCACGGCGAATGGTCTGGCGCACGCGCACGTCCTGCGGCGGCCCGCGATCGAAGAACACCTTCATGTCGAGGATCTCGACGTCGTTGTCACGAACCTCGAGCGCGAGCGCGCTGAAGCGGCCTTCGCGGCGACCGACGCGGATGACATCGCGGTCAACGCCAAATCCGACGGACTGCTCGCCGAGCAAGTCCCACTGCTCACGCTGAGGCCCGCGATCGTGCCCACGGTTGCGGTCAAATCCCGGCGGACCGCGATCCCGGTCGCGCGGCTGAGCCGAAACAGCGCTCACCATGGTGACAGTCACGAGCAGGGCGACGAGTGGCGCCAGGATAGCTCGCCAAAGCATTTTTCACTCCTAGGTTGGAAGCCCGTAGCGGGTAAGTTGAAGGCCCCCAATTTGCGAGACCCCCTCGACATAATTGTGGTAGCGCCGCCAACATGAACGCAGGCTGCACGGTGTGCTGGCGCTAACCTTACCCGGCGCGCTTGGCATGGCTCGGAGTTGATGCCCGCAGCTCCCCCGGCCCGGTCTACCCGGTCGGCGAGCGGCGGGGGCGGGAGAAGGCAACCGGGCACGCTTTCGAAGGTGGCCCGCGGTCACGCGAGCCATCCCGGCCGAAGAAGCCGATGCGCCGGTGAAAATCCGGTGCCGAATGCCGGATCAGAAGGGAATTTCGTCGTCGAGCTGGCGGTCGAAGCTGGGGCCGCCCTTCGAGCCGCCGGAACCGCCGCCACGCGCGCCGCCCGACCGGGGCGCATCGCCATAGCTGCTATCGCCGCCGTAGTCGGCCTGGCCGCTCTCGGCCATGCCACCGCCGCCGGACCGGCCGTCGAGCATCGTCAGGTTGCCGTTGAAGCCCTGCAGCACGACCTCGGTGGAGTAGCGATCCTGGCCATCCTGGCCCTGCCACTTCCGTGTTTGCAGCGCGCCCTCGATAAACACTTTGGAGCCCTTGCGCAGGTACTGCTCGGCAACCCGGCACAGGTTCTCGTTGAAGATCACGACCGAGTGCCACTCCGTCTTCTCGCGGCGCTCGCCCGTCGCCTTGTCGCGCCACGTCTCGGAGGTGGCAATGCGCAGGTTGGCGATCGGGCGGCCATCCTGAGTACGGCGAATCTCCGGATCCTTGCCGAGATTGCCGACCAGGATCACCTTGTTGACCGAACCTGCCATGCCGTCACTCCTTGCATAACGCCAGCGCTTCACTGCGCCGGGCCCATAGCGCCGCTCGATGCGGCGCACCTCTGCGGGTACCTAACCCGAGTCGCACTCGCAACCTAGCGAGACCCTAACCGCATCCTCGCCCGGCTGCCCGCCGCGGAATGGAGTTGTCCACCGCAACTTACGCAGCGCAATGGACAGGATGCGGTTCCGTCACGGCCGCGCATGTTCCTATTATGTTCTATAAATAGATGACTACGGGCAGTCTGGCAAGGCCCGCAATTCGATCAAGCAACGTTTAGTAGCGGGCGCTTTCAGCGGCGGAGGAAAGCTCCCGCATCACCTTCTCGGGGGCCTGCGCCGAAGCGGGGCACGTGTTTGCGCGCAGTGTGTCGTAGACGGCCACCACGTCTCCACGGAACTGGGGCGCCACGGCCCGGCGAGCGATACCGGTCGCGATGGCGCCGTCGCTCCAGCGCGCGCTGCACATCAGCTTGGTGAGGTGCGCGGTGAGGTCCGCCTTGTAGCTCAACGCCGGCGGCACGGGCGTCGCGCCCACCCAGCTTTGCCAGCGCTGCTGCGCTGCCGTTCCTCCCCAGCTCGCCTCCTGCTTTGCCAGCATCGCGAGGAATTCTTCCGCCCGTCCGCGGCCTTCGCCCGGCGGGATGCGTTCGAGGCTCGCCTTGAGATTGGCGCGCTCGGCCTCGCTGGGCGCGCGTACCACGAGCTCCGAAAGATCGGTGAGGCCCGTGCGGTCCCAAACCGGGGTCTGTGACATCCAGACGACCGCGCCACGCATATCGCTGCCCGCCGTGCGCATGCCCGTCATATCGGTGGCGACCAGCGTGGCGCGCTGAAGGCTCGTCGCCTCGAGGTTGGCGTCGCGCAGCACGGCGCCATCGAGCTGGGCGAAGTTCAGCAGCGCCCCCTGCAGTGATGCGCTGGAGAGATCGGCAAGCTGCAGCCGCGCGCCCGTGAGGTCCGCGCCCTGCAGCGAAGCATTGAGGAAGTTGGCGGCCTGCGCCTGCACCCCGCCCGTCAATTCCGCTTTGTCGAGGTGCGCGTTGGCAAGGCTCGCGCCCGTGAGAATAGCGTTGCCCAGATCCGCGCTGTCGAGCTGGGCATCGTCGAGCTTGGCGGCGGTGAGGTCGACGCCCCACAGCCGCGCATGGCCGAGGCGAGCGCGCGTAAGGTCGGCATTGCGTGCAGAGACGCAGCGAGCAGCGGTGCGGTTGTCGCTCAGCATCACGGTATCGGGGTCGGCGCAGCCGAGCGAAGCCTTTTCGAGATTGGCGCCGACGAGGCTCGCGCCGTCGAGCCGCACGCCCGTCAGGTCGGCGCCCGAAAGGTCGGTGCGATCGAGCTTTGCATAGCGAAGATCGCGGCCCCGCAGGCGCAGGTTCTTACCGCTCTCCTCGCCCACGAGGTCGGAATCGGTCACGTCGAGATTGCGCCGGAAAATGCCGAACAACGCATCGTCACCGGCGAGAAACGGCAGCGCGAAACTGCTCTGCTGGGCGGGACCGGCATCCGCCGTGGACGACCACGCGATAATTTTGCGGCCGATGCCATCGAGCCGCTCGCCGGGCACGGTCGCCGCAAAATAGGAAAGGTAGGCGACAACGGCGAGCACTGCCGTGGTGGTCACGACGGAGAGCGGATGGGCTGCGGTGGAGCGCCAGAACGCCTGAAAGAACGAGGTTTCCGCGCGCATCAGGAACACGCCGATGAGCAACACGCCCGCGATGTCGAGGGTGAGAAAGATGCGGTTGATCCACGTCGTCGTCACGTCGTGATACGGCAGAAACGCGACCTGCATATAAAGCAGCAGCACCACCGGCAGGATGACGATGGTGAGCCACGACATGATATTGAGGAAGCCGCTCATCAGCGCAGAGCGCTGCGGCCCTGCGATGCCCTGCACGAAAAAGAAGTTGTGCAGCTCGAGCCGCAGCGGATGCGTGCGTTTTCCGGACACCTCCAGAAAGCCGATGGCGTGATCGAACTCGATCGCCTTGCGCGCAAGGAGCACGAGCTGCGCAAGAATGCCGAGATGAAACAGCACCAGCACGATCGGCGCGAACTGGAAGAACTGCTTGAGCTGGATCTTGACCTGCAGGATCGGCAGCTCGACCGGCGTCTCCATCAGAAGCGCCTCGTGCGTCACGCCAGCGACGGCGATGACGAGGTACGTCATGATGGCGAGGAAGATGAGCCAGCCGGTGTGCGCGGTATCGCTCGAGCTGTTGACCGCTTCGAGCAGACTATAGGGATTGACCGGGGTATCGGCATCCGCCGAACGCTGCGTTCTGTCCGCCATACCGTGACACCCCTACGCCAGTAACCGATTCCGCGCGCCGCCTCGGATGGGCCGGCCCACAATGAACGTCGCAAATCAAAACGGGCGTCAGAACAGATCAGACGCTCGCGCGGCAGGATCGAACGCTTCGCCCTGGAGCTTGCCGGCAGCGAATTCCCCTTCGATGCGCGCGATGAGCGCAACTGCGCAGACCTTATGGGAAAAAGTGTGACATCCGCCCGTGCATGTGTCCAAGTCTGCTGCCCCCCTTGCTCTTTGCCTATCGAGCGTTGCATGACTCCAACGGGAGTCGCCCATCCGGTCGCCGCCGATTGCCCGAGCAGCCCCAGGATGGCCGAACCACCGCAGGAGAAGAGGCGCGTGAGCCCCACACAATTCAACTGCCGGAAATGTCCCGGCTATTGCTGTTCCTATCCGCTCATCCCTCTGGATAAGCGCGATGTCGAGCGGCTGGCGAAACATCACAATCTCAGCTTCGATGAAGCCAAGAGCGCCTTCACCAAAGAGGAGCATGGCCGCAAATATGCCATGCGCCGCAAGAAAGACGACATTTATGGGCGCATCTGCCGCTTCTTCGATACCAAGAAGCGCTGCTGCACGGTTTACACCGCCCGCCCCTCGGTATGCCGGTCCTTCCCGGGCGGGGCGCGCTGCGGCTACTATGATTTCCTGAGCTTCGAGCGCCGCGCACAGGAAGACGAGGAATTCGTCGCCCTCACCAACCACGACGCCCGATAACGCCGCCGGATCGCGGCACGCTGATCGCAAGCGGGCGGGAATTATTCCCGCCGCCGCACTCAGGCGGAGGGACCTTCCGGCGCAGTTCTCGCTGCGATCTGCGGAGATTGAACGTGCTCGGGCCGAACGCCAACCCCGACAATCCGGGCCGGGATGCGCTGCAACAGCGGCATGCGATCGATAAGCCGCATGAACCGTGGCGGGCGTAGCGGACGCGTCGAGCGCAGCACCGGCTTGATGATGCGGTTCTGCGCCAGCACTTGCAGGCGCTGCGTTACGCGGGTCGGCAGGGTGCGGCGGTGCTGTACCTTGGCCAGGTCGAACGTCGTCAACGTTCCCTTGCTGAGTGGCTTCCACAGGATGTTGGCCGCTGCGACGGCATCCTGAATGGCGAGGTTGATGCCGACGCCGCCTACCGGCGACATCGCATGGGCGGCATCCCCGATGCACAGGAGGCCCGGCCGATACCAGGTGCGCAGCCGGTCGATGGAAACGCTGAGCAGCTTCACGTCATCCCAGGAGCGCAATTCGTCGACGCGATCGGCCAGTAGCGGCAGTCCTTCGGCGATGAAGCTGCGGAACGCGGGGAGCCCCTGCGCGCGGATGCTTTCCGACTTCCCCTTCGGTATGACACAGGCGATCTGGTAGTAGTCGCCGCGGTCGAGGAGGGCGAAGAAGCTGCCCGCGTTCAACCGCCCGGACGTCGTCGGATCATCGGGCCGCCGCGAAAGGCGCATCCAGAAGACATCGATCGGCGCGCCGATGTCCTCCACCACGAGGCCCGCCTTCTCCCGCACCGTCGAGTGCCGGCCGTCGCATCCGACCGTGAGGTTGGCGTGCACGTCGAGCGGGCCTTCCGGCGTCTGCGCCCGCACGCCCACAACGCGCCGTCCCTCCTTCTCGAGGAGATCGACGACCTTCGCCTGCATGATCAGCCGGAAATTCGGATAGCGGCGCGCCTCGGCAGCGAGGAAATCGAGAAAATCCCACTGCGGCATGAGTGCGATGAAGGCGTGGCGCTTCGGCAGAAAGGTGAAGTCTGCGAAGTTGATGGGCGTGGATCCAACCATCACGCTCAGCTTCGACACTTCGTTATGGGGCAGCTTCAGAAGCTCATCGAGCAGCCCTAACTCGTCCATGATCCCGAGCGTCGAGGGATGGATGGTGTCGCCACGGAAATCGCGCAGGAAATCGCGGTGCTTCTCCAGCACCGTGACATCGATGCCCGCGCGCGCCAGCAGCAGCCCCAGCATCATCCCAGCCGGGCCGCCGCCTGCTATGCAGCACGTCGTCGTCAACGCTCTCTGCGAAGCGCCTCCGTCCTGACCTGCTGCGGTTTGGCTCATTCTTCCAGCCCACACGCCTTCATCAGAGTGTCGAACTGCTGGTCGGCGTCCTGCTCCAGCGTTTCGACCCGCTCGTGCGGCACACCGCTATCGATCAACCCCTTGGTGATACCGACGAATTCGGTCGTATTTCCGTTCAGCGTCGCCGTAAGCACGAGCCGCAGATAGCGCGACAGCTCGATACCCGCCTTGTCGGCAACGCAGTTGCAGGTCTCCGTCCGCTTGGCATCGCCGCGCGTACAGGCATTCAGCAAACGCTCGCGCTCCTCGGGCGGATAGCTGCCGCCGACCGCCAGATCCGCTTCACTCATCGCGATGGCTGGAACGTTCTTGGCCCAATAATAGATGCCGATAAAGCCCGCGGCCGCCGCAAGGAAAAGTACACCAAACCCAACGAGCAACCACTTCATCAGTTTCATCGGCATCCCCTCTTTGCGGCCTGCTCCGGCGCCCGCGGGGAGATTAGCCGCGTTCTGGCAACGGCGCCACGTCCGCCGGTTGGCACGAGCCATCCGCGGAACGTTTAAACCAAAGCAACGCAAACCCGATCACGGGCAGAAAAATATCCGAATAGAAGACGATGCCCGCGTTACCGGGCGCCATGTTGCCGGTCGCGACCATATCGCGGATGTGCTCCACGGCAGCACCCCACTGAAACATCGCCGGCCCGAGGATGGAGGCGACCCGCACCATGCAGTTGCCTTTGAAAGCGAGCAGCCCGACCGCGGCAAAGCCAAGGCTTGCATACCCTACCTCCGCTTGAAACGGACTGTCCGCCCAGCCGATGAAATGCGCGGCCACCTCGCCGAAGAACACGTGGAAAATGAAGTTGTAGAAGTACGCGAACGCGATTGTGAAAAGGATGAAGTAGGCCAGTAGCGCTTCGGAGAGATTCTCCCGCGTGAAGCCGTCGGGCTTCCTCGCAACGGCCATGAGCGCTGCCGCGATCCCCAGCACCAGGAACGTCAGCGTGAAGTTGGACATCGCAAATCGGATCAGCTCGGCCATCGGATCGCTCCCCCTTTTTCAGCCGCAGCCACCGTATGTCGTGATCCCCTAAGCACCGGTTGCAAGAACACAAAACCGGAAAAATTCAAGGTCAATTTTTAGTAATGTTATAGTCTTGCGCTTCCCGGATCTCCATCCCATCTTTTTGCAGCGACGAAGTCAGAAACGCTCGCGAAACCAGCAACATTTGCCAAGCGGAGGAAGCAATGAAACTTCTTACTGCCGCCGCGGTAGCGGCCCTCACCGTTGCAATCGCCGGCCCCGCAGCCGCAGCAACCGTGAAGAACACCAGCGATGGCGAATTCACGATCGGCGTCGACCTCGGCAACACCGAGAAAGTCGAAACCGTCGGCGCAGGCAAGGAAGTGAAGATCGATTGCAAGGACGGCTGCGGCGTCACCGGGCCTTGGGGCTTTTCATGGATGGTGAAGGACGGCGACGTGATCAGCTCGAACGGGCAGTCGCTCATCTCGGTGCAGGAGCCGGCGGCGAAGAAGAAGTAACGCCGCTTCGAAGCGCTGCCAGAACCCGACGCTGAAATCGCGCCATTCCTTATTGAAGATAATTGGCGTGCCGAGGCTGTGTGAAAGGCCGTGGTTTCCACGGCCTTTTTATCGAAGCCTGTCGACCGAGCAATGGCGTCCAAGTCTTGTCACCGCGCTGAAGGGGAAGCGGGCAAAGCCCGAAGCGCCGCGCGCGTTGCCGTCTCACCGTCGGTAGCTGTTGAACACGGCATTTCCCCCTCGGCTTTCCGAAGCCGTTTGCGACTTTCAAACACTCGCGGGATAGGCCCTGCCCTTTTGTGTTGCGGGCGTCTGCTCGGCAAGCCGATACCCCGCTGTTACCGAAGCTCTTCAGGTACCGGCCGTCTCACGTGACCTTTTTCAGGACCCGGCCGAACCCCGGCGCTCCCCAGGGATGCCGAACGGGTGCCGCGACGGGCCTGCCGGTCCGTCCAACACAGGAGCTGTCTTTCCGGCGCTTGCGCCCGTCATCCGGCGCGACAGTTGCGGCGCTTTCGCCCCAGGGCACCTGCTACTATCTATGGTGCTGCCCCGGGGAACCGCCCCTCCGGGCGGGTTTCCCAACATTTGCCGCCCAAACCGGCGTCGGTTAGACACAACGCATGGCCAAAGCCCCTAAGCCGCCCGCGGCGCCGTCGCTGATGAAGACCATTCACGTCCGCGGCGCGCGCGAGCACAACCTGAAGAACGTCGATCTGGAAATCCCGCGCGACGCCCTCGTCGTGTTCACGGGGCTCTCGGGCTCGGGCAAGTCCTCGCTCGCCTTCGATACGATCTATGCCGAAGGCCAGCGCCGCTACGTCGAAAGCCTTTCCGCCTACGCGCGCCAGTTCCTGGAGATGATGCAGAAGCCGGACGTCGATCATATCGACGGCCTGTCGCCCGCCATCTCCATCGAGCAGAAGACGACCTCCAAGAATCCGCGCTCCACCGTCGGCACGGTGACGGAGATCTACGACTACCTACGCCTGCTGTTCGCGCGCGTCGGCGTGCCCTATTCGCCCGCCACCGGGCTGCCGATCGAAAGCCAGACCGTCTCGCAGATGGTCGACCGCGTCCTGACACTCACGGAGGGCACGCGCCTCTACCTGCTGGCGCCCATCGCGCGCGGCCGCAAAGGCGAGTTCAAGAAGGAGCTGGCCGAGCTGCAGAAAAAGGGCTTCCAGCGCGTCAAGGTCGACGGCACCTTCTACGAAATCGACGACGCGCCCAAGCTCGACAAGAAATACAAGCACGACATCGACGTCGTCGTGGACCGGCTCGTCGTGCGCTCCGACATCGCCAAGCGCCTCGCCGATTCATTCGAGACCGCGCTGAACCTCAGCGAAGAGCAGGTTGCCGTCGCGGAATTCGCCGACAAGCCGCTTCCCGCTTCCGAAACGAAGGGCGCCAACAAGTCCAAGAACGAGACGCACGAGCGCATCGTGTTCTCGGCGCGCTTCGCCTGCCCGGTCTCCGGCTTCACCATCGACGAGATCGAACCGCGCCTCTTCTCGTTCAATGCGCCCGCGGGCGCCTGTCCGACGTGCGACGGCCTCGGCACCGAATTACAGTTCGAGCCCGAGCTCGTCGTGCCGAATGCCGATCTGTCGCTCGCCCAGGGCACCATCGTCCCCTGGGCCAAGACCGGTGCTTCCTCGCCCTACTACGAGCAGACGCTCGAAAGCCTTGCCGAGCACTTCGAGGTGTCGATGGACACCCCCTGGAACAAGCTGCCCAAGCACGTGCAGCTCGCCATCCTCTACGGCACCGGCGACGACGAGGTCACGTTCACCTATTTCGACGGCACGCGGAACTATAAGACCGTGAAGCCCTTCGAGGGCGTGATCGGCAACATCGAGCGGCGCTGGCGCGAAACCGACAGCGACTGGGTGCGCGAGGAGCTGGAGCGCTACCAGGGCTCGCACCCGTGCGAAGCCTGCGGCGGCTATCGCCTCAAGCCGCAGGCGCTGGCCATCAAGGTCAACGGCAAGCACATCGGCGAAGTCACCGATATGTCGATCAAGACCGCGAACGACTGGTTCGCCGGCCTGCCGAAAACGCTCACCAAGCAGCAAAACGAGATCGCGACGCGCATCCTCAAGGAGATCCGCGAGCGCCTGCAGTTCCTCAACGACGTCGGCCTCGAATACCTGACGCTATCGCGCTCGTCGGGCACGCTATCCGGCGGCGAAAGCCAGCGCATCCGCCTCGCCTCGCAGATCGGCTCCGGCCTCACCGGGGTGCTCTACGTGCTGGACGAGCCCTCCATCGGCCTGCACCAGCGCGACAACGACCGCCTGCTGGGTACGCTGAAACACTTGCGCGACATCGGCAACACCGTCATCGTCGTCGAGCACGATGAGGACGCCATCCTCGCCGCCGATTACGTCGTCGACATCGGCCCCGGCGCGGGCGTGCACGGCGGCCGCATCGTCTCGCAGGGCACCCCCGCCGAAATTATGGCCGACCCCGAGAGCCTCACCGGCCAGTATCTCTCCGGCGTGCGCCAGGTGCCGCTGCCGAAGCAGCGCCGCGCGCCGCAGAAGGGCAAGTCGCTGAAGATCGTCGGCGCGTCCGAGAACAACCTCAAGGATGTCACCGTCGAGATCCCGCTGGGCCTTCTCACCTGCATCACCGGTGTCTCCGGCTCCGGCAAATCCTCGCTGATCATCGACACGCTCTATGCCGCCACCGCGCGCAAGCTCAACAACGCGCGGATCCACGCCGGCACGCACAAGCGCATCGAGGGTCTGGAACATCTCGACAAGGTCATCGACATCGACCAGTCGCCCATCGGGCGCACGCCGCGCTCCAACCCGGCGACGTATACGGGCGCCTTCACGCCCATCCGCGACTGGTTCGCGGGATTGCCCGAGGCGAAGGCGCGCGGTTACGGCCCCGGCCGCTTCTCCTTCAACGTGAAGGGCGGACGCTGCGAAGCCTGCCAGGGCGACGGCGTCATCAAGATCGAGATGCACTTCCTGCCCGACGTCTACGTGACCTGCGACGTCTGCAAGGGCAAGCGCTACAACCGCGAGACGCTGGAGATCACCTTCAAGGAGAAGTCGATCGCCGACGTTCTCGACATGACGGTGGAGGAAGGCGCGAAGTTCTTCTCCGCCGTGCCGTCGATCCGCGACAAGCTGGAGACGCTGGCGCGCGTCGGCCTCGGCTACATCAAGATCGGCCAGCAGGCGACGACGCTGTCGGGCGGCGAGGCGCAGCGCATCAAGCTGTCGAAGGAGCTGTCGCGCCGCGCTACGGGCCGCACGCTGTACATCTTGGATGAGCCGACCACGGGCCTGCACTTCCACGACGTGGCAAAGCTGCTGGAGGTGCTGCACGAGCTGGCCGACGCCGGGAACACGGTCGTCGTCATCGAGCACAATCTGGAAGTGATCAAGACCGCCGACTGGGTGATCGACATGGGCCCGCAGGGCGGTGACGGCGGCGGGCGCGTGGTGGCGGAAGGGACGCCCGAGGACATCGCCGCCACGAAGGAAAGCTACACGGGGCAGTACCTGAAGCCGATCATGGCGCGCAAGCCCGCGCCTTCCGGCCGGCTCCGCGAAGCGGAGTCGGAAGGC
>Ga0182746_1000484_pt1 | contig 53757 bp, 43 predicted proteins | sample eDN3rd30CBELigOP_FD_128881 | JGI IMG/M metagenome (GOLD analysis project Ga0182746, IMG submission 128881) | Enriched Organic Plus compost microbial communities from Emeryville, California, USA - eDNA 3rd pass 30_C BE-Lig OP (version 2) (version 2) ...
ATGGAACTTATAATCTAGTAGGTATTGTTAGATGGAACGCGGAATGATAGGAAACTATCACGTTCCGTGTGGCGCAGGGGAAAAGCTGGAGACTACTTCAAACGCTTACCTATTGCAACCGATTCTTCCATAGCGAAGGATCGCTTTTTCCTTATTCAAGTAACGGGCAGATTAACACAACAAGAGCTTCTCCTTTCGGAATATTTGCAGGATTAATAATCCTTTATATGGAATATTTAACAACATACATAGAACATCTGAAAAGGAGTGGGAGAAACGATGAAAACGCGAGTAACGGAGATTTTTGGAATTAAATATCCGATTATAAAAGGGGGGGCTTGCTTATCTTGCTTATGCTGAATTGGCAGCTGCTGTCTCAAATGCGGGCGGACTTGGGCAAATTACTGCAGCGACACTAGGTACACCAGAGAAACTCCGGGCAGAAATCCAGAAAGTTCGTACACTTACCGATAAGCCATTTGGTGTAAACTTTGCTATTGCAAAGCACGATAACGATGGAAAATATCAAGAGTTACTTGAAGTTGCAATTGAGGAAAAGGTGCCGGCTATCTCTTTAACAGGAGCGAATCCGCAGCCTGTTTTTGAACGAATCAAAGGAGAAAATATTCGAACTCTTGTACTTGTAGCTGGAGTTAGACAAGCACAAAAAGCGGAAGAATTAGGTGCTGATGCGGTGATGGCAGTTGGACAGGAAGGCGGAGGTCATTTAGGACGTGATGATATTGGTACAATGGTGCTTATTCCTCGTGTCGTAGATTCTGTATCCATTCCTGTAATAGCCAGTGGAGGGATTGGCGATGGGCGAGGTCTACTGGCAGCTCTTTCACTTGGCGCAGAAGGAATTGAAATGGGAACTCGCTTTATTGCGACTCAAGAGTGTATTCATGCAAACGAGAAATATAAGCAGGCAATCGTTCATGCAAAAGAGACGGATACAGTCATAATTAAGAGAACATTAGGGGCACCGGGGCGAGTCTTGAAAAACGACTTTGCCTTGAATATTATCGAACGTGAACAAGAAGGCGCAACCTACGAAGATCTGAAAGATGTGATCAGCGGGAAAGCAAATCTCGAATATATCTATGATGGGAATGAAGTAGAAGGTTTTGGATGGGCTGGACAAGTAATTGGACTTATTAACAATATTCCTACTGTTCAGGAGTTATTTGATGAAATGACTCTAACAGCAGAAAAAGGATTAAATCGTATAGATAATATTATCGGAGAGCAGGCTCATCGATAATTTTCACTATATTTATGAGACGTTATCTGAATCGTTAATGGTTGCTACGGCAACCATTTTTATTGTGAAAGCAAAGATTGTAAAAAGATGAACGGGTGGCTGTAGTTCAATAAGAATTTAAGAGCCTGTATAATGATTACCTGGTAATTATCGATACAAACTTTTATATTTATTATTTAATAATTGTTAGATCCTTTTACTGTATAAATACGATAAACTTACCAACATCTCTTGTGTTGCCACATACAGTCCGCGCAAGTTGAAAGCGGAGACATTAAATAATTAATTGGAAGTTATGTGATTTTTATATTCCGATTTCGAACTTATTTAATTCAGTTGAACTAACTTAATTTAGTCCAGTGAGATTGACAGAGTGGGGGGGCGCTGAATCTATCGGGGACACATCATAAATCTGTTCACACTGTAAACTCTACACATGTTAAGTGTGTCGCACAACTCATTTAAAAAAGGCAACTAACCCTTTGGGGGCGTTGCCTTTTCGTGTTTCTTTAACGAATTTACAAAGCTTTATTAAATATGGACGGTGCCATCGTGACTGCAAGTAATCTTCTCAATCAGAGAATGAAGAACCAGCGGCGTTAGTTCCTTTGAATTTTTCACATTCCTCACAATACAGGATATTTGTAAGTGGCTCTGACCCTGTTGAGATTTACTATTTGAATTTAATAAAACGTTTTCAAAAATAGATTGCAAGATTTTACTATCACTCACTATTAATGTCAATTAAGATTGGAAGTGCTTTATTTTAAGGAATCATCCAAGCTAATATATTATTTTGCAGGAACGTGATGATACAGATTAGTAATAATAAGAAAAGACTATGCTTAATGGTAAAGCGGAACAAATCTGATTCTTTACCAGCTAATCCAACTGCTGCACAAGCAACGGCAATCGATTGTGGTGAAATCATTTTACCGGTTACCCCACCTGATGAGTTAGCGGCAAGTGCGAGTACTGGATCCATACCAATCGATGTTGCTGTAACTTGTTGCAATTTGGCAAACAATAGGTTTGCGGATGTATCCGAGCCTGTGATGAATACGCCGAGCCATCCTAGGACTGGAGCAAAGAAAGGGAATAGTGCTCCTGTTTTTGCTAAGACCATTCCAAGAGTCGTGGTCATTCCAGATGCGTTGGTTACATAAGCATATCCAACAACAGTGGCGATTGTTATGATTGGATATTTTAATTCATTCACTGTTTCACCGAATGTTAATGCCCAATCGCGCCAAGAGATTGAGACAATATATTTTGTAACAATCGCCGCTAAAAGAATGGCTGTCCCAGCTGCACCCAAAATTTCAAGCTTATATATAGCAGCGATTGGTTCTCCCGAAGCGCCAATAACTTTATTGTGCAGCCATGGGACTTCTGGAGTAAATGTGAAAAAATGTCCAAGTGAGTTGATTGTTTTTAAAATAGTATTTGTTCCTTCATAATGACCAGTTAAAGCTAGTTTGATAGTTGGAATTCCCCAGATAGAAATAAATCCAGTCAAAATTAAAAATGGAGACCATGCTTTAAAAATTTTACCGCTGGTATACGAGTTATGTTTTTGTTTTGGTGTAGTTGTTGTCATAGTTGTTGCCGTAGTTGCAGCTATTTCGTGTTCTGCAGAAAAACGATAAATAGTTTTTGGCCTCCAAAACTTCATAAAAATAGCCAATGCAAATAATGATACTAAAGCGGAAAGAACATCTGGTAATTCAGGTCCTAAAAAGTTAGAAGATAAATATTGTGTTATAGCAAAAGTCAAACCGGAAACTAGAATGGCAGGCATCACTTCAAATGCTTTTTTAAATCCCGTCATCATGACAATGAGATAAAAAGGAATAAAAGCGGATAGGAACGGTAATTGACGGCCCACCATTTTTGAAACTTCCGTAGCAGGAATACCTGTAGGGCCCTCCATTGCAATAATTGGAATACCAATTGCGCCAAATGCAACGGGTGCTGTATTAGCAATTAAACAAAGACCAGCTGCATATAAAGGGTTAAATCCAAGACCAACTAATAAGGCAGCCGAAATTGCAACAGGTGCACCAAATCCAGCAGCACCTTCAAGAAATGCTCCAAAAGAGAAGGCAATGAGTAACGCCTGTATACGTCTATCCTCCGTAATTGATAAGACAGAACTGCGAATAATATCAAATTGTCCTGTTTTGACTGTCAGCTTATAAAGAAACACAGATGTAATGATGATCCAGCCAATTGGTAATACACCATACACAGCTCCTTGTGTTGCTGACATCACCGCTGTCACAACAGGCATCTTAAATGCGAATACAGCAAGCACTAATGTAAGAAGCAAAGTGGTTGATCCGGCAATATAGCCTTTCATTCTTTTAATAGCCAACGCCCAGAAAAAATAAAGAATTGGAATCAGGGCAACAACTGCTGTTAAAGCAAGATTGTCACCAACAACTGTAAAATTTTGTGTAAATGTCAAAGTCTCTTCCTCCTATTAATTTAATCACCTCTAAAAGTAATCGTTTTCAAAATCTAGTACATTTAATAGATAAGGTCATCAGATGACTGTATGATAAGATTATATTTACCAATTTTCAAAAATTCAACAATTTTTTGAAAATTTTTCATTTTAATGTGTCATGATTAAATAATTGAAACTTAAACAGAGTGTAAATAATGATGTATACTATAGATATTAATGCAAGCATCTAATGAGGTGGAATAGGTTGGAGTATAAACGAATCAAACCGAAAAAAATATATGAAGAAGTGGCAGAAGCCTTACATGAAATGATTCGAACAGGACAATTAAAGCCTGGTGATAGGTTAGAATCGGTGGAACAGCAAGCAGAAAACTTTCAGGTTAGTAGATCAGCTATAAGAGAGGCATTATCCGCTTTAAAGGCAATGGGCTTAGTTGAAATAAAACAAGGAGAAGGGACCTTTGTTAAGGAGTTTGAAGCAAGAAAGATCATGTTTCCTCTTTCATCTGCCATTCTGATGAACAAAAAGGATGTCTTACATCTTTTAGAAGTTAGGAAAATTATTGAAACGGGCGCAGCTATATCTGCAGCGAAAAATCGAAATGAAAAAGATCTTAAAGCTATGTCCGAAGCTCTTGATGAAATGAAGTCGGTACAAGGTGATGAAGAATTAGGTGAGAAAGCAGACTTCAAATTTCACTTATCTTTATCTGCAGCATCTCATAATCCATTATTATCAACTATATTAGATCAAATTTCCGAACTCATGATTGAAACGATGAAAGAAACAAGACGGTTATGGTTGTTCTCCAAACAAACAACGATTGAAAAGTTATATCGAGAACATGTTCAAATCTATCAGGCTATTGAAGAAAGAGACGAGGAAAAATCGCGAATAGCAATGCTCTCACACCTTGAAAATGTGGAAAATATTCTAAGTAAATATTTCCAAGAGACAGATGAAGAACAATAGTTGAAAAGGGAAATGGTGTCATTATTAGGAACACCATTTCCCTTTTTTATACTTTTAAAAACTTATATCCCAACGGAGGAAGATACAAGAAAAACTAAGAATTCTGCAATCAGGAGTTACGAAAATCCAATTTTTTCTACAGAAATTTTATGTAAGCACTATCATCAATGAGAACGTTGTAGTAATATAAAAATAATAGATAAGTATTTTTTTAATTTTCAGTCATCTGATGACCTGTTGATTAGATGGTGATATTGAAATAGAGAATAAATTTTATTAAGGGAGCGAGAAAATTTGAAGGTAACTCTTTTTGCTACTTGTTTGGTAGATATGTTTCAAAGTGATGTAGGAAAAGCAGTCGTTGAAGTATTAGAAAGACTTGGATGTGAAATTGAATTTCCGGAATCACAGATTTGCTGTGGTCAACCTTCTTATAACAGCGGATATGTAGAGGACACGAAAAATGCGATGAAAAGAATGATTACGACTTTTGAAGATGCGGAATATGTGGTATCTCCATCAGGTTCATGTGCCTATATGTTTCATGAATATCCGCATATTTTTCAAGGTGACCCAATCTGGGAGCCTAAAGCAAAATCCCTTGCTGCAAAGACATATGAATTAACTCAATTCATTGTTGATGTTTTACAAGTCGAGGATGTAGGAGCACAGCTGGCAGGCAGAGCGACATACCATACGTCTTGTCATATGACGAGATTACTCGGTGTAAAAGAGGCGCCAATGAAACTGTTAAAAAATGTGAAAGGCTTGGAATTTTCAGAGCTTTCCGGCAAAGAAAGATGCTGCGGATTCGGTGGGACCTTCTCGGTAAAAATGGGGAACATTTCCGAGCAAATGGTTGATGAAAAGGTATGCAATATTGAAGAAACAGGAGCGGATATCATCATTGGTGCTGACGCAGGCTGTTTAATGAATATTGGCGGCCGCATTGATCGAAAGGGAAAGCCAATTAAAGTGATGCATATTGCAGAGGTTCTTAATAGCCGATAAGTGGATCGAATGATTGAAAAAGGAGGGTATTCATACATGGCAATGAAAACAAGTGTTGAAAAGTTTAATGACCGTGTGGATAAGGGATTGCAAGATTCCTTTATGCGTGGTGCTGTTTCTAGTGCGCAGGAACGATTTCAAACACGCCGGCTCGGTGCAGCAGAAGAGCTAGGGAACTGGGAAGAATGGCGCTCACATGGAGAAGAAATCCGTCAGCATGTCTTGGACAACTTAGATTATTATTTATTTGAATTAAGCGAAAATGTCTCCAAAAGAGGCGGTCATGTCTACTTTGCGCAAACGGCCGAGGAGGCAACTTCATATATTCAAAATGTAGTAGAAAAGAAAAATGCTAAAAAGATTGTGAAATCAAAGTCAATGGTAACAGAAGAAATCAATTTAAATGCAGGTCTAGAGAAATTGGGCTGTGAAGTCATTGAAACGGACCTTGGCGAGTACATCTTACAAGTGGGTGACCATGAACCGCCATCTCATATTGTTGTTCCAGCTTTACATAAAAATAAAGAGCAAATCCGTGATGTTTTTAAGGAAAAGCAAGGTTATAAAAAAACAGAAAAACCAGAAGAACTAGCATTACATGCCCGTGAAAAACTCCGTCAGGAATATTTGACGGCAGATGTAGGGATTACTGGCTGTAATTTTGCTATTGCTGAAACAGGTTCAATCACTCTAGTAACAAATGAAGGAAATGCAGATTTAGTTGCGGCATTGCCAAAAACACAAATTACCGTTATGGGAATGGAAAGACTTGTCCCAACCTTCGAAGAGATGGAAGTACTTGTGAGTTTATTGACAAGAAGTGCAGTAGGGCAAAAATTGACAAGCTATATCACGACTTTAACTGGTCCAAAAGAAGGAGGGGATGTGGATGGACCTGAAGAGTTTCACCTTGTGATAGTTGATAATGGCAGATCTGACATTCTTGGCGGAGAATTCCAGCCGATTCTACAATGTATCCGTTGTGCAGCATGTGTAAATGCCTGCCCGGTTTACCGGCATGTTGGCGGTCATTCTTATGGATCGATTTATTCTGGCCCGGTTGGAGCGGTCTTATCACCGTTACTTGGCGGGTATGATGATTATAAAGAATTACCGTATGCTTCTACATTATGCGGAGCTTGTACAGAAGCGTGCCCTGTGAAAATACCGTTGCACGAACTTCTTCATAAGCATCGTCAAGTCATTGTGGAGAAGGAAGGGCGTTCTCCTGTATCTGAAAAGCTATTAATGAAGGCATTTGGTCTTGGAGCATCCTCACCTGCGATGTATAAGATTGGTTCAAAAATGGCATCCCCTGTTATGTCACCATTTACCAATGGCAATAAAATCTCAAAAGGTCCTGGACCTTTAAAAGCATGGACAGAGGCCAGAGAATTTCCTGCACCGAACAAAGAAAGATTCCGAGATTGGTTTAAAAATCGCCCAAAAGGAGGGGAACAATCATGAATGGAATGATCCAGAATCGTAATGTATTTTTGGATAAAATCGCTAATCGACTAGGTCGTGACCGAAAAACAATTGTAAAAAGACCCGAATGGGCATACCATCCTCAAGATGAAGTGCTAAAAAATGCAACACAAGATGAATTAGTAGATGTATTAAAGGAACAATGTAAAAATATTCATACTGATTTTGTGATTACGAATACAGCGAAGCTATCAGACTCATTGAAAGAAGTAGTGAATCGCTATGGTGGCGGGCCGGTTATTACTTGGAAAGATGAACGTTTTGATCAATATGGTTTAACCAAGCTAATGAAGGAAGAATGGCCGCAAGACGGTGTGGATCTTCATGTTTGGAACTATACAAAAAAGGAAGAAAATATAGAGAAGGCTAACGTTGCAAACGTAGGGATTACGATTAGTGATATTACTTTAGCTGAATCAGGTACAGCTGTTCTTTTTAGCAGTAAAGATAAAGGAAGAACGGTCAGCTTTTTACCAGCAACGTCTATAATCATCATCCCTAAGAGCAGCATTGTTCCCCGAATGACACAAGCAGCACGGATTATTCGGGAAAAAGTGAAAAGTGGGGAGCAAGTAGCTTCTTGTATCAACTTTATTACTGGACCAAGTAACTCAGCAGATATCGAAATGATTCTTGTTGTGGGTGTGCATGGACCTATTAAGGCAACCTATATCGTTGTTGAGGATTTATAGGAAAAGGTTGTCATTAAATTTCTATTAATCTTTTTTTAAGTATAAACGAGAGTGGTGGAGAAATGAGAAAGTCTATAAAAAAAGTGCTTGTTGCTAATCGTGGAGAAATTGCCATTAGAATTTTTCGAGCTTGTACAGAATTAAACATTAGTACGGTGGCTATTTACTCAAAAGAAGATTCTGGTGCTTATCATCGTTATAAAGCAGATGAGGCCTATCTTGTCGGAAAAGGCAAAAAGCCGATTGATGCTTATTTAGATATTGAAGGAATTATTGAAATCGCTAAGATGAATGGAGTGGATGCGATTCATCCAGGCTATGGATTCCTTTCAGAGAATATTGAATTTGCAAAACGATGTGAAGAAGAAGGCATTATTTTTATCGGTCCAGAATCCAAGCATCTAGATATGTTCGGAGACAAGGTAAAAGCGCGTACACAAGCAGAGCTAGCTCAGATTCCTGTTATTCCTGGCAGCGGGCCAGTTTCAAGCGTTGATGAAGTTATCGAGTTTGGTAAGCAGCACGGAGTTCCATTTATTATTAAAGCTTCTCTTGGCGGCGGCGGTCGAGGCATGCGTATTGTCCATAGCTTAGAAGAAGCGACAGAAGCGTATAATCGTGCAAAATCAGAAGCAAAAGCGGCTTTTGGTTCCGATGAAGTATATGTAGAGAAATATATTCAAAATCCAAAGCATATTGAAGTGCAAATTCTAGGTGATAAATATGGAAATATTGTGCACTTATATGAACGTGATTGTTCTGTACAAAGACGTCATCAAAAAGTGGTTGAAGTAGCACCATCTGTATCGCTCTCAGCAGAATTAAGAGAAAGAATTTGTGAAGCAGCTGTCAAACTAGCGAAGAATGTAGACTATGTGAATGCAGGAACAATGGAATTTTTAGTTGCTAACGATGAGTTTTATTTCATTGAAGTAAATCCACGTGTTCAAGTAGAGCATACGATTACAGAAATGATTACGGATATAGATATTGTTCAATCACAAATTCTAATTGCGGAAGGTCATAATCTGCACAGCAGTGAAATCGGTATCCCGCAGCAAGAGGATATTAAAACACATGGGTATGCAATTCAATCTCGTGTAACAACGGAAGATCCTTTAAATAACTTTATGCCAGATACTGGACGAATCAATGTATATCGTTCAGGTGGTGGTTTCGGGGTTCGTTTAGATGCAGGAAATGGGTTCCAGGGTTCCGTGATTACGTCTTATTATGACTCATTGCTTGTGAAGGTTTCTACACATGCAACATCATTTAGAAAATCAGCAGCTAAAATGTTACGAAATTTAAGGGAATTTAGAATTCGTGGTATCAAAACGAATCTTCCGTTCCTTGAAAATGTCGTTCAAAATGAAAAGTTCTTAACAGGTGAATATGATACATCGTTTATTGATACAACACCTGAGTTATTGGATTTTCCCGAAAGAAAAGACCGTGGAACAAAAATGCTTGCTTATATTGGAAATGTAACGGTAAATGGTTTTCCGGGTATTGAAAAACGCAAAAAACCAGTATTTGATGAACCAACTATTCCAAATGTAAAACATATTCCTTTTGTAGCAGGTACGAAAAATATTTTAGACGAGCAAGGTGCAGATGGTGTTGTTGAATGGATTAAAGAACAAAAAGAAGTATTGCTTACCGATACTACTTTCCGTGATGCTCACCAATCATTACTTGCAACAAGAATTCGTTCGAAAGATCTATTAAATATTGCTGAGCCAACATCAAAGCTACTTCCTAACCTATTTTCAATGGAAATGTGGGGCGGAGCGACATTTGATGTAGCATATCGTTTCCTTAATGAGGATCCTTGGGTTCGACTAGAAAGACTTAGAAAGAGAATACCTAATACGCTTTTCCAAATGTTATTTAGAGCGTCAAATGCTGTTGGGTACAAAAACTATCCAGATAATGTAATTCGTGAGTTTGTTCAACAAGCAGCAGAATCAGGTATTGATGTATTCCGAATTTTCGATAGCTTAAACTGGGTGAAAAGTATGGAAGTTTCTATCGATGCGGTTCGACAAGCTGGTAAACTTGCAGAAGCAACGATTTGTTATACAGGGGACATCAATGATTCAAGTCGAGCAAAATATAATGTTCAGTACTATAAAAATATGGCTAAAGAATTAGAACAATCTGGGGCTCATATTTTAGCGATTAAAGATATGGCTGGTTTATTAAAACCTGAGGCAGCCTATCGTTTAATTTCCGAGTTGAAGGATACAGTTTCTCTTCCAATTCACTTGCACTCTCATGATACAAGTGGTAACGGTGTGTTTATGTATTCAAGAGCCATTGCGGCAGGTGTTAATATCGTTGATACGGCAATTGGTTCGTTAGCTGGGCTAACGTCTCAACCGAGTGTGCAGACTTTATACTATGCACTAGAAGAAAATGAAAGACAGCCTAAGATTGAAATCGATTCACTTGAGCAATTATCTCACTATTGGGCAGAGGTGCGTAAATACTATCGTGACTTTGAAAGTGGCATGAATGCACCACATACTGAAGTGTATAAACACGAAATGCCTGGTGGTCAATATAGTAATTTACAACAACAAGCTAAAGGCGTTGGGCTTGGCGATCGTTGGGACGAAGTAAAAGAAATGTATAGCCGCGTAAATGTGATGTTTGGTGATATTGTAAAAGTAACACCATCTTCTAAAGTTGTCGGTGATATGGCGCTATTTATGGTGCAAAATAATTTAACGGAAGAAGATATGTTAACAAAAGGGAAAACAACTGATTTCCCAGACTCAGTTATTGAATTATTTGAAGGTTTTCTAGGACAACCAGAAGGAGGTTTCCCGAAAGAACTCCAAGAAGTAATTTTAAAAGGGAAAGAGGCCATTACTGTTCGACCAGGTGAATTACTCGAACCGGTTGATTGGGATGCATTAAAACAAGAATTAGAGAAAGAAATCGGTCGTACACCATCTAATCAGGATGTACTTGCCTATGCTTTATATCCAAAAGTATTTTTAGAATATATGAAAAAGCAAGAGATGTTTGACGATGTTTCAAATCTTGATACGCCAACATTCTTGTTCGGTATGAGACTAGGGGAAGAAATCGAAGTCGAAATCGAAAGAGGAAAAACGTTAATTGTTAAATTTGTCTCATTAGGTGAACCGATGCCAGATGGCACACGCGTTGTGTACTTTGAATTAAATGGTCAATCACGCCAAGTGCTAATTAAGGACGAAAGTGTTAAATCATCTGTTGTTACTAAAGTAAAAGCTGATGCAAAAAATGAAAATCATATCGGAGCAACAATGCCTGGAACAGTCATCAAAGTAGTCGTGGAAAAAGGTGATCAAGTGAAGCAAGGCGATCATCTGATTATTACCGAAGCAATGAAAATGGAAACAACTGTTCAAGCACCGTTCTCTGGAACGATTCAAAGTATTTATGTAAAAGATGGTGAAGCAATTAGTACAGGGGATTTATTGATTGAAATTTCTAAGTGAAAATTTAATGGCATGATGCATTCCTAGATGATGAGGTGCTGCCAATATTCAGGGATTCGCTTTACTATAAAAATAGAGAGGATTCAAAGTATATGTAATAAAAACGAAGTATCGAAGTTATTAAGATTAAAAAATCAAAAAGTTATGACCCCTTTAGTCTTAGAAAGTAAAAACGGCACGTTAGTACGTTATTTTGAATAAGAAAGGGGCTGTGTCATAAGTCGAGTTTTCGGCTTAGACACGCCCCTTTTGAATGACAGAAATGCTGATAAATTAACATTTCTTATTTTACATTCCCAAAGGATTTACCCTTTTAAGACAGCCCCTTCGTTTTCAAGCGTTTAATTAAGATTTTGCAACCCGTTTTTTCTTTGTAAGTTAGTTAAATCATACGTTTTCCAATAGACGCAAAATACTATTTCTCTCTATGTTTATCTAATAGCTCTGCAGCCTTCCTAGCTTTTCCCGAGAAGTATCGGACGACGTATGCCCCAGCCTATGACATAATTAATGGGATATCTCCACCTGTCTGTTCCGCTAAATTCGTAGCATAGGTATGCCGTAGTTTATGTGGTGACATTCGTTTATCAAAGGACTTCGTATACCTTTCGCGTATGCTAAGAAATCAATATCTTGGTCATGGATAAAAATTTTTTCGGTTATATGTTTGGCCCGCTCATTAAATGTTTCGGATACCTTTTTCACCTGAATTTTTTGCATGACGTTCCTATGGAAATAAGGTTCTCTATTCTCTAATTCAGCTTCTGTCGTCAAGTATTTAAACAGAGATCGTAGGGAGGATTTATGGCGATTAACGGTTTTTGGATTGATTTTTTTCGTTTCATCGTTCTTTGAGACTTTATATTTTTTCCTAGCGATAAATTTAAAATAATTACTCGCTTCCTCCAAAGATAGGTTTTCAAGATATCCAGGTTTAATATCGCTAATCGATTTGCATGGGACAATCCCTTCAGCCATGAGCTAGTTAAAAAACTCTTGATAATCCCGTACATAATTGAAAAGGGTGAGGGGAGAGCGGACACTCTGTTTAGCATCTACATATTTCGCCACATAGTCAGGCATCTCTTTTAACAATTCATCTAGTTTTCTTTCGTAATAATCATGTTGCTTAGATATAGACAAACGAAACACCTCACAAGTATGAATAAGAAAATTAGGTTTTTACAAAAGAGCAATTGTTCGTATAATATTAATTTTATGAATAGTATTGTATCTTACGGATAGTATGTTCTAAATAATAATAAGAGTTGACGAGTGAAACAAGAGCTTATACACTCTTATACTACAGCTCTAGTTATATAAAAGCTCATATATTCTAGTCTTGAATAGATATGTATTTGTCTTAATAGATATTATAAAGTCAAAGCTCTCCTTCAAAAAGTATTGTTTTTCTACTTTTTGAAGGAGAGCTTTATTATCGAAAATGATGACTTTTTTCATCATCTCCAAAAAACGCCATTTGACCGGTTTGGAAATGGCAAAAAAAGAAGCGGTGATGAATAAATTTAGGGGCATCCTCTTTTACTCTTAAAATGAGTATGATTCGCCGTCATCTGATACCACAACATTAGAGGAGATTCCTTTTTCATGAATAAAACTTTTTAATGCTTCTCTTAATATAACGTTTTGAAAAAAGTTGCACCGGTTGTAAAAAAAAGATTGATCGAAATAATCATCTATTTTCTAAAATGTTGATTTAATAAGGATTTCAGAATACTATTAATCAAACTTTATTTCATAGCTACATCTTAGGTAAAAAGCGATTAGTCCATATTTATCAATAGAATACACTCTACTTATAAAAAGTTGGTTCCTTGATAGACTCTCAATAATATCTATCAAAATACATATCAAAAGAGGTCAAAATATGATCTATGGATATACTGTAAGTACACCAGACCAAAATCTTGACACCCAAATTGAACAACTCACAAAATTTGGAGTAGATGAAATTGTAAAGGAGGAAATCAGTGGTGTTTCTAACCAGAAGCAACAATTGAATGAACTTCTTTCCAAGATTACTACTGGTGATACCTTGGTTGTGATTCGAATGGATCGTCCTGGTCGAAATACTATTCAGTTGCTGCAACTAGTTGAACAGCTACGTGAAAAGAACATATATTTTTTTATCTTAAACTTAGGAATTGATACAAGAATACCTACTGGTAAATTCTTTTTAACTGTAATAGCAGTATTTAGTGAGCTAGATTGAGAAATGATTAAAGAAAAGCAAAAATCAGGAATTAAACTGGCCAAGCAAAAAGGCAAATATCAAGGAAGGGTAAAAAAATATACAGATAAATATCCGGGAATTAATCATGCGATTGAATTGTATAAAACTACCGATAAAATCGTAAAGGAGATATGCACGGTTACAGGAGTCAGTCAGGCTCGGTTTTATCTTAAATTAAAGAAATAGAAAAAGATAATTCATAACAATTGGAAATTGTTACACATGTGTCCCTTCAATCCTCGAGTCATTTCCGTACCCCTTATTGACTGCTTTTACAGGATTGTTTAGTTCCATCTTTCCATTTGGAAAATAGTCATTTTGAATATCAACTAAAATTAACGCTGTACTCATTTTTTCCACCTTAGCCCAAAAACAGATTACATAGAAACATAAATAATATCTTAATTTCTAACTATACTTTGATGAAACACTTTTATGTAAAATCATTTCATGGTGCAAGGAATTTTATATGCAACTTGATAAAATTAATTTTCAAATCCTTAGGGTATTAACCGAAAATTCACGTGTTCAATAAAAAGATTTAGGTAAACAAATCCATATGACTGTACAAGCAGTAGGCAATTGTATTAAAAAGTTTGAGGAAAATGGTGTAATTAAAGCTTACTCTCTAGTCATCGATGAGATAAAATTAGGGCTTCCTTATATAGTGTTTGTCATTGTTTATATGGAAACAGCAAATCATGATTCGTTTGTTCATTCAATGTGTTCAAGGCAGAGATGCGGTATTCAGTTGGGCTCATCTTGAAACGGCGTTTGAAAATACGACTAAAATGTGCAGCATCATTGAAGCCGCATTGAAAAGCAATATCCATAACGGTACGATGGTTTTGTTTAGGATCGCCGAGGTCTCGGCGACATTGGTCCAAGCGTCGATTGCGAATTAAAGTGGCTACCGATTGTCCTTCTGCTTCGAATAACTTGTGTAGGTAGCGGAGGGAAATTCCTTGGCTGGCGGCTACCAAAGATGGAGTTAGTTCTGAATCAGCCAAGTGGGTAGAGATGAACGCTCGGGCACGCTCCCGATAGACGTTGGCCATGGAGTTCACCTCGTTCAGTTTAACACTGAAGGCCGTGCTTAACGCAGTCGCAAGTAAATCCAGAGTACTTTCAGCTACTCGTACCTGAGTGACAGAGTCGAAGTCCAGATAAGAGGATGCCACATTTCTCAAGAATGTTGATACCATTGAACTAACTGGATGCTGTGTCCCGGGCATCCGTAATGACGTCATCTGCTTTGCTTGCCCGCAGCGGGCAAGAAGTAACGAACGAGGGAACTTGAAAACGAGCTGTTCATACGGTTGTTCACCACGGAATATGTAAGGTCTGGTACAGTCGTACAGGATAAAATCACCTGGCTGAAGTTGGGCCTCACGTTGATCTTGCTCGGTATAACCTTGGCCTGCAGTTTGTAGGATTATGAGGAAAGTGTCTTCCCCAAATTTTGAAATATGACGCTTCGAATGAACAGCATGGTACGGATCTGCAAACAATTCAGAGATTTGTATATTCTCTAAAGAGCCGGTCTCAATTTGACCTGAAAACGTCTGAGAGGAGAGTTGAAACATATCTTGCTGTACAATCGCTCCACCGACCATATCATGCCAATATGCGAAACGTTCCTGTTCCTTTATCGGTTTCGTAGTCAAGATTCTTTTCAATCTAAATTCCCCCAGTCTAGAGCCTTTTTGAATTCTGAAGTTTAAATCTAGTTATAATTTTAAGGTCAATGTTACTTAAGGATAAGCAATGTGTAATATTTTCTTACACCAAATAAGGTGTTTTCATCAGTATGAAGAAAATCCAAGACCATCACTTCAAATGTGGGCCACTTAATCATCATTAGACTCCATTAGAGGAGGAATGTGGCTTGTAACGGGGGCAAGAATCCTAATAACTTCCCGCGAGAATGGCGACTTCTAGACTTTTTCCTGATATTTCACACTTTAAGGGAGTTGGTACAATTCTCTCTGGTAAGTGAATGTGTGATTTATGTTTCAAGCGCTCCGAGCTTATGCCTTTCGTTAGCCACTAGTAATTTTTACTAGTTTAGGAGTAGTTATAAATTTATATTTAGACATTCTGGATTCATTTCTATCTTCAAAGATCTGGTTAGTTTTCCTAGTTTTACTTTTATCTAAAAGAATTCTCATTCTCTTCGACAAATTCCTCCTTAACTAGAGTAAAAAGTGATTTCTGTAGAGACTTGATATTATTCTGGAGTATATAGGTATCTAGTTTCTTCTGAACAGGAAACGAGGCTTGCTTGAACCTTCTCTGTCTCTGGTTTTCTTCTCTTGGTTATAATTCTGTTTCTAATAACTTTGATAAATAGATTCTATAACTTATATTACTTTCTTATATTTCTGGTACGAGAGAAGGAGATTTCTTCCAAAGTGAGTTTGTAAGACAAGAAAGGACTAGAGTTGCACATCTATTTCCACTAAAGATAGCAAAAGGTAAATGTGAGGTTTCCTAATATTAATTCTGAAAATGTGCACTAACGGACAAGTTGACGTTCCTTTATGGTCAAGACGATAACATTTGTTGTTAATATAATGATAATTAAGTTGATACAATCCTAGAAAAGACCATAGCGTTTAAAAAAACGGCTTTTTTATAGTAATTAATGGTCCTCATAAAAGAATAACAAAGAAGCTTAAAAAAGATTTGGGGAGGTGATAGATGTTTAGAAACAGTCATTATTGCAGAACGAGTAATGAGTGGCCCTTTTGGAAATCTAACAAGGCTTGATTAAGGAGGATAATGAATGTCTATAAAACGACCAACTATTGAACAATTAAAAAAAATTGCAGAGGGGTTTAATCTTAACCTAACAAATAATGACCTAGCTTCATACCAAAAATTAATAGAAGGTACCCTTGAATCTTACAATCGCTTAAATCAAATTGGAGAACCTAGTCTTCCAGTAAAATATCCACGAACTTCGGGATACCGCCCTAATAGTGAAGAAAATCTATATAATGCATGGTATTGGAAAACTAGTGTAAAAGGGAATAGTATTGGAAATTTAGCAGGCAAAAAAATTGTTCTTAAAGATAATGTAAGTCTAGCAGGTGTACCAATGATGAATGGTTCAGCTATTCTAGAGGGTTTTGTTCCTGACGAGGATGCGACTATTGTCAGTAGAATCCTTGAGGCTGGTGGAGAAATTGTTGGTAAAGCTGTTTGTGAAGATTTCTGTCTATCGGGTGCCAGTCATACTTCTGCTACTGGACCAGTTTTAAATCCGCACGATCTCACAAGATCAACGGGAGGTTCTTCTAGTGGAAGTGCAGCATTGGTTGCTGCAGGTGAAGTTGACATGGCAATAGGTGCTGACCAAGGAGGATCTATTCGGATTCCAAGCTCTTGGTGTGGTGTTTATGGTTTAAAACCTACATTTGGATTAGTTCCTTATACTGGAATTGCTCCAATTGAAATGACGATTGATCACACTGGCCCTATCGCTAGAACGGTTGAGGATGTCGCTTTATTGCTTGAAGTAATAGCTGGAGATGATGGATTAGATCCAAGGCAGTCAGGTTTAAAGGTGAAATCCTACTTAGACTCACTTGTTGGGAATGTAAGAAATATTAAAATCGGTATCGTCAAGGAAGGCTTTGAATGGGAAGGGATTTCTGAGGAAGACGTAAATCAGGTAGTAAGAGACGCTGCCTACTCTCTAGAAAATAGTGGAGCCATTGTAGAAGAAATATCTATCCCAATGCATAGGGACGGTGTTCATATATGGAATGGGTTTGGTATAGAAGGTCTTACTTCTTTAATGGTGAAAGGAAATAGCATGGGCAGCAATTGGAAGGGCCACTATAGTACTAAATTTCTAGATGCTTTTGGTAAAGCACGTAAAACAAGAGCAGATGAATTTTCAGAAACAACCAAGATGTCAATATTGCTAGGTCAATATATGAATGAACAATATAACGGGAAGTATTATGCTATAGGACAAAATGTAGCTAGAAAATTAAAGCAAGCTTATGATAATGCTTTTAAAAGTTATGATGTGCTAATTATGCCTACTACACCAATGAAGGCACAAAAAATCCCTTCCCCAGATGCTCCAATAGAAGAGATTGTTAACAAGGCCTTTGAAATGATTAATAATACAGCACCATTTAATATTACGGGGCATCCAGCCATGAACGTACCTTGTGAAAAATCTGAGGGGCTACCTGTTGGGATGATGATTGTGGGAAGAGTTGGGGAAGATGATATTGTTTTACGTGTTGCCCACGCCTTTCAGACTATCCATGGACGAGTTGTTAATAAGTTGTAATTTTACTATTTAAAACAGATTTTTCAAAAGATTTAAGTATCTAAAATGCCATTACGGTTGTAGGTTTTATGAGGCCTATAGTTAGTTATAGGAGGAGTAGAAAAGGTTCTGGTGCAAAAATGTCAAAACAGATGCAAGTAATCTTCCAAACTTGGACATACTGATACTATTACTCTAAAAAAGGACAGACTCTCCAAAGGGGGAAGTCTGTCCAAAATCAAAAAGAATTCATCGATCAACTGTTTGGACTAGTTGCTTAAGATCAGGGGTCACTAGAAATCTTTCGCTTTTTTATATTTTCTTCAAGAATTTGCACCAGAACCTAGATATGTAATATAATTTTTAAAGATATACATAATGTTTCATAAAAGGAGGTAGCGCCTTGGTATCATCGAAAGACGTCGCAAAACGCGCAGGCGTATCCCAAACGACTGTCTCACGTGTATTAAACACACCTGAATTAGTTAAGAAACCTACTCTTGATAAAGTTATGAAAGTAATTAACGAGTTAAACTATATACCTAATGCACATGCACGATCACTTGTTCAAAATAAAACGAATACAATTGCCCTTTTATCCGGACCACTAGACAATCCATTTTTTGTCGATACAACATCCGCTATTATCAATTATGCTAATGAAATGGGGTACCGTGTAAACGTACAATACGTAAACGATCAAAAATTAATTGAAGCATATGCAGCTGCTTTTGAAAATAGAGTGGATGGGATCATTTTATCATGTATTTTGATTGATGATCCGATATTCGATAAGCTCAAACAAATGGATATTCCATTCATTACATACAATCGTAAACACAAAAATAATGAAAATTTTGTGGAAATTGACAATTTTGAAGCCGGATATTTATCTGCAAAACATATAATTGAGCTAGGGCATAAAACCATTGCATGGGTTGGTGGACCATTAACCGTCAGCACATTTAACAATCGTTATTTTGGATTTCTTCAAGCGATGAAAGATTATAAAGTACCAGTGTCCGAACAATATATCTTCAACACTGATACTTCAAAACAAGATATTACACGTGCTTTTCAACGATTAATGAAACTAGAGCATCGCCCAACTGCCATTTGTACTGGTGCAGATTCACTAGCATTAAATTTGATAGACGATGCCATTAGGGAGAATATAATAGTACCAGATGACTTAAGTATCATTGGGATTGATAACGTAGACCTTAGTCAGCATGGATTAATACAATTAACTACTGTTGGTAGTATCTTAGAGCAAAATTTAGGACACTTGGCGATTCGTGAATTGATTAATATGATAGAAAATAAAAAAAATTCTTGCATTAAAATAACTGAATCTGTTAAAGTATTTAATAGAAGAACAACTGGAAAAATGAATATGTAACCATTCTTTTGTGACACGATTTATCTTTAAATAATAACTCAAACTTCTTTCAACCTTTCCTCATAGAGGAAAGGAATATCAAGAATTATTGTCGTTTTCTTAAAAATGGTTACGTATTCATTTAAGGATATGTATATTCACTACGATTTGTAAGGGCTTACAACTGAAAGGGAGGGAAATTACTTTACAAAATAGATAAATCGTCCACACAGTGGAGAATCACCGTACATACAATAATGGCTTAAACTTCTTTCAACCTTTCTCCATAAAGGAAAGGAATATCAAGAATTATTGTCGTTTTCTCAAAAATGGTTACGTATTCATTTAAGGATATACTATAGGGATATGTATATTCACTAAATTTGTAAGGGTTTACAATCGAAAAAAGGGAGAAATTATTTTATGAAATGGAAAAATCGTCTACATGGTGAAGAATCACCATACATGCCAGCGGGGCCTTTTAAAATTAGGTTACCTTTTATTCATTACCGTTTTGAGTGGCCAGACTATGTTCAAGGTCTCTTAATGTGTGCAGTAGATTTAGGAGCTATTACTCTATTAGCCCAACATTTAGGCATGCCATTTGAGGTTGCTTTAGCAGTTGTTGTATTAAATGGGCTACTTTATTTATTTCATCATATACTGGGGGATCCTGTTATTCCAGGATGGATTACACCCGCCGTTCCTCTAATAGTGTTGTTTGTTACTCAATTTGATGAGGGACCCGATCGGGTTTATGCACTGATTGCCTTTCAGTTAACATTAGGTATTTTATCAATCGTTCTAGGTATTACTGGTTTAGCAAGTAAAGTTGTTTATATGGTTCCAAATGCAATTAAAGCAGGAATTATTCTTGGAGCTGGTATTGGAGCCATCGTTTCCGTATTTGGAGAAGGTGGTCAATTCGGCACATTCCCAATCACCATTACAATCTGTATTGGTTTTGCCTTTTACCTTACTTTTTCAAAGTCATTTGAACAAATTAGAAAAAAGAATAAAGGATTTTTGTTTACGCTATTAGGAAACCTCGGAATTCTTCCAGCGATTTTTCTCGCAATTATTGTTGCTCCGCTATTTGGAGAAGCAAAATGGCCTGATATTCAATGGGGATTTAGTAAACCAGATTTTGCAACCCTATGGGCAGAGTATACTGTTTTCGGATTAGGATTTCCAGCTATGTCTTTTTTCATACAAGCCATCCCTGCAGTGCTAGCTACTTATCTAGTAGTTTTCGGTGATGTTCTTAAAACAAAAGTATTACTCTCTGAATCTGATGCCGTAAGAACCGATGAAAAAGTTGATTACGATCCAAACCGAGCACATCTAATCTTTGGTGGAAGAAACTCACTGATGAGTATGATTGGGCCTGATATTACCATGTGCGGTCCGCTGTGGGCAGCGATGCAGGTTGTAGCTATTGAACGCTTTAAAGAAGGAAATAAAGCGATGAATTCCTTCTTTGGAGGAATTGGATCTTTCCGTTGGGGTACAAATACCGGATTATTATTACTACCTATCGTAAGCTTAGTTCAACCGATTCTAGGCGTAGCTTTAGCTTTGACTTTGCTTGTCCAAGGATACGTAAGTGTTCGAATTGGGGTTATGCAGGCACGAAGTCAACGTGATTTAGGAATAGCTGGTGTTGTAGCTGCTCTCCTTGTAATCAAAGGTGCTTCATGGGCATTTGCAGTAGGAATCCTACTTTGCTTCTTAATTTATGGTAAAGACTTCTTCAAAGGAGAAGTTGATAATACATTTGTCAAAGATTCCTTGGAATCATCTAAAAAAGAAGAAATGAAAGAGGTAATTTAAATGAAAAAGCAATATTACGTACACGGTGAATGGAAGACTACAGAGAAATTTGTAGATCTTCACTCCCCTTACTCTAAAGAAGTAATCGCTCAAATTCCACAAGCAACAAGTGAAGAAGTAGAACAAGTAATTGACATAGCCTACAACACAAGAAAACAAATGGCAGAACTGACTGCCTATGAACGTGCAGCGATTTTAGAACATATTGCACAACTATTCATTGAAAATCGACAAAAGGCAGCTGAAATTATCTCGTTAGAAGCAGCAAAGCCAATGAAATTCGCATTGGGAGAAATAGATCGTACGATTGAAACCTATAAATTTGCGGCTGAAGAAGCAAAACGTTTAACTGGAGAAATGATTCCGATGGATGCTGCGAAAAACGGAGCAAATCGCTTCGGTTACACAATTGAGCAACCACTTGGTGTAATTGGAGCCATTACACCATTTAACTTCCCGCAAAACTTAGTAGCACATAAAGTGGGACCTGCGATTGCAGCCGGGAATACAATCGTTCTTAAGCCTGCATCGCAAACACCTCTTTCAGCACTGTTTTTAGCTGAATTAATTGATCAAACGGCTTTACCTAAAGGTGCTTTTAACGTTATTACAGGTAGTGGTAGAACCGTTGGTGACGCATTGATTACAAGCGACAAAGTGAAAATGATTACATTTACTGGAAGTCCTTCTGTTGGGATTGGTATTCGCAACAAAGCTGGCTTGAAAAAAGTTGCTCTTGAACTAGGCTCGAACGCTGGTTTAATTATCGACAGAAATGTTGATTTATCCCAAATCGTTCCTAAATGTGTTACTGGGGCTTTTTCAAACCAAGGTCAAGTTTGCATTTCATTACAACGTACCTATGTAATGAATGAATTATTCGATGAATTTATTGAACAATTTACAACTGCTACTAAGCAGTTAGTCATTGGAAGCCCCCTTGCAGAAACAACGGATATTTCTGCAATGATCAATCCTGATGAACAAGAACGGGCACTTAGCTGGATACAAGAAGCTGTCCGAAACGGTGCTGAAATTGTAACAGGTGGCAATATTGAAAATGGAGTCCTCTTGCCAACCATTTTAACGAATGTAGACTCCACTCTAAAAGTATCTTGCCAGGAAGTTTTTGCACCAATTGTAGTTGTAAACAGGATTTCTTCTGTTGAAGAAGGGATTGCGGCAATTAATGATTCAAATTATGGCCTACAAGCAGGGGTTTTCACAAATGACATTCAAACAGCATTCAAAGCTTCAAAAGAGTTTGAAGTAGGCGGTGTCATGATTAACGATATTCCAACTTACCGTGTAGATCAAATGCCGTACGGAGGCGTAAAAGAAAGTGGCACGGGTAAAGAAGGTTTAAAATATGCAATCCATGAAATGACTGAAACGAAACTTATCGTTTGGAATCAAATTTAAGGAGTGACCCCAAAATGTCTGAAAAAATTATCTTTACACCAATTAGTTATACTGGATGGGATTCTCTATCTCACCTTTTGGATGAAGTAAATCGCTTTAATGTGAACAAGATTCTTGTAGTAACTGACCCGTTCTTAAAAGATATTGGATTAACAAATAAAATTGTGGATCCGCTTGAAGAAGCTGGTTATTTAACAGAAATTTATACAGATGTTGTACCTGAGCCACCTCTAGCAATCGGAGAAAAATTGGTTGCTTACACTCGTGACTATCAATTCGACATGGTTATTGGAGTTGGTGGAGGTAGTGCGTTGGATTTAACTAAGCTTGCAGGGGTATTAGCTCCACATGAAGGTAAAGTAGAAGACTACTTAAACTTAACTGGTACGAAAGAGATTACGAAAAAAGGTCTTCCTAAAATCTTAATCCCTACAACTTCAGGGACCGGTTCAGAGGTGACGAATATTTCCGTTTTATCTCTAGAAACGACAAAAGATGTTGTAGCGCATGACTACTTATTAGCTGATGTTGCGATTGTCGATCCTGCTTTAACGATTTCATTACCTCCAAAAGTAACAGCTGCAACAGGCGTTGATGCACTTACACATGCAGTAGAAGCTTATATTTCTAAAAATGCGAGCGTTGTTTCTGATGCATTAGCATTGCAAGCAATTCGCCTAATCAGCAACTCGATTCGCACAGCTGTATCGAACGGTCAAGACAAACAAGCTCGTACTGATATGAGCTATGGAAGTTACCTTGCAGGTCTTGCATTCTTCAATGCTGGAGTTGCTGGTGTTCACGCGTTAGCTTACCCTATCGGTGGCCAATTCCACATTGCACACGGTGACTCAAATGCCGTATTGCTTCCTTATGTAATGGGCTACATTCGCCAAAGTTGTGAAAAGCGAATGAAAGATATTTACGATGCAATGGGCTTTAGCTCTGCAAATCTTTCACAAGAAGAAGCTTCATATAGATGTGTAGCAGAGTTAAAACGATTAGTAGAAGATGTAAACATTCCATCTACTTTAAAAGGATTTAACATTCCTGAGGATGCGCTTGAAAGTTTAACTAATGATGCGATTGAGCAAAAACGTATATTAGCTCGTAGTCCAATGCCTTTATTAAAAGAGGATATCTATAAAATTTATAAAGCTACATTTGACGGCGTAGTCGTTGAAAAATTAGGAGATAGTAAGATTGCAGCTCATAATTGAAGATTTTATTGAGCAGTCGAGAAGGGTATAAAGAGATTTCGAAAATAGCAGTGCAGTTTAATTTGCATTGCTATTTTTTTTGAGAAATCAGTTATCACTTTAAATAACTTGAGGAGTACTAGCTAACCCATCAAGGTCATGTTTTACTTTGAAACTTTTCTTGTAGGGCTTCTTTCTTTCCAAGTATGCTTGAACCTGATTTTCACCTTTTGCTACATCTAGACCGATGACTGGATTCATTAAAATTCCTCCTTCAAAAATATAAATGCCGGTAATCCCTAAATCCTCCTCATAGTGTCATAGCTTCGCTTGTTATACGAGATCATTGTCCCAACCAGCCTTTCTACAAGGGCACTGAAAAAGTCTATTTTGAAAAATAAGAAAGCAATCACCTACTATATGTAGATAAATGCCTTCTTTTATTTACTGTATATTGATGGAGATCTCTGTTCATCGTTCAAAGAAACCACTTTTTCAGTGGCCTCGTTTCTACAAGTAGGGGGCGAACTATTTTGCGGACGAGGTCTTAGCCCCACGGGCGCGATTATAGAGCAACACAGGTGGAAAATGATCAAACTTTTTTATAAAACTGAAACTTAAATCTGCTAGATAAGAACCCATTTTGATCCTCTTTTTTCAAAATGGATTCTTCTTATTTACCGTAAAATACGGATTTGTGAGGTATTTTTGATCAAACTTTATTTTAAAGCAACATCACTCAGAATTTCCTAAAGGAAAAGGAGAGAGTGGTTAAAAAATAAACTTTAAATTACTTAAACTATTCGTATAACAATCATTTTACGAATAGTAATTGTGATATATCGAATGCACGTTTGTTATACTTGATGTAAGCATACAACTTACTCCTGGCATAGACACCTCGAGTATGGCCTGAACAACTAATTGTGACTTAGACAACTTTTGAAAATATAGTAATATACTCAATTTGTACTTTTTTAGGTTACGTTGAATCCTGTTCAGAAATAATTGAAATTCAGGAAATGGGTCTAGAAACATTTGAAGAAAAAGTACAGCAAGTGTGGAAATACGAAGAAGACGATAAGGCATTGGATGATTATCTAAAATTAGATACCTCATTCGATACTTGACCAGCTTTCAATGCTTGAACCTACACATAATAAGAAGATCCCACCCATGAGAAGCTGCATGGTAACCATCCATATGGAATCTACACAATTACCTGTTTTCTTCACAAATACTGTTCCTAATCCCCAACCAATTGCTGATTTAAGTGCAAGGAAAATTCCAATAGCAGATATATCACCGGTAAAACCACCTCTGCTTATAATTGCAACACCGGCAAAACCGAGTATTAGTCCAATGACCTTTAATCCATACATGGCTTCTCCAAGCCAAAGCCATGAAAAGATTCCAAGTAAGACCGGCTCGATAAACACTATAGTTGAAAAGAGTCTAGCTGGCATATAGCTTAACCCAATAGTTTGAAGCCCGTAAAAAATAATGATGTTAAGCAAAGCAGAAATTAAGTATAAATGCCAAGTTTCCCTTAGCCTTAATTGCTGATATCTTGGCAATGCAAAAATGAGCAATACAATACCACCTAGAACAGTTCTTATTCCAGCAAAAAGTAAGGGAGGTATATAGTCAAGTGCCAGTTTTGATAATGGCCAATTAACCCCCCACACAATAACAAGGAAAGACAGAATCAATACTGTTCTGGTTCGCGAAAGTTTTTTCATTGTTGAACCTCCTTGTTGTCAGTCTTTTCTAATCCAATAAAAGCGTCCCTTCCTGCACCTAGACCTAAAATGAGGAGTAGAATGGCCGCAATTATGATCATAGATAAAGGTACTGTCCAGCCTTTCGTGATGACATGCAGTATTCCAAAAAGAGCGGGACCAATAGCTGCAAGAAGATATCCTATAGACTGTGCCATGCCTGATAATTCTGCTGATTGATGGGACGTCTTGGTTCGAAGACTGAAAAACATCATGGATAGGCTAAAACTACTGCCCACCGCGATGCCCATTAGAATTACCGATAGAATAAGAATAAAATATCCTCCGTAGAGTAGTCCGAAAATCCTGAACAGATATAATACTGATGTCGTAATAACTAAAATACGTTGATTTGACATACCACCAGCCAAGATTGGCACAATAAAAGTAATGGGTAAAATAGCAAGTTGCATCAATGATAGTATCCAGCCTGCATTAGCAGGGCTGATACCTTTGTCAACAATTTTGCCAGTTTCTTGTATTACTTTTAACCAGCTATCTAAACTCAATCCCCATCTGACATACATGTGGGGATTATTTGCCGTTTACCATCAAACGGTTAAATAAAAAGTCCTTCTTCAGAAAATACGGAACCGCCCACTCTTGATTATCCATATTTTGGATGTTGGAAATCAAACTAGAATAATTCATCTCTTTTCTGGAAAACTATACTGCGAGAGGAGATGACTGGTCATGAAATTACTTCTGAACTTAAGAAAAAGAAAAAAATTTAAGCTTTCAGAAATGATTGATTCTTTTTCTAATGAAGAACCAGATAAATTAATAAGTTCAGACCTTTCGGCCAATGAATGTTTTTTGCGAGATATTTTTCAACAATGTTCTGATGTTGTGTTTCGTGTTGTACCTATAAACAATAAAACAAAATTACTTTTTGTTTATATTGATGGTTTATGTGACACAAAATCTCTCGATGAGATGATGTTAAATCCTGTTAGGACATCTGAAAAAAAATGTGAAGTATTTATATTTGAAGAATTTGTTGCAAATCAGCTTCGTGCGGTTGCTCAAATAAAATCAACCAAGAATGTAAATGAATTAATTAATGGGATATTAACGGCAAATGTCGCCGTTCTAGTCGAGGGAGAAACAACTGCTTTACTTGCAGATTTAAAAGGTTTTGAAAAACGGTCAATTGAAGAGCCTTCCTCCGAAACCGTCATACGTGGTCCAAGAGACGGGTTTACAGAAACATTACGTGTGAATACAAGCTTAATCCGAAAACGAATTAGGAGCCCTAGATTGAAGATAGAGTCATTTACAATTGGTAAACTTTCAAAAACGGATGTAGCAGTTGTATATATTGAAAAAATTGCAAGTGATTCTGTTATTGAGGAAGTACGAAAGAGACTCGAGTCGATTGAAATTGATGGAGTTATCGAGACTGGTTATATTGAAGAGTTTGTTGAAGATTTTCCCTTTTCTCCATTTCCGCAGATTCAAAACACCGAACGCCCTGATATCGTTTGCGGTAGTTTACTGGAAGGGAAGGTATCCATATTTGTGGACAATACTCCATTTGTTCTGATTGTTCCCATGACCTTTTGGTCGGGGTTGCAGGCCGCTGAAGACTACTATGAACGGTTTATTTATGTAACCTTTATTCGCTGGATTCGCTATATTTTATTCAATATTTCATTACTGCTTCCCTCTATATACGTTGCAGTAACAACTTTTCACCCACAGTTAATTCCAACAAATTTGTTAATAAGTATAGCATCTGCACGAGAGGATGTCCCATTTCCGCTGTTGTTTGAAGCTTTTATGATGGAGCTGATGTTCGAAGCTTTACGTGAAGCTGGGATACGGCTTCCAAAGTCAATTGGTTCAGCTGTTAGTATTGTAGGAGCGCTTGTTATAGGGGAAGCTGCTGTAGAAGCTGGTATTATCTCTGCTCCCATGGTTATTGTGGTAGCAGCCACAGGAATAGCATCATTCGCAGTACCGCGATATAATTTCGGCACTGCATACAGGCTCCTTCGCTTTCCTATACTTATCCTAGCAGGACTGTTTGGTCTCTATGGAGTCATTCTGGGAATAGTTGCCATCCTTATTCATCTTGTTCATCTTCAATCCTTTGGGGTTCCCTATTTAAGTCCGATTGCCCCGCAAAATCCAAAATATCTAAAGGATGTTTTGGTACGAGCACCTAGATGGAGTATGCATCGCCGACCTATAAAGGTAGCTGGTCAAGATAAAACCCGTATTCCTGAAGGGCGACGGACGAAAACCTGAAGGAAGGAACGAATGATGAGATGATCAAAAAATTAAAAATATGTCTTATTATACTAGTTTGTATGTTTTTAACTACCGGATGCTGGGATGAAAGAGAAATAAACAATCAGGCGATCATATTGGGGTGGGGTTTCGACCAAAATGAAGATGGAGATTATATTGGCAGTGCTCAGATTGTTGTTCCAGGGGAAGTTGGTGAGAGAAGTAGTGGTCAAGGCAAAGGATACATAGTTGAAACAGCGACAGGGAAAAGTCTTTTGGATGTAACTCAGAATTTGCAAAGAAAGCTCTCAAGGAAAGTTTTCTCAAGTCATCAGAAGGTCATTGTAATTGGGGAACGCTTAGCCAGAAATGGAATATCGAACATCCTTGATATATACAGTCGGGAGCCTGAACTTCCCATACGAACGAACTTTTTTGTTTTAAAAAACGGTGATGCATTGGATTTGCTGGAGGTACCGTACAAGATGGAAGATATGCCTTCTACTGCTGCAATGAAAATGTTCCAAAGTACAGCAGGACCAGAAAGCACTACGTTTAAGGATTTTTTGGAAGATGCGAGTTCAGAGGGAATTAGTCCGACATTACCGATTCTTGAAATTATTAGTTCTAAAAAAGAAGGGAACCAGGAGAAAGAAAAGGATACCGAGACCTTCCGGATTGGTGGGAGAGCTATTTTCAATCAGGATCTTGAGTTGGTTGGATTTTTATCCTATCGGGAGGCAGTTGATAGATTGTGGATTATTAACAAGTTAAATACTCATAAATTAACCACAAATTTATTAAGAGAAGAAGGAAATGTAGGTATTCTGGGTATGAATTTTAAAAGTAAGATCCAACCCATTATACAAAATGATCGAGTGGAATTTCATATAACGCTTTCCGGAACAGGGGTGGTTCGTGAAAATAATACAGAATTAGACCTAAAGCAGCCGAAGAATCTTCAAATAATAGAACGTTCATTTAATAAGAATTTGCAAAATCATATGATAAGTACCATTACAAAAGTTCAAAAAGAATATAAAACAGATATTTTGGGTTTTGGACAATCCGTTCATAAGAAATACCCTCGAAAATGGAAAATATGGAAAAAGTATTGGAGCAAGAAATTCTCAGATGCAGATATTACAGTTAAAGTGGACATACATATTGAGCGAACTGGGGTAACTGGTTCTCCATTACATTTGAAAGAAAGTGAGATTCAGAAATGAAAATTTCCAAGTATCAAATATTTTGGATGATTGCATCTCTAGAAATTGGAATGGTTTTGTTACTGACACAATCACCTGCTATTGAGGAAGCAAAGCAGGACGCTTGGATCTCATTTGTTTTTGCTGGGTTGGCAGGAATAGGAATCACCTTTGCTGCAGGAAAACTAAGTCTTCTCTATCCTAACCAAACATTCATTCAGTATAGTCAAATCATATTAGGGAAATGGTTAGGGAGAATAATAGTGATTCCATATTTTATCCATTGGCTTTCTGTGATCGGAGTTATTTTTCGTCAATCATCAGAAATAATCCAAATGACTTTATTTACAAGAACCCCATTGTTTATTTTAATTGTCCTTTTATTACTTTTAGTAATTTATGTGAATTGCATAGGGGGGATTGAAGGCATTGGGCGGTGTAGTGAAATCATGGGCCCGTTGATATTTTTAATGGTTATTATTACTTTGTTCCTTAATCTTAATAATATAGAATGGGATAAGATTCTACCCGTTTATACTGACTCAGGATTAAAATCTATTTTACAAGGAGGTTTAACGCCTGTATCGTTTTATGGTGAGTCGGTTTTAATAATGATGCTACTCTCTTTTACAGAAGAACCGAAAAAAGGAGTAACTTGGGCTGTATGGGGTGTAGGCGTTGTAGCTATTTTAGTGACTATTTCAACGCTAGAAATTCTAATGGTATTTGGAGCAAATTTGTCTTCAAGACTATGGTATCCATTTTTTGAGATGGCGAGATACATATCGCTTATGCAATTCCTACAAAATATAGAAATAATTGTGACTGTTATATGGATCTTCAGTATATTTATAAAATTGTCCATTTATCTATTCGTATCTAGTTATGGGATAGCTCAATGGCTAAATATAAAGGATTGGCGAAAGGTTATTTGGTTTGTAGCAATAGCTTCAATAGTACTTTCTTTGATTTATCCTAATAATAACGTAGCGTCTGTTTCTTATCTTGAAAAATATTGGCTTCCATTTGTTCTCCCCATAAATATGATAGGTATTCCCTTGCTCCTTTGGGGGGTTGGAGTTATTCGTAAAAATTCAAAACAAATTGATGAGTAATAATGCAGTTATAAATCGTGAGATGGAATGATTCCTGTTGGAGAAGAGAAATGTAGATTTATAAGTAAGCGTAAAATAGGCCCCACCTGTTTATCAGATGGAGCCTATTTTACACTTGCTTTCTTATTGTCCACTGCCAATAAGAAAAATAGAATAACATGATGACTAGTATATAATGATGATATAAATAATCTTTAAGAGTTTGATCTACTAGTTAGATCATTCCAAGCAATTATTTCTTCTTTTGAATTCTTCGCTTTTTCTACCTTCGACTTTGAAGAAAAATGTTCCTTTTCAATCAGAGATGAAACTAGTAAACTTCCAAGAATTATCCACAGTGGAGCGCTAATATTGAAAAAGTTCACACCTGACATTCCCAATAATTAAGGCAAAAAAGGCACCCATTTGAAACTTACTATCAGAAAAAGCTGTTTTTAGTGAATTGATGAGAACACCTAGCATGGCTAGTCCAGCGATCACTATAACGATCACACTTGGCAGGGCTATAACAAAAGGAACAACTAGAGTTAATGATTATTTTTCAAACGTGCATTGCACCGGTCGGGTAAGAACGTGGGAACATCACCTCGAAGAGGAAGGTGCCACAGTGCAAACTTTAAGATATTGGGATTACTACGGAATGACAGAAACCTTTACGGACTTGTATGATAGTGCCAATAAGGGAGAATCTTTTAGATTTTTATACGATATTATCACATCTAGAGAAAACATCTTGTTAGCCTACCGCACGATAAAAAACAACAAAGGTTCAAAGACACCGGGAACGGTTCTGGTGCAAAAACTTCAAGACAATGGCAATGAATCTCTAAATCTTGGACATACTGATACTATTACTCTAAAAAAGGGGCGTGATTAGTATGAAAAAGTAAAATCTATTCAAGTGGAAACATTATCAGCCTGATATTATTTTATTAACCGTAAGATGGTATCTACGGTACAACCTCAGTTTTCGTGATTTAGTCGAAATGATGGAAGAACGCGGACTATCTATTGCTCATACAACCATCATGCGCTGGGTTCATCAGTATGGTCCTGAATTAGATGAGCGAGTACGGCGTCATCTTAAGCCAACCAATGATTCTTGGCGGGTTGATGAGACGTATGCGAAAGTCAAAAGTCAATGGATGTACCTATATCGTGCCGTTGATTCAGAAGGAAATACGATTGATTTTTATTTAAGCAAAACAAGAAATCATAAGGCTGCAAAGCGCTTTTTCAAGAAAGCGTTGCGGTCTTTTCATGTCTCTAAGCCTCGGGTCATTACAGTAGACAAGAACCCAGCCTATCCTATGGCGATTGAAGAGTTGAAGAAAGAGAAAAAGATGCCCGTAGGTATCCAAATACGGCAGGTAAAATATCTTAATAATATTGTGGAACAAGATCATCGTTTTATTAAAAAGAGAGTTCGTTCGATGTTAGGATTGAAATCTTTTCGGACAGTTACATCTATTCTTTCGGGAATAGAAGCGATGCATATCATTAAAAAAGGACAACTTGCTTTACGGGACAAGTCTGTCCAAAATCAAGTGAAGTTCATTCATCAACTATTTGGAATGGTTTCATAAGAATAGATTCCATTAAGGGGATTTATATATACCCGTTTCCAATAAGTGCAATCTTTGCACCAGAACTCTCTTGACTCATAAGTACGCCGGTCGAAGCCTCTAACCGACCACATAGTCGCGTAAGGGATGTACTGACAACTTCTCTTGGCTGAGCCAAACGCAAAGGGCGATGAGTTCATCTGTTTGCTACACAAAACCGACCTGTTTAGCGATTTTTTGTAGGAAGATGGGGGATAGAAAGCGTTGTAATTCTTGTGAGAATAGATGTAATTCTTCAGAAAGAGAGAGGTCCATAAAAAAACGCCTTCCTTTTCGAGTATTTTACTGAAAGAATAGCGTTTTTTTCATTTTATCTTAATGGCGTGTAGTGGTATCCCTTGTATTAAAGAACTAATAAAGCAATTAATTATTCACTTAGTTTCTTCCTTTTGTCTTTCTTTTAGCATAAATACTTACATATATTTTTCTACAAAAATCATTCTGGGATAATGTTTCCCGTAGGTGGAACTCAATTGATGTACAAACTCGGTTTAACACAGTAATACAATCGTTATTACGAAAAAGCAACTGAGGTCACCTAGTGCTATTTCATTCATATCAGGTTTGTTTAGAAATTTATTCAAACCTTGCTACCAACTATATATTTGTAAGCCCTCTATTTCCTGACAGGGTTAAAATCCAAGAGTCTGCCGTACACGAGGTATATAGGTTTGACTAATCGTCAAAGCGCTGAATTCAGGGCTTTTAAGTTTAACTTTTAAGTTAGAATGTATATCACGATAAATCTGATTAATAAAAGAGAGATTTACGATATATGAACGATGAATACGGAGAAAAGAGTCTGGCAGCTTTTCTTCGAGATACTTAAGAGTGTAATTGGTAGTATACTGACCAGCAGTAGTATAAAACCATGTCTTTTTTTGATTGCCTTCAATATGAGTTATTTGATCAACAGGGATTGGAGTCCAAAATTCTCCTTGTTTTCCGATTAAAAAAGAAAGAGGTGTTTGTTTCTTTAATGAATATCTAGGTGGTAGAATCACCGTTAGTACCCCCGCATTTCCTTCCCGTCCTATTACGGGATAACCTATACCGTAATAGGAAATTCCGAATACAGAGTCATCTATAAAAGTCTCAACTCGGCCCTGTCGGTGGAAAACGCGTTCTGAAATGCTTCCTGTAGGGATTGGCTGTCCGGGACGAATTTCAATGTCGTGAAGGCCAGCATAATAATCTAAATATTTATTGTCGACTGCAATCGCTACAGACGCCTCTTTAGGAATCCAATCCTCAATCAATTTTGTTATTTGACAAACAACTAAGTTTTCCATGTTTATGCTCCCTTCTCTATATTTGGCATAATTGTAAACAATGTTTGGTACAATTGTAAACAATGTTTGGAAAATTGTAAACAATGTTTGGCGCAATTATAAACACCAAACTAATATTTGTCACCCTGCAATATTTTAAATTTTTTTATATTTCGTTAATTATTTTTTCAATTTTAATTCGTCCCTCATTATCCCTTTTCATCAGAACATAGCACGTTATATCCGAAAGACAGGACAAAAAAACCAAAAATGTTATAAAGTTGTAAAAGATAAAAGTTGTTATACGAGTTGTTTGGGAAGGAGGAAGTTAATCTTTTCAAACAATTTCGTTTGAAAGGAGGGACTTTTTTGTAAAAGTCTACCTAAAAGGTGGAGCAGGAATATACTTTCCTAATTATTTAAGCGTTTTCAATTTGAAAAATCATTTCAAAACAGAGTAGGTAAGATGGAGAAATTAATAGGAGGATGTTATGAGAAATGAATCGAATCAAACATATCAAAGAGATATAAGAAAAATGGAACTTAAATCATACAAACGATCATAAAGAAATTCGTCCAATCGTTTGTGTCAACTGTGACTGGATTACGGAAGAGTAACATAATTGCACATAACCAAGTATTGCTTCAGTAAAGAAGGTGTAAGGGGCAATTGATATTTCCAACATGTTCAATACAGAAGGCGACTTGATTTTAATAAAACTTTAGCGTGTCTTCGATTACATGTGGATAGTTAGGGTGGACTACATTATATGGAGATGATTGAATGGCCAAAATTTTTGCAATCAACGCCGGAAGTTCCTCATTGAAATTTCAACTGTTAGAGATGCCGGAAGAAGTAAATATCACAAAGGGTGTGGTAGAGCGCATCGGTTTAAAAGATTCAGTATTTACGATTGAGGCTTGTGGTAAAAAAGTAAAAGTCGTTCAAGAGATTGCTAATCATCAAGAGGCCGTAAAAATTCTTTTGAACAAGTTGCTTAGTTTAGGGATTATTTCATCATTTGATGAAATTGATGGAATCGGTCACCGTGTTGTGCATGGTGGCGAAACATTTAGTGAATCTGTGCTGATCACCCCCGAAGTATTGAGAGGGATTGAGGAAGTTTCGGAGCTCGCTCCCCTTCACAATCCAGTTAATCTTATCGGTATTAAAGCATTTTTGCATCTATTGCCTAATGTCCCTTCTGTAGCCGTGTTTGATACCGCTTTTCATCAAACAATGCCTGAGCCAGCCTTTCTTTACAGTTTGCCGTACGACTATTATCAACAATATGGTATACGTAAATATGGATTCCATGGGACAAGTCATCAATATGTATCACAACGTTGCGCAGAATTGTTGAAGCGTCCGATTGAGAAGCTTCGTCTCGTTTCTTGCCACCTCGGAAATGGCGCTAGCATTACGGCGATTAACGGTGGCCAATCGATTGACACATCAATGGGATTCACACCGCTGGCTGGACTGACGATGGGAACTCGTTCCGGAAATATTGATCCAGCACTCATCTCCTATATCATACAGAAAACAGGTCAGACCGTAGATGAAGTGGTCGACATGTTAAATAAGAAAAGCGGATTACTCGGGATATCCGGTTTCTCAAGTGATCTTCGCGATATTCAGGAAGAAGCAGAAAAAGGAAACAAACGAGCAGAACTGGCGATTCAAGTGTTTGCTGAGAGAATTCGTAAATATATCGGGATGTACGCGATACAAATGAATGGACTCGATGCGATCATTTTTACGGCAGGTATCGGCGAAAATAGTGACGTCATTCGGGCTCGTGTTCTAGAAGGTCTGGAGTTTTTAGGCGTGTATTGGAATCCATCCTTTAATAATGTCCAGGATAACCAAGTGTTCATTAGTTATCGGCATTCACCGGTCAAAGTGTTGGTCATTCCGACAAATGAAGAAGTCATGATTGCAAGAGATACCGTTCGCTTAACACCTCACAAAAGTCAGTTTGTTAGAGCATAAAAATCTTGTTTTAGGATGAAATTTTGAACATGAAGAAAGAATTATTTAATGTATAAAAAAGACTGAAAAGTTACATGTTTACAATTTTTAGATAAAGCTCTTCGGAATGTTTTTTAAAAAATTATACATATAAGGAGTGTATATTGATGGTAAATTTAAACGAAAAAGTAGCGATTGTAACAGGCGGGGCAAAGGGAATTGGACAAGCAATTACAAGAGAGTTGGCTAAGCATGGTGTAAAAGTCGTAGTAAACTATAACAGTAGCGTAGGTTCCGCAGAAAAGCTTATCGCAGAACTTAAAGAAGCAGGTAGTGAAGTATACGCGGTGCAAGCAGATGTTTCAAATTTAGAACAATCTAGAAAACTAGTAGAAGAAACGATTAATCATTTCGGTCGATTAGACATTCTTATAAATAATGCAGGAATTACAAGAGACAAAACCTTTAAAAAACTCAGTGAGGAAGACTGGCGCACAGTCATTGATGTGAATTTAAACAGTGTTTACAATACATCATCAGCTGCCTTACCTCACCTTCTAGAATCTGATGCAGGACGAATCATTAACATTTCCTCTATTATCGGACAGTTTGGTGGTTTTGGGCAAACAAACTATGCTGCAGCTAAAGCAGGATTGATTGGTTACACAAAATCATTGGCGCTTGAGCTTGCAAAAAGCAGTGTAACCGTTAACGCAATTTGTCCAGGATATATTGAAACAGAGATGGTTAAAGAAATTCCGGAAGATATCCGTGAAAAACTTATTTCTAAAGTTCCACAACGTCGCTTAGGCCAGCCAGAAGAAATTGCCCGCGGAATCATTTATCTATGCCAAGACGGTGATTATATTACAGGGCAACAGTTAAATATTAACGGTGGAATATATATGTAGATTCATAGAGGCTAAGTCAGTGGTTAGCTTACAAAGTGATTTCCGGCGAGGGAAAAAATTAATTTAACATTGGTGATGTGGATCATCCACCATAAGATGTGAAAAGGAGTTAATCGGGGAGTTCTTCCCCCCTCTCCAACTTTGAAAATGTGCTTACATCTACAATCCTGAAAGTAGCGAGGTTTTAAGCCTAAATTTATATAATAAATCTTATTTTAGGGAGACGATTAAAATGTCGAAACAAGAAATAGTTATAGTTAGTGCGGTTCGTACGCCAATCGGAAATTTCAATGGAAGTTTAAAAAATATTTCAGCACCAAAACTAGGTGCTCTTGTTATTCAATCTGCACTAGAAAAGGCTGGAATTAACCCAGAACAAATAAATGAAGTGATTATGGGAAACGTTCTTCAAGCTGGAGCAGGTCAAAATCCTGCTCGACAAGCTTCAATTCACGCGGGTATTCCTCAGGAGGTGCCGGCATTTACGGTTAATCAAGTGTGTGGCTCGGGATTAAAAGCAGTTCATTTGGCTGCACAGTCCATTTTAGCTGGAGGTGCTGACATTGTTGTTGCAGGCGGTATGGAGAACATGAGCCAAGCGCCCTATTTGTTAAACAATGCCCGTTCAGGATTTCGCTTGGGAGATCAAAAGGCAATTGATAGTATGATTCAAGATGGCTTATGGTGTGCATTTAACGATTATCATATGGGAGTTACTGCAGAAAACCTTTGTGAAAAATACGAGCTGACAAGGGAAGAACTAGATCAATTCGCTGTTCGAAGTCAACATAGAGCGTTTGTAGCAATTGAGTCTGGTCGTTTTGAAGATGAAATTGTTCCTGTTGTCATTCCGCAAAGAAAAGGAGATGCTATAGTTTTTACAAAGGATGAGTTTCCTAAACCTGGAACAAGCATGGAAACACTGGAAAAATTACGGCCAGCCTTCAAAAAAGATGGTATCGTAACGGCTGCCAATGCTTCAGGCATTAATGATGGAGCTGCCGCTGTTGTTGTAATGAGTAAGCAGAAAGCGGATGAATTGGGAATTAAGCCACTAGCCACTATTCGTGCGAATGCTAGTGCTGGTGTTGATCCAAGCATTATGGGGATTGGTCCTGTCCCAGCTACTAAAAAAGCATTGGAAATAGCAGGTCTATCCCTTGAAGACATAAATCTTATTGAAGCAAACGAAGCTTTTGCTGCACAGTCAGTAGCCGTTGGAAAAGAATTAAATTTTAATGACGAAATTTTAAATGTGAATGGTGGAGCAATTGCTCTAGGTCACCCAATTGGTGCCAGTGGAACGCGTATATTGGTTTCGTTATTGCATGAATTAAAGCGAAGAGATGAACGTTACGGATTAGCAACATTATGTATTGGTGGAGGTCAAGGTATTGCAACGGTGGTTGAACGCTTTAATGGAGACTCCCACCTATAAACAGGCAAGCTGGCTAATGCCAGTGAGATTCTGGATGACTAAACGTTCGTAGTCCATTTATGTTTTGAACAGTTTTCAAGATTAGGGGTATCCCATTACCCCCTCCATATCCAGTGCATATGTCAATATGGCATAAACTCTATAACCAAGTATATCAGATGGGTCGTTCTACATGTTTTTTTACTGAAAAAGGGGAAGAATATGACGAAAAACAGATGGTTAATTGCTTTATCGGCTATTGCGATTCATCTCTCAATTGGTGGTGCATACGCTTACAGTGTATACAAGCTACCATTAGTTGAAACAATGGGATGGACCGCCACACAAGTAACTGTAGCATTTACAATAATGATGGCGCTCGCAGGAACGTCTGCGGCCTTTTTTGGAAAGTTTGTTGAAAAAAATGGTCCGAGAAAATCAGCAATGATTGCTGCTATTCTTTTTGGTTTAGGACAAGCTGGTTCAGGACTAGCTGTCATGATGGATTCAGTAACACTTTACTGGCTCACATATGGATTATTAAGTGGTCTAGGGATGGGGATTGGATATATTTCACCAGTATCAACGCTGATTAAATGGTTCCCAGACCGTCGAGGATTAGCAACAGGTATGGCTGTACTTGGTTTTGGTGCAGGGGCTCTTATTACAGCTCCAGTAGCTGCTAACCTTATGCAATCTGTAGGTATTTCAACTACGTATTATATTTTAGGTGCAGGCTATTTCGTACTAATGTTTCTAGGTGCTTCTTATATCACACCGCCTCCAGCTAATTATATGCCAGAGGGAATGAAACAAGCTATTGACACTGGTAAAAAAGAAGTAAAGAAAGATTTACGACAATTAACGGCAAAAGAAGCAGTGAAAACAAAGCATTTCTGGATGCTGTGGACAATGAAACTTATTAATACGAGTGCGGGAATTATGATGATTTCTGTTGCTTCTCCGATGGCTCAAGACGTGGTGGGGTTATCAGTTGCTGGAGCAGCTACTTTAGTGGGAATTATGGGAATCTTTAATGGCGGCGGTAGACTTGGTTGGGCCGCAGCTTCTGACTATCTTGGTCGCCATAATGTTTTTATAATTTTCTTTGTCATTCAATTAGTAGCGTTCATTGCACTTCCGGTTACAACAAATACCTTATTGTTCCAAGCACTTATTTTGTTGGTTGTTAGTTGTTATGGTGGAGGATTCTCCAATCTTCCTGCATTTGCTGGGGATTTATTCGGGACAAAAGAAGTTGGTGCGATTCATGGTTATCTTTTAACAACTTGGTCTCTTGGTGGGGTTTGTGGACCAATGTTGGTAACCGCAATTAATGGAGCTACTGGCAGTTACATTCCTGTATTTTATGTATTCTTTGGATTAATAGCTCTTACTTTCATCATTTCAGTCTGGCTACGCGCTGATGTCAAAAAAATGCAAAGAGCAGAACAACAAGGTCAAAATGAAGCATTAAGAAATATTTTATAACGTCTCGATTAGCTTTTTTGATAAATTTATTGTTCCCTTTGGGGGAAGCGAACCTTTTTTGGTTCTGGTGCAAAAACTTCAAAACAATGGCAATTAATCTCTAAATCTTGGACATACTGATATTATCAATCTAGAAAAGGGATGGTATTCAGTATAGAAAAGCAAAATTTATTCAAGTGGAAACATTATCAACCCGATATTATTCTTGGTTCTGGTGCAAATACTTGAAGAAAATATAAAAAAGCGAAAGATTTCTAGTGACCCCTGATCTTAAGCAACTAGTCCAAACAGTTGATCGATGAATTCTTTTTGATTTTGGACAGACTTCTCCCTTTGGAGAGTCTGTCCTTTTTTTGATCATGTGCAAAACCGTATCATAAGTAAGTGAGGTTTTGGACTAGATATATCACCAATTCAATAATAATCTAGAATGGTGCTATTTTTGAATAGCCATTTAAAAAATAGCCTTATAAGTCTGAACTAAATTTGAGAGTCCAGTTTGTGAATTCACATTGTTCCTCCCAAGACGGAACCTGTTAACGTAATATCCTAGTGTTTTAGTTTTGATAATAAAAAACTACTTTAATCTAAATCCAACAAGGACAAGTCCAGTTACCTTATAAAGTATTCTATAAATTTAAGCTAATCATATATTTGATTTTGTACAGCCGAAGCCACAAATGTATTCTCTCTCACTTTCGTTCTTCTTGTTAAAGAAAAGACTGCGCATAGTAAGGAGATGATGACAAGGGCGCCACCAAACCAAGCTGCATTGGAAACAGTTCCGGTTTGACTTAGCACGATGCCACCAAATGCTGACCCAAGAGAAATACCTATTTGTAATGCTGAATTATTAAAGCTTTGCTGAATGTCAGATGTAGCAGGATCTGTTTGAATCAAGTAGCTTTGTTGTGGTGGAGATAGACTCCAACTTAATGCTGCCCAAACCATCATGATCGGTATGAATACAATAAGTGAAAAAGTAGTTAATGGTAATAAGAATAGCACAATGGCAAATAAAATGATTACAACAATAATGCTTTTATGTGCTCCAATCGAATCTGAAAGAATTCCCCCGAATGCACCACCACTTACCGCTGCAATCCCAAATAATAGATAACAAAGACTGATCCAATTGGAATTCAGATGAAGTTCCGTTTCTAAAAATGGAGTGAAGTACGCATAAAGCGTATAATGTCCTGCTAGCATAAACATGGTTGCCAGATGTGCACTACCTATTTTTAAGCTACCCACTGCCTTTAATTGTTGTGAAAGTGGAATCGTGTTTTCCCCAGGAACTCGCTCCAAAAAGATTGAAATAAGTACAAAGGAACCTATAGATAAAATAGCAATCCCGAGGAAAATAACGCGCCAGCCAAGGTTATCGGAAATTAGAATTCCCAGTGGCACGCCCATGACAAGTGACGAACTAATGCCCATATAAATGAGACCCAGAGCCTTTGCTCGGTGTGCTGGTGAAACAATTTTTGCAGCTATGGTTAAGGACAGTACAACGATAAGTGCTGTACTCATTGCGGTCAAAATCCTTGCAATCATCATAAAGGTAAAATTCGGACTGAAATATGTCATTATATTTCCGATGAAGAAAATAAACAAGGAAGTGAGATATAACTTTTTTCGCTCCATTTTGCTAGTTATGACTAGTAATACAGGACCGGAAACAGCATAAATAAGTGCGAAAACAGTGATTAGTTGTCCAGCAGAGCTTAATGAGATGTTTAAATTGTTTGCAATAGTTGGAAGTATTCCACCAATGATTAATTCAACCAGTCCAACTGCAACAGTTGATAATGCTAGTATAAAAACTTTTAAATTCATATTCTGCTTTACGTCCTTTCTAATGAAAAAATAATAAAGATGCCTTTAGAAAATAAAAAAATCCTGATTACAGAAAATGAATTATCCATTTTCTGTAATCAGGATTTTAAGGTTCCTGGTAGAGACCCTCAAGCCATATTCTGAGGTTATACAGATAATATTAATTTGTTCAGTATACTAGCTTTCATCTGATTTTTCAAGTGTTGAATTTTTAGCAGTGATACTACTATTTGGCACATATTTAACTTAACAAATATTCAATTTTTCAAAGCTGTTTTTATTTAACAAAAGTGGCAGAAGTGTTGTTCAAAATATTATATATTATTCCACCTTTTAATTTTTTTCACTAGAGTCGAGTGATCGACTCCTAAATATTCAGCCGCCTTTCTAATCGACGGTTTTTTCTGAAGTGCGTCGATAATTATTCTTTTTTCAAACTGTTCCATTCTTTGTTTTAACGTATGAGCTGATTCTATATAACTATGAATACTAAAATGTAGGGGAAGATCAACAGGCTCAATCGTAAGCGATGGGACTGAAACAATCATGCTCTCAATTAGATTTCGTAATTCTCTCACATTTCCTGGCCAATGATAGCTTTGTAAAATATGTTTTGTTTCGGGTGAGATATGCTTTTCGACATTAAATAATTTACAAAAATAAGCGAAAAAGTGATCCAGTAAACTCTCAATGTCTTCTGGACGCTGACTTAATGGAGGTATCGATAATTCAATAACTTTCAGTCGATAATATAAATCTTCACGAAATTCGCCTTTTTCGATTAATTCTTTCAAATTTTTATTAGTCGCTGAAATAATTCTAATGTCTAATTGCTTTGTTTTAGTGCCACCTAGTCTTTGAATTTGTTTCTCTTGCAGGACACGAAGTAATTTGACCTGCAAGGACAATGGCAGTTCTCCAACTTCATCCAGTAGGACTGTTCCTTTGTCTGCAAGTTCAAGGAGGCCAACTTTTCCTTCCTGCCTTGCCCCGGTAAACGCTCCTTTTTCATAGCCGAATAGTTCAGATTCTAATAGTTGTTCGGGGATAGCCCCGCAATTCACTTTAATAAACGGCATATCTTTTCGATCACTCAATTGGTGAACTAAATTGGCAATAACCTCTTTTCCGGATCCTGAAGGGCCAGATAGTAAAACACTTGTTGGGAACGAAGCAATTTGTTTTACCTTCTCGATAATTTCCTTCATTTGAGTACTTTGAAAGATTACTTTTTCATCCGTTCCGTCGGTGGAAAATGTGTATCGATTTTGGCTCATTTCTGAAAAACTTTTTGCCTTTTTTAACTCATTTGTGAGGTCATTTAACTGAGTAATATCTCTAACACTTGTGACGACCATTTGAATGTCGCCAACTTCATCGAAAACGGGATTTCCGGTTACTATGACATCTTTTTGTTGACCAATTCTTTGAAGAATAGAAATACGCTTTTTTTCTTGTAAGACAAGGAGAGAAACGGATTGATCAAAATACCCTTTTTTCATTAAATCGCTCATATGATGACCGATGAGTTCTTCTCTTTTGAACCCTGACATTTCCTCGTAGGTTGAATTGACAGTGAGTGTAATGCCTTCTTTATTAACGACATAAATACCATCTGTGGAAAATTCGATGATGTTCTCCATTTGTAAAAATAGAGAACGATAATGTTCCATTTGAGAAATATCTTGAATAACACTAACAGCGCCAATCACCTTGTCATCCTGATATAAGAGGGTTTGGTTAACCATGCATTGTAACCCTGCAATTGTCATCTTCACTCCAATTGTACTTTCACCACTATCAAGAACATGAGGAATTTGTGAATTAGGAATAAACTCTCGGATATCTGTGCCGAGATAGTCTCGATGTTCAAGTTTTAATAATTTCTGTATTGAGTTATTCATGAATAGAACTTTTTTATTAGAGTCCACTACAATGACTCCATTTGACATGGAATAGAAAACACTCTCTAAAATTTCTTTGTTCACAGTTAGTGATTTCATGAGAACACCAGCCTTCTACAAGATATGGTGAATATAATCACCGATTGGTGATTATATTCACCACCTTTAACAGTCTATTTCATCAACAATCGAATCTATTGTGGTGAATTTTATCACCATTTGTAGATTTCAACAATAGAAAAATATCTAGAAAATAAGGGTTTTGAATGTTGGCACGGTTCTTGCATGTAATAATTATTGTGTTAATAAAAATAAAAAGGAGAGGGAATGTGAAAATGGAGACAAAAGGTTTATTTATTAATGGTCATTTTGAAACAAAAGAAAGAACCTATGCACTTCATTCTCCCTATAGTGGAGATGTTGTAGCTAACATCAGTATGGCAGATGAAGCAGATGTAAAAAAGGCCATTGAAGGGGCACAGGCAGTCTATAAAACGATGAAAGAGATGCCTGCCTATAAGCGCTCAGAGATTTTGTTTAAAGTTGCCCAAATCTTTCAAGAAAGAAGGGAGGAGTTATCCCGCATTTTGGCACTTGAAGCTAGCAAACCAATTCGAACAGCACGAGGAGAAATAGATCGTACCATTGCTACCTACCAATTTGCAGCAGAAGAGGCGAAACGAATTTACGGGGAGACCATTCCAATGGATGCGGCACCTGGTGGTGAAAATCGACTAGGGCTTACATGGAGAGAACCATTAGGTGTAGTAGTGGCAATTAGCCCATTTAATTTTCCGTTTAATCTAGTCGCTCATAAATTAGGACCAGCCTTCGCCGCTGGGAACACGGTTGTATTAAAGCCGGCGGAACAAACGCCTTTAAGTGCATATTTAACCGCTGAAATCTTCCAGCAAGCCGGACTTCCAGACGGTGCTCTTCAAGTGGTTACAGGAAGTGGAAGAGAACTCAGTGACGCTCTTATTACAGATGAGAGAGTCAAAAAAGTGACGTTCACAGGAAGTGCTGGGGTAGGCAAGCTGATTAAAGAAAAGGCTGGTTTGCGGAAAGTAACGTTAGAGCTAGGTTCCAATTCTGGATTAATTGTTGAACCAGATGTTCCTTTGGAAAAAATTATTCCTCGATGCGTAGAAGGAGCATTTGCTTTTGCAGGTCAGGTTTGTATTTCACTGCAAAGAATTTATGTTCATGAATCCATTTATGAAGGATTTAGTAAGCGTTTTATTGAACAAGCCAAACAATTAACAGTCGGTGATCCGCTAGAAGAAACAACTGATATTAGCGCAATGATTAATTGTAAAGAAGTGGAGCGAATCGAGTCATGGGTTGAGGAAGCAGTTGAGCAAGGCGCTAAAGTTGGCTTGGGTGGTAAACGTGAGGGTTCCGTCTTCACACCAACGGTTTTACTGAATGTCACAAATGATATGGCGGTTTCTTGCCAAGAAACATTTGCACCAGTTGTTTCGATCGTTCCATATAGTGAGTTAGATGAAGCAATAAATATGGTCAATGACTCGGTATATGGATTGAATGTGGCGATCTATACCCAAAATATCATGAATGCATTGAATGCAGCCAAAAAGCTAGAGTCCGGTGGCGTCATCATTAATGATATACCAACATTTAGACTTGATCATATGCCTTATGGTGGTGTAAAAGAAAGTGGTTACGGACGTGAAGGGATTAAATATGCAGTAGAAGAAATGACAGAATTAAAATTCGTTACGATAAAAACATCGTTTTAAGGAGGAGTAACAATATGGCAAATATTATTAAACCTAACCCGAAACTTTATGTAATGGATAACGGTCGTATGAGCATGGATAAAAATTGGATGATTGCGATGCATAATCCTGCGACAATGGACAACCCGAATGCACAAACTGAATTTGTCGAGTTTCCTGTCTATACTGTTCTGATTGACCATCCAGCAGGTAAAATCCTTTTTGATACTGCTTGTAATCCTAACTCTATGGGACCAGAAGGCCGGTGGGGAAAAGCAACTCAACAAATGTTTCCAATCAATATGAGCGAGGAATGCTATCTTCATAATCGCTTAGAGGAGTTAAATGTAAGACCGGAAGATATTAAATACGTAGTAGCCTCCCACCTTCACCTTGACCATGCTGGATGCTTGGAGTTATTTACGAATGCAACGATTATTGTTCATGAAGATGAGCTAAACGGTGCGCTTCAAACGTATGCCCGCAACCAAAAAGAAGGTGCGTATATCTGGGGAGATATTGATGCGTGGATAAAAAATAACCTTCAATGGAAAACAGTAAAGCGTAGTGAAGACAATCTTGAATTAGCAGAAGGAATTAATATCCTGAATTTCGGAAGTGGACATGCCTGGGGAATGCTTGGTCTTCAGATCAATATGCCAGAAACGGGTGGGATTATTCTCGCTTCAGATGCTATCTATACAGCTGAAAGCTTCGGGCCGCCGATTCAGCCACCTGGTATTATTTATGATTCTCTTGGTTATGCCAATGCAGTTGAAAAAATACGCAGAATAGCCAATCAAACGAACTCCCAAGTCTGGTTTGGGCATGATGCTAATCAATTTAAAACATTCCGTAAATCCAATGAAGGATATTACGAGTAAGATAGAGGGGGAAAAATCAATGAGTGTTGCAAAGTTAGTTTTCAATTCGTTAACTTATACAGGATGGGGAGCCCTGAAGGAATTGTTACCTGAAGTTGAGAAATATTCACCAAAGAAGATTCTAGTCGTAACAGATCCAATGCTAGCAAAGATTGGGCTAGCGGAGCGTATAACAGCTCCACTTGAAAAGCAAGGCTATTCAGTTACTTTATATACAGATGTCGTTCCTGAACCACCTTTAGAAACAGGGGAGAAGCTTGTTTCCTTTACTCGTGAAGGTCAGTTTGAAATGGTTATCGGTGTCGGTGGAGGAAGTGCACTCGATTTAGCGAAATTAGCAGCAGTTTTGGCTGTGCATGAAGGCTCTGCAGCTGATTACTTAAACTTAACTGGTACGAAAAGTGTAGAGAAGAAGGGATTACCTAAAATCCTCATTCCTACTACGTCTGGAACCGGTTCAGAAGTGACGAATATCTCTGTTTTGTCCTTAGAGACAACAAAGGATGTTGTTACACACGATTATCTGCTTGCAGATGTTGCGATTGTTGATCCAGAACTGACGGTATCTGTTCCGGCAAAAGTAACAGCAGCAACGGGAATTGATGCACTAACTCATGCCGTAGAAGCCTATATTTCAGTAAATGCAAGCCCGGCGACTGACGGCTTGGCCCTTCAAGCGATTCGCTTAATTGGACGATCACTTCGCAAGGCAGTAGAGGACGGAAGTGACAAGCAAGCGCGTATTGATATGAGTAATGGAAGTTATTTAGCAGGCCTTGCATTCTTTAATGCTGGAGTAGCTGGTGTTCATGCATTAGCGTATCCATTAGGAGGACAATTTCATATCTCTCACGGTGAATCGAACGCGGTCCTTTTGCCATATGTAATGGGCTATATTCGCAAAAGCTGCACAAAGCGGATGGCAGATATTTTGAATGCCTTAGGTGGGAATTCAACCTACTTATCTGAAGAGGAAGCCTCATGCAAATGCGTAGAAGAACTCGAGAGACTTGTGAAAGATGTTGGTATTCCGTCTACTTTAGCAGGCTTCGATGTACCGGAATCAGCTGTAGAGAGTTTAACGCAAGATGGAGTGAAGCAAAAAAGAATCTTGGCTAGAAGCCCTCTACCTTTACTAGAAGGCGATATTAGAAAAATCTATCAATCTGCTTTTGATGGGACTGTCGTAGAGCCTAATTAAATGATGATATAATAAAACAAAAATCAGCGTTCGGATAATAAATCCGATTTGAAAAGAAACCAAAATAACAACACTTAGCTACAGCTTGAGTGTTGTTATTTTGGTTTCTAGGAGTAAAAAAGTACCTGCTTAAACAAGTTCCAAAAATATGTTTATGGTGCAAAAATTACATCTATTTGAAAGAGGCATATAAATCCCTAATGGTTATTGCAAGTATTAAGTATACTGCTGATAGAAGAGAAAATGGAGGTATATGCTGATTTGTTAACCAATTAATAGGAGTATAGCTTATAAAGAAACTGAAAATTTCGTTCTTTGGTAATTTTACTGGAACTTAATTGTAACTATATTATGCTGAGGACTAATAATCGATACCCTAATTGAAAGGAGATAAGATTTTGAGTAAGACAAGCAATACTGAGATTATTTTGGAAAGAATTTCTGATGCGTTTTATTCGTTAGATAAAGATTTAAAATTTGAATATATAAATAATGTAACCGAAAGTCTCTTACAAATTAACCGTGGAAAAGCGATTGGACAATATATATATAAAGTATTACCACACAGTGATATACAGAAATTTGTAAAAAGATACAAAAGGGCGTTATTAAAACAAATCACGGTAGAATTTCAAGAGTATTTTAACAATAGATGGTATGAGATAAGGGCTTTTCCTTCTGCTGAGGGTTTGTCCGTATTTTTTAGAGATATTACTAAACAAGAGCAAGAGTATCAAAAAATGAATTATCTAGCTAATTATGATGTTTTAACAGATTTACCCAACAGATATTTTTTTAATAATTACTTAAATGATAAGTTACAAACTCTTGAGAAGCCTATTGCAGTTGTATTTATATCTATGAACAAAATAGAAAAAGTAAATAATACGTTTGGTCATGAATCAGGTGACCAATTAATAAAACAAACTGCAGAACGTCTAAAAAGAATTGTAGAACCAATAGGGTTTATTGCGCGCTATTCTGGAGATGAGTTTCTTGTGGCTTTGGAATACCAGGATCAAAAGGAGATTTCTTCTATTATTGATAAAGTAATAGAATCAGTTTCAAATCCTTTTTTAATTAATGGCTTTGAATTAAAAACTTCACTAAGTATTGGCATAAGTCAGTCTCCAAAGGATGGAGATAGCGTAGAAATATTAATGAAATATGCAGCATTCGCAATGAATAGAGCTAAAAAATTAAGAGGAAATAACTCTAAATTCTACTCCTATAACCAAGGTGAAGGAAGTATTGACCCATTAGAGTTGGAGATGGAGCTTGGTAAAGCTATAGACCAAGATCAATTATTTCTCCATTATCAACCTAAAATAAATTTAAATACAGGGAAAATAGTAGGGGTAGAAGCTTTAATTCGTTGGGAACATCCAGAGTGGGGATTAATTCCACCTGGGACATTTATTCCAATAGCTGAAGAAACTGGATTAATAATACCTATCGGTGAATGGGCTTTGAATGTTGCTTGTAAACAAAACAAAATATGGCAAGAACGAGGATTTAAAACAGTTGTTTCTGTCAATTTGTCAGCGATTCAATTTAATCAACCTAATCTAATTGATACAATTGAAGCTGTTCTTCAAAAGACAGGACTTGAACCACATTTTTTAGAAGTTGAGATTACTGAAAGCATGACGGCTGATATTGAGAGTACAATACTAATGTTACAGCATCTAAAAAAGATTGGTGTTCGTATAAGTATTGATGATTTCGGGACTGGGTTTAGTTCTCTTAGCTATTTAAAATATTTCCCTGTAGACACCTTAAAGATTGACCAATCATTTGTTAGAAAACTTCATAACAATCCTAATGATGAAACAATCATTAAAGCTATCATTTCAATGGCTCATAATTTAAATTTGAAAGTAGTTGCAGAAGGAATTGAAACAAAGGAGCAACTTGTTTTTCTGCAGCACCATTTATGCGACGAAGGACAAGGATTTTTCTTAAGTAAGCCGTTACTAGCCAATGATTTAGAACAAAAACGTTCTAGGATTGAACAAATCGTTGAAGACAATGGGATCCCTGGGGATCTAAACCAAAAATTGTGGATGAAAGAATTTTATGAAAAAGCTAAAAAAGAGCTACAAGATACTGTTCGATTACAACAAGGTATGATTTTCAAGTTTAAAAAAATTAATGATCGATTTATTCATACACTATGCGATGGGGAATTACTCTACCGATTTGGAATGATTCCTTCTCAAATTATTGGTAAAAGTTTAGAGGAGTTTCTGCCTTATGAAAATGCTATCGAAAAAACTACCTTCTACAATAGGTCATGGGAAGGGGAAGAATTTGTTACTTATGAAGACGAGTTAAATGGAATTTGTTATTTAGCCACTTTGCGCCCATTAAAAAAGGGAGGAGAAGTAGTTGAAGTTATTGGGTCCTGTATTGATATAACTGCACGAAAAAAAGCAGAGAAAGCTTTAAAAGAGAGTGAGTTTAAATATCGCCTTATTGCTGATAGTATGACTGATATAATAATGTTATTGGACATCAATGGAAAAATATTATATTCATCACCATCCTTAGCAAATATAATCGGTTACCCGTTAAGATCATTTGTAGGTGAAAGTTCATTTGATTTAATACATCCCGAAGACAAACAAAGCGTAATAATGGGGTTTCAACAAGTAATAGACACTATAACACCAGCTAGGATGGAAGCTCATTTTTTTACAAGAAGTGGAGATTCTGTATTAATTGAAGGTGTTGGTACTCCGGTACTTGGGAAAAATGGAGAACCAGAATACTTTATTGTGGTTGGAAGAGATATTACCGAAAAAAGGATAACAGAAGAACAGCTCTCCAAAGCTGAAAAACTATCTATTATTGGTCAACTTGCAGCAGGAGTAGCACATGAGGTTAGAAACCCTCTAACGTCAATAAAAGGGTTTATCAAGCTTCTTGAGCAAGGAAGCAACAACAAAGAATATTTTGAAATCATTTCTAAAGAATTTGATCAAATTGAGGGAATTCTAAAAGAATTTTTAGCTCTTGCAAAACCACAGGAGATTCAGTTGAAAAAGGTTAATATTCAAACTATTTTTAATGACGTTACAATATTACTTAAGTCCGAAGCAAATTTGAGAAACGTAGAGATTTCTCAAGAATTTCAACCAAATCTTCCACAAGTTTTGTGCGATATGAATCAAATTAAACAAGTTTTCATTAATATTATAAAAAATAGCATTGAAGCAATTCCTAATGGAGGATTTGTGAAAATTGAGGGTTATGTAGAAGATGGAAATCTCCTAATGAAAATTATTGATAATGGAATTGGTCTAAATAAAGAACGTATTAAACGATTAGGTGAACCGTACTACAGCAATAAAGAAAAAGGCACTGGTCTGGGTTTAATGTTATGTTATAAAATTGTTCGGCAACATAATGGGAGCATAATAGTAAGAAGTAAAGAAAACCATGGTACTACGGTTGAAGTTAGGTTACCAATAAAATCATCACAATAGAAAGGTGCCTAATCGTTTTAACAATATCCTGGCAATTTCGGAGTTGGGATAGTCGAAATTAAAATGCATATGGAGTGTTAGGTAAAAGCCTATTACAAACCAATCAATTGCAGGGTCAAGTATCGTAGTATAACTAAAGCAGAAAACTCCAGATACCTTCATTTGTAAAGAGGAATAGTTTTTATAATCTTTACCTAAAGAAATTGAACAAATAGAGAAGAGCATTAAGGAATTAGAGCAATGTAAGTAATCAGCTCTCGGATGTAATTTAAAGTATGATAATAAATCTGCCAGTGCTTTGATCCAGGGAGGATTAAGGCACTTTTTTATTAAATTTCCTCAATCTCTTCATTTTCTAGAGCCATGAACATTCGCCACATTTCCTCACCATACTTTTTCTCAATAATTGCATAATCATGAGCACGAATTTTCTCAAGAATGTCTGTTAGTTCTTTCAAATAATTAGTTATTCCTACTCCTTCTATATACTCTGAAAACTAATTGAATAAGCCTTCATGACCTCCACTTTCGAGTTTAGAATAGTATTGAAAAACAGTGAATGCTTCGTTTGAAATTTTATTTTCTGTTGGGAAGTCCTATTCGATTAACACATTAATAACTGCATTCCATATATCATCACTATTTAAATCATTTTTGCGCTAGAACCCTTTCATGATATAAAAAAAGGGTGTACAAATAAACGTCTGGTTTTTATTAGAATTAATTGGTAGAACCCTAAAGGGATACACTTTATTTATTAATGATTTTTCTCTTTATCATTGAAAATCTAATAAATGATTAATTAATCCCTTATTTGCTAAGAACTCATTACACCCAATTTTTAGCATGGTTTCTTATTAAAGAAATCATACTTTTCATGGACGGAGAAAGCCATTTATCTTTATGATAAGTAAGAAATGTAGCAATTGCCGGATGTTCTGCCTCTACTTCTTCTCCTTTTAGTTTATTACTTTCTATTTCTTCCTTCACCGAAAAGTAAGGCACTATTGAAATTCCTAAACCGCTTCTAACACATTGCTTTATCGCTTCAATACTTTGAAAGTCTAAACTTTCTTTAACATCCATCTGCTTATACCTTAAATACTCATCAAACACAGATCTATAACTGCATAATCGCTCAGTATATAGAACTGTTCTAGTGTCTTCTTCTTTCTCTAGTGGGCTAATCAAAACCATTTTTTCTCTTTTCAATTTTTCACTATAGATCTCAGGAATAGACCAATCTTCTTTTTCTAATACCAATGCTAAATCGATGTCTCCATTTTGGAGTTTTGATGCAACATTATAATTTTCTATCGATTTTAGAGAAAGGTTAACTTTCGGGTAAGACTTTTTATATTCTAAAAGAATAGATGGAACACGACTGATTGTTAGCGATTCCGATATGCCAATAATAAGATCGCCTATTGGTTCTTCATCCGTGCTTAACGCCTGAGCATGCAATTCAATGATCTTAACCGCATAAGAAAGAAGTCGCTCGCCGTAATGAGTCAAAACGACTTTCTTGCCGAGTCGATCAAATAAAGGTTTTCCTACTTCCTCTTCCAATTCTTGAATATGGGTTGTAACAGAAGATTGAGCATAGCCAAGATGTTCAGCAGCCTTTTTAAATCCTCCTCTTTCTACAATTGTCTTAAGTGTTATAAGATGACGAAGCTCCATATATAACTGTCTCTCCTCTATTGTTCATTTTTATTGAACTAATTGTTCGATAATATCTATTTTGCTAAACATAGACGGTGAATTACAATAAATAGTACGCAGATACAAAAGTCTGTTTAATATGATTAGTTTCCACCTAAAAGAGTAGGGGATGTTATATATGCAACAAAGATGAACATGATATAGGAGGTAATAACATGACGGTAAAGATTAAGGTGTATTCGGATTATGTATGTCCTTTTTGTTTTTTGGCAGAACAACCTCTTGAGGAAGCCATAAAAGGAAAAAATGTAGAAGTGGAGTGGATGCCGTATGAGCTACGTCCATATCCCAATGAAACATTAAAGCCGGAAGGACATTACTTACAAAGTACATGGAAACAGTCCATTTATCCGATGGCAGAACGAATGGGGATTGACATTGTCCTTCCAAAAGTGTCTCCTCAGCCATATACTCATTTAGTCTTTGAAGGGTATCAATATGCAAAGGAAAAAGATAAAGGTAATGAATATAATGACCGTATGCTACGCGCCTTCTTTCAGGAAGAACAAGATATTGGTAACATCGATGTACTAACAAAATTAGCTGGTGAAGTAGGATTGGAAGAAAAGGAGTATCGGGAGGCTTTAACAACAAGAAGGTACAAAGATGCACATAAAAAAGCATTGAAACATGCTTATGAAGAAGCAAATATTACTGCCGTTCCGACGTTTATTATTGGTGATACCAAAATCGCTGGGGTGCGTTCTAAAGAAACTCTTGAACAAATCATTAAGGATGAATTGGATAAACAAAAGTCTCAAATATCAACAGAAGGTATGACCTGCGGCATTGACGGATGTTAATTCATTCAATGAAATGGAAATACTTATATATGCTTTTAATTTGGAAGGGGTTTAATTCATGACAAATCAAGACTTATTGTTTGAAAAAGTGACATTGGGTAGTACAACAATAGATAACCGGGTAGGAGTTGCCCCAATGACACGGACAAGTGCTACATCGGAAGGGTATGCAACCGATCAAATGGTTTCGTACTATACGTCATTTTCCCGTGGTGGATTTGGACTGATTATTACAGAAGGAATTTACCCGGATGATAAGTATAGTCAGGGGTATTTAAATCAACCAGGTATTGTTTATGATGAACAGGTACAAGCTTGGAAGAAAGTAGTGGATTCTGTTCATCAAGCTGGAGCTAAAATATTTGCGCAGCTCATGCACGCAGGAGCACTGTCACAAGGAAATCGTTTTGTGAATGAAACGATTGCTCCTTCTGCTGTTCCGCCAAAAGGTGAACAAATGGAGTTTTACGGAGGAAAAGGGGCTTTTCCAACACCAAGAGAAGCGACACAGGAAGAAATCACAGAAGTAATAAACGGATTTGTGAATGCGGCTAAACATGCCAAAGCAGCTGGATTTGATGGAGTTGAAATTCATGGGGCAAATGGCTATATACTAGACCAGTTCCTAACGGATTATACCAATCAGCGTAAGGATGAATATGGTGGTTCTACAGAAAATCGTGTGCGTTTACTGGTGGAAGTTTCGAAAGCTGTTCGGGAAGCCGTTGGACAGGACTACACCGTTGGGATCCGAATTTCACAAGGGAAAGTAAATGATTACTCACACAAGTGGCAGGGAAAAGAAAGAGATGCTGAGATTATCTTTGGTCAGCTAGGCCAAGCTGGCCTTGATTTTATCCATGTCACGGAATATGAAGCATGGCAGCCAGCATTTCCGGAAGGAGAAGGCACAACCGCAACCGATCCAGCTTTTGGAGATGGTGGAGCTTCACTTGCAAGGTTGGCGAAAAAATACAGCAACTTACCTGTTATTGCGAATGGGCACCTTGAGAATCCGGGAACAACTACAGAAATCATTGGAAAAGGAGAGGCTGACGTGGTTACCTTAGGAAAGGGGGCGCTAGCCAACCATGACTGGGTAAACAAAGTGAAAGCCGGGGCACCTATAGCCGATTTCCAGCCGGAAAAGATACTAAGTCCGAATGCTAAGATTAAAGATTTTGAAACTCACGTATAGCTGTCGTTGTGTATTATAAAAAAACTACATGGTGCGTTAATCCCAAAAGGATTAACGCCCAGAGTGTAGAGAAACCTTTTATTTTTAAATTTTCGTTTGAACTCCATCTTCTTTCTGTTGTTTCCGCACTAAATATTGTGTTATTTCCTGATTCAAAAAC
>Ga0182746_1000485_pt1 | contig 53751 bp, 47 predicted proteins | sample eDN3rd30CBELigOP_FD_128881 | JGI IMG/M metagenome (GOLD analysis project Ga0182746, IMG submission 128881) | Enriched Organic Plus compost microbial communities from Emeryville, California, USA - eDNA 3rd pass 30_C BE-Lig OP (version 2) (version 2) ...
AAAAATGATCCAGTAGCGATACAGTGCCGACCATCAAATGCCCCTTCCAAATGTGGAACACCCCTGAATCAGCTCAGCACTTCAAACGCTACCCCAATTTGTTAACCTGAAGCGATTGCCCTGAGCTTTTCGAGGAGGTCATGCCCGAATTCAGTGAGCGTGTCGTCGCGCGCGCCGAGGATCAGGATGCGGTCGCCCGGTCTCGCTTCGCCGAGCATCGCAGCGCCGCACTCGGTGCGCTTCGCCAGATGCACCGCATTGCCTCCGGCTGCTGCGATGTCGGCGACGAGCGCCTCGCTGCCAATGCTGCGGTCGACCGTGCCGCCGAAATAGACGGGATCGCAGACATAGAGCTTGTCGCCGCCCCGCATTCCCTTGGCGAAGCTCGCCGCAAGCTCCTTGCCCATCTGGCGGAGCGGCCCATAGCCGTGCGGCTGGAAGAAGAGAAGCGCACGCCCTGGCAGTTCTGCGGCGGCGGCGAGCGTGGCTGCGACCTTGTCGGGATTGTGCGCAAAATCATCGATCACGGTGACGCCGCCTGCCTGGCCGAGCACCTCATAGCGCCGCGCGAGGCCCGCAAAATCGGTAAGCGCAGCGACGGACTGTGCAAGGGGGATATTGACCGCGCGCGCCGCGGCGATCGCGGCGAGTGCGTTGGCGGCGTTGTGACGGCCGGGCATCCGGAGCCGGACCTCGTGGCTGTCCCCGGCGAAGTGCACATCGAAGCGGCATCCATCGGCGAGCGGTTCGAAACCGCTGCCTCTCACCGCCGCCGCGTCGGAGAAACCGAAGCGCAGCACATTGCCTCCGCCAAGCAGCGGCCTGGACTCAGGATCGTCGGCGTTGATCACCGCGACCCGCGCCTTCGCCGCAAAATCGCCAAACAATCCGTGCAGTTCCGCGAGGCTCTTGTGGTCGAGACTGATATTGGTGACCACTGCGACGTCGGGGCAATAGAGCGCGATCGAACCGTCGCTCTCGTCGACCTCGCTGACATAGGTCCCCGTATCGCCGACCAGCGCGCTTGCAAAGGGGGTGCCGGCACGCGCAAAATTGCGCATCACCGCGCCGTTCATCACCGTTGGCTTGCGGCCGGCGCTTTCGAGGATCCACCCGATCATGCCGGTGACGGTCGACTTGCCGCTCGTCCCGCCGACGCCGATCGCGCGTTCGGCCTCGTTGAACAGCGCGGCGTTGAGATCGGCGCGAGTGAGGCGCGCAAGGCCGAGCGCCTTGGCTGCCGCGACGTCGGGAACGCTGTCCTCGACCGCGGCCGATGCGACGAGCGTCTGTCCCGCCGCGACGCCGCTCCCGTCCTGCGGAAAGAGGGCGATGCCGCGGCTTTCGATCCAGCCGAACTTTGCAGCTGAGCGGCCCTGGTCTCGGCTCCTATCGGAGCCCGCAACCGAAGCGCCGCGCGCGGCGACGATCATTGCCAGCGGCAGCATGCCCGACCCGCCGATGCCGCAGAAGAAATAGGATTTGTTTTCGGCCATCGCGCGGCGTTATGGCTTTGGCGAAGGCTTTGCAACCAGAGCGGTAATCCTCATCTGTCCGCATCGCGCAGCATCCTCGGCACACGGCGAGCGCCCAAAGGGCTCGGCGCTCGCGGCAGACGGAGTATAAAGGTTAAGGTCATGCGCATCGGTATTGTCGCCCCCTCCACGCCGATCCTGCCTGACGACGCCGAAGCCGTGCGCGCGATTGCCGCGATCGGCTATCCGGGCGTTGAACTCATTTTCGACGGGCAATGTTTCGCGGTGCACGGCCATTTCGCAGGCGAGGATGGGCATCGCTTCGCCGCCCTTGTCGAAATGGCAAACCGCCCCGACATCGATGCTATCTGGTTCGCGCGCGGCGGCTATGGCGCATGCCGCATCGCCGAAGATGCGGTCGCTGCGATGAACCCCGCGGCGCGCGGCAAGGCGTTTCTCGGCTATTCGGACCAGGGCAATCTCCTCGCCTGCCTCTACCGCGAAGGCTTCGACCATGTCGCCCACGGACCGATGGTTGCCGATATTCGTCGCGAGGGCGGAGAGGCTGCGGTACAGCGCGCGCTCGACTGGCTCGTCGCGCGCGATCCGGCGGCGTGCGAGCCCGGGCTCGAGCATGGCGCGCGCCACGCCGCGTTCAATCTGATGACATTGTCGATGCTGCTCGGAACGCCGCTTGAGCCCGACCTTTCAGGCCATGTGCTGCTCGTCGAAGAGGTGAGCGAATATCTCTACGCCTTCGACCGCGCCTTCTTTCATGTTGCGACCGTGCTCGCGCCGCGCGGGCTCGCGGGTCTTCGCCTCGGCCGCGTCAGCGACATTCCCGAGAACGACCGGCCCTTCGGCCTGGAGGCCGAGGAGATTGCGCGCGGCTGGTGCGCGCGCACCGGCATCGCCTGGCTCGGCCGCGCCGATATCGGCCACGATGCGGCGAACAAGGTCGTGCCCTTCGGCTTGCATCGGGCTGGGTGAGGGAATAGGCGCGGGCCGGATTGAGAACAGGCAGGGGACGCAATATGCGCGCATTCATTTTTCCGGGTCAGGGCAGCCAGGCGGTCGGTATGGGCAAAGCGCTCGCCGACGCGTCGCCGGCGGCGCGCGAGGTGTTCGAAGAGGTCGACGAGGCGCTCGGCCAGAGTCTTTTCAAGCTGATGAGCGAGGGGCCCGAGAACGAACTCACCCTCACCGAAAACGCTCAGCCCGCGATCATGGCGAACGCGATCGCAACGCTGCGCGTGCTCGAGAAGGAAGGCGGTGTGACGCTTGCCGCCAAGGCCGATTATGTCGCGGGCCACAGCCTCGGCGAATATAGCGCGCTCTGTGCAGCCGGGGCATTCGACCTTGCAACAACCGCGCGGCTTCTCAAGACCCGGGGGCAGGCGATGCAGGCCGCGGTCCCCGTCGGCGTCGGCGCGATGGCGGCACTGCTTGGCGCTGACATCGATACCGCGCAAAAGCTTGCGGATGCTGCGGCCGAGGGCGAGGTCTGCACCGTCGCCAACGATAACGACCCGTCGCAGGTCGTCATCTCGGGTCACAAGGGCGCGGTCGAGCGCGCAGTCGCGCTGGTCAAGGATTATGGCATCAAGCGGGGCGTGCTTCTGCCCGTATCGGCGCCCTTCCACTGTCCGCTCATGCAGGCCGCGGCCGACGCGATGGCCGAGGCGCTCGGCGCGAGCCCGCCGGCGGCACCGCTCGTTCCGGTGTTCGCGAATGTGACGGCCGGCCCCGTGAGCGATGCCGACACGATCCGCGACCTCCTCGTCGCCCAGGTCACCGGCCGCGTGCGCTGGCGCGAAAGCGTCGCCGCGATGGAAGCGATCGGCGTTGAACAATTCGTCGAACTCGGCGGCAAGGTCCTCTCGCCGATGGTCAAGCGCAGCGCGTCGGGCGAGGTCGAGACGGCGAGCGTGATTTCGATGGATGATATCGAAGCGCTGCTGAAGACGCTTTGAGGCTTTTTCGCTTTCAGGAGAGTAGAATGTTCGATCTTACCGGCATGACCGCCCTCGTTACCGGTGCTTCGGGCGGCATCGGGTCCGCGATCGCTGCCGCGCTCGCGGCGCAAGGCGCCCGGCTCGCGGTGTCGGGGTCCAATGCCGACAAGCTCAATGCCTTTCGCGATACGCTTGGCGGGGATCATGTGGCGCTGCCTTGCGATCTCGGCGCCGCCGCCGCGGTCGATGCGCTGGTGCCTTCGGCGCTCGACGCGCTGGGCGGAACGCTCGACATCCTCGTCAACAATGCCGGCGTGACGCGCGACAATCTGATCCTGCGGATGAAGGACGAGGAATGGTCGGATGTCATCCGCATCAACCTTGAGGCCAATTTCCGTCTGGCGCGCGCCGCAGCCAAGCCGATGATGAAGGCGCGCTTCGGGCGCATCATCTCGATCACCAGCGTCGTCGGCGCGACGGGCAACCCCGGGCAAGCCAATTATGCTGCGTCGAAGGCCGGCGTCACCGGCATGACCAAGGCGCTCGCGCAGGAGCTTGCGAGCCGGAATGTGACCGTCAACTGCGTCGCTCCCGGATTTATCGCGACCGCGATGACCGAAGTTCTCCCCGACGCGCAGAAGGAAGCGCTCAACCAGCGTATTCCCGCGGGCCGGATGGGCGAGGGCAGCGACATCGCCGCCGCGGTCGTCTATCTCGCCTCGAAGGAGGCCGGATATGTGACTGGCCAGACCATCCATGTGAACGGCGGGATGGCGATGCTCTCCTGAATGCGAACGGACCGGGTCCGGCCAGGCCGGACCCGGTCCCCGGGGGCGAGCCGAGGAGGGGTCAGAAGCTCGCCCGCGCCGTGAGACGGAAATCGCGCCCCGCAAGCGGCACATAATCCTTGGTGAAGCTTGCATGGCGGCGCGCCTCGACGTCGAAGATATTGTTCGCCGACAGGCTGAGCGTCAGATTCTGTGCGTCGGGAAGAGGGCGCCAGCTCAGCGATGCATTGACGAGCGTGAAGCCCTTGGTCGTGGTTTCAAATTGCGCGACGCGGCGCTGACGATCGGTCCACTCGGCCTCAATCCGCGCATCGATCCTATCGCTTTGCGCCTCGATGCCCCCCAGCACGCGCAGGGGAGGTATCCGCGGCACATTGCGGTCGAGCCCGGCGTCCCTGATCCTGGCGCGCGTCATGTCGGCGGTGACGTCGCCGACGAGGTTGAACCCGCCGAGCTGCGCGAGCCGCGCGCTCGCTTCGGCCTCGAACCCCCAGACTTGCGCCTCGCGCTGGAAATACTGGAAGACGGGCAGCTCATCCTCTTCGGTGCCGGTTGACGCTGAATAGATGAAATTGTCGAACCAGTTCACATAGCCGGTCAGGCTGAGATTGAAGGCGCCCGTCTCGAGCTTGAACGAGGCCTCGGCGCCCCAGTTCGATTCGCTCTTGAGGTCGGGGTTGCCGAGCTCGAAGCTCTGGGTTGCGATGTGCGGGCCGTTCGACAAAAGCTCCTCGGCTGACGGCGCGCGCACGGCGCGGGACGCTGAAAGTCCGAGCTTTGCGCCCTCGAAAATGTCATAGGTGAGACCGAGCGCCCCCGAGAAATTGCCGAAGCTTCGTTCAAATCCCAGCGCCGGCGAACGGACACTGGTCTTCTCATAGCGAGCCGCTGCCTCAAGCCCGAGCGGACCCGCGCTATATTCCTGCAGCGTGAACAGCGCGAACTGCTCGGTGAGGTTGCGCGGCACGAAAGCCTCCGCGCCGATCGCGTCGAGATCGCGGTGGCTATACTGAATGCCGCTCGCGCCGCGCCACCCGCCGCGGTCGCCCTGCGCCAGTTCGAGCCGGCCTTCGACACCCTGATTGGTGAAGATGGTACCGACTTCGTCGCCCTCGAACTCGGTGTGCCTGTAGTCGGCAAAGCCTGCACGGATGCGCAGCTTGTCGAAGAAGCCCTCGCCCAGTTCCACTTCGCCGCGCAGGTCTGCGCGCCATTGCTTCATGCCGATGGTGACGGGGCCTTCGCCATGGTCGTGGCCGCCGTCTTCGTCTTCGCCTTGATGAGCGTGGGCGGTGGCGGGGCGCTCGGGGACGCCGTAGCGGGTATCGAAATAGCCAAGGGAAATACCAAGCTGCCCGCCATCGTTGATGAGCGCCAGCCCGCCGCCTGCGGTCCAGGTCCGGCTTTGCGTATTGTCGATCCTGCCGCGCCTTTCCGCCTCTGCCCTTCGCTCGGCGGCTTCGCCCGCGTGTCCCTCCTCGAGCTCTTCGCCGGCAAGTTCAAGCAGAGCGCTGCGAATGCCCGGCGCGTAGATGAAGCCGCCGCTCCGCATGTCACCCGTCTTGCGCCAGCTCGCGTCGACGTGTGCGACGATCTGCGAGGTGAGTGCGACGTCGATCGAACTGCCGATATTCCGGTCATCCGCCGCACTCGCATAGCCGCCGATCGCGTCGACATGGACGTGGTCGGCGGGCACTTTGCGCGGAATTCTGCGGTCGAACAGGTTGACCGCCCCGCCGATGGCCTGGCTGCCGAACAGAAGGACAGCAGGCCCGCGCAGGATCTCGACGCGCTCCACGGTCAGCGGGTCGACGGTCACTGCATGGTCGGCGGACGTGTTCGAGGCGTCGATCGACCCGATTCCGTCGGTCAGAACCTTGACGCGCTCGCCTGAAAAGCCGCGAAGGACCGGGTGCGAGGCGCCGGGCGAGAAGCTGGTGGCAGACACGCCGGGTTGCCGCGTGAGCGTGTCGCCAATCTGTCCGCGAATGTCGCGCGCGAGCTTGTCGCCTTCGAGCACCGATACATTGCCGAGAATGTCGAGACTGCGAACATAGGGCGCGGTGACGACAATCGCGTCGCCCGTATGAACATCGTCATCGATCCCTTTCTCCTGCGCAAAAGCGGGAGCCGAGAGGATGAAGCCAAGCGTAAGAAGCGAGGAGGGGAGAAGGCGCATGCGGTAAGGATTCCTGTTTATTGGCTTTCGCTGGGAGTGCCCAGTAATGATATAATGTTACAATCGCAACCCCTTCGTTTGCATTTGATCCGGCGTTCGTCGCTGCTGGCGTGGCGCTCGTCGACAAAGGCCGGTCTCGCCAGGGGCAAGCGAAGCTGTCTTGCGATGGCTCGGGTGCGGGCTTAGATCGGGGACATGATCATAGCGGAAAACAGCCTGGACCTGATCGGTCACACGCCGCTGGTGCTCCTCAAGGGACCGAGCGAAGCGACCGGATGCGAAATCTGGGGCAAGTGCGAATATGCGAATCCGGGCGGATCGGTAAAGGATCGCGCTGCCCTTTATATCGTGCGCGACGCCGAAGCGAACGGAAGCCTGCGGCCCGGCGGGACGATCGTCGAGGGGACGGCGGGGAACACGGGCATCGGCCTTGCGCTCGTTGCCAACGCGCTTGGCTACAAGACGATCATCGTCATGCCCGACAATCAGAGCGCCGAGAAGATGGCGACGATCCGCGCGCTTGGCGCCGAACTCGTCCTCGTGCCGCCCGCGCCCTTCGCGAACCCCGGTCACTTCGTTCACACCTCGCGCCGCATCGCCGAGGAAACCGACAATGCGATCTGGGCCAACCAGTTCGATAATATCGCCAACCGCAAGGCGCATATCTTCGGCACGGCGGAGGAAATATGGGAGCAGATGGGCGGGCGCATCGACGGCTTCACCTGCGCTGCCGGGACCGGCGGAACCATTGCCGGCACGGGGCTCGGGCTGAAGGCCAAGGATGAAAGGATTACCGTTGCGCTCACCGATCCGCACGGGGCGGGCCTTTACAACTATTACAAGTGCGGCGAACTGAAGCCTGAGGGATCGAGCGTCGCTGAGGGAATCGGCCAGAACCGCATCACCGCCAATCTCGAAGGCGCGCCGATCGATACGCAATTTCGCATTTCCGATGCAGAAGGGCTCGCTGTCGTGCGGCAACTGCTCGACGAAGAGGGGCTGTGCCTTGGCCTTTCGTCGGGCATCAACGTCGCGGGCGCCATGGCCCTTGCACGCCAGCTCGGTCCTGGCAAGCGCATCGCAACCATTCTATGCGACAGCGGGTTTCGCTATCTCTCGACGCTCTACAATCCCGAGTGGCTGGCGAGCAAGGGACTGGCGGAGGTTCAGGCGTGAAGCGAACGGGCACTTTGGCCGAAACCCCCGCGAAGGCGCCCGCCGCGGCGGCGACACCCGAACATGACACGATGCGCCGACTGCAGATTGGCATTGCGGGCCTCCTCATCGTGCTGCTGCTCGTCGGTCTCGCCGGACTGATCGGCGAGCGGGCCCGCGAAAAGGCGGCCGCCGACGCGCCCGTCTCCACCGAAGTCAAGATGCCGGGCGAGCCCTCGAAGGCGCCGAGCGCGCCGCTGGAGGAACTCGGCGTCCAGCCCGTGTCGAAGGACGAAAATGAAGCGGTTTCGGTGAAGGTGCCGCAGACCGTTCCGACCGTTCCCGACCTGCAGCCCGACCCCGAATTGCAGCGCGCGCGACAAGCCAAGCAGTGATCGCGCGCCTGCGCCCGCTTTGCATTGCGGCGCTCCTTCTCCTGCTGACCTGGTTTGCAGGCGGCCAGCGCGCGCTCGGCCGGGTTGATCCGGCGCTGGCGGTGCCGCTCCTTCCCTTGCCGATGCTGCTGCTCGCCTGGTGGCAGCGCGGGGATCCGCCGGGCCTGCAGAAACGCACGATCATTGCGGTGCTGCTGGCCATCGCGGTCGGGCAGGGCACGCTCGCCGCGCTGCTGGCCGGGCGTTCTGGATGGGAACAGATCGCGCTTGTTCTTGCCGCAAGCTGCGTAGCCAGCGTCTTGTTCGGGGCGACCCTGCGGCGGCGCAAATGGGGACGCACCCTTCGGGTCCTGGTCGCAGCGTTCGTGGTGATCGTCTGGTTTGTCGCCGGCCATGCGCTCCTTGCGCGCCTCTACCGCGCGCCCGCGCCCGCGGCGGACGCGGTGGTCGTCACCATGCTGACCGGCCTTCCGCTCCGCTGGGCAGGAGATGATTTGCCAGAGATGATCGCGGCCGGCGCGCAGGACGATCCAGCACTTGCACGCATTGAAGCGGACGGGCCGGTCCTGCTTGTCGACAGTCTCGCCGACCATGTTCCGCCGCCGGGCGGCACCCTTCTTCTTGCGCACCCGCGCGCGCTCGCCCCGCGCGAGCTTGTCGCGGTCGATGCCTTCGTGCGCGGGGGCGGCCGCGCGGTGATCCTCGCCGACGCGCTCTCGGGCTGGCCGGCGCGCTACCCGCTCGGCGATCCGCGCAACCCGCCGGTCACCAGCCTGCTGACGCCCCTGCTCGATCATTGGGACATAACGCTGGGCGCGGCGCCCGTCGGCGAGCGGGCAGCGCAGGCCCATGATGTGGACGGCCGCCGGCTCCGGCTTTTCAGCGCCGGGCGCTTTGAACACCTTCCACCCGGCTGCAAGCCATTTGCAGGAGCGCGCATCGCGCACTGCCCGATCGGCGCGGGCGAGGCGTGGCTGGTCGGCGATGCGGACCTGCTCTTTGCGCCCTTGTGGGCGCCAGCGGTGCCCGGTGCAGACCATCTGCGGCGCGCCGACACGATGGAATGGCTGGGCGCGCGGCTGCGCGGGAAGGGCGCGGCCAGCGCGCTGCTCCATCCGATCTGGACCCGGTCGCCTCGGCCCTGAGATTCCTTTTCGCTCCCCTGGCGTCATGGAGGCGCCGCATTGCGCAGGCGCGCATCGCGCGGCCTCTTCTTCAGTCTCGTAGAGGCGAAAACCTGGCTGCGCTCGCTGACAAGGTCCCCTCGAGCGGGCCCTCGCGCAAATTTGATTGTGCGCCTTCGCGCCGCCCATCCAGCCTCGATCCGCTCGGCCCCGGCGCGGCGGCGCCCAACCTGAATGATCCCTTCGTGCCCCCATTTCGATGCGTTTTTGCGGCAAAACGGGGCTCAATTCCCTAATTCACCCTAATTTTCCCCTTTCCACCCCGATCCATAGTTGGTAGGCAGGAATCGGAGAGGGGCAATCTCCGCCTGAGTCTTTCGCTTCGGAATCCTGCGATTCCGGCGACAGGGAAGTATTGCCCGGTGGCGCGAGGAAACGGGGGCGACAGCGATGGCGATTGTGACGCCCGGCCGATACTCGGGCACCAATTTCGCCGCGATCGACGGCAAGGGACGCATCGCCGTGCCCTCGCAATTCCGCAACAATGTGCCCCTCAATGCGGACGGTCAGCGCGTGCTATGGGTGGGTTTCCACGAGAAACTGCCCTGCCTGGTCGCTTATGGACACGACCAATATGATCGCCTCTCGGAAGAGATCGAGCGCGATCGCGCGGCGGCGCTCGCGCGCAATCTCGACTTTGACGAGGATGAGGCGTTCAAGCAGCGCTTCAGCTATACCGAGGCCTATACGCTCGACGACAGCGGGCGTTTCCTTCCCAATTTCACCGCGCGAGACCGCGTCGGCGACGCCGGCGCAACTGCCTTTGTGGGATCAGGACGGCGCTTCGAGATCTGGTGGCTGCCGACACTTGCTGAATGCGCCGAGGCCGATCCCGTGCTCCGGCGTCTCGCTGCCAATTGGGCCGAGACGAAAGGGAAGGGACGCAAATGAGCGAGCTTCCCCGCGATCCCCGCCACGATCCCGTGCTCCGCGACGAGGTGATCGCCGCGCTGGTGATCGCGCCCGGCGAGCGCCACGTCGATGCAACCTTCGGTGCCGGTGGCTACACCCGGGCGATGCTCGCCGCCGGCGCCGCGGTGGTCGCCTGTGACCGCGACCCCGACGCGATCGCGGAGGGGCAGGCGCTCGTCGCCGAGGCGGGCGGCAAGCTCACACTGGTTCACGGGCGCTTTGGCGAGATCGACCGGCTGCTGGGCGAGCACGGGATAGAGGCGGTCGACGGCGTCGTTTTCGACATCGGCGTTTCCTCGATGCAGCTCGACCGCGACGAACGCGGCTTCTCCTTTCAGAAGGACGGCCCGCTCGACATGCGCATGGCGCAGGAAGGTGAAACTGCCGCCGACTGGCTCAACCGCGCGGACGAAGCCGAGATCGCCGATGTCCTTTACCATTATGGCGACGAACGCCAGTCGCGCCGCGTGGCGCGCGCGATCGTCGCCGCGCGGCCCTTGTCGCGCACCGGCGAACTGGCGAGCGTTATCCGCAAGGCGCTGCGCCATCCTCCCGGGGCTCCCAGGGATCCTGCGACGAAGAGCTTTCAGGCGATCCGCATCCACATCAACGGCGAACTCGATGAGCTGAAGGCGGGTCTCGAGGCGGCCGAGCGGCTGCTGCGCCCAGGCGGCCGCCTTGCGGTGGTCAGCTTCCACAGCACCGAAGATCGGATCGTGAAATCTTTCCTGCGCGAACGCAGCGGTGGCGATGTCCGCGCTTCGCGCCACCGGCCCGCGCTCGCCCCTCCGGCGCGGGCCGCAACTTTCCACCCCCCGGCGCGCAAGGTGCGTCCGGGCAAGGCCGAGGAGGCGCGCAATCCGCGCGCCCGATCGGCCACATTGCGTAGCGCGGTCCGCACTGCCGCTCCCGCCTGGTCGGGCGGCAAGACGACAAAGGAGGCTATCTCATGCTGATGGCGGCTCGCAAGCTCCAGGGAATCGGCCTGGTGCTTCTCGTTCTGATCTTCGCGATGATGCTCTACCCCGTATCGCTCAAGGTGGCGGCGACGCGCAGCGAGCTTGCACAAATCAACAAGCAGATCGCGAGCGCGCGTGACAATATCCGCTACCTTGAATCCGAGCTCGCGGTGCGCGCCTCGATGCGCCAGCTCGAGCAGTGGAATGCGGAAAGCTTCGGCTACTCGGCACCCACCGCCGAACAATATCTCTCGAGCGAACGCCAGCTCGCGTCGCTTGATCGACTGCCGCGCGCGAGCGGCGCCAATGATGTCGCGCCGGTGCTGATGGCGATGGTGAGCCCTGTCGCCGCGCCCGCTGCCGCCGAGCCCGTCCCGGCGCCTGCCGCCGCGCCGGCGTCGGTGAAGCCTGCTCCCACAAAGGCAGCGGCGCCGAAGGCGGCAGCACCCAAGCCGATCCAGCTTGCCCAGGCCGACACCCATGTGGCCGTCCGCACCGATGCGGCGCCGCGCCTGGCGCCGAGCCGCCGGCAGGAGCAGCTGCGGCTGATCGAAGATCAGCTCCTCTCCGATTCGACCCTCGCGGCGCTGAAACGCGGTGCGGCGGCGGAAGCTGCGGGGGGCCGGTAAGGCGCAATGAACACGCTGGTCGTCCGTCCGGCAAGGGTTCGAACCGCGGGGGTGCGGCAGCAGATCCTGCTGACCGCGCAGCAGCGGCTGATGATCCTGATGCTGCTTTTCATGGCGGCTTTTTTCCTCGTTTCGGTGCGGCTTCTCTATTACGCCCTGTTCGACACCGGGGCGGGGCACGGATCGGTTTCAACCGCATTCGTGCCGGCGCGCGCCGACATCGTCGACCGCAACGGTGTGCCGCTCGCGCGCACGATCGACGGCTATTCGATCCGGGTCGTGCCTGAAAAGCTGCTCAACGACCCTGAATATCTGGCGAGCGAACTGCATCGCATCTTTCCGGACATGGCGCGCGAGGACCTCCTCGCCAAGCTGACCGGGCCGCGCCCCACCTATATCCGTCGCCGCGCGCTGCCCGACCAGGTGGCCGCCGTGAACGCTATCGGCGAAATCGGCTTCGACTTCCCGCGCGAAAAGGAACGCCTTTATCCGCAGCTCACACTGGCAGCGCATGTCCTCGGCTTCACCAATGCCGATGGCCAAGGCGTCACGGGGGTCGAGGGCGCGTTCGAGAACCGGTTGACCGACAAGGCGACGCGGGGAGAGCCGCTCGCGCTGTCCATTGACGCACGCGTCCAGGGCGTTCTCGAAAGCGAACTGGGCTCGGCTGTGACCAATTTGGAGGCGGTCGGCGGCGCGGGCATCATCCTCGATGTCCATACAGGCGAAGTGCTGGCGATGACCTCGCTGCCGACCTATAATCCGAACAAGCTGGTCGGCGGCGATATGGCCGCGCGCCGAAACGCGGTGACCTATAATCTTTACGAGCTGGGCTCGACCTTCAAGCCGCTGACCGTCGGTGCGGCCATCGACAATGGCGTCGTGACCAGCATGGCGAAGCGCTACGATGCGACCAAGCCGCTGGCGATAGCAGGTTTCCGGATCCGCGATTCGCACATGATGAATCGCTGGCTCAACGTGCCCGAAACGCTCATCCACAGCTCGAACATCGTCACCGCGCAGATCGGCGACGAACTTGGCCGCGAGAAGATGGAGGAATTGTTCCGCAACCTCGAATTCGACGGGCGCCCGAAAATCGAACTGAAGGAACGCGCCTTCCCGCTGTGGCCGAGAGACTGGGGCCGCGTCACGACGATGACGACGAGCTACGGCCACGGCATCGCGGTGACCCCGCTGCATCTTGCAAGCGCCTATGCTGCGCTGGTGAATGGCGGCATCTACCGCCCCGCAACCGTGCTCAAGCTCGGCGACAAGTCCCCCCCGCAAGGACGCCGCGTGTTCAAGGCATCGACCAGCGCACGGATGCGCCAGCTTTTGCGTCTGATCGTGTCCGACGGCACTGGCCGCAGGGCCGACGCGCCGGGCTTTCGTGTCGGCGGCAAGACGGGAAGCGCTGAAAAGCCGGGCGCGGGCGGCTATCGGCGTCACTCGCTCGTCTCGACCTTTGCCGCCGCCTTCCCAATGGACAATCCGCGCTATGTCGTGCTCGTGATGATCGACGAGCCCAAGGGCAACGCCTTCAGCTTTGGCCAGCGCACCGCGGGTTATACGGCAGCGCCCGTGGTGAAGCAGGTCGTGACGCGCGCGGGCCCGATGCTCGGCGTCTTCCCCGACGAGAGCCGCGATGTCGACGTGTCCGAACTCACTCCGCTGCTCTGGAAGAACGGGAAAGCGGACTGATGCGTCTCGCGGCGCTGATCGACACTCCGGCTCCTCTCAACGCCGACCCCGTGGTCACCGGCCTCGCCATCGACCATCGCAAGGTCGCGCCCGGCACGATCTTTGGCGCCTTCGCGGGTGCGAAATTCAACGGTGAGGATTTCATCCAGGCGGCTGTCGGCGCTGGCGCGATCGCTGTCGTTGCGCGGCCCGAAGCCCGCGTTGAGGGCGCCGTTCACATCGCCGATGCCAACCCCCGCCGGGCCTTTGCCCAGATCGCTGCCCGCTACTTCCACCGCTTTCCCGCAACCTGCGTCGCGGTCACCGGCACCAACGGCAAGACCTCGACGGTTGAAATGACACGCCAGCTCTGGCGAATGGCAGGCTTCAACGCCGCCTCGGTCGGTACGCTCGGGATCACGACCTCGAACGAGCGCGCCTCGACCGGGCTCACCACGCCCGACATCGTCACCTTCCTTTCCAACATGTCGGGGCTCGCGGCCGAGGGGGTGACGCATGCGGCGTTCGAGGCCTCGAGCCACGGCCTCGACCAGTATCGCACCGAGGGGCTGCCGGTGAAGGCGGCTGCCTTCACCAATCTCAGCCACGATCATCTCGATTATCATGGCACGATGGAGGCCTATCTCGCCGCCAAGCTCCGGCTCTTTTCGGAGGTGCTCGAGGCGAGCGGAACGGCGGTGGTCTGGACCGACGACGCCTATTCGAAGAGGGTGATCGATGCGGCGCGCGCGCGCGGCGCGGCGCTGATGACGGTGGGCGCCGAAGGCGAGGCGCTTCGCCTGGTGTCGCGCGAGCCGACGCAGCTTGGCCAGTCGCTTGTCATCGCAGCGGGTGATCTCACGCAGAAGGTCAGCCTGCCATTGATTGGAGCCTATCAGGTCGCCAATGCGCTCGTCGCCGCCGGCCTCGTCATCGCGACCGGCGGCGATACGCCCCTCACGCTTGCCAATCTCGCGCGGCTTCAGCCGGTGCGCGGGCGTCTTGAGCGTGCGGCTATCACCCGTGCGGGCGCGCCCGTCTATGTCGACTATGCGCATACCCCTGACGCAATCGAGGCTGCGCTCGACGCGCTACGCCCGCATGCGCGCGGCCGGCTGATCCTGGTTTTCGGCGCCGGCGGCGACCGCGACAAGGACAAACGCCCTGAAATGGGCCGGATCGCGGCCCTCAAGGCCGATCACCTGATCATCACCGACGACAATCCCCGCGGCGAGGATCCCGCGCTGATCCGGGCTGCCATTGCCGAGGCCGCGCCGGGGGCCGAGGTGATCGGCGACCGCCGCGCCGCGATTGCCGCCGCGATCGCTGCGGCGCGCGCCGACGACATTGTCTGCATTGCCGGGAAGGGGCACGAGCAAGGCCAGATCGTGGGAGCAGGCGCCGACATGCGCGTTATCCCCTTCGACGATGTCGCGGTCGCGCGGGAAGTGGCGGCATGACGCCGCTCTGGACCGCGCGCGCGATTGCGGCCGCAACGGGCGGTACGGCGAGCGGTGACTTCACCGTGCAGGGCGTTGCATTCGACTCGCGCGAAGTCACGAAGGGTGACCTCTTCATTGCCATGAAGGGCGAGGCAACCGACGGCCACAAGTTCATCGACAAGGCGATCGCCGCGGGGGCAGCCGGGATCGTCTGCGAGACCGCGATCGCCCATCCCCACGTCCGCGTCCCCGATAGCGTTGCTGCGCTGAACGCGCTGGGCGCCGCGTCCCGCGCGCGCTGCCATGGCCGGATCATCGGCGTCACGGGCTCGGCGGGCAAGACCGGGACAAAGGAAGCGCTGTTCGCCGCCCTGGACCGTTTCCGTCCTGGCAAGGCACACCGTTCGGTCAAGAGCTACAATAATCATGTGGGAGTGCCGCTCAGCCTCGCGCGCATGCCTTCGACCGCCGATTACGGCATTTTCGAAATGGGGATGAACCATGCAGGCGAGCTTGCGGCGCTGACCCGCATGGTGCGTCCGCACGTCGCGATCGTGACCACGATCGCGCCGGCGCACATGGAATATTTCGGCAGCGAAGAAGCGATCGCGGATGCGAAGGGCGAAATATTCGAGGGACTCGAGCCCGGCGGCACCGCGATCATCCCCTTCGACAGTCCGCATTACGGCCGGCTGCGCGCAAAGGCGGAGATGCACGCCGCGCATGTCGTGAGCTTCGGTCTCGGTGAAGGCGCAGACGTGCGTGCGGTGGACTGGCTGTCCGACGGACAGGGCGGATCGCTGGTCACCGCGCAGGTGCAGGACGCGCTGCTGTGCTTCACAATCGCGCAGGCAGGCGCGCACTGGGTGACCAATGCCCTCGCGGTGCTGGCTGCGGTGAAGGCGGTCGGCGGCGATCTCCCCGCCGCGGGTCTCGCCTTTGCCGAAATGGCAGGCCTTGCCGGACGCGGCGCGCGACATCGCATCGCCGCGGAGGGCGGCACGATCCTCCTCATCGACGAAAGCTACAACGCCAATCCGGCATCGATGGCGGCGACCATCGGTCAACTCGGGGACGAATCTGCAGGTCGCAAGGTCGCGATTCTCGGCGCGATGAAGGAACTGGGTGCGGGCGGAGAGGCCTATCACGCCGGCCTCGCCGATCCGCTCGTCGCAGCCGGAGTGCAGTTCGCCCTGCTCGTGGGCGAAGAGATGGCGCCGCTTGCCAAAGCCCTTGAGGGCCGCATCGATTTCGAGCATGTGCCCGGCCATTCGGCCGCGACCGCGCGGCTCCGGGACGTGATCCGCGCCGGCGACATCGTGCTGGTCAAGGGATCGAACAGTGTCGGCCTGTCGCACGTCGTGACAGCGCTGACCAACGGGGATTATTGATGCTGTACTGGCTGGCGGAATGGCTTGGCTTTCCGGGGGCGCTCAATCTTATTCGCTACTTGAGCTTCCGTTCGGGAGCGGCGGTGGCGACCGCGCTGATCATCGGGCTGTGGATCGGCCCCCGCTTCATCCTGATGCTGCGGATGCGGCAGGGAAAGGGACAGCCGATCCGCGACGACGGGCCGCAGAGTCATCTTGCCAAAAAGGGCACGCCGACGATGGGCGGGCTGATGATCCTCATTGCGCTGATGATCTCGGCGCTGCTCTGGATGGATCTGTCGAACCGTTTCGTCTGGGCGTGCATCTTCGTCTCCGGCGGCTTTGCGGTGGTGGGTTTTCTCGATGATCTCGACAAGGTGACAAAGGCGAGCCACCGCGGGATTCCGGGGCGCGTGAGGCTGCTCCTTGAATTTGCAATCGCCGGGATCGCGGTACTGCTGATTGTCTCGCGGACGGGGACGGACCTCTATCTGCCCTTCTTCAACGACATCTATATCCCCTTGGGCCCGCTCTACTATGTCTTTGCGATGGTGCTGATCGTCGGCTTCGGCAATGCGGTGAACCTGACCGACGGGCTCGACGGGCTCGCAACCTTTCCGGTCCTCATTGCAAGCCTCGCCTTCCTCGTCATCGTCTATCTCTCGGGCAACGCCAAGTTTGCGGGCTATCTTGGCATTCCGCACGTGCCCGGCGCGGGCGAGCTTGCGATTTTTGCCGCCTCGATCATCGGCGCGTGTCTCGCCTTCCTGTGGTTCAACGCGCCTCCTGCCGCCGTGTTCATGGGCGATACCGGCTCCCTGGCCTTGGGCGGCGCGCTCGCGACGATCGCGGTGACCGCGCAGCACGAACTGGTGCTCATCCTTGTCGGCGGGCTCTTCGTCGTTGAGGCGCTCTCGGTAATCATCCAGGTCTTCTGGTACAAAAGGACCGGCAAGCGCGTCTTCCGCATGGCGCCGATCCATCATCATTTCGAACAGCTCGGATGGCCCGAATCCACCGTCGTCATCCGCTTCTGGATCGTCTCGATTGTCCTCGCGCTCGCGGGGCTCGCGACGCTCAAGCTGCGGTGATTACCTCGCGCGCCTTTGCCGGTCGCCGCTATGCGGTGCTGGGACTGGCGCGCTCGGGGCTTGCGACCGTCGAGGCGCTCGTCGCCAGCGGCGCTGGGGTCACTGCCTGGGACATGCGCGAGGACGCGCGCGACGCGGCGATGGCGCTGGGCGCCGACATCGGCGACCCGCTCGAGATCGATCTTGTCGGCTTCGCTGGCGTTGTTGTCTCACCCGGCGTGCCGCTCAACCGCCATCCGATCGCCGCCCATGCCCGCGCGGCGCGGGTTCCGGTGATCGGCGACATCGAACTATTCGCCGAGGCGCGCGCGGATCTTCCCGCGCACCGCGTGGTCGGCATCACCGGCACCAACGGCAAATCGACGGTCACCGCGCTCGTCACCCATATGCTTGAAAGCGCGGGCGTGCCCGCGCTGATGGGGGGCAATATCGGTCTCCCGATCCTCGCCCGCGATCCGCTCCCCGAAGGCGGGGTCTATGTTCTCGAGCTGTCGAGCTATCAGATCGACCTTGCGCACAGTCTCGCTGCAGATGTTGCGGTGCTCACCAACATCACGCCCGACCATCTCGACCGCTATGACGATTTTGCAGGCTATGCAGCGTCAAAGGCACGCCTGTTCAGCCTTCAGCACAAGGATCAGGTCGCCATCGTCGCGATCGACGACGACCGGTCGAAGAGTATCGCAAGTCACATCGGTCACCGTCTTTTTCGCGTATCGGCGAAGGACGTCGACCCGGCCGACCAGGCGCGCTGGCCCGCGCTTCAGGGACCGCATAACGCGCAGAACGCGGTGTGCGCGATCGCGGTGTGCCGCGCGCTGGGGCTCGATGATGCGGCGATAGAAAAGGGGCTCGCGACATATCACGCGCTCCCGCATCGGATGGAATTGGTCGGCGAAGTCGCTGGCGTCCGCTGGTTCAATGACAGCAAGGCGACCAACGCGGCTTCCGCTGCACCGGCGCTGGCGGCGTTTCCGCCGGCGCCGGACCAGCGTCTGCACTGGATCGCTGGCGGACAGGCAAAGGGAGACGGACTCGCGGCGTGCCGTCCCTGGTTCAGCCATGTCAAATGCGCCTATCTGATCGGCGAGGCGATGGAGGGTTTCGCGGGCGAGATCGGCGATGCCATTCCGGTCGACCGCGCCGGCGATCTTGCAACAGCAGTCGCGCATGCAGCAGCGGCGGCCGAGAGCGGGGACATCGTTCTTCTTTCGCCCGCCTGCGCCTCGTTCGACCAGTTCAAGGATTATGAGGCGCGCGGCGACCAGTTTCGTAGCCTCGTGCGGGGGCTTGCCGCATGAACGGGGGGATCGACAATATGGACAGGGCAGGCGAGCGGCCGATCATCGCGACCATGCGCAGCGTCAAGCGCCGCGGGCCGCGCCTCAGCCGGGCCGACCGCACGCCGCTCGGCCTGTGGTTCTGGGAAATAGACCGGGTGCTGCTGCTTCTCGTCTCGATGCTGATTGCGATCGGTCTCGTCGCGGTCGCCGCCGCCTCCCCGGTGGCGGCGCAAAAGCTCTCGACGACCACCGCGAGCCTTGATCCGCTCTATTATTTCTATCGCCAGCTCATGTGGGTGATCGTCGGCGTGCCGGTCATGCTCGGCATCTCGATGCTGCCCAAGGCGCAGGCGCGCCGTTTCGCCATTTATGGCACGTTGACCTTTCTCGCGCTGCTCTTCCTCGTCCCGCTTATCGGCACCTCGGTAAACGGCGCGCAGCGCTGGCTCGGGAGCGGCATGTTCCGTCTCCAGCCGTCGGAGTTTCTGAAGCCGTTTTTCGCCGTCTCGCTTGCGTGGGTTCTCTCGCTCCGACTTCACGACCAGAGCCTGCCCGTTGTGCCCCTGTCTTTCGTCCTGACCGGCATCATCGCGGTGCTCCTCATGGGGCAGCCCGACCTGGGGCAGACGATTATCTTTGCGGCGACCTGGTTCGTGCTCGTGCTCGTTGCCGGCCTTTCGATGCGGATCATGGCGGGGCTCGGCGTTGCGGGCCTCATGGGGCTTGTTCTTGCCTATTTCTTCTATCCGGTGGCGCAGCAGCGCATCAACATCTGGCTCTTTGCCGAAGGCGACAGCTTCCAGGTCGACAAGGCCCATGCGACGCTCACCGCCGGCGGGCTCATCGGCACCGGGCCCGGCGCGGGGCTTGCAAAGTTCCAGCTTCCCGAGGCGCATACCGACTACATATTTTCGGTGATCGGCGAGGAGTTCGGGATCATCGCGTGCATCGCGATCGCGGTACTTTATCTTGCGATCATCGTCCGCGTGCTTGTCCGCCTGCTCGATGAGGAAGACAGTTTTCTCATTCTCGCGGTCTGCGGGCTCGTCGCGCAATTCGGCGGCCAGGCGGTGATCAACATGGCGGTGAACACCCAGCTCTTCCCCTCGAAGGGCATGACGCTGCCCTTCATCAGCTATGGCGGCTCGTCGATGCTCGCATTGTCGATCGGCATGGGTTTGCTCTTGTCGCTGACCCGGCGAAACCCCTATGCGGCGCGCGTGTCGATGACCCGCAACTGGAACAGGAAATGACCGCGACCCGCCACTTTCTCCTCGCCGCCGGCGGCACCGGGGGACATATGCTCCCCGCCTATGCGCTGGCAGGCGAATTGATCGCGCGCGGTCACCGCGTCGCGCTCGTGAGCGACGATCGCGGCCTCAAGATTCCCGGCGCTCCCGACGAACTTGAAACCCATGTCCTGCCTGCCGGGCGCGTCGCCGGCGGTCCGGTCGGCTGGATCAAGGCGGCGCTCGCAATCCGCAAGGGGCGCCGGAAGGCGATCGAGCTCATCCGCAACTTCGACCCTGCGGTCGTTGTGGGGTTCGGCGGCTATCCGTCGCTCCCGAGCCTGCTTGCCGCGCGCGCAACCCGGACGCCGAGCATGGTCCACGAACAAAATGCGGTGCTCGGCCGCACCAACCGGCTGATGGCGCCGCGGGTCGATGCCATTGCGGTCGCCTATCGCAACATCCACCGCTTTCCCGCCAAGTGCGAGCTGAAACGCCATCTCACGGGCAATCCGGTGCGCGAAGAGATCGTCGCGATCCGCGAAGAAGGTCTGCCGCCGCTGCCCGAGGACGGCATTTTCCGCCTGCTCGTGGTCGGCGGCAGCCTCGGCGCGACGGTCCTGAGCGAGGTGGTGCCAGCCGCGATCGCGATGCTGCCGCGCGCGCTGCTTGACCGCCTGCAAGTGGTCCAGCAGGCGCGCGAGGCCGATCTCGAGGCGGTGCGGGCCAAATATGCCGAGCTCGGCGTTGCGGCCGAATGCGCGCCCTATATCGCCGACTTCCCCGACCGGCTGCGCTGGGCACATCTTGTCATAGCGCGCGCAGGGGCCTCGACGGTGGCCGAACTCGCCTGCGCCGGACGCCCCGCGATCTTCGTCCCCTATCCGCACGCGATGGACGACCACCAAAGCTTCAATGTCGCCGATCTCGTGGAAGCGGGCGGCGCGCAGTCCTTTGCCCAGGCGGACTTTACTCCAGCCAATGTCGCAAAGCAGTTGCAGCGCATGGCACTTGAGCCGGGCGCGATCGAGGCGGCGGCGGAAAATGCCGCGCGCTGCGGCCTGCCCAACGCGACGCGCGATCTTGCCGACCTGGTCGAAAGCTTCGCGCCGCCGCCGCTCATGGACGTCATCCGCGTCGGGGCCAGCGCGAAGCGCGCGGCGGCAAGCGGCGTCGCTGCGGCGCGGCGGGAGGCCCGTTGATGCGCGGCGTTGCGACCGATATCGGCGTCATCCATTTCATCGGCATCGGCGGCATCGGCATGTCGGGTATCGCCGAGGTGATGCACAACCTCGGCTATCAGGTGCAAGGCAGCGACATTGCTGAAAGCTATGTCGTCGAGGGCCTTCGCAAGCGCGGGATCAAGGTCGCGATCGGCCATGCGGCGGAGAATGTCGAGGGAGTGGCGGTTGTCGTCACCTCGACCGCGGTCAAGCGTGGCAACCCCGAGGTCGAGGCCGCGCTCGCCCACCGCATCCCGATCGTCCGCCGCGCCGAGATGCTTGCCGAGCTGATGCGCCTCAAATCGACCGTCGCCATCGCGGGCACGCACGGCAAGACGACCACGACCAGCCTGGTCGCTGCCCTGCTTGATGCGGGAGGGATCGACCCCACGGTCATCAATGGCGGTATCATCAACAATTATGGCTCGAACGCGCGGCTCGGTGCGTCAGACTGGATGGTGGTCGAGGCGGACGAGAGCGACGGCAGTTTCCTGCGTCTCGATGGCACCATCGCGGTCGTCACCAACATCGATCCTGAACATCTCGACCATTATGGGAGCTTTGACGCGATCAAGGCCGCCTTCGTCGAGTTCATCGAGAATGTGCCTTTCTATGGCGCTGCGATGCTCTGTCTTGATCACCCGGAGGTTCAGGCGATCATCCCGCGCATCCGCGACCGACGTATCGTGACCTATGGATTTTCGGCCCAGGCCGATGTGCGCGGTACCAATGTGACGCCGGGCCCCGAGGGCAACCGCTTCGACGTCGTCGTGCGCGACCGCGACGGGGTGAGCCGGACGATCGAGGGCATTCAATTGCCGATGTCGGGACGCCACAATGTCCAGAATGCGCTCGCGGCGATTGCGGTCGCGCTGCACATGGGGGTCAGCGACGAGAAGATCGCCTCGGGATTCAGCGGGTTTGCCGGGGTCAAGCGACGCTTCACCAAGGTGGGTGAAATTGCAGCGGATGACGGCGTGATCACGGTTATCGATGATTATGCCCATCATCCGGTGGAGATTCGTGCCGTCCTTTCCGCCGCGCGTGAGGGGGCAGGGGCGGGGCGCGTCATCGCGGTCGTCCAGCCGCATCGCTTCACGCGCCTGCGCGATCACATGGACGAGTTCCAGCAGGCCTTCAACGACGCCGACATGGTTCTCGCGCTTCCCGTCTATGCGGCAGGCGAGATCCCCATCGAGGAGATATCGTCCGACGTGCTCGTGGCGGGTCTGCGCGACCGCGGCCATCGTCACGCCGCGACCGTCGCGGATGGGGCCGCGCTCGCTGCCGCCGTCGCCGCTGCCATCCGCTCGGGCACCATCGGTGCGGGCGACCGGATCATCTGCCTTGGCGCGGGCGATATTACCAAGGTCGCGGCCGGTCTCGCGGCCGCGGTGGAGGCGGCATGACCACGGCCGCCATTCCTGCCGTTCGCGGCAAGCTGACCCCAAAGGCCCCGCTTGCGCCGCTCGTCTGGTTCAAGTCCGGCGGCTCTGCCGACTGGCTGTTCGAGCCGAAGGACGCCGACGATCTTGCCGATTTTCTCCGCGATCTCGACCCCTCGGTCCCGGTGATGGCGCTGGGGCTGGGCTCTAACCTCATCGTTCGCGACGGCGGCTTTCCGGGCGTGGTTGTCCGTCTGGGAAAAGCCTTTGCCAAGGTCGAGCCGCTCGATGCCGTGACGCTGCGCTGCGGCGGCGGGGCATCGGGCATTCTCGTCTCCTCGACCGCGCGCGATGCGGGGATTGCGGGACTGGAGTTTCTGCGTTCGATCCCTGGCACCGTCGGCGGCTTTGTCCGCATGAACGGCGGCGCTTATGGCAGCGAGGTCAAGGATATATTGGTCGAGGCCGATATCGTCCTGCGCAACGGGGAGCGCCGTACGCTCGCGCTTGCCGAGCTTGGCTACACCTATCGCCATAGCGAGCTGCCCGAGGGAGCGGTGGTTATCGGGGCGATCTTTCGCGGCCGGCCCGGTGCGCCTGCTGCCATTCAGGCCGAAATGGACCGTATCTCGGCGAGCCGCGAGGCGGCGCAGCCGCTGCGATCGAAAACGGGCGGGTCGACCTTCAAGAACCCCGAGGGGCGCAAGGCCTGGCAGCTCGTCGACGAGGCGGGTTGCCGCGGTCTCAGGATCGGCGGCGCCGAGGTCAGCGACAAGCACACCAATTTCCTCATCAACACCGGCAGCGCGACGAGCGGCGACATCGAGGCGCTCGGCGAGGAAGTTCGCCGCCGGGTCAAGGCGAATAGCGGCATCGAACTGGAATGGGAGATTCAACGCGTGGGGAAGGCGGAATGAGCCGGGGGCCGTGGCATGTCGCTGTCCTGATGGGCGGCTGGTCGGCCGAGCGCGAAGTTTCCTTGATGAGCGGCAATGGCGTCGCTGACGCGCTCGAGGGCCGCGGGCACAAGGTCACGCGTATCGACATGGACCGCGACGTGGCGCGCAAGCTCGCCGAGGCGAAGCCCGACATCGTGTTCAATGCCCTTCACGGCGTCCCGGGAGAAGATGGGACGGTACAGGGCATGCTCGATCTCATGGGGATCAAATACACGCACAGCGGGCTCGTCACCTCGGTCATCGCGATCGACAAGGAATTGACGAAGCAGGCGCTGGTGCCGCATGGAATCCCCATGCCGGCGGGGACCATGGTCGAGAGCGAAAGCCTCTTTTCAACCGACCCCTTGCCGCGCCCCTATGTGCTGAAGCCGGTCAACGAAGGGTCGTCGGTCGGGGTCGCGATCGTCCGGGACGACAGCAATTACGGCAAACCCATTGCGCGCGATGCAGTGGGGCCGTGGCGCGAGTTCGACCGTCTGCTTGCCGAACCCTTCATCAAGGGGCGCGAGCTGACGGTGGCGGTGCTCGGCGACCAGGCGCTCGGCGTCACCGAACTGCGCGTCAAGTCGGGCTTCTACGATTACGACGCCAAATATACCGACGGGCTTACCGAGCATGTCTGTCCCGCCGACGTGCCCGCGGAGATTTCCGAGCGCATGAAAAGGCTCGCGGTCGAGGCGCATCGCCTGCTCGGCTGCAAGGGCGCCTCGCGCTCCGATTTCCGCTGGGATGACGAGCAGGGCCTTGCCGGCATCTTCCTGCTCGAGGTCAATACCCAGCCGGGCATGACCCCGCTCAGCCTCGTCCCTGAACAGGCCCGGGCTATCGGCATGGACTATGCCGAACTCGTCGAACGCATCGTGGAGGAAGCGTTATGAGCAGCACGCGGATCAAGCGCGCCAAGGCGCCGCCGCGCCGCCCCGCACGCGCACCGAAGAAGCGCCGGACGGTCAAGACCTCGCGCATCGACGCGATCATCAGCGCGCTGCCGATCAGCCCGCAGACGCTGCAGCGCACCGCGAACTGGATGATCGGCCTCAGCCTCGCCGGCGTCCTTGCGCTTGCCGCGCACGCGACGGGAGTGACGGCGAAAGTTCAGGAGGAATGGGCGCAGGCGGTCGGCCGCGCAGGGTTTCAGGTCAAGAAAGTCGAGGTCGTCGGCGCCGAGCGGATCGACCGGCTCAAGGTCTATGACATCGCTCTTGCGCAAAAGGACCGCTCGATGGCCGCGGTCGACCTTGAGGATGTTCGCCGCGACCTCATGAAATATGGCTGGATCAAGGATGCCCGCGTGTCGCGCCGGCTGCCCGATACGCTCGTCGTCGACATCGTCGAGCGCACCCCGGCGGCGATCTGGCAGAATGGCGGGCGCCTGTCACTGATCGACGAGAAGGGCGTTGTGCTCGAGGCGGTGAGCGTCGCGACGATGCCCGACCTCCCGCTCGTCATCGGGCCGAAGGCGAACCAGCGCTCGCAGGATCTTGACCGTCTGCTCGCCGAGGCGAGCAGCCTCAAGGAGTTGCTCGCGGGTGCGACCTGGGTCGGCAATCGCCGTTGGGATCTGCGTTTCCGCAGCGGCGAGACGCTTTCACTTCCGGAGGGCGAGGCCGAGGCGAAAGCGGCGCTGGCCAAGTTCGCACACATGGACGGTGCGAACCGCCTCCTTGGCCGCGGCATATTGCGTTTCGACATGCGCGATCCGGCCAGGTTCGTGCTACGCCTGCCGCATGAGGGTCAGGTGGCGCCCGCGAAGCTCGACGCCGCGCGCGAGGCGGCCGACGCCCTCGCCGTGAGCAGTGCCAACGAAGGATAGGGACCCTATAATATGGCGCCGCCGCGCATCGAGAAGATCATCACAGCGCTCGACGTCGGGTCGTGGAAGGTCTGCGCGCTGATCGCGGGCCAGACCGCCGACGGACAACTGCACGTTCTTGGAACCGGCCAGCGCGAGAGCCGCGGCGTCCAGCGCGGCTATGTTGCCGACATGGAACAGACCGAACATGTCGTGCGCGAGGCGATCGAACAGGCCGAGCGTATTGCGGGGCTCAACATCGACGATGTCTGGGTCGCCTTTTCGGCAGGCGGTCTTGTGAGCGACGTCGCGCCGATCGAAAGCGAATTGGGCGGTCACCGGATCGAGCAGGAGGATGTCGACGATCTTCTCGCCGCGGGGCGCGCGGGCATCGACCCTGAAGGCCGGATGATCCTCCACGCTCAGCCCGCGCTCTATACGATCGACGGTCTCACCGGCGTCAAGAATCCGATCGGGCTCCACGCCGACCGCCTCGGCGTCGACATCCATATCATCATGGCCGACGGGGCGCCGGTGCGCAACCTCGAGGCGGCGGTGCGGCAGGCGCATCTCGACGTAAACGCGGTGGTGGCATCGCCGATCGCGGCGGGGCTCGCCTGCCTCTCCGACGAAGAACGCGATCTCGGCGTAGCCTTGGTGGAGCTTGGCGCAGCGGTGACGACCGTCTCGCTTTATGCCGGCGGTATGCTCGTCGAAATGGCCTCGCTGCCCTTTGGCGCGAGCGACATCACCGACGATATTGCATCGGCCTTCGGGATTCGGCGGAGCCAGGCGCAGCGGCTCCAGAGCTTCTACGGTTCGGCTTCGGCGAGCCCGCGCGACAATAATGAGATCATCGAGCTCGATCCGGGGGCGCCGGCGGGCAGCGAATCCCCGCGCATCACGCGCGCGCAGCTCGTGTCCGTCATCCGCCAGCGCCTCGACGCGATGATGGGGGAGATCGGGCGGACGCTGAAGGACCTTCATTTCGTCGGTCCGATCGGGCGCCAGGTGGTGCTCGTCGGCGGCGGCGCCGACTTGAAAGGCATTGCCGACTATACGCAAAGCGCGCTCGGCCGCGCCGCGCGCATCGGGCGACCGCGGGGCTTGCACGGCCTGCCCGATGCCCATTCGGGACCGGCTTTCGCGACGCTCGCGGGTCTGGTTCTCTATGCAGCGTCGGATCCGGTCGACCTTCGCGATCTGCCGATGATGGCGCAGGATGTCTATCGCCCCAAGGGCGCGTCGATCCTGCAGCGGCTGGTCACGGCATTGAAAAGCAGCTTTTGATAGGCGCGAGGTGAAAAGGTTAATTTTTTGGGTGATTCCAGCGTCACAATAGTGCAATGCGGTCGCAGGAATCCGGGCGGCGGGACCACCGCCTGTTTGGGTCGCATGGTGAGGCTAGCGGCTGAGGTTCGCCGCTGCAGGGAGATAATTTGATGAGCATCGATATTGGTCCGCCACAGGTCGATGAGTTGAAGCCGCGCATCGCGGTCATCGGCGTGGGCGGCGCGGGGGGCAATGCCATCGCCAACATGATCGCCGCCCGGGTCGAGGGCGTCGATTTCGTGGTCGCGAACACCGACGCGCAGGCACTCAATGCCTCGCCGGCCGAGCGCCGCATCCAGCTTGGCACGCAGATCACGCAGGGCCTCGGCGCAGGGTCGCGGCCCGAGGTCGGACGCGCTGCTGCCGAGGAAAGCATCGCGCAGGTCGAAGAGGCGCTGAACGGCGCGCACATGTGTTTCGTCGCGGCCGGCATGGGCGGCGGCACCGGCACCGGTGCGGCACCGGTCATCGCCAAGGCGGCACGCGACCGCGGCATCCTCACCGTCGGCGTTGTCACCAAGCCCTTCACGTTCGAAGGTCAGCGCCGCATGCGCTCCGCCGAGGCCGGCATTGCGGAGCTGCAGGACCATGTCGACACGCTGATCGTCATTCCGAACCAGAATCTCTTCCTTGTCGCCAATCCGAACACGACCTTCAAGGAAGCGTTCAGCATGGCGGACGAGGTGCTCCAGCAGGGCGTTCGCGGCATCACCGATCTCATGGTCATGCCCGGGCTCATCAACCTCGACTTCGCCGACGTGCGCAGCGTGATGCGCGAGATGGGCAAGGCGATGATGGGCACCGGCGAGGCCGAAGGCGATGGCCGCGCGCTCGAAGCGGCGCAGAAAGCGATCGCCAACCCGCTGCTCGACGGCGTTTCGATGGCGGGTGCAAAGGGCGTGATCGTCTCGATCGTCGGCGGCGAGGACATGCGCCTCATGGAGGTCGACGAGGCCGCGAACCACATCCGCGAGCTGGTCGATCCCGATGCGAACATCATCTGGGGCAGCGCCTTCAACGAGAATCTGGAGGGCAAGATCCGCGTCTCGGTCGTCGCGACCGGCATCGACGGCACGGGTGAGCCCGCGGCCGCCGCGCCCGCAACGCGCAGCTTCTCCTTCGCGCCCGCGCGCACCGCGGCGCCGGCACCTGCTCCCGCCCCGGCGCCGATCGCCGAAGAGGTGATCGAGCCGGCAGCCGAGGAAGCGCCCGCGGCCGAGCCAGTAGCGGACAGCGATCCGGCTCCGGGCTTCTCGCTCGGCGGGCAGGCAGAGCCCGAGGCGCCGCGCGCGGTGCCCGAGGAGGAGCCGATGGAGCTTTCCCAGGTCGCGGCGACCTACGACGACACGGCAGACGAACTGGTTCTCGGCGAGCCCGCAGCTCCCGCGGCCGAATATCGACCGGCGCCTGTCGCGCCTGCGCCGGTTGCGGAGGAAGCACCGTCCCGACCGATCGGCGGCGGAACCTTGTTCGAACGCATGTCGCGCCTGTCGCGCGGTGCAGTCGCCCCCGAGGGCGACGGCGCAGCCCCGGACAAGGACGACGGGGTCGATATTCCGCGCTTCCTGGGCCGGCAGAACAACCAGTAACAGGGCTCTTGGGCCGCCGCACACGGGCGGGGCGGCCCGGAAACGGGATGATTGGCCCATGTGGCGATCGCAGATGACCGGGCGGCAAGGCGCATTCGCGCTGCTGTTGCTGTCGGCGGTCGCCACGACGCCGTCGCAGGCGATGCAGGTGGCGCAGCCCGACGCCGCCACGCGCGCCGCGATGGAAAAACGCACCGCGGCGCGCACGATGCTCTCGTCGGCGCTCGCGCGCATTGCCGCCAATTCCACCGATGCGCGGGCACTTCTCGATGCCGGGCGCGCCTCGATCGCGCTCGAGGATTACCGCGCCGCGCTCGGTTTCCTCGTCCGCGCCGAACAGGCGGCACCGCGCGACGGGGCGGTCAAGGCCGCGCTCGGGTCGGCGATGGTCCATATGGAAAACCCGACGCGCGCGCTCGATTATTTCGGCGAGGCGCAATTGCTCGGGGCGCCTGAACGGCTGTTTCTCGCCGACCGTGGGCTGGCCAGGGACCTTCTCGGCCAGCAGGATGCCGCTCAGCGCGATTATCAGCTGGCGCTGTCGATCGCGACCGATGACGAAGTGACGCGGCGCTATGCGCTGTCGCTCGGGATCAGCGGCGAGCCCGATCGCGCGATCCAGATGCTGGGGCCCCAGCTCCGCCAGTCAGACCGCGGTGCGTGGCGGCTGCGCGCGATGATCCTGGCGATGAACGGCCGCGACAAGGAGGCAACCGACATCGTCAATGCGACGATGCCGGCTGCGCTCGCGCAGAATATTCTGCCCTATCTGACGCGCATGGACCGCCTCAATCCCGCGCAGCAGGCCGCAGCCGCCCATTTCGGGCGCTTTCCGGCGGGAGAGCTCGGGCCTGCGCGCAAGCCCGTGCAGGTGGCCTCGGCCCCCGCGCGTGCCGCCGACCCATCCTCCCGGCGGGGATCGGGGAGCCGCCGTGCCGCCGCCAAGGCGCCCACGCCCACGCCCACGTCCACGCCAGCGCCTGCTGCTGTCCGCAGCCCGGCCCCCACCCCAGCGCCGACACCTGCCGCCGCCGCAACGTCGGCTCCCAAACCCACGCCAACACCCGCGCCTGCGCCGGCTCCGACGGCCGCGCGGCCCCAGCCCCAGGCGGTGACACCGGCGCCCGCGGCCGCACGGCCGCAGGCGCAGACGGCGTCACCTTCCCCCGCCGCAGCCTCGCCGGCCCCGACGCAGACGCAGCCAGCGCGCACCGCCGCGGCCCAGCCCGCGCCGATCGGCGTTGCGATCCGGCGCGATAGCGGGCCCGTCGGGCCCGGTTTCTCGATCGCCGACATGGGAAGCAACCCAGCGCCCGCCGCCAGCGCGCCTGTGCCGGCGGCGGCAGGCGCCGCCTCGGCTCCCGCCGCTTCGTCGGCCACCGCGGCGCCGCTCGCCTCGCTCGCCGATATCGTCAGTTCGATCGAAATTCCTCCCGAAGAAATGGCGCGGCCCGACAATGCAATCGGAGCCGCCACGCTCGCGAAGCTCCTCGAGGACAAGCGAAAGGCCGAAGCGGCTGAGGAGGCGAAGCGCGCCAAGGAGGAGGCCGCCGCCAAGGCGAAGGCCGAGGCCGACGCGAAGGCCAAGGCCGAGGCCGACAGGAAAAAGGCGAACCCTGCGCGCAATTGGGTTCAGATCGCGACCGGGGCGAACCCCAAGGCCTTGGCGTTCGATTACAACCGCTTCGCAAAGCGCAACGCGGCGCTGTTCCAGGGCAAGTCGGGGTCGACCGCCGAATGGGGCCAGACCCGCCGCCTGCTCGTCGGCCCGTTCAAGGACCGCAAGGCGGCGCAGGACTGGCTTGCCGACTATAAGAAGGCGGGCGGCGATGGCTTCCTGTTCACCAGCGAGGCGGGCGAAGCCGTCGAACCGATCAAGTGAGCGGCATCGCTTCCTGCGCCAGCGACCCCGCGCATTCGCGCGGTCGCCATCATGAGGAACCGGGCCGCGTCGTCCGCGGGCCGCGCGATGTCTTCCAGCGCGACCGCGACCGCATCATCCATTCGATCGCCTTTCGCCGCCTGCGCCACAAGACGCAGGTGTTCGTCGCGCCCGACGGCGATCATTACCGCGTTCGCCTGACCCACAGCATCGAGGTCGCGCAAATCGGTCGCGGCATCGCCCGCGCGCTCGGCCTCAACGAGGATCTGACCGAGGCCCTCTGCCTCGCGCACGATATCGGCCATCCGCCTTTCGGTCATGCGGGAGAGCATGCGCTGAAAGCGGCGATGCAGGCGCATGGCGGGTTCGACCATAATGGCCACACGCTGCGCACCCTCGCGCGCATCGAATGCCCCTATCCCCGCTTTGATGGCCTCAACCTGACTTGGGAAACGCTCGAAGGACTCGCCAAGCACAATGGTCCCGTTCGCCATCCGGGCTGGGCGCTTGCGGATATCGACGCGGAATTTCCTCTCGATCTTGCAACCCACGCAAGTCTCGAGGCGCAGGTCGCCGCGGTCGCCGACGACATCGCCTACGACAACCATGATATCGACGACGGGCTGCGCGCGGGTCTGCTCGACCTCGACCAGCTCATGGCGCAGCCCTTTGTCGCGGCCAATTTTGCAGGCGTGGAGAAGCGGTTCCCAGGCGCCCCGCGCGAGAGAATGCTGCGCGAACTGGTGCGCGATCAGATCGGGGTGATGGTCAACGATGTCATCGCCGCGACTGCCGCCAATGTTGCGGATGCGGGGGTGCAAAGCGCGACCGAGGTTCGCGCAGCGGGCCGCACCTTGGGCGGATTCTCGCCAGAGCTCGCGCGGCAAGAGCGCGACCTGAAGCGCTTCATGTACGCCAATCTCTACCACCACCCCTCGCAGCTCGCAGCAGCCGAGGCCGCGCAGCAGGTCGTCAGCCGCCTCTTTGCCGCCTATGCCGACGATCCACGCCGCATGGGCGCTGACTGGGCCGCGCGTCTGCCCGAAGGGGAAACCGCGATCGCGCGCTACATCGGTGACTATATCGCCGGCATGACCGACCGCTTTGCCGTAGACCGCTACGCCGAGATCTTCGGCCGCGAAGCGGTACCCGAGCCGCTGCGGCATGTGTGAGGCGCGCGCAGATTGCTGTGGCAGCCTTTGGACACACGCATGTGTCATTGGCGCGCGAGGCTGATAGAGAAGCGGGATGAGAGAGGCTCATCCGAAAATTCTGCTGGTCGGCGCGACCGGCCTCGTCGGACGCAGCGTCGTCCAGGAGGCGGGTGATCTATCGCTCACCATCCTCGCGCGCCGCGACCCCGGTGATCTGCCGGACCACCACCTGCTGCTCGTAGCCCCGCCCGAACGCTGGGCGGACATGATCGCCGCCCAGCAGCCCGAAGTGCTGATCTCCTGCCTCGGGACCACCATCCGCACGGCGGGCTCGCAGGCGGCGTTTCGCGCGGTCGATCACGATCTCATCCTCTCGGCGGCGCGCGGCGCGCGGGTGGGCGGCGCGGCGCGGATGATTGTCGTGAGTTCGGTTGGCGCGTCGGCAAGGAGCCGCAATTTCTATTTGAGAACCAAGGGCGAAACCGAAGAGGGACTGCGCGCTCTCGGTTTCAACCGGCTCGACATGATCCGTCCCGGCCTGCTCACTGGCAAGCGGCCGGGCCCTGCGCGGCTGGGGGAGGGGATTGCCATCGCGGCGGCGCCCTTGTTCGACGCGCTGCTTTTCGGATCGCTTCGCCGCTATCGCTCGATTCCCGCCGAGATCGTGGCCAAAGCGATCCTCACGCTCGCATCCCGCCGCGAAAGCGGCTCCTATGTTCACGAAAACGACGCGATCCGCGCGCTCGCCGATTGACTCTGAGAAAGCGCGCCGCCAAGGCTCAGCCGTCTGCCGGAGCCCGCAGGGGATTCGGCCGGCCGCGCGGGAGAGCGCGCGGTGCGGAGCGATCCGCGCCTCGCCACCGAAGGAGCAACCGCCCCGGAAACTCTCAGGTTCGCAGGACCGCGCAGGCTGGAACGGACACTCTGGAAAGCGTTCCGGCTGTGCCGGAACCACCGAAGGGGTAACCTTGGGCGCATCCCCCAAGGGAAAACTCTCAGGTTCCCGTGACAGAGGGGGCATGGCGACGGAGCGGCGCGAGGCCGCGTCTCGCCGTGTCAACGACGGGAGACTGACATGACGACTAGCGAACAGACGGGCGAAGAGACTGCGCCTATCGGCACCCTGCCGCTCGATGCCTGGCACCGGGCAAAGGGCGCACGCATGGTGGAATTTGCCGGCTACTGGATGCCGATCCAGTATGAAGGCATCATGGCCGAACATTTGTGGACCCGCGCGAATGCGGGGCTGTTCGACGTCAGCCACATGGGACAGCTTCTGCTGAGCGGCCAAGGCGCGGCCGAGGCGCTCGAAGCGCTCGTTCCCGGCGATATTTCCGCGCTGAAACCCGGCCGAATGCGCTACTCGCTACTGCTCGCGGAAGATGGCGGGATTCTGGACGACCTGATGATCACCGGCGGCGAGCAGGGGCTCTACATGGTCGTCAACGGTGCCGTGAAATGGGACGATATCGCCCATCTGCGCGAGCATCTGCCCGACGAGATCGGGCTCAACCATATGGATGAGCAGGCGCTGCTCGCGCTCCAGGGGCCGCAGGCGGCCGCGGCGCTCGAGCGGCTGGTTCCGGGCGTTGGCGCGCTGGTGTTCATGCAAGCGGATGCCTTCGACTGGAACGGCGTGCCGCTTGGTATCAGCCGGTCGGGCTATACGGGCGAGGACGGGTTCGAGATTTCGGTGCCCGCCGCGCACGTCACCGCGCTCGCCGACGCGCTGTGCGCGATGGAGAAGGTAAAGCCCATCGGCCTTGGCGCGCGCGACTCGCTGCGCCTCGAGGCAGGACTGCCGCTCTACGGGCATGACCTCGATCCCGCGACCGATCCCGTCGAAGGCGATCTTGCCTTCGCGATTTCCAAGCGCCGGCGCGAGGAGGGCAACTTTCCCGGTGCCGCGCGCATCCTCGGCCATCTTGCCGACGGCGCTCCGCGCAAGCGCGTCGGGCTGCTTGTCGACGGCAAGTTGCCCGTGCGCGAGGGCGCCAAGCTTTTTGACGGCAACACCGAAATCGGCGTCGTGACCTCGGGCGGTTTCGCGCCCAGCCTCGGCGCGCCGATCGCAATGGGCTATGTGCCCACGGGCCTCTCCGCGACCGGCACGGCGCTTGCTGCCGAGGTGCGGGGTAAGCGCGTGCCCGTGACGGTCGCCGCCATGCCATTTGTTCCGCACAATTATGTCCGCAAACAGGGAGGCTGACGATGCCGCGTTACTATACCGAAGAACATGAATGGATCGACGTTGACGGCGAAGTCGCGACGGTCGGAATCACCGATTTTGCACAGGGCCAGCTTGGCGACATCGTCTTCGTCGAAGTGCCCGACACCGGCACCGAACTGAGCGCGGGCGGCGACGCGGCGGTGGTGGAATCGGTGAAGGCAGCGAGCGACGTCTACGCCCCTGTCGATGGCGTGGTGACCGAGGGCAACAGCCAGCTCGAAGAAGACCCCGCGCTCGTCAACAGCGATCCTGAAGGCGAAGGCTGGTTCTTCCGCATGACGCTCTCCGACAAGAGCCAGCTCGATGGTCTGATGAATGCCGCCGCGTACAAGGAATTCTGCGACAGCCTGTAAGTCACGCCCCTCCCGGTCGCGGGAGGGGGGAGATAGGTTCATGACATCTCTCGCCATCCTGTCGATCGGGCCCGCGGCATGACCGCCGCAGCACCCGCTCTTGCCGATTGCCGGCCGATGATTGCGACCGCGATCTATGCGGGAGCGCAGGGCGGCTATGTGCGCGCGGCGCTCGCGCTGGCGATGGCGGGGGCCGCGCGCGCGCTGCCCCTCCGCTTCGAGTTCATCCTGCACGAGGCGCAGATCCACCGGGCGCGCGACATGCTGGCCAACATCTTCCTTAAGAGCGACTGCACGCATCTGCTCTTTATCGACGACGATGTGGATTTTGCCGCCGACGATGTATTCGCGATGCTCGCAGCGATGGCCGAGCGTCCCGATTGCGCGATACTCGGCGCGCCGGTCCCGCGCCGCGTCGTGAACTGGGCGCAGGTGGCGCGCGCTGCCGAGCGCGGGCTCGCGCGGAGCAACCCGGGCGATCTTGCAGCCTTTACCGGCGATTTCGCGCTGAGTTTCCTCAACCCCGCGCAGTCGTTCAAGCTGAATGAACTGGTCGAGCTGACGCAGCTTGGCGGTGCCTTCATGCTGGTGCGGCGCGACGTGATCGAAACGCTCTGCGCGCGGCACGGCGATCTCGCCTTCCGCGTCGATGCTCGCGACCGCCAGAACGCAGGGGTCGGCGAAGAGGTGCACGGGCTGTTCATGCCGATGATCGAGCCTGAAACTCGCCGGCAACTCTCCGAGGACTATGCCTTCTGCTACCGCGCGCGTGCTGCCGGTTTCCGGATCTGGCTCGCGCCCTGGGTCCGCACCGCGCACAGCGGCCCTGCGACCTTTCGTGGATCGCTCGCCGATCTCGCGCCGCTTTTTTCCGAAAACCCCGTTTCTTCGCCGGAGTAATTCATGCGTTACCTGCCCCTCACCCCCGATGACCGCAGCGCGATGCTCGCGGCGGTCGGCGCATCGTCGATCGACGATCTGTTCGTCGACGTCCCTGAAGCGGCCCAGCTTGCAGGGCCCATTGCCCAGCTGCCGATGCACGCCAGCGAGCTTGCGGTCGAGCGCCATATGGCGGCCCTTGCTCGGCAGAATCGCGCCGCAGGCGACGGACCTTTCTTCCTCGGCGCAGGCGCCTATCGGCACCATGTGCCCGCGAGCGTCGACCATCTCATCCAGCGCGGCGAATTTCTCACCGCCTATACGCCCTATCAGCCCGAGATCGCGCAGGGCACGCTCCAGATGCTGTTCGAGTTTCAGACGCAGGTCGCGCGCCTCTTTGGCACCGACGTCGCCAACGCCTCGATGTACGACGGTTCGACCGCCTGCTGGGAAGCGATCGTGATGGCGCGGCGGGTAACGCGGCGCGGCAAGGCCCTGCTCTCGACGGGGCTGCATCCCCATTATCGCAGCGTCGCGCGCACGATGGCAAAATATACCGGCGACCTCCTCGTTGACGGAGACCCGGGCCTCGACGCCGCCACCGACTGGAGCGCGCTCGCCGCGGCGGTCGACAAGGAGACGAGCTGCGTCGTCGTCCAATATCCCGATATTCTCGGCCGCATCGACGACATGCGCGCGCTCGCTGCTGCGTGTGAGGCAGCCGGCGCATTGCTGATTGCGGTCGTGACCGAGCCGGTCGCGCTCGGCCTCATCCAGGCGCCGGGCGAGATGGGTGCCGATATTGTGGTCGGCGAGGGACAGTCGATCGGCGTTGGCCTTCAGTTCGGCGGACCCTATGTCGGGCTCTTCGCCTGCAAGGCCAAATATGTCCGACAGATGCCTGGGCGCCTGTGCGGCGAGACGGTCGACGCCAATGGCAAGCGCGGCTTCGTGCTGACCTTGTCGACGCGCGAACAGCATATCCGGCGCGAGAAAGCGACGAGCAATATCTGCACAAACTCCGGATTATGTGCGCTCGCCTTCAGCATCCACATGACGTTGCTCGGCGAAGCGGGCCTTCGCCGCCTCGCGGCGATCAACCATAGCCGGGCCAAGGCAGCCGCGGATGCGCTTGCAAAAGTGCCGGGCGTCTCGGTCATGAACAGCGTTTTCTTCAACGAATTCACCCTTGTCCTTCCCAAGGTAGCGCGACCCGTCGTGCACGAGCTTGCCGAGAGGGGCGTCCTGGGGGGCGTGTCGCTCGGCCGCCTCTATCCCGGCAATGAGGGGCTCGCGAACGGTCTCGTCGTTGCCGTGACCGAAACCGTGACCGTAGAGGATATCGCCGCCTTTGCCGCGGCGCTGAAGGAGGTGCTGGCATGACCGCGCTCAACCGCGCCGGGTGGCGCCCGGAAATGAACGCCGGCGGTGCCGACGACAATGTGACCTTCACCGGCAACCGCGCGCTGATGCTCGAAGAGCCTCTGGTCTTCGAGATCGGCTCGAACGAAACGACCGGGGTCGATTTTGACGAGGAGGCGCCTGCGGCCGATCTGGGCGCGCTCGCGCGTTCGGCGCCGATCGGCCTGCCGGGCCTCAGCGAGGGCGAGGCCGTGCGTCATTACACGCGTCTCAGCCGCCAGAATTATGCCATCGACCTTGGCCTCTTCCCGCTCGGCAGCTGCACGATGAAGCACAACCCGCGCCTCAACGAAAAGGTCGCCCGGATGCCGGGCTTTGCCGATGCGCACCCACTGCAGCCGCAGGAGACGGTGCAGGGGGCCTATGCCGTAATTCACGAGCTTGCCGAGTGGCTGGTCACGCTCACCGGCATGGACAGCATCGCCATGTCGCCCAAGGCCGGCGCGCATGGCGAACTTTGCGGCATCTTGTGCATCAAGGCGGCGCTTCAGGCGCGCGGCGAAGACCGGCGGGTTCTGCTCGTCCCCGAAAGCGCACACGGTACCAATCCTGCGACGGCGGCCTTTGCAGGCTTCAGCGTGGAGGATATTCCCGCCACCCGCGAGGGCCGCGTCGACCTTGCTGCGCTCAAAGCCCGGCTCGGCCCCGATGTTGCCGGGGTCATGATCACCAACCCCAACACCTGCGGCCTGTTCGAGCGCGACCTCAAGGCGATTTCGGATGCGGTCCACGCGGCGGGCGGCTATGTCTATTGCGACGGTGCCAATTTCAACGCGATCGTCGGGCGTGTGCGGCCTGGCGACCTCGGCGTCGATGCGATGCACATCAACCTGCACAAGACCTTCTCGACCCCGCACGGCGGCGGCGGCCCGGGCTCAGGCCCCGTGGTGCTCTCGAAGGCGCTCGCGCCCTTTGCGCCGCTGCCTTTCGTCACGAAGGAAGGCGGCCGGTTCCGGCTGGTCGAAGAGGAAAGCGCGGGCGAGGATCATCCCGAAAGCTTCGGCCGCATGACCGCTTTTCACGGCCAGATGGGCATGTTCACGCGCGCTCTCGCCTATATCCTCAGTCACGGTGCCGACGGACTGCGCCAGGTCGCCGAGGATGCGGTGCTCAATGCCAATTATGTGCTGCGCGGCCTTGAGGATGTGCTCGACGCGCCCTTTGCGGCGTCGGGTCCGTGCATGCACGAGGCATTGTTCAGCGATAAAGGGCTCGCCGAGGGCTTCACGACGCTCGACATCGCCAAGGGGCTGATCGACGAGGGCTACCACCCGATGACGGTCTATTTTCCGCTCGTTGTCCACGGTGCGATGCTGGTCGAACCGACCGAGACCGAATCGAAGGCGGTGCTCGATCAGTTCATCGGCGCGCTGCGCAGTATCGCGATGCGGGCAAAGAATGGTGACCCGGCACTTAAATCGGCGCCTCATTTCGCTCCGCGCGCGCGGCTCGACGAGACGATGGCGGCGCGCAAGCCCGTGCTCACCTGGAGCGAACCTGTGGTCGCGCCCGGCACGCCCTCGATGAGCGAGATCGGGGGGAGCTGATCTGCACGCGATCACGCGCCCCTCAGATTTCGTCCGTGCGATCAAGGCCGCCGCGCGTCCCGGCCTCGCGTCGCCAGTGGCGTCTTGGGGGACTTTGCTCGGCGCGATGGGACCGCTAGACCAGATAGGGCGCTCGTCAGGGCGCAACTGCGCCGCGGCCTCTTGCGGCCGGGCGGGGGAGGGAGCCTGAATGAGCTGGAACAGCCTTTATCTTGTCACCAATTATTGGGCGCTCGCCGGCTGGCTGGCGCTCGCCTTCGCGCCGCGCAGCCCGCGCATCCTCTCGGCGATACTCTATGCGGGCGTTGCGCTGCTTTGCCTCGTCTACACGGTGCTGATCGCTGGTTTTCTCACTGGCGGCATCGACCCCGGCGGGGCAGGGGGCGGCGATTTCTCCTCGCTGGCCGGGGTGATGAAGCTCTTCGATGCCCCCGGCGGCGCGACCCTCGGTTGGACGCATTATCTTGCCTTTGACCTCTTCACCGGCATGTGGATCGCGCGCGATGCTGACCAGAAGGGCTTCAGCCGGATCATCCAGCTTCCCTTCCTGTTCCTGACGCTCATGGCGGGTCCGGTCGGCCTGCTTGCGTGGCTCATCGTTCGCGAACGGCGGGCCCGGGCGCTCGCCAAGGCGCAATGAGCCCCGAGCCCTGGACGCCCGGGGAAGGGGGCTCCGCGGCGAAGCGTCACGCGCCGGCGACGCTGCGCAATCGTGATGCGATCGTCCACGTTCTTGCCGAATGGCTGCCGCGCGCGGGCCTTGTACTCGAAGTCGCTAGCGGGTCGGGTGAGCATGTCGTCCACTTCGCCGCTGCTTTCCCTGCGCTCGATTGGCAGCCGAGCGATCCAGACGAGGCCGCGCTCGCCTCGATCGCGGCGTGGAGCGCCGAGGCGGGGCTTGCGAACCTCGCCTCGCCCCTCCGACTTGATGCAGCCGCTCCCGACTGGCGGCTCGGCCGCGCCGACGGGCTCATCTGCATCAACATGGTCCATATCAGCCCGTGGCGCGCGACCCTCGGTCTTTTCGCGGGAGCGGCGCGTCTCCTCGCTCGCGGCGCACCGCTCATTCTCTACGGCCCCTTTATCGAGACCGGCGTTCCCACCGCGCCGAGCAACCTCGCCTTCGACGCGAGCCTTCGGGCGCGCGACGCGGAATGGGGGCTGCGCGATCTCGAGGCGGTGAAAGCCGCAGCGCTCGAGGCCGGCTTCGCCTTCGCCGCGCGGCAGGCGATGCCCGCCAACAATCTGATGCTCCTTTTTCGCCGTTCGTGACGGCCGCTATGCCGCGGCCGGCGCTGGGCGCTTAGCTTGCAAAGGGTTACGCTTGCCAAGCCCGCAGCTCTGTTGTTATCAAAGCTGAGAATGGCGCAAAAGCGCCTCCCGGGAGAGAAATGAGCATGAGCGACATCGCGGACCTTTTAACCTTCGACCAGTTTATCACCCATTGGGCGAAGGAGCGGCCTGATCGCGTCGCGATGCGCGAGGAAGACCGGGTGATGACCTATGGCGATCTTGAAGAGCGGACTGCGCGCGTCGCGAGCGCGCTTCTGGCCGCGGGGCTTCAGAAGGGCGACCGGATTGCCTGGATCGGCAAGAACAGCGATCTTTATTTCACGCTCTTTTACGGCGCGGCGCGCGCGGGGATCGTGATGGCGCCGATCGGCTGGCGCCTGGCCCCCGCCGAATGGGCGTTCATCGTCAATGACACGCGCGCGAAGATCGTTTTCACCGGCCCTGGCTTCGAGGCGGCGACGGCTCAGCTATCTGGCAAGCTCGAACATGCGCCCCGGATCATCGGCGCCGAAGCGGCGCGCGCGATGATCGACGCTGCGACGCGCACCGACTTCGCGCCGTCGGGACCGGACGATGCCGTGCTCCAGCTCTACACGTCGGGCACGACCGGGAACCCCAAGGGCGCGGTGCTCACCAACACCAATCTTTTCGCGCTGCGCAAGAATTCCGCCAATCTCGACATGCCCTACACCCAGTGGGAGGATGACGAGGCGGTGCTCGTCGCGATGCCCTGCGCGCATATCGGGGGCACCGGACTTGGCATCATGGCGCTCGCAGCAGGGCTTCCGGGCGTGGTACTTGCCGAATTCAATCCCGACGGCGTGTTCGACGCAGTCGAGCATCATGGCGTCACGCGCTTCTTCATCGTTCCCGCCGCGCTCCAGATGCTGCTTCTTCATCCGCGCTGCGCGAGCGTCGATTACAGCCGCCTCAAATATATTCTCTATGGCGCGGCGCCGATTCCGCTCGACCTCTTGCGCCAGTGCATCAAGATGTTCGGCGCGCAGTTCATCCAGGCCTATGGGATGACCGAGACGACGGGCACCATCTGCATGCTTCCGCCCGAGGACCATGATCCGGAGGGCAACAAGCGGATGCGCTCGGCGGGCAAACCGCTTCCCGGCGTCGAGATCAAGATCCTCGGCCCCGACGGCAGGGAGGTGCCAACGGGCGAGGTGGGCGAGGTCGTCACCCGCTCGTCGAACAATATGCAAGGCTATTGGAATCTTCCTGACGCGACCGCCAAGACGATGACTGCGGGCGGCTGGATCCACACGGGCGACGCCGGCTACATGGACGAGGACGGCTATCTTTATATCCATGACCGGATGAAGGACATGATCATCTCGGGCGGGGAGAATGTCTATCCGGCCGAAGTCGAGAGCGCGATCTACGGTCACCCCGCCGTGCAGGAAGTCGCCGTGATCGGCATCCCCGACGCGAAATGGGGCGAAACGGTGAAGGCCGTCGTCGTTCCCAAGCCAGGCATGACGATCGAGGAGGGAGACATCATCGCCTGGACCCGGGAACGCATCGCCGCCTTCAAGGCGCCGCGCAGCGTCGACGTGATCGAGGCCCTGCCGCGCAACGCCTCGGGCAAGATCCTGCGCAAGGACCTGCGCGCACCCTATTGGGAAGGCTATGAGCGGATGGTGAACTAGCTTTCCCGGGCAAAAGCTGGAATATGGGCGCGTTCGTTGATGCGAGGCTGCCTCGTTGCGGCAGCCTCGGGCGAAGGGATCGGCGCTAGCGACCAGCTTGTCTCTGGCCGCCCTCGGCCCGCTCCGCCTGGAGTGAGGCAAAGCTCCCCAATGCCCTTTTCCGCATTTTTCGCTGTCCTGCAAAGGTGCGCCGCGATAGCGTGGATCGATGATTATCGCGCGCACCCCCGACCGCATCCCGGCGACCGGCAGGCCAGACCCCTTGAAGGATATGACGATAGCCAGGGGGTGTGAGACGCCCTGTGCGCCGGGACGTTCGGCGTGCTGAGCGTCGAGACTTGCGCGGCGGTGCCGTGGCCCGACGCGCTTGACTGGGAGGCGCGCGCGGCAGAGGCTGCTGCGGCCGCGCTCGCGCTGACCCCCTATGCGCCGCTTGCCGATGCGGCGCCGCTCGTCGAGATTGCCGTGCGGCTCACCGACGATGCCGAAGTGCAGGCGCTCAACCGCGATTTTCGGAGCAAGGACAAGCCGACTAACGTGCTCTCCTTTCCGCAGGTACAAGCCGACCTTCTCACAAGCCTCTCGAACAGCGACGATGGCGAGATATTGCTCGGCGACATCGTGCTGGCGCGCGAGACCTGCGCGCGCGAAGCGGAAGAAAAGGGAATTCCGCTTGCCGATCATGCGACCCATCTCATTGTCCACGGCACGCTCCACCTCGTCGGCTATGACCATATGGACGATGTGAGCGCCGCAGCGATGGAGGCGCTGGAGGTGAAAGCGCTTGCGTCGCTGGGCATCGCCAATCCATATGGCGACGAGCAATAGGAAGGACCAAAGCGCATCATGCCCGACGAGCAGGGATCTTCGAGCCGATCGGAAGAGGACAGTAGATCCGGCCTGTTGGCCGGGCTCAAGACATTGTTGTTCGGGGGCGACAAGGAACCGTCGCTGCGCGAGCAGATCGAAGACGTCATCGACGAGGCCGAGGAAGAAGGGGCCGAGCGCCGCGGCAGCAGCATTGTCGGCGACCTTTCGCCGATCGAGCGCAAGATGCTCCGTAACCTCCTTCATTTCGGCGAACAGACGGTCGACGACGTCGCCGTCCCGCGGGCCGACATCATCGCGATCGAGGAAAGCGCGCCTTTTGAGGATATTGTCGCGCTCTTCGCAGAGGCGGGGCACAGCCGCCTCCCGGTCTACCGCGAAACGCTCGACGAGGTCATCGGGATGATCCACGTCAAGGACGTCTTCGCCGTGCTTGCCGACGGACGCACGCCGCCGCCGCTCCTCGACCTCATCCGCCAGCCGCTCTACGTCCCGCAGTCGATGGGCGTGCTCGACCTGCTCGCCGACATGCGCGCGCAGCGCACCCATCTTGCGATCGTGATTGACGAATATTCGGGCACCGAGGGGCTCGTGACAATCGAGGACCTGGTCGAGGAGATTGTGGGCGAGATCGAGGACGAGCATGACGACGAGCCCGTCACTCTCTTTGCTCCGGGCGAAAATGGCTGCTGGGAGGCCGACGCGCGCGCCGAGCTCGATGATATCGGCGAGGCGATCGACCCGCGGCTTGCCGAGATCGAGGAGGATGTCGACACGGTTGGCGGGCTCGCCGCGGTGCTGGCGGGCCATGTGCCCGAGGTCGGCGAGATCCTCGTCCACCCGAGCGGATGGCGGATCGAGGTGACCGAGGCGGATGAACGCCGCGTCCATCACTTGCGTCTCCACCCGCCGCTCGAGGTCGACCTTGAGGCCTCGTCGGACCGCGGGGAGCCCTTTTAGGCACCGCGCGGCGCCGTTGCCTTTGGCGGGCGATGCGATTAGCGCAGGCGCAATGGACGTTTCCGATCTTCGCATCGCGCTGTTCAGCGGCAACTACAACATGACCGTCGATGGGGCGAACAAGGCGCTCAACCGCCTTGTCGGCTATCTCCTGGGCGAGGGCGCGGCGGTGCGCGTTTATTCGCCGACGGTCGAAAACCCCGACTTTGCGCCCACGGGTGAGCTCGTCAGCGTGCCGTCCATGGCGATCCCTGGACGCAGCGAATATCGCATCCCGCTCTCGCTCTCCGCCCGCGTGCGCGAGGACCTGGCGATGTTCGCGCCGAATATCCTCCATATCTCAAGCCCCGACCGCGTCTCGCGGCAGGCCGCCGCCTGGGCGCGGCGGCGTCGGATCCCCGTTGCCTGTTCGGTCCACACGCGCTTTGAGACCTATTTTCGCTACTATAACCTCTCCTTCCTCGAACCGCTGGTCGTCGCCTGGCTGCGGCGCCTCTATCGTCGCTGCGACGCGCTCATCGCTCCTTCGGAAAGCTTCGCGCAGGTGCTGCGCGAGCAGCGGATGAACTATGATATCGGGATCTGGACCCGCGGGGTTGAACGCGACATCTTCCACCCCGGGCGCCGCGACGCCATGTGGCGCCAGTCGTGGGGGATCGCCGGCGAGGTGCCCGTCATCGCGTTTCTCGGCCGGCTCGTGATGGAAAAGGGGCTCGACGTCTTTGCCGACACGATCGACGTCCTGCGCCGCCGCGGCGTACCGCACGAGGTGGTGGTGATCGGCGAGGGACCCGCGGGCGACTGGTTCGAATCGCGGCTGCCGCACGCAAAATTCGTGGGATTCCAAGGCGGCGAGAACCTGGCGCGTGCGCTGGCGTCGTGCGACATGCTGTTCAACCCCTCGGTCACCGAAACTTTCGGCAATGTCACGCTCGAGGCGATGGCATGCGGCCTTCCCGTGGTGGCGGCGCGTGCAACGGGCAGCGCCAGCATCGTCAAGCACGGGCAGACGGGTTATCTCGTCGAGCCGGGTTCGATCGGCCTGTTTGCCGATGATCTGGAACATTATTGCCGCGATCCCGCGCTGCGCGCCGCGCACGGCGCGGCGGCGCTCGCGGAAAGCCGGTCCTACCAGTGGGATACGATCAATCAGGCGGTAGCGGACACCTATTTGCGGCTGATCCGCCAGAAGCAGCGGCGGGCCTGAGGCCATGGCCGGGGACCTGTTTGGGGACGACGTGCCGGCGTCCTCCCCGGGCGGCGCGCCCGGACCCGTTCCGCTGGCAGAGCGGCTGCGCCCCAAACGCCTTGGCGACGTCGTCGGGCAGGAGCATCTGACCGGCCCGGAGGGCGCGATCGGCCGCATGGTCGGGGCGGGGCAATTGTCGTCGATCATCCTCTGGGGCCCGCCTGGCACCGGCAAGACCACGATCGCGCGCCTGCTCGCCGAAGCGGTGGGAATGCGTTTTGCTCCGCTGTCTGCGGTCTTTTCCGGGGTCGCCGATCTCAAGAAGGCTTTCGCCGACGCCGAGAAGATGGCGGCCGCGGGAAAGCGCACTTTGCTTTTCGTCGACGAGATCCACCGCTTCAATCGCGCCCAGCAAGACGGCTTTCTTCCCTTCGTCGAGCGCGGGACGGTGGTGCTCGTGGGAGCGACGACCGAAAACCCGAGCTTTGCGCTCAACGCGGCGCTTCTAAGCCGCGCGCAGGTCCTCGTGCTGCACCGGCTCGATGAGGCTGCGCTTGCGACACTGGTCGACCGCGCCGAGGCCGAGGTCGGGCGGGCGCTCCCGGTCACGGACGAGGCGCGCGCGGCGCTGGTCGCGAGCGCCGACGGCGATGGACGGTTTCTCCTCAACCAGGTCGAGACCTTGTTTGCCGCGGCGATCGACGCGCCGCTGGATGCAGCCGAGCTTGCGCAATTTCTCCATCGCCGGATGCCCGTCTACGACAAGGACCGTGACGGGCATTACAATCTCATCTCGGCGCTGCACAAGGCGATGCGCGGCTCGGACCCGCAGGCCTCGCTCTACTGGCTCGCGCGAATGCTCGTAGCGGGGGAGGAGCCGCTCTATGTGCTCCGCCGCATCACCCGTTTTGCGAGCGAAGATATCGGACTTGCCGACCCACAGGCCCTCGTCCAGTGCCTTGCTGCGAAAGACGCCTATCAGTTCCTCGGCTCTCCCGAAGGCGAACTCGCGATCGTGCAGGCGTGCCTCTACTGCGCGACCGCGCCCAAGTCGAACGCTGCCTATGCAGCGCAAAAGGCGGCCTGGGCAGCGGCGCGCGAAACGGGAAGCCTTGCGCCGCCCGCAAACATCCTCAACGCCCCGACGAAACTGATGAAGGATTTGGGCTACGGCGCTGGCTACAGCTACGACCATGACGCGCCGGAGGGCTTTTCGGGCGACAATTACTGGCCCGACGAAATGAATCCCGCGACCTTCTACCGTCCCGTCGACCGCGGCTTCGAAAAGCGCATCGCCGAGCGGATCGCATGGTGGGACGCGCGGCGGCAGGGGCGCGCAAAGGGCGATTGATGCCGTGGTTCGGTAGCGGGAGCGATGTGGTCGCCTTTGCCAGCGCGCTGCCTGACGCCGCCATCGCGCAATCCTGCGGGCACGCCCGACCCGGACGCGTTGATGCGGTCATCCACAGCACCTGGTGCGAGCGCACAAACACGGTGCAGCGCGCTGCCTTCGGCCCCGGGCCTCAGCCCGGATAGCGTTCGAAGCTCGGCATCGCACCCAGGCTTTCCATCCAGCCGATGCGCTCAGCGGTCTGGATCTGCACCTGGGCCGGGATCAGGTCGGGATCGTCGAGCGTTGCGGTCTGGACATCGATCTGGCCAGGAAAGACCTGCTCGTTCGTGTAGAAAAGCCCCGTCCCGCATTCACCGCAGAAATGGCGGCGGCCATGTTCGGACGACGCGTAAACCTTGGGCACGCCGCTTACCTCAAGCGCATCCGCGCCGACCATCGCCCATCCAACCAGGGGTGCTCCCGCGTGCCGGCGGCAATCCTGGCAATGGCATAGCGCATGATGCGCGACGGTGGTGGGCATCGAATAACGGATAGCGCCGCAGTGGCACCGGCCGGTTGCGCGGGTCGGGGTATCGCTCATTGTTTCGCTCCTGGGTCCGCCTACTAAGAACATAACATAAACATTATTTATGTCCAGCGCACGAAGGCTGCTTAGCATGGTGTTAACCACAAATAGTTAGATCGGCTCGATCGAAGGAGGGGGGAGCGGACATGTCCTTTTCGTACCGCATCACGTCGATTTCTTGCTACGAGCGTCGGCACGGCTGCGTGGGGGGAGCGGTATGACCAAACTTGTCATTCAGATTCCATGCCTCAATGAGGCCGATGACCTGCCGAGTACGCTAGCAGCCCTGCCGCGGCGTATCGCAGGCGTCGATACGATCGAAATACTCGTCATTGATGATGGCAGCAGCGACAATACGGAGCAGGTCGCGCGGATGTGCGGTGTTCACCATATTGTCCGCCATCGCACAAATCGCGGACTCGCTGCGGCATTTCAGTCGGGAATCGATGCGGCACTGCGTGCCGGAGCTGACATCATTGTCAACACCGACGCCGATGGGCAGTATGTCGGCGAAGATATCGAAACAATCGTTCGCCCGGTGATCGAGGGGCGGGCCGACATCGTGATCGGGGATCGCGGTGTTGCGGACAACGCACATTTTGGTCAAGTGAAGCGTTGGCTACAAAGAATTGGCAGCGTGGTTGTCCAACGGCTGGCCAACGTCGAGGTTGCTGACGCTGTAAGCGGCTTTCGTGCGATTAGTCGCGAGGCGGCGCAGCGCATCAACATCACGACTGAGTTCAGTTATACGACCGACATGCTGATCCAGGCTGGTCGCAAGCGGCTGTCCATCCTCAGTGTGCCAATCCGAACCAATGCGACGCTTCGTCCCTCACGTTTGTTCAAATCGATCCCCCGTTTCATTGTCAATACGGGCGTCACAATGGCGCGTGCCTATACCACGTACAATCCGCTGCGCGCCTTCGTGGGGCTTGGTTTGATCCTCCTTATTGCGGGGACGCTACCGATCCTGCGATTCTTGTTTCTTTATCTGCAGAACAACGGCGATGGACATGTGCAATCGCTCGTAATTGGTGGCGCATTGTTGGTGTTGGGTGCCATTGTTGCAGTTCTGGGGGTGCTCGCGGATCTGATTGCGGCCAATCGCAAATTGATCGAGACCAGCCTGACGCGGATACATCATATCGACGATCATTTGGCTCGTATCGAGCGCCAGGTGGGGACCGCTGCCGGGGAGAGCCGGCCTGAACGAAAGCAGGTGGCGTGAGCGAACCAGCCACCTCAGTGCGGACTGATCAGAAAGCGTCTTGGCACTGGTTGATCGTTTTCATTGCCGCGGCGCTGGCTTTGCAACTGGAGCTTGTATTCAATCGACCGGTCAATTGGGACGAGTTTTTCCACCTGACTGACGCTCACGCTGTCTATCAAGGGCGTCTGAACGAGCCACTGCAGGTCCTCCATGCGCGCGCATTTTTCTGGTTGGCGGCGCTTCCGGTAGACGCTGTCGATCAGATTCGCGTTGCCAGGCTGTTCATGTTCGCCTTCGAAGTGGCTACGCTGATAGCCATCTACGGCATTGCCCGCCACTTTGCGGGTCGCTTCCCAGCGGCGCTGGCGACACTCGCATACCTTACCGGCGGCTATGTATTTCAGCACGGCTTTTCCTATCGTGCCGATCCGATGGCGGCCGCTTTCCTGATGGGTTCACTTTGGATGCTGCTGAAAAGCAGCCTCAATGCAAGGGACATCATAATCACGGCGTTGCTTGTGGCTCTGGCGCTGCTGACCACGATCAAAGTCGTGCTTTATGCCCCTGCATTCGCCGCTCTCGCATGGCTCCGCTGGCGCGAGGCGGACGACCCGCGCGGCATGCTGCGCCGTCTCGGACTATTGTTGATCGTCGCCACGGTCGGGAGCGCGCTGGTGGTTGGGGCGACTGTTCTGAGTGCCCCCGAGAGCGCGCAACTGGCTGCGGGTAGCGCGACAAAAGTTGTCGCGACCTCGGGCACGATGATGTTCAACGAGGGCTTGTTTCCTCGTTGGCCTTATATTCTCGGCGCGATCGCGTCGGCTCCGTTTCTGGCAGTCTTGCTGCTGTGCGTGCCGGTGGCCATTTTTCGAGCGGGCCTCACGCGCCACCACCGCATCGTCATTGCGGCCTTAATGTTACCGTTGGTCAGTCTGAGCTTTTATCGCAACAGCTTTCCCTATTTCTATGTCTTCATTTTGCCGCCGACGATGGTCGGCGTGGCCATCGTGATACGGCAGATTTTGACGCGGCATCCAGCCAAAGTCCTAATGACTGCCTTCGTGGCTACTGCCCTGATCAGTAGCCTGACAACGCCGCGAGAAGTGTTGCCAGTCCAGAAAGAAGTTTTGGCAGCAGTAGATGAAATATTTCCCAAACCCGTCGCATATTTCGATTTTCCGGGTATGATAGCCAACTTCCCAAAAGCAAACTTTTTCATGACAACGTGGGGTGTACGTAAGTATTGGGCAGGGCAGGAGGAACGGTTTGTGGATGCAATGGAGCGTGAAACCGTACCGTTGCTTGTGGTCAACCAGGAACTGCTCGTCCGCAATCAAACGGGGTCGGAGTTAGCTTGGGAGCTCGATGAGGCTGACGCCACGGCGCTCCGCTACGGGTTTATTCCTCACTGGGGGCCGCTTTGGGTCGCCGGCCGGCGGTTCCCTGCGTCTGGCGGCGCTCGCGATTTCCCCATCTATGCACCCGGTGTTTACACCCTCGAGGGTGCGTCCGCGCGTATCGATGGCAAGCGATACATGCCAGGGGATGTTGTAGAATTAAGCCGCGGGATTCATCGGTTCCAACCCGACACCCTCAATGAAACACGATTGCGGTGGGGGAAAAATCTGAAGAAGCCGGTAAAGCCATTCAGCGGCGAACCGATGTTCAAGGATTTTTAAGCGGAAAATGGACGAGGGTGCGACACTCGATGCCACCGTTTTACGGCGCGAGGCTCACGCGGATGGTGGTGCAGACGCAGGACAAATCGGCTTGCGGATGCCGTCGGGGCAGCTTGCCTGTCATCAGGAAATATTTTGAACATGCGTGCCATGAGGTCTCGTCTTAACGATCAGTCATCTCCTTCGCAGCGATGGCACCGACCCGCCGGTCTGGTGACGAATTCGGCCCTTTCTTCGGGTCGCTTTAATCGGACTCTTCGATGATTTCCGATCGTATTTCCCGAAATATCAACCGATTCTTGCCGGAGGCCCGGGCGATATTATCGAGGCTCGAGAGTCGATTGATCAGATGGCGCGTTCCTGTTTTGATCGGATCGCTGATATTATTTTGCGCGGGAGCCTATTGGTCGCTCCGTACGGTTGATCTTTCTCTCTCCGGTTTGCGAAGTCTACCGCTATTCCTCTTGGCCGTATCCGTCCTGCCGTCGTTGATGCACGGGGGCGTGGCAATGTGGCTTCTCGCTCGTAGCGCCGGGCGCTCGTTGTCTGTTGTCAAAGGCACGGTCGTTTCGTCATATGCTTATCTTGCTGAACTGCTTCCCCTGCCGGGCGGCGCCTTGGTTCGTGCCGGCGCTTTGCTTCGCGCTGGCGCCACAATTGGGCGAAGCTCGGCACTTGTTGTGCTCACAGCGATATTATGCCTGGCGCTTGCGATGGTCATGGCCGCGTTGACCTTGCTGCCGCTCTCGTTCGCCCTGGCGTTCCCACTCCTCGTGCTCGGCTCGTTCACAAGCGTTGCGGTTACAGCGTGGCTTTGGTCAACGGCGGGGCCGGCTGTCGCCCTGCAAACACTTGTGCACCGCGTGCTTGGTATCTTCCTTACCGCGCTGCGTCTCAACTTCGCCTTCGCGGCTCTGCATATATCGACGGGTTTTGCAGGAACCTTTCCGTTCGTCCTTGCTATCCTGCTCGGTTCAGCGTCGTCATTTGCCCCAGCGGGCCTTGGGGTTAGCGAAGCCCTGGCTGCGCTCGCTGCAACGGTCACCAAGATCCCTCCGGCAATTGCGTTTCTTGCAGTGGGCATCGATCGGTTATTCTGCATTGCAGGGTGCGGCATTGTCGTGCTGATCAGCCAGCTTGGCGCGCGCCGCGGGCGCGGCGAGACCGTACCTGCCCGCCAGGGCGAATTGGGGAGCAATGGATAGTGGACGATGATCGAGCAGCGCATGACCGGAGCCTCGCTCTCCACAGCGGGGAGTACGTCGAGCGTTACAATTCCAAACCCATCGATCGGGTCCGCAATCTTGTTCCCCGGATGCAACCCCTCGACGATATGCGGATTGCGGACTTCGCCTGTGGAAACGGGATGCTGCTTCACGTTCTCGAGGATAACTACATTTCATACGACGGGGTTGATTTTTCGCCTGATTTCGTCGCCGCCGCCAAGGCATGGGCCGAGCGCGCCGGCCGGTGTCGCTATCGCTTTCACTGCGCCGATATTCGCGACTTTTGTGCTCGCTATTCGAATCATTTCGACGTTGCGGCGACGCTGGATTTTTCCGAGCATGTGGACGATGATTCCGCTGTTGCGATCTACCAGTCAATCCGCGGATCGCTTCGTCCCGGCGGACGGCTATATCTGCATACCCTCAACCTCGACTTCTTTATGGAGCGCGCAAAGCAATGGGGTATCGTTCCGCAGTTTCCTGAACATATCGCAGTGCGCGATGGCAGGTCCACTGCTTATCGCAGCTGGATTTGACCCTGACGGCATTCGTGTAGAAACAATTCGCCATTACAATATCTTGAAGCTGCTCCATCCGTTGTCCAATCTCCCCGTAGTCGGTAAGTATTTTGCTGCCCGCCTCTGGGTGGTTGCGGCGGCGTGATCCGCAGCGCTCCCCGGCTGCTTCCCGCATGAACACGCCCCCAGACACGATAATAATTCTTGCTCCGGTAGCACCTTTCAGAGGCGGAATTGCGCGGCATAGTAGTTCGCTCGCTCGTGCCTTGGCTCGTACTCCCGGCATCAATCTGATCGTCGAAAGCTTTGAACGGCTCTATCCGCGCTTGCTCTATCCGGGGCTCGATGACCGCGATCGGAATCAGGCAGCGCTCAAGGATCTTACAATCCGGTACGACCTCGACACTCTTAACCCGCTGAGCTGGCGACGTGCGGTAACGCGCATCAGTGCGCACCGTCCCAAATTGGTGGTGATTCCCGCTTGGACGTTCTTTGTCTCGCCCGGGCTCGCGGCGATCGCTCGCGCGCTGCGTCGTCGCGGCATCCCCGTCGTGCAGATCGTGCATAATATCGTCGATCATGAAGGCGTATGGTGGAAGCGATGGCTCTGCGAGCGGCAGCTGCAAGCCGCCGATATCTATATCACGCACGGCGAGGCGCTCGCAGACCAATTGCGCACAATTGCAGCAGAGAGACCGGTGCTCATTTGTTCGCATCCGGCCTATGCGGATTACCCGCCACCATCGACGCGATTGCGGCGCGAATTTTCGTTGGAATTGCTCTGTTTCGGTCTCGTTCGACCTTATAAAGGCGTCGACCTTGCGATCGAAGCGCTCGGCTCCTTGCGTGACAAGGACGTGAGGTTGACTGTGGCCGGGGAAGTGTGGGGGGATATCGGTGAGTGGCGCAGCCTGGCAGCCGATCACGGTGTCGCGGATCGCGTCGAGTTCATTCCCCGCTATGTCTCTGACCAGGAGGCGGCCGATCTGTTCGATCGTGCGGATGCGGTGCTCGCTCCATATCGTTCGATGTCGGGCTCCGGCGTGGCTGCGTTGTCCGCTCATTACCGACGGCCCGTTATCGCGAGTGACCTCCCAGGTTTTGCCGAAATCGTCGTGCCGGGGCGCAACGGTTGGCTGTTCCCTGCCGGTAATTCTGCGGCGCTCGCGGACCTGATCGCCTCTGAGGTAACTCGCGAACGAGCTGCTGCATTATCGGCGACTATGCCCGTTAGTGCCGATGAGACCGGTTGGGACGAATTTGCCGCAGCGCTGCTCAACTGCCGAAGGGGCGCCGAGATTTGTCAGTAGCCGGATTCAGTCGCCCAGATCGACGCCGTTGGCTTCTGCCCACGCCTGATACTGACTGCGCGGGTTCGCCGCCGGTCTTGCGAGTATCGCGGGCATATCCTGGCGGAGCGCGGCGAGGTCGAGCGAGCGGATCATCGCCTTCACCGGGCCGACGCCCGCGGGCGTGATCGACAATCGGTCGATACCGAGGCCGAGAAGGGCCATTGCCTCCAGGGGGCGCCCTGCCATTTCGCCGCATACGCCGAGGGTGACCTTGCTGCCCTCGACGAGCTTCACCACGCGCGCAAGATAACGCATCACGGTCGGCGACAGCCAGTCATAGCGCTCGGCGAGCCGCGGATGCGCGCGGTCGGCCGCGAAGAGGAACTGGGTGAGGTCGTTGGTGCCGATCGACAGGAAATCGAGGTGCGGGAGCATCAGGTCGAGCGTCTCGATCAGCCCCGGCACTTCGAGCATCGCGCCGTAACGGATCGCTGCCGGCAGCTTCTTGCCGCGACTTGCAAGCCAGGCGCGCTGGCCGATGAAGAGGGCGCGTGCCGCTTCATATTCCCAAGGCTCCGACACCATCGGGAACATCACATGGAGCGTGCGACCGGCGGCCGCCTCCATCAGCGCGCGCGCCTGCACCTTCAAGAGCCCTTCGCGATCGAGCGCGAGGCGCAGCGCGCGCCAGCCCATCGCGGGGTTTTCCTCAAGCGCATTCTCGTCGACATTCATATAGGGCAGCGCCTTGTCGCCGCCAATGTCGACCGTACGAAAGATCACCGGGCGGTCGCCGGCGGCGTCGAGCACGTCGCGATAGAGGCGTTGCTGCCGCTCGCGCTGGGGGAGCGTTGCCGAGACGAGGAACTGGAATTCGGTGCGGAACAGCCCGATGCCGCGCGCCCCGGTTAGATCGAGCGCGGCGACATCTTCGCGCAGGCCCGCGTTGATCATCAGCTCGATCGAGACGCCGTCCCTGGTCACCGCGGGCAGGTCGCGAAGCGCGGCGAGATTGGCGCGGCGCTTCTGCGAGATTTCAAGCTTTGCGTCGAAGGCGTCGAGCAGCGCCTGCGTCGGGCGCACCTGCAGCGTGCCGGCGCCCGCGTCGAGGAGCAGCATGTCGCCTTCGCGGATCGATGTGCGCACGTCGCGAACGCGGCCGAGCACCGGCACGCCCATTGCGCGCGCGACGATGATGACGTGCGCGGTGAGCGATCCTTCTTCGAGGACGACCCCCTTCAGGCGGCGGCGGTCATATTCGAGCAGCTCGGCGGGACCAAGATTGCGCGCGATGAGGATCGAATCCTGCCGCAGGCCCATTTGCGCTGCGGTCCCCATCTGCCCCGACACGATGCGGATCAACCGGTTCGAGAGATCTTCAAGATCGTGCATGCGGTCGCGCAGCAAGGGATCATCGATCTGGCGCATGCGCATGCGCGTGCGCTGCTGAACGCGCTCGATCGCGGCCTCGGCGGTGAGGCCGCTGTCGATCGCTTCATTGATGCGCCGCGACCAGCCCTCGTCGTAGGCGAACATCTTGTAGGTCTCGAGCACCTCCTCATGCTCGCCGCCGATGCCGAACTCCGCCTGGCTTGCCATGCGGTCGATCTGCTCGCGCATCTTGTCGAAGGCCGCGTACACGCGGTGGCGTTCAGCCTCGATATCGTCAGCGACGGTGTGCTCGATGGTGATCCGCGGCTGGTGGAAGACGGCGATGCCCTGACCCATGCCGTCGACGAGCTTCTGGCCGGTCAGCCGCTGCGCCGACTGATCGGCAGCCGCGGCGTCGATCCGCGCGGTGGTGTCGATGAGATCGGCATTGGCGATGAGCTCGGAGAGCACCATCGCGACCGTCTGGAGCGTCTCGATTTCGATCTCTTCGTAGCGCCGCGGGTCGCTGTGCTGGACGCAGAGCACCCCCACCGCCTGCTCGCGGCGGATGATCGGGACTCCGGCAAAGCTGTGGAACAATTCCTCGCCCGTCTCGGGGCGATAGGAAAAGTCGGGGTGCGCCGCCGCCTCGTCGAGATTGAGCGTTTCGATGTGCTCCGCGATCGTGCCAACCAACCCCTCGCCGAGCGCGAGGCGCGTCACGTGCACGGCTTCCTGCTTGAGGCCGCGCGTTGCATAAAGTTCGAGCGACCCGTCGCGCAGAAGGTAGATCGAGCAGACTTCGCTGTGGAGGCATTCGCCGATGATGCCGACGACCTGGTTGAGCTTGCTCTGCGCGTTGGTCCGCGCCGCCATGACCTCGTGGAGCCGGGTCAGAATGGTGCGGGCTGACTGTGCGGCGGTCGAGGGCGGGGGCGGGGCGTTGGTCATATAAGCGCCCTGCTAACAGATGCTTTCGCCAAGCGCCATTGCCCGCCGCAATATTCGACTAGGCGGTAAACTCATAAACTGAGTTGCGCGAGGCGGCAGTGATTGATTCAAGGCTCGGGAAAGGAGTCTTGGAGATGCGTCGCCGTTTTGAGCTGACAGATTTCGAATGGTCTGTGATCGA
>Ga0182746_1000490_pt1 | contig 53011 bp, 50 predicted proteins | sample eDN3rd30CBELigOP_FD_128881 | JGI IMG/M metagenome (GOLD analysis project Ga0182746, IMG submission 128881) | Enriched Organic Plus compost microbial communities from Emeryville, California, USA - eDNA 3rd pass 30_C BE-Lig OP (version 2) (version 2) ...
GTCGTCGAAGGCATGCAGTTCGACCGCGGCTATCTCTCGCCCTACTTCGTGACCAACGCCGAGAAGATGGTAGCGGAGCTGGAGAACCCCTACATCCTCATCCACGAGAAGAAGCTCTCCGGCCTCCAGGCCATGCTTCCCGTGCTCGAGGCTGTCGTCCAGTCGGGCAAGCCGCTCCTCATCATTGCTGAAGACGTCGAGGGCGAGGCGCTCGCAACGCTCGTCGTCAACAAGCTGCGTGGCGGCCTCAAGGTTGCGGCCGTGAAGGCTCCGGGCTTCGGCGACCGCCGCAAGGCCATGCTGGAGGACATCGCGGTCCTCACCGGCGGCCAGACGATCTCCGAGGACCTCGGCATCAAGCTCGAGAATGTGACGCTTCAGATGCTCGGCCGCGCCAAGAAGGTGACGATCGACAAGGAGAACACCACCATTGTCGACGGCGCCGGCAAGAAGGAAGACATCGAAGCGCGCGTGAAGCAGATCAAGGCGCAGATCGAGGAGACGACCTCCGACTACGACCGCGAGAAGCTGCAGGAGCGCCTGGCGAAGCTCGCCGGCGGCGTTGCTGTGCTCAAGGTCGGCGGCGCCACCGAGATCGAGGTGAAGGAGCGCAAGGATCGCGTCGACGACGCGCTCCACGCGACCCGCGCGGCCGTCGAGGAAGGCATTGTGCCCGGCGGCGGCGTTGCGCTGCTGCGCGCCTCGAAGGCCCTCGAGAACCTCAAGGTCGAGAACGAGGATCAGAACGTCGGCATCAATATCGTCCGTAAGGCGCTTCAGGCCCCGGCCCGTCAGATTTTCAACAATGCGGGTGAGGACGGATCGGTGATCGTCGGTAAGATCCTCGACAACAGCAAATACAACTATGGCTACAACGCCCAGTCCCTGGAGTACGGCGATCTCGTCGCCCAGGGCGTGATCGATCCGGCAAAGGTGGTTCGCTGCGCCCTGCAGGACGCCGCCTCCGTGGCCGGCCTCCTGATCACCACCGAGGCGATGGTGGCGGAGCTCCCGAAGAAGGAGCACGCGCACGCCCCGATGCCCGGTGGCATGGGCGGCATGGGTGGAATGGATTTCTAATATCCGCCCACTGCCATTGTTGTGCAGAACAGAGAAAGCCCCGGCAACTCGCCGGGGCTTTTTTGCGACTCATGGGGTATTTGTTCGGAACCTGTTGCCCTTACGCCCCATGTTAGCCTTGACGGAATATTACTTCGATAGCCACATGCTTTAACTGTCGTGTGCGTCGAATCCGGCCCAGCCACGGCCATTTTCTCCACCTAGCCTGCAGGCGCTATTGGAGACCGAGGAATGATCAGAAACAAGGCTGTATCCACGCGCGTCGGACTGCTGCCGGCGATCGCGGCGCTCTGCGTCGCAGGTTCGCTGACAGTGCGCGCCGAAAACCCGCCGGTTACGGCCCCGAACGAAGCGGCCGCCGCGCCGGCGGCCCAAGAGGCTGCCAGTTCGGTAACCGCACCCGCCGCCCCGGGCTCGGCCGCGCCGCAGGCGCAGGCCGCCGATACCCAGACTTCGACGTCCGCTCCGCTCGATGCGCCAGCCACGGCCGCGCAACAGCCCCCCCCCGGTCAACAGCCTGCTACCCAGAACGCTACCGTCGAGCCGTCCAGCCAGTCGCCAGAGGCGACGACGGCTAAGACCGCACCGGCCGCCGAAGCCCCGGCCAGCGAGCCGGCGAATACGACGGCCGCGACGACACCCGCCGCGATTGATCCGGCGCCGGCCGCTGAGACCGCCGCCGCGCCCGCGGCAATGCCGCCCGCTGCACCCGCAGATTCCGCTGCCGCCGCACCGGCCGCCGATGCCAAGCCGTCGACGGACGAGCCGCCGAAGGCAACGGCAGCGCTGCCCGATGCGTCGACCCCCGCCGATGCGACGGCGCAAGTGCTCCCGCCCGCCGACCCGGTCATCGCCGGCGTGCGCGAGCGGATCGCTTCGCTCGGCAAGTCGGTGAGCGAGGATGATGCTGCCGCCCTCAGCGCCTATTACGGCGATCTCACCGGCACCGCCATGTGGGCATCGGCCAGCGGCCTCACCGAGAAGGGCAAGGCCGTCGTCGCCGAGATCGGACGCGCGGAGAACTGGGGCTTGCCGGCTTCGGCATTCGACGTGCCCGCGCCATCCGTTGCGAACCTGACGCCGGAAGCCGCCGCGGACGCGGAGCTGAAAGTTTCTCTCGCGGTACTGAAGTACGCCCGTTTCGCCCGCGGCGGACGCATCAACCCGCGCAGCATCTCGCAATTGATGGACCAGTCGCCAACTCTCGTGCCGCCCCGTACGGTGCTCACCGAGATCAGCGCGGCCGCCAGCCCCGACGCTTACCTCACCTCCCTGCATCCCAAGCATCAGCAGTTCGAAGCCTTGCGCCAGGTGCTGCTGAAGCTGCGCGGAGGAACGGAGAAAGAGGAAGAGCAGGAGGTTGCCGATCCTGCGCTCGCGGTGAAGCTGCCGATGGGCCGCATCATCCGTCCCGGCAGCACCGACGAGCAGGTGTCCCTGCTGCGCCAGCGTCTCAAGATCGCCGCCGACGATCCGGCGGACGAGAACGTTTACGACGAGAAGCTCCAGCAGGCCGTACGCGAGTTCCAGCGTGCAAATGGCCTCGCCACCGACGGCATCGTCGGCAATGGCACCCGTCAGGTGATGAACGGCGGCCCGACGCCTGCGCCGCCCGCCAGCAACGAATCCAAGATCGAGCGCATCCTGATCAACATGGAGCGCTGGCGCTGGGTGCCGAACGATCTCGGCGAGTTCCACGTCTGGGATAACGTGCCGGAATTCCTCACGCGCATCGTGAAGAATGGCAAGGTCGTCCATACCGACGAGATCATCGTCGGGCAGCCGTCCTGGCCGACGCCCGTGTTCTCTGCCGACATGAAGACCATCGTCTTCCGGCCGAGCTGGGGCGTTCCCGACGGCATCAAAACCAAGGAACTGGCACCTCTGCTCCGCAAGAGCAGCGGCGGTGCGGGTTTCTTCGGTATCTTCGGTGGCGGCTACTCTGCGCAGGCGGTGCTCGATGCCTATGACCTGCGCGTCTACGCGGGCGGCCGGCAGATCGATCCGAATTCGGTAAATTGGGCCAGCGTCGACATTCGCCGCTACAGCTTCCAGCAGCCGCCCGGACCGAAGAACGTGCTCGGCGAAGTGAAATTCATGTTCCCGAACTCGCACGACGTCTACATGCACGACACCCCGGAGCGCGGACTGTTCGGAAAGTCCTTCCGCGCGCTGAGCCATGGCTGTATGCGCGTGCACGAGCCGCGGCGTCTCGCCGAGGTGCTTCTCGGCGAGGACAAGGGTTGGTCCTCGTCCAAGGTGCAGAGCATGTTCTCCAGCGGCGGCGAGGTCGCGCTCGAGAAGCACATTCCCGTCCACGTGACCTACATGACGGCGCGCGTGGACGATAACGGCAAGCTTCACACCTACGGCGACTTCTACGGCCTCGATAGCCGCACCGCCGCCGCGCTGACGGGCAAATCGATCCGCTTCGAGCAGCCGAGCTATGCCGACGACGATGCGGTTGCTTCGAGCCAGCCGGCGACGCAGCAGTCCCAGCGTCGCCGCGCCACGAAGAAGCAGGCGCAGAACGGTGCCCCGGCTTCACTGGCCGATGCCATCCAGGGTCTGTTCTCGCCGTAAGCCGAGCGGTCGGCAGGAAAGACAGTGTTTGAGGCGCCCCGATCCATCCCGGTTCGGGGCGCTTTCTCGTTCTGGTGTTGGCGAGAGTGCTTCCGGAAAAGTGGACACCGGTTTTCCGATAAGAAGCACTGTTGATAGCGAGTGCTTCCGGAAAAGTGGACACCGGTTTTCCGACAAGAAGCACGTTGAAGTGAGTGCTTCCGGCGGCCGCAGCGCGGGCGCTGTCCGAGGCGCCGATCCGGAGGATCGAGACAGCGCGTAGCGTTCACCCGGCTCTCAATTCTTTGCGGCGTCGGGTGTTTCCGCGCCTATCAGCTCATCGAGCTTGGCGGCGATGCGTTCGGCATCCTCCGGGAAACCGGCGCCGATCCACCAGTCCTCGAATGCCTTCACGATGCGGCCGACGGCCGGCCCGGCTGCGATCCCACGCGCAACGACATCCGCGCCGCGCAACGGCAGCGCCGGTGCCGTCCAGCGCGCGGGCAGCGTCGCACGCTCGGTACGCGCCCCGTCGTCGACATCGGCGTGTGAGCGCGCCCAGTCGAGCAAGGCCCCCGCGATAAAGTCGTCCGCGCCGTTGCGATAGATGAATTCCTGCGCCGCTGCCTCGCTGCGGCGCGGATCGAACGCCGTCGCGCAGCGTCGCGCGGCAGCGAGCTGCCGGCCTTCCGCGGACGAAAGCCGCAGGAACGTTTGCAAATCGAGCGGCGTGTTGCCGGCGAGTGCGGCGAGCCGCAGCATCGGATCGGGTGCACGTCCGAGGTGTTTCTCGATCGCAGCCAGCCGCTCCAGCGCAACGACATCGCCCTCGACCCCGATGAGCGGAACGAGAATGCCGGCCTTGTGCATCGCCGCCGCCGCCGGCACCGCGCCCGGTGCGCCGAGAAGGCGCAGCAACTCGGCGCGGATGCGCTCGCCGGAAAGCTGCGCAAGTCCTGCGCGCTCGGCCCGCACCGCCGCAAGGCCTTCCGGATCCGGCGCGGTCGGATCGCCGTATTCGGCGAGGAAACGGAAAAACCGCAGGATGCGCAGATAATCCTCGCGGATGCGCGCGCGCGCATCGCCGATGAAACGCACGCGCCGCGCGGCAAGGTCCCCATAGCCGCCTAGCGGATCGTGCACCTGGCCACTGGCATCGGCGTAGAGCGCGTTCATCGTGAAGTCGCGGCGCATCGCGTCTTCGCGCCAGTCGGTGCTGAACGTAACGCGCGCGTGCCGCCCGAAAGTCTCGACATCCCGGCGCAGGGTCGTCACCTCGAAGGGGGTCCTGCCGGAAATCACCGTAACCGTGCCATGCTCGATGCCCGTCGGCACGGCCTGCAGCCCGGCGCGCTTCGCCAGCTCTATCACCTCGTTAGGGAGCGCCGTCGTTGCGATGTCGACGTCTTTCACCGGCAGCCCCAGGAGCGCGTTACGCACCGCCCCGCCCACGGCCCGCGCCTGCGCGCCATCCCGCGTAAGGACGTCGAGCACCGCGCGCGTCTCCTCGCGCCGCAGCCAATCGGCCGTGGCGAGGCTCGGCAACTCGGCACCATCCTGCGCGCGCGCCATGCTCCGACCGTTACAGTTGAACGGGAACCAAAAGCTACTTGATCTGCCCCGGCTCGATGCGCCCGTCCTTGAACGAGGGCGGCGTATAGACCTGGCCGGGCTTGCCGCCGGAAACCGTGCCGAAGCTCGCGAGCACGATCAACACGAGCGCGGCGCCGGCGACGAACAGCCAGATGAGCGGCGCGTCGTCCAGCACGCGCTTTGCGTCCGGCTTCTCTTCCCGGGTCATATAGACGTAGGCGACGTAAATGATCGTCGGCAGTAGAAAAAGGATGATGTTCTCGGCAACGATGCGGATCATTCTGCAAAGAGCCTTCTGTGCATGTTTTTCATTATACCTGCCGTCACGCCCCAGATGTATCGCTCTTCGAAGGGCATTGCATAGAAGCGCCGCTCCACGCCGAGCCAGGTGCGTGTCTCGGTGCGATGGTTCTTCTCGTCCATCAGAAACGCCAGCGGCACTTCGAACGCATCCGACACTTCGCGCTCATCGAGCTGCAACGTAAAGCCCTCGCGCACGAGACTCACCACCGGATAGATGCGAAAGCCGGTCTGCGTACGATAGACATCGAGGTACCCGAGTGGCTCCACGAACGAAGGGTCGAGCCCGATCTCCTCGTGCGCCTCGCGCAGCGCCGCGGCGGTGGGATCGCGATCCGACGGCTCGACGCGCCCGCCGGGAAACGCGATCTGCCCGGCATGGCGCGGCAGGCCCGCCGTGCGTTGGGTGAGGAGCACCGTAAGCTCATCGCGCGCAACGACGGGAATGAGCACGGCCGCCGGCATCAATGGCGCATTTGCAACCGTGCCGATCAGCTCCGGCGAAAGGTCGAAATCGCTCGGCGCGCCGAGCCCGTCTGGATCGGCAGCAGGCTCGGCTTCGCTCAGCGCGGCGCGCGCCAGCTCCCTGAAGCCGGTTTCCGAGAAGGGCGAAAGTTGTGCGGGATCGGGCTCTTGCATGTCACAATCATAGCATCGCATCCCGCCGGCGAGGTGTCCCATAACCCCGCAGAGGGCAGGATCGGCTCGCAATCCTTCGACAAATCACGATAACGTCCAACTCTGACGCGAATCTGTGCTTTGCAAACTGGAAAGGAGGCCCTGTTGCCGATGCGGCGCTGCCGACTGTTGATTGCCACCACCGCTGCCGTGCTGCTTCTGGCGGCCGTAGGGACATCGGGCGGGGCAAGTGCCGCCAGCGTACAGGATTTCCTCGCGACCCTGCCCTCTGCGCAGCAGGCCGAGTTCGTCGCCTGGCGCAACGCCAAGGCGAAACACGACCGCGAGCTCGACGCCTACTGGGCGCTGGTGGAGCAGAAGCGGGCGGGACGGCGCGCCAAGCGCTCGAAAACGAAATTCTTCGACGAAAGCGACTATGTCTGGACTGCGGCGCCGACATATAAGGGGCCCCGTCTCAGCGCCGAGCTGGATCGCCTGTGGACGCGCTTCCTCGATGCGCAGAAAGTGCCCTCACCCGAGAAGCCCGCGCCGAAGCCGCCAATTCCAAGTCTCGCCAATTTCCTCGCGGCCGCAAAAAGCCATTATAAGTTCGAGCCAACGCGCATATCCGAGCGCGAGTTCAAGCGTCGCTACGCCGTCGAAGCGCTGTCCTTGGGGTTGAGCAAAGAGCAGGTCGTGCGCGTCTACGCCCTCGAAACCGGGGGCAACGGCACCGCGGACATGCAGGCGGGCATCAATCCGATCACCAAGAAGGGCACGCCGATCTCCTCCGCGCTCGGCTACGCGCAGCTTTTGCACGCCAACACGGTGGGCGAATTGGTGAAGCATGGCCCCGACTTCATCAAGCGCCTGCGACGCCTGCGCGCCGAAGCCGTCACCCAGGCACGCGCAAGCGAGCTCGATCGCAAGATCGCCTCGCTCCAGCTCATGCTGAAGAGCGCCAAGTCGGTCCCGAACAACTGGTATCGACACGTCGCCTTTGCCCAGACGCCGAAGGGCTACGGCATGCACGCCATCAATCTCGACGGCGACCTCGGGCCGTGGCTCCAGGCCCTGAAGCTGCGCGGTCTCAAGGACTTTGCCGCCCGCCAGGGGGTGACGAACCTCTCCGGCGAGGAGATCGAGCTGATGAACCTCTCCGGACCGGGCACCGGCCTCGAGATGATGCAACCTGTCGGACTGACGGCGCCGACCACGAACTTCTTCACCCGCCGGGCCTATTACGTGAACAAGATGGTGATTGGGAAGACGTCGGCCGAGCTCCTGGCCGAATTCACCCGCCGCATGGACGCCAGCTCGCAAAAGCCGGGTGCCCTCGAGTTCGCCGCCGCGTTCGACGAGGTCCGGCAGGAAAGCTTGCCGTGGCGCTGAGCGCGCCCGCCGGAAAATATGATATCCACCGATGCCGATTTGCATCGGACAGCAGCCCGGCTTGCATCTATGATTCCCGGATCGAAATTCCCGGGGTTCGAGCATGCAGTGGCATAGGTTTCGGCGTGTCGGTTTGACGTGCCTCCTTTTTGCGTTTGGCGCTTCGGTGCCGGCTGCAGCGCAGCAATGGCGCCTCCCCAGCCTCAGCTACGCCTCCGATGACGAGGTCGCGGCGCTGGCGCGCACGGGCTTCATCATATCTCCGGACTGGAGCATCAGCGACGAGGTCAACCTCGGCGGCTCGGGCGGCGCGCTGCTCAAGGACCCCAAGGGTTGGGCCATCGGCGGCAAGCTCGGCTACGACCAGCAGATCGGTAACGTCGTGGTCGGCGTCCTCACCGACGCGTTCTACTCCTTCGCCGATGGCGGCGGTCGCGGCGCGGGTTATGGGATCTACCGGTCCGACCTCAACTACTACGGCACCGTACGCGGCAGGCTCGGATATTCCTTCGGCCGCCTCATGGCTTACGGTACCGCGGGCTATGCCTACGGCGGCATGGAGGTGAAGAACGTCACCACCGGTGCGAAGTCCAGCGAAGGGTTGAGCGGCTGGACGTACGGCGGCGGCCTCGAATACTTCTGGAACCGCGACATCAACCTGAACGTGGGCTATCGCCGGATCGACTTCGACGATCAGACGTTCGCGGTCCTGCCTGCAGGCAGCAACCGGCTCTCGCCCGAAATCGACGTAATCGATTTCGGCCTGACGACGCGCTTCTAGAGTGCTTCCGGAAAAGTGGTCACCGGTTTTCCGATAAGAAGCACGACCCAATAATGGTCTAGAGCCGTTCTGCGTTTCCACCTAAACCGGAACGCGGTCGAGGCAGCGAGCTGCCTCGCGCCTTACCTCACGGCCACTTCACCACCGGCGGCATCGACGACAGGATCGAATCCACGTTGCCGCCCGTCTTGAGGCCGAACACGGTGCCGCGATCGTAGAGAAGGTTGAACTCCACGTAGCGCCCGCGGCGCACGAGCTGCTCCTCCCGCTCCGCCTCGCCCCAGGGAAGTGTGAAATTCCCCCGCACCAGCATGGGATAGACCCGCTGGAAGGCGCGCCCCACGTCCTGCGTGAACGCAAACGCCGCATCCCAGCCGCCGTCCGCCTCCGGCGGTGTCAGATAGTCATAGAAAATGCCGCCAACCCCGCGCATCTCCTTGCGGTGCGGGAGGTAGAAATATTCATCGCACCACGCGCGGTAGCGCTGGTAGTCCGCAACCGCATGGCCTGCGCATGCGCCATACATGGCGGCATGGAAGGCGAGTGTATCCGCATCGCTCTCCGTGCGCCGCCGGTCGAGCACGGGCGTCAGATCCGCTCCCCCGCCGAACCACCACTTCGAGGTAACGACCATGCGCGTATTCATGTGCACGGCCGGCACGTTGGGGTTCTGGGGATGGGCGATGAGCGAAATGCCCGATGCCCAGAACTGCGGGTTCTCCTCCGCGCCCGGGATCTGCTTGCGGAATTCCGGCGCGAACTCGCCGTGAACGGTGGAGGTGTGCACACCGACCTTCTCGAACACACGGCCGCCCATCAGGCTCATGAGGCCGCCACCCCCCGGCGCGCCGGTGTGATCGGTGCGTTCCCAGGGGGTGCGCACGAAGCGGCCGGCGGGCCTGTCGCCTAGCGGGGCGTTCGCCGGCAGGTCGTCCTCGAGCTTCTCGAAGGCGGCGCAGATGCCGGTGCGCAGCTCCTCGAACCAGGCGCGGGCCGTTTCCTTATGCTCGGCAAGGTTGCTAGCACCTGCGTTCGGCTCCTGAAGCTCGCCCATGTCCACCCTGTCCTCGAACCCTTTTGTTGGCGCAATTCCCCCTATATATCCCGGGCAGCAATGTCTAGGGCGCGTCTTTGGCAGGGGCTCCCAAGACCAGGAAAAGCCTTGGCTTTTGGGACATCCCTCGACCGGGGGTGCATCCCGCGGCGGCCCTTTGGCCGGCCGCATCCGCGAAGGCGTTTGGAGCTCAGATGATCGCCCGCTTCTTCCGTTGGCTTGAAACGCGCATCGACGCCTTTCCCCCCGAGCAGCCGGCAATGCCGCCCGCCGGCTTCTGGCGCTTTGTCTATCACTACACCCGTCCGTTTCTGCCGATGCTCGCCGTCTCGGCGGCGCTATCGGCAACGATCGCGCTGATCGAGGTATCGCTTTTTGGCTTCCTCGGCCGGCTGGTGGATTGGCTTTCCCATGCCGATCGCGCCACCTTCTGGTCGACGCACGGGCTGTTCCTCATCGCCATGAGCGTGGTGGTGCTGGCGCTGCTGCCCACGTTGAAGTTCCTCTACGAGGCAGTGGTGCACCAGGGGCTGATCTCCAGCTTCACGGCGCGCACGCGCTGGCAGGCGCACCGCTACGTGCTGCGCCAGTCGATGGCCTTCTTCAACGATGACTTTGCCGGTCGCGTCGCCACCAAGGTGATGCAGACCGCGATGTCCGTGCGCGAAGTGGTGATGAAGGTCACCGAGGTGCTGCTCTACGTGGCCATCTATTTCACCGGCGCGGTGTTCCTGTTTGCCTCGACCGACATGCGCCTGTCGGCGCCGCTGCTGATCTGGCTGGTCGGCTATCTCATTGCGATGCGCTACTTTATTCCGCGCCTCGGCCGTATCTCGCACATCCAGTCGGATGCCCGCTCGGTGATGACCGGCCGCGTGGTCGACAGCTACACCAACATCTCCACCGTGAAGATGTTCGCCCACGCCGAGCGCGAGGATAAATACGCCCAGGAGAGCATGAGCACCTTCCTCGACACGGTGCGCACGCAGTTGCGCCTCGTGACGATGCTCACCGTTGCGCTCAACTGCCTCAACGCGGCGCTGCTGTTCATGGTGGCGGGCACCTCGCTGTGGCTGTGGTCGATCGATGCCGTCACGACCGGCGCCATCGCGCTTTCCGTCGGCCTCGTGCTGCGCCTCCAGGGCATGTCGCACTGGATCATGTGGGAGGTGGCGGGCCTCTTCGAAAACGTTGGCGTCGTGCAGGACGGCCTCGAGACGATCGCGCGCGAGCGCAGTGTCGTCGATGCGCCCGATGCAAAGCCGCTGGTCGTCGACAAGGGCGAGATTATCTTCGACCATATCGACTTCAACTACGGCCGTAACGCCGAGACCGGCCGGGGCAGCGTGATCGAGAATCTGTCGCTGCGCGTTGCGCCGGGCGAGAAGGTTGGCCTCGTCGGGCGCTCCGGCGCCGGCAAGTCGACGCTCGTCAACCTGTTGATGCGCTTTTACGATCTCAACGGCGGCCGCGTTGTCATCGACGGCCAGGATATTGCGCATGTCACGCAGGACAGTCTGCGCGCGCAGATCGGCATGGTGACCCAGGACACTTCGCTGCTCCACCGCTCGGTGCTCGACAACATTCTCTATGGGCGCCCCGATGCCGGAGAGGCGGATGCCATCGCGGCGGCGAAGAAGGCCGAAGCCCACGATTTCATCCGCAACCTTGAGGATCTCAAGGGCCGCACCGGCTATCGCGCGCACGTGGGCGAGCGCGGAGTGAAACTTTCCGGTGGCCAGCGCCAGCGGGTCGCGATCGCGCGCGTGCTGCTGAAGGACGCCCCGATCCTCGTGCTCGACGAGGCGACGAGCGCGCTCGACAGCGAGGTCGAAGCCGCGATCCAGGAGCAGCTCGTCAATCTGATGCACGGCAAGACGGTGATCGCGATCGCCCACCGCCTGTCGACCATCGCCGCCATGGATCGGCTGGTGATCATGGATGCGGGGAAAATCGTGGAGCAGGGCTCGCACGCCGAGTTGCTGCGCCGCGGCGGGCTCTACGCTGAGCTTTGGGCCCGCCAGTCGGGCGGATTCCTGGCCGCGGACGCCGCGGAATGACATTCGTCAGCCGCGCTGCGTCCACGCTGCAGCGCGGCGAAGCTATGCGCCAAATTGCCTTGGACATTCTGGGCGCGCGGGGTTGAGCCCCAATGCGAAGAATGTCAATAAACCGCATGGCAAATCGCCGGGTTCTATAGGCCAATCGCGTTGACCGCGTCCGGGTTTGATGGCAGGCAGCCATACCAAGCGCGGGCGATATAGCCCGTTGGCATATGCCGGCGGGAAATCAGTTCGGCGCAGCACGTCTTTCGTCCAGCGATCTTAGCGAGGCACCCGTGGCAATTGATGCCGAAGAACCGGACCGCAGGGATTTTCTCGTCCTGGCGGCCAGCGCCTTCGTAGCCGTTGGCGGCGCGATGACGTTATGGCCCTTCATCCAGCAGATGAACCCCGATGCCGGCGCGCAGGCGCTCGCATCCATCGAGGTTGATCTGGCCCCGGTGAAGGAAGGCCAGGCGATCACCGTGCTGTGGCGCGGCAAGCCGGTCTTCATCCGCCATCGGATGCCGGAAGAAATTTCTGCGGCCACGGCCGTCCCCATGAAAGATCTCATCGACGAGTTCGCGCGCAACGATGCGTTGCCCGAGGATGCGCTGGCGACGGATCTCAACCGCACCAAGCAAGGCCATGAGAACTGGCTGATCATGGTCGGTATCTGTACGCACCTCGGCTGTGTGCCCAAGGGGCAGGCGCAGGGCGACAGCAAGGGCGATTTCGGTGGCTGGCTCTGTCCGTGCCATGGTTCGCACTACGACACGGCGGGGCGCGTCCGCAAAGGTCCGGCACCGCGTAACCTCGAAGTGCCGGTCTATGATTTCGTATCCGACACTAAGATCAAGATCGGTTGACGGGCAAACGGGGCACCATGTCAGGGATATCTTACGGGACCTACGAGCCGAAGACTAAGATCGGCAAGTGGATGGATGAGCGTCTGCCCCTCGGGCGCATGCTCTACGTGCAGTTCGTCGACTTTCCGACGCCGCGCAACCTCAACTACTGGTGGACCTTCGGCGGCATCCTGTCGTTCTGCCTCGTTGCGCAGATCGTCACCGGCGTCGTGCTGGCGATGCACTACCAGCCGAGCGCCGATATGGCCTTCGATTCCATCGAGCGCATCCGCCGCGACGTGAACTTCGGCTGGCTGATCCGCAACCTGCACGCGGTCGGCGCATCGATGTTCTTCATCGCCGCCTACATCCATATCTTCCGCGGCCTCTACTACGGCTCCTACAAGGCCCCGCGCGAGGTCCTTTGGATCATCGGCGTGTTGATCTTCCTCGTCATGATGGCGACGGCCTTCATGGGCTACTCGCTCCCCTGGGGCCAGATGAGCTTCTGGGGCGTCACCGTCATCACCAACCTCTTCTCCTCGCTCGACAGCATCTGGAAGGGGCTCGGCACCACCATCGTCGAGTGGCTCTGGGGCGGTTACGCGGTCACGGGCGCGACGCTCAACCGTTTCTTCTCGCTGCACTATCTGTTGCCGTTCGTGCTCGCCGCCCTCGTTGCCCTGCACCTGTGGGCGCTGCACGTCGTCGGCCAGAACAGCCCCACGGGCCTCGATGTGAAGACGCCGTCGGACGGCGTGCCGTTCACCCCCTACGCGACGTCGAAGGACGCGGTCGGCATGTTCGCCTTCCTGCTGCTCTTCTCCTGGTTCGCATTCTTCCTGCCGGACTATCTCGGCCACGCCGACAACTACATCGAGGCGAACCCGCTGGTGACGCCGCCGCACATCGTGCCCGAATGGTACTTCCTGCCGTTCTACGCGATCCTGCGCGCGATCCCGTCCAAGCTGATGGGTGTCATCGCGATGTTCGCGGCGATCGGCGTGCTGCTGTTCGTGCCCTGGCTCGATACCAGCCGCGTCCGCTCCACCAAGTACCGCCCCATCTACCGCTGGTTCTTCTGGCTGTTCGTGTTCAGCGCCGTGGCGCTGGGCTGGCTCGGCTCCAAGCCGCCGGAGGGTGACTACGTATTCTGGGCGCGGGTGTTCACGTTCTACTACTTTGCGCACTTCCTGATCGTCATGCCGCTCGTCGGGTGGCTGGAGACGCCGCTGAAAGTGCCAGGCTCGATCACTGAAGCGGTACTCGGCAAAGAACAGGGCGCCAAACCGGCGCCGGCGAAGACGTGAGGGGGCGCCCAATGAAACCGTCGAACCTGAAATGGCGGTGCGTGGCGATCACCGCCCTCGCATCGCTCGCGACCGGCGCTGCCCTGGTTCCAGCCGCCGGTGCGGCCGACCATGGCGCCGCGATCGAGCGGCAGGACTGGACGTTCGCAGGCTTCACCGGCCAGTACGACCGGGCGCAGCTTCAGCGCGGCTTCCAGGTGTTCCAGCAGGTCTGCACCGCCTGCCACGGCCTCAAGCGCGTGCGCTTCCGCAACCTCGCCGAGCCGGGCGGCCCGCAGTTCCCCGAGGAGGCCATAAAGGCGCTCGCGGCGCAGTGGCCGTATCAGATCTCCGGTGAGCTCGATGACCAGGGCAACCCGGTCGATCGCCTCCCCGGTCTCGCCGATCCGATCATCGGCCCCTACAAGAACGACGTGCAGGCCCGCGCGGCGCAGAACGGCGCGCTGCCGCCGGATCTGTCGCTGATCGTCAAGGCACGCACCGTCGAGAGCCATGCCCCCTGGTATAGCCAGTGGTTCTACATGCTCGTCGACATGGTGTCGGGCTATCAGGAAGGCGGCGCCGACTATCTCTATGCGCTGATGACCGGCTATCGCGATCCGCCGCCCGCCGGCGTCGAGGTCAACTCGGGCATGTATTACAACGTCGCCTTCCCGGGCCATCAGCTGGCGATGCCGCCGCCGATGTCGAAGGACGCGGTGACCGAATACCAGCCGGAATCCGGTGTGAAGGCGACGCTGGAGCAGAATGCCCACGACGTGACGGCGTTCCTCGCCTGGGCTTCCGATCCGACCCTCGACGCCCGCAAGCGGCTCGGCTGGCAGGTGATGCTGTACCTCCTCATCACCACGGTGCTGCTGTACCTGGTGAAGAAGAAGATATGGTCGCGCATCAAGCACTGATCGCTCGCGCTTCGATCGCAATGCGCTAAGTTGAGCGCCGCCGTGATCCGATCACGGCGGCGCTCGCGTATTCGCAACACATCGCATCGGAGGGACCGTGGCCAAATCCGTGCTCGGCATCGTCGGCGGCAGCGGCTTTTACAACCTGCCCGGCATCGAAAACCCGCACTGGGAGAAAGTGTCGAGCCCCTGGGGCGAGCCCTCGGACGAGATCCTTTTCGCCGAGGTCGACGGGCTGCCGTTCCGCTTCCTGCCCCGCCATGGCCGCGGGCATCGCGTTTCGCCGACCCACATCAACTACCGCGCCAACATCGACGCGTTGAAGCGCGCCGGCGTGACCGACCTCGTGTCCATCTCCGCCTGCGGCTCGCTGAAGGATCAGTTCGCGCCGGGGCATTTCGTGCTCGTCGATCAGTTCATCGACCGCACCTTCGCGCGCGAGAAGAGCTTCTTCGGCGAGGGCTGCGTTGCGCACGTCTCCATGGCCCATCCCGTGAGCCCGCTGCTCGTCGATGCGGTGGAGCACGCCTGCAAGGCGGAGGATCTCGACTATTCGCGGGGCGGCACGTACCTCGTCATGGAAGGCCCGCAGTTTTCGACGCGCGCTGAATCTTTCCTCTACCGGAACTGGGGCTGCGACGTCATCGGCATGACCAACATGCCCGAGGCCAAGCTCGCCCGCGAGGCCGAGATCTGCTACGCGACCGTCGCCATGGTCACCGACTACGATTGCTGGCACGAGGAAGTGGCGCACGTAGACGTCGCCGCCGTGATCGCCGTGATGAAGGGCAACACGCAAAAGGCGCAGCGCCTCGTGCACCGCTTGGCGGCAACGTTCCCGCGTGAGCATGAGCCATGCCCGCTCGGCTCCGATACCGCGCTCGATGTCGCGATCATCACCGCACCCGAGGCGCGCGATCCGCAACTGATGGCAAAGCTCGATGCGGTTGCCGGCCGCGTACTGGGCAAGGTCTAATCGGGAGCTGAAGCACTCGCCGCAGCCCGCGCATCGAGCTGGCGCTCGTAGGCTTCCACGTGGGCGGCCGCGATGGCGAGCAGGGGCGCGGAGAACCCATGCTGCCGCGCGCGTTGCAGCATATCGCCGAGGATGTGCGCGCCTTCCGTACGCCGTCCGGCCTCGATGTCCCGCAGCATCGAGGAAGCAAAGCTCGATCCCTCTTGCGTCAGCAGCGCGCGATACTCTTCCATGAGCGCCGCGGGCGGCGGAAAGCCTTCGGCCTCCGCAACCGCGCGCGTCTCCTCCAGAAGCTGCAGGATGCGCGCGCGCCCGCCGTCGGTCTTGAGGATGTTGCCGATATTGGTCCGCATCAGGCACGTGATGCCGGCAAAGGCCGAGAGAAAGACGAACTTGTTCCACATGTCCTGAAGGATGTCGGGCGAGGCTTCGGCCTCGACGCCGGCAGCTTTTAGCCGGCCAACGATTCCATCGGACGCCGGATCGTCCGCGCCCGCCACGGGCCCGCAGATGACCCGCATGAACGGAGAGAGATGCACGATCGCGCCATCGGGCCGCAGATCGACGGCGCCATGCGCGATGCCGCCGAGCAGGGACGTAGCGGCAAAGCGCGCCGCGAGCGTCTCGATATGGCGGACGCCGTTGAGCACCGGAAGCAGCCGCGTGTCTTTGCCGAGCAGCGGTGCAACCGCGTCCATGGCGCCCGCGAGCGCTGGCTCCTTGCAGGCGAGGATAACGGCGTCCGGCGCCGCCTCGATATCGGACGCGCTCGCCAGCGTGCGGACGGGCCGGGCAAAATCACCGAGCGGGCTTTTCACCACCAGCCCGTCCGCCGCGAGCTGCGCCGCGCGCTTCGCGTGCACGAGAAATGAAACATCCGCGCCGCCCTCGATAAGCCGCGCGCCGATGTACCCGCCGACGCCGCCGGCCCCCAATACGACGATGTGCATGGCTCTCTCGCTTTAGAAAAAACGCACGTGCGCCGGACACGGCGAAATGGAAATCCTCACCGAGCGTATCACGCGCGAACGCACCCGCCCGGGCAAAAGACGCAAGCGCGACAACGCAGCGCCCGCGCCCCGTCGGCTCTACGCATGCGCGGCCTCGCGTACGGCCGGCCACAGGCGAGAAGCGATTGTCCGATGCCGTTGCGGCTGCATTGCGCAACTGCTACGCGGAGAATGCGCCGGCACGTTTGATTCCTTTATGGAAAATCATGCACGCCAACCGCCAACCGCGCGCTGCTCCGCTGGCTGCGACGCTGCTCAGTTTTCTGCTGCTGGCGGCGACCGGTGCCATCCCCTCGGCCCTGGCGGACCAGGACGACGACGCCGAACGCGTGCCGTCGTCGGCGGGTGAGATTTACAGTCCCATTCAGCGGACGTTCGACCATCAACCAGCGCTTCCCGGCGGCCCGCGCCGTCCGCGATTTCGATCGGCGCCAGCACCGAACGACGAGCCCGTGCTGTTGTGGAATATGAAACAGCGGCTGCAGTCGGCGGATCCGTTCTTCCGCGACATGAAGATGGACGTGTACCTGCGGAGCCAGGCGCTCGGGCGCGATAACGCGGGCGCGCCCCGTTCGGCCGCCTGGGCCGGCGGCTCCGCGTTCGCGGTGCACACCGGATACCTCGACAATTGGCTCCAGTTCGAGGCGGCCGCCGCCACCTCCCAGCCGCTGTACGCACCGGCAGACGAGGGCGGCACGCTGCTGCTCACGGACAATCAGGCCGAGGTGAGCTCGTTCGCCGTTGCCAATGCCAAGATGCGCGGCTTCGGCCAGGAGCTTGTCCTCGGCCGCCAGCTGATCAAGACGCCTTACATCAACCCGCAGGACAATCGCATGCTTCCGAACACCTTCGAGGGAGCAGCGCTCGTGCGCCAGCGCGCCGCGGCGAGCACGTTCGACTACGGGGTCGGCTATCTCTGGGCTTTCAAAGCCCGCGACAGCAGCCATTTCGTGCCGTTCTCCGAAGCGCTCGGCGTGCCGGACGACCGCGGCATACTTCTCGCGGGCGCAAAGGCGATGCCCGTCGAGGGGCTCACTGTAGGTGCGATCAACTACTATATGGCCGACGTCCTCAGCACGACGTTCGCTGAGGTCGACTGGATCGTCGACGCTGCGCCGTTCCAGCTGCGATTGAGCATCAACTATACCGATCAGCGTACGGTCGGCGCCGATCTTCTGGGCGGCAGCCCCTATACGACCGGGCAACTCTCCGAGCGCTTCGCGGCGAGCTACGGGAATGCCACGCTCCTGTTCGCCGCTTCCCATAACGCTAGCGCTGCCGCGCTTGCCGGACCCTTCGGCAGCTTCCCCGCTTATACTGTCCTCGATCAGCTCGACTTCAACGAGGCCGGACAGCAGACACTCGTCGTCGGAGCGGCGTACGATTTCTCCAAGACGATAACCGACGGGCTCAAGCTGCAGACGCGATACGGCTGGGCGTGGGGCGCCGTCGATGGGCCGACGGGTGCCCCGCTCACGCGCCAGAACGAGTTCAATGTCGAGCTGGAATACCTGCCCACGGCGGGACCGCTGAAGAATATTCACGTACAGATATTCTATTCGGCCGTAGAGTTGCCGGGTAACCCGCCCGGCGAGACGCAGCAGCCTCAGGTGCGGGGCATCGTTACCTATTTGGTTCCCCTGCTATAGCCGCGCGCAGAAGGTTAGCATGTCCTCCCCACCCTCCGCCGATCCGTTGCGCCCGTTCGATGCACGCATGCTTTCGGTAGGCGACGGACATTGGCTCTACGTGGAGGAAGTGGGCAAGCGCGGCGGCGTGCCGGCGATCTTTTTGCATGGCGGCCCTGGCAGCGGCGCTCAGCATATGCACCGCCGCCTGTTCGATCCCGAGCACTTCCACGCTTTCCTCTTCGATCAGCGCGGCGCCGGACGCAGCCACCCCTACGGTTCGCTTATTGGAAACACGACGCAGAGCCTCATTGCCGACATCGAAGCCATCCGCGAGCACTTCGGCATCGACCGGTGGCTCGTCGTCGGCGGCTCGTGGGGATCGACCCTCGGCGTCGCCTATGCCGAGGCGCACCCCGAGCGCGTCACGGGGCTGGCGCTGCGCGCGGTGTTTCTCGGCACGCGCCGCGAGGTCGAATGGGCGTTCGTCGAAGGGCCGAAGCTCTTCCGCCCCGAGCTCTACGCAGACTTCATCGCGCCGCTGTCGGAGGCGGAGCGCGCCGATCCGATCGGCGCATACACCGACCGGCTGGCCAACCCCGACCCGGACGTCCACGCGCCGGCCGCGGAAGCGTTCGCCGCCTATGAGCGTGCGCTATCGGAGCTGGTACCGGCGCGCCCGCGGCTGGCACCCGCCCCGGGCCGCAGCGAGCGCCTGCCGCCGACGCCCTTCGTCGAGGCGCACTACATTCGCAACGACTTCTTCCTCGCGCCCGGCCAGCTCGTGCGCGAAGCGCCGCGGTTGAAGGGCATTCCGGGCATCATCGTCCAGGGGCGCTATGATCTGCTTTGCCCGCCGCAGGCCGCCCATGCGCTGAGCCAAGCCTGGGGCAATTGCCGGCTCGATATCGTCGACAGGGCGGGCCACGCCATCACCGAGCCGGGCGTCATGGACGCGCTGACGAACGCCGTTTCCGATCTCGGAACGCGCCGCTGATGGCCGCCCGACCTCCGTTACGGCCTGCGCAACCATGCGCTGCGCGGCAGCTGCCCTCGCGCAGACCATCGCGCTAGACTGGCGCGCGCCGAAATTTGCAGGACCCATCGGACCCCATCATGGGCAAGGCACTTCTCACGCTGGTCATCATGCTCCTTGCCGCCATCTCCGCGCGCGCGGAGCCATCGGCCTCGGCTCCGGAATTGACGCTGTCCTTCGGCGATCACAGCGAGCGCTTCACCGCCGCGCAGCTCCTCGCGCGCCCCGATGCGGCCCGCATCACCATCCCCGACGACGTGTCCTATCGCAGCAAGATGGTCTACCGCGCGGTGCCGTTGCTTTCGCTCGTCGGCGAAGAACAGGCCCACGCGTTCGATACGCTCGAGGTGCGCGCCGCCGACGGCTTTGCATCCCAAATTCCTCTCCCGCTGGTTGAGAAGGGCGCGCAGGGCGGCAGCGTCGCCTGGCTCGCGGTGGAGGATCCTTCGGCCCCGTGGCCGCCGCTGCCGGGAAAGGATGCTTCGGCCGGTCCGTTCTATCTCGTGTGGGAGCATCCCGAGCGCTCCGGTATCGGCTCGGAGCTTTGGCCGTATCGGACCGTTTCGATCACCGGCGTTCGCGCTCCCGCACACCGTTGGCCGCAGATGGCGGTGGATCGAGCGCTGCCGGCCGATGCGCCTGCGCGCCAAGGACAGGCGGTGTTCACGATGCAGTGCATGCCGTGCCATCGCATGAAGGGGGCCGGTGCGGCAGACGTGGGGCCCGATCTCGGTGTGCCGATGAACCCGACGCGATACATGAGCCCCGAAGGATTGCGCGCGCTCATCCGCGATCCGAAATCCGTGCGCACGTGGCCCGGGCAATTGATGCCCGCGTTCGACGAGACGAAGCTCTCGGACGCCGACCTCGACGCCGTCATCGCGTACCTGTCACATATGGCTGAGCGTTAGGCGCCGACGCCTCGCCAAAGTGGGCACCGGTTTTCCGCGTGGAGGTGATGCTCTCCCCGATCGCCTAGGTCGCCTTCGGGAAGGTGATGAGAATCTCCATGTGGACGAGCTCGGGATAATAGGCCTTGAGCAGCGCCCCCGCGGTCCACAGCAGCGCGCCCAGCAGGATGAGCGCCGGAATGGCGGCAATCACCGCCTTGATGGAGAAACCCATCAGGTGTGCGAACGGCACGTCGAAGTGCGTCACCGCGGTGCCGACGCTCCTTTGTGCCCGGTATACCGACGGCTCGCGGTAGCTCGCCCGCTCGCGCTCGTCGTTCGCGCCGCCGAAATCGTGCGTCAGCGTCGTCGCCCGCGCCTGGGCTTCCCGCTCGCGCTCGGCCCGTTGGCGCTCCTTTTCCCGTCGAACCGTCCGTGGAAGATCTTCCGCGCCTTCATCCGCCATGAGGGGGAAATCGACACTCGCCACGGGAACGCCTCCTGAAAATAACTGTGCCCTCCGCCGGCGAGGGCCACACATACGCAGTCTTATTTGGCAGCAATCGAGGCGGTAAAACGCCTACCGTCCATGGTTCGATATTGGTATTTTGCGCCGGCAATTTGGCGGGAGGGGAACACTTGAGCGATTTGCGAAGCCTCGTACGTACAATTCCCGACTACCCGAAGCCGGGTATTTTGTTCCGTGATGTCACGACACTCATGGCCGACGCCAAGGGTTTCAAAGCCGCCGTCGAGCGGATGGCTGCGCCCTATGTGAACGAGAAGATCGACGCGGTCGCCGGCATCGAAGCGCGCGGATTCATCCTCGGTGGCGCCGTTGCCGACCGCCTCTCGTGCGGCTTCATCCCCATCCGCAAGAAGGGCAAGCTTCCCTGGAAGACCATCGGCCAGCAGTATTCGCTCGAATATGGCGTCGACATCATCGAGGTGCACGAGGATGCCATTCGCCCCGGCGAGCGCATCCTCATCGTCGATGATCTCATCGCGACCGGCGGCACCGCGGAAGCGGCGGCGAAGCTGATCAGCCGCACCGGCGGCCTCGTTGCCGGCGCCACCTTCCTGGTCGACTTGCCCGACCTCGGCGGCATCGACATTCTGCGCAGCCACGGCATCCGCACGCACGCGCTCATCGCGTTCGAGGGGCACTGAGGCCGGAAAGCTGCCAGGCGGTTGGTGAGAGGGCGGTTGGTGAGAGCATGAAGATAAACGGCAAGGCGTATCGCACCATCTGGCTCGCGCCGGACGGCTGGTCGGTCGAGATCATCGATCAGACCCGGCTTCCGCACGAGCTCGCCGTCGTCGCGCTCAAATCGGCGGATGATGCCGCGCGCGCCATCCTCACCATGCAGGTGCGCGGTGCGCCCCTCATCGGCGCCACGGCGGCCTATGGCCTTGCGATGGCGATCCGCGAAGATGCATCCGACGAAGCGATAGACCGGGCCGTTGCGTTTCTCGCCGCGCAGCGCCCCACCGCCATCAACCTGCGCTGGGCGCTGGAGGAGATGCGCCGCGCGGTGCAGAACCTGCCGCGGGAGGAACGCCTCGCCGCCGCCTACCGCCGCGCCGCCGAAATCTGCGACGAGGATGTCGAGACCTGCCGCCTGATCGGCGTCCACGGCCGCAAGCTCATCGAGGATATCGCCGCCCGTAAGAGCGGCGCGCGCGTCGAGGTGCTCACCCATTGCAATGCCGGCTGGCTGGCCTGCGTCGACTGGGGCACGGCCACTTCGCCCATCTATCAGGCCCACGATGCCGGCGTGCCGCTGCATGTGTGGGTCGACGAGACGCGCCCGCGCAACCAGGGCGCCGCGCTCACCGCCTATGAGCTCGGCAGCCATGGGGTGCCGCACACCATCGTCGTCGACAATGCCGGCGGTCACCTGATGCAGCATGGCAAGGTCGATTGCGTCATCGTCGGCACCGACCGCGTGGCGGCCAACGGCGATGTGGCGAACAAGATCGGCACCTACCTCAAAGCGCTGGCAGCCCACGATAATGGCGTGCCGTTCTATGTGGCGCTTCCGCACTCGACGATCGACTGGGCGCTGGATGAAGGTCTGGCGATCCCCATTGAGGAGCGCGCCGCGGACGAGGTCTTGAAGATGCCCGGCCGCCTGCCGGACGGCACCGTCGTCACGGTGGAGATCGCCGCCCCGAGTTCGCCCGCCGCCAACCCCGCCTTCGATGTCACGCCGGCACGCCTCGTCACCGGCTTCATCACCGAGCGGGGTGTTTGCCCGGCAACCCGAGACGGGCTGCTCTCGCTCTACCCCGAGCGGACGCCGAAATAGCGTCCAGCACGGGCCGCTTGCGCGGCGCCCATGCAACCTTCACGATCTCGCAAAGGAAGCCGTGCCAGGGTGCGCGGGCGGAGGATCACGGGGATCGGTCGTGGGCGGCAGGCGCAAGGACGCTGAAAAGGACGCGCGGCGGGCCGTGATCGAAACCGCGCTCGCCATGAGCCGTACGGGCCTTTCGCCCGGCCGTTCCGGCAACGTCTCCTGCCGCTGGAAAGACGGCATGCTCATCACGCCGAGCGGCATGGCCTACGAGGAGACGGACCTGCGCGACATCGTCTTCGTCGATGGGGCAGGACAGGTGCCGGCAAAGCGCTCGCGCAAGCCGTCGAGCGAATGGCGTTTCCACCTGGCGGCCTATCGCGCGCGCCCCGACATCGGCGCCGTGGTGCATACCCATTCGCTGCATGCCACGGTGCTCGCCTGCGCGCACCGGCCGATTCCGGCCTTTCACTACATGGTCGCCGTCGCAGGCGGAAAGGATATTCCCCTCGTGCCCTACGATACGTTCGGCACGGAAGAACTGGCGCAGCATGTCGCCCGGGGGCTCGCCGACCGCAACGCATGCCTGATGGCGAACCACGGCCAGATTGCCGTCGGCCCGGACCTCGCATCGGCGCTGGAGCTCGCCCACGAGGTCGAAACCCTGAGCGAGCAGTACGCAAAGACCCTTGCGCTTGGAGCGCCGCACATTCTTTCCGATGATGAGATGGCGCGCGTGCTGGAGCGCTTCAAAAGCTACGGCCAGCGCGCGCAGAAACCTTGATCAAGAGTGCTTCCGGAAAAGTGGGCACCGGTTTTTCCGATGAGGAGCACGAGTAGGGAGAGTGCTTCCGGAAAAGTGGGAACCGGTTTTCCGATCAGAAGCACGGGGCAGAGGAGTGCCTCCGGAAAAGTGGGCACCGGTTTTCCGATCAGAAGCACGGCAATCGAAGAGATCGAGACGTGCTGCGCTTCAACGCAACGCAGAACGGCTCTAGTCGGCCAGGCTCTGCAGCGTCGTCTTGCACGACCGCTGCCACTGAGACTTGGTCATGTGCGTGCGCGGTTCCCAGATCGCCATGCATTCCGCCATGCGCTGGGCAAAGGTCGGCTCGGCGCGCACGCTGCCCGTCGTGATTGGGGGCGCGTCGGCCGCCTTCGTACTCTTGCTGGCAACCGCTCCCTTCGCCGCGGTGGAGCGCGCCATTGCTGGAGCGAACGAAGAAGCCGTGCCGAGCGCGACGGCGATCGCCACGGCGCTGGCAACGCAGGACCTCACAGCGAAGCTTCTCGCAACCTGGATCATCGAACGTCATCCATCGAAAGGAAGGGACCAGCGGCCGTGCCGTGGTCCTCCATTTAGTGTTAGGGGATAGACATACGTTTTTTTGGACGTTTCTTCACGCACCCCGGCTCGGACGAGACGGGGTGCGCTTCCAGGCTAAGTGAAGCGCGGACCCTGCATCCGGCGCAACGCCGCCTCGATCCGGCGCCACGTTTGCGCCTCGATTGTGTTCCCCTGATGCTCGAGCTCGCGCGCCTTTTGCGCCGCGTCGGCCAGGGCCAGGTCTCCGCGGACTTCGCGAAGCTTGCGGGCATGCTCGTGAATTTCCATCGCCTGCATGTCGAAATCCTCCATGTTTTGGGCGATGCGGGAGGATATAGGAACGCCGCAGCACGCCGCCAATATGACACCGGCGCGGACGTTTGTGGAGCACGGGCACGCCGCCGCTCACGGCACCCGATAGGCTCGGGGCCGCGCTATCCTGAGGTGTGCGAAAAAAGCGAGGCGCGAGGCTAGTTTGCGAAGCGGAAGTGCATCACGTCGCCGTCCTTGACGACGTACTCCTTGCCTTCGAGGCGCATTTTCCCGGCGTCCTTCGCGCCGACCTCACCGCCCAGCCCGACATAGTCGTCATAGGCGATCGTCTCCGCGCGGATGAAACCCTTCTCGAAATCCGTATGGATCACGCCGGCTGCCTGCGGCGCCTTCGTTCCCCGCTGGATCGTCCACGCGCGCGCTTCTTTCGGGCCCACGGTGAAATAGGTGACGAGATCGAGAAGGCTGTAGCCCGCGCGGATCAGACGGTTGAGGCCGGCTTCCGGCAAGCCGAGGTCGTTCAGGAATTCGGCCCGCTCCTCCGGCGCGAGGCCGGCGAACTCGGCCTCGATTTTGGCCGAGATGACGACGCAGCCGGCGCCTTCCTCCGCGGCCCGCGTCTCGACGGCCTGCGAGAACCGGTTGCCGGTTGCGGCCGAGGCTTCGTCGACGTTGCAAACGTAGAGCACCGGCTTTGACGTGAGCAGTTGCAGCGCGTTGAGGATCGGGCGCTCCTCGATGGTGATCTCTGCAACCCGGGCAGGCTTGCCTTCGCGCAGCACCGCCAGGACCTTGTCGATCACCGCGAGCTGAGCCTTCGCTTCCTTGTCGGCGCCCGTCTTGGCCTTCTTCTCGATGTTCACCCGCCGCTTCTCGAGACTGTCGAGGTCGGCGAGCATCAGCTCGGTCTCGACGACCTCCGCGTCCGCCAGCGGATCGATGCGGTTTTCCACGTGGGTGATGTCGTCGTCCTCGAAGCAGCGCAGCACGTAGGCCACGGCGTCGACCTCGCGGATGTGCCCGAGGAATTGGTTACCGAGGCCCTCGCCCTTGGAGGCGCCGCGTACGAGGCCGGCGATGTCCACGAAGGTGAGCCGCGTCGGCAGGATTTGCGCTGAGCCCGCGATGGCCGCCAGCTTGTCGAGCCGTTCGTCCGGCACGCCGACCTCGCCGACGTTGGGCTCGATGGTGCAGAACGGGTAGTTGGCCGCCTCGGCTGCCGCAGTCTGCGTCAGGGCGTTGAAAAGGGTAGATTTGCCGACGTTCGGCAAACCCACGATGCCGCATTTGAAGCCCATGATGCCCTAGCCTAGCGGTTTGTCGGATGAGACGGGAAAGGCGGATCTGCCGGCCCGGTAGCCGCATGCCTAAGGGTTTGCGCCCGAGAAGTGAAGCCCCCGCCGTTGCCGCACGCCGCTGGCCGGCGTTGGAGCAGGATAGAAAAGTGCGGAGTGAAGCGTCGGCGTCTTCGCGGATGTGGGTAGGCCCGGAGGGTAAATTCGAACCGCCCGATCAGGCAGTCCCTTCCGGTCCTCATTGTGCGGTGCACCTACGCAGAATGCGCATGAGACATCTATCGCCGTTGCAGCCCTGCGCCACGCCGACTAATTTCTTTCGACCAAATAACGAGATCCTGACAAGGGATGCCGTCTCGGGTTTTCCCGGCGCGCCCTGAAGGGGCTGCGAAGGGGTACACGTTCATTCATGAAGAACAAGGTCATCACGGCCGATCAGGCCGTTGCGCTCATCAATGATAACGACGTCGTTTGCACGACCGGGTTCGTGCAGAGCTGCATCCCGGAGATGCTCCACGCCGCTCTGGAAAAACGCTTCGTCGAAACGCAGGGTCCCACAGGGCTGACGCTGATCATGTGTGCGGGCGCAGGCGACTCCAAGGGCCTCGGCACCGGGCGTTTGCACCATGAAGGTCTGCTCTCGCGTGTCATCGCTGCGAACTTTGGCAGAATGCCGAGGGTTGCGGAAGCCGCCCAAAAGAACAAGATCCAGGGCTACAACCTTCCCCAGGGCATCATCTCCAAGCTCTACCGCTCGTGCGGCGCGGGCTCGCCCGGCCTGTTCTCCAAAGTGGGCCTCCACACCTACGTCGATCCCCGCCTCGGCGGCGGCAAGGTCAACGAGGTGACGAAGGAAGACATCGTCAAGCTCGTCGAGGTCGATGGCGAGGAGTGGCTGTTCTACAAGGCGACGCCGATCAACGTCGCGCTCATTCGCGCAACGAGCGCCGACCCTGCCGGTAACCTCAGCATGGAGAAGGAGGCACTCACGCTCGACTGCCTCGCCCAGGCCATGGCCGCGCACAACAACGGCGGCATCGTCATCGCGCAGGTGGAACGCGTCGTGGCCCACGGCTCGCTGAAGCCGAAGGACGTGCGCGTGCCGGGCATCCTCGTCGATTGTGTCGTGGTGGCCGATCCGCCGGAAATGCACCGCATGAACTACGGCGTGCATTACAACGCTGCCCTATCGGGTGCCATCCGCGTGCCGGTCGATCATATCCCGCGCATGCCCATGGGCGAGCGCAAGATCATCGCCCGCCGCGCCGCATTCGAGCTGCCGCTGAACGGTGCCATCAATCTCGGCGTCGGTGCGCCCGATGGCGTTGCATCCGTCGCTGCCGAGGAGCAGGTGACGCCGTTCCTGACCATGACCACCGAGGCCGGCGCCATCGGCGGCGTGCTGGCGGGCGGCTCGAGCTTCGGATCGTCAGCCAACGCCGACAGCATCATCGACCAGAACCAGATGTTCGACTTCTACCACGGCGGCGGCCTCGACTTGACGTGCCTCGGCGTGGCCGAGGTCGACGAGAAGGGCAACGTCAACACGTCGAAGTTTGGCGGGCGTCTCAACGGCTGCGGTGGCTTCATCGACATTTCGCAGAATTCGCGCGCGGTCGTGTTCGCCGGCACCTTCACGGCCGGCGGCCTCAAGGTTGCGGTCGAGGATGGCAACCTGCGCATCGTCGAGGAGGGCCGCGCACGCAAGTTCGTGAAGGCCGTGGAGCAGGTCACGTTCAGCGGCACCTACGCGGCGTCGAAGTCCCAGCCCGTCATCTACGTGACGGAGCGGTGCGTGTTCCAGCTTACGCCCGACGGCCTCGAGCTGATCGAAGTGGCGCCGGGTATCGATATCGAACGCGATATTCTCGCGCACATGGGCTTCACACCCATCGTCCATAAGCCCGTGCCGATGGATCCGCGCATCTTCCGCGACGAGCCCATGGACCTCATGGAAGAGCTCACCAACGTGAAGTTGAACGAGCGCGTCTCCTACGACCCGGAGCGCAATATCCTGTTCCTCAACCTCGAGGGCTGGAGCGTGCGCACGAAGCGCGACGTCGTCGATCTGCAGAACGTCCTGGTCGAGGCCTGCAAAACGGCCGGCAAGCGCGTCCACTCCGTCGTCAATCACGACGGCTGTCGTATCGCCGAGGACCTCTATGAGGACTACGCCGATATGATCCAGCACATGCAGGAGAACTACTACACGACGAACGCGCGCTATTCGACCAGCTCGTTCATGCGCCTCAAGATGCGGGAGGCGCTGTCGAGGCGCGGGCTGATGCCGCACATCTTCGAGAGCGCGGACGAGGCGCACGCGGCGGTGGAATCGGCGCGCGCGGCCGCCGAGTGATCGGCGCAGTCACGCATCATCACGCGAACTGATAACGGCGGCGATGCTTGATTGCGTCGCCGCCGTTTCGCTATGGATCCGTCCGAAGGCTACCCGTGCGCTGCGCAGGGATAGATACCGTTGACGATGTCGGCCATGACGTCGTCGACATTGGCGCCCGCTTTCCCGAAGCAGGCGGCCGACAGCTCGATCCGCACATGCTCCAGCAATGACACCGGGATGACGCCGTCCTCCAGCGTGATGCCGCCGTAGGATTGCGGCAGGCAGATGCGCTTTCGGGCGCGGGCGTTCAGGCTATTGAGCCGCTCGCCGATGCTGTCGTAGCAGCGGCCCAGCTGCTCACCGCGGCAATGGCTGACGAATTCGTAGAGCGCCTCCGCGCGCGCCGGTCCGGCGAGCGCGACGGGCGCGGCCGCGAGCAGCGTAGCCATGAGGGTGACCATGAACGTGCGCACGGGCGTTCTCCCCGGGGGCAAGGGGGTGCTCCTTCGCTCCTACCAACGCACGGGGGCGCCACGGGGTTCGCCGCCCGCCACGGCCCGCGGGCCGAAGCGGGAAGCCGGAAGGCGCGGTGCGCCGGGCACCAGCCGGACGGCTCATCCGCCGCGGACCGCCGCGAGCCGGCGCCCTTCGTCCATCAACCGCGAGATCTCGTCCGCGGTGAACACCCGCTCCGCGCGGTTGGCGATGCCCAACGCGCCGACCACCGTCTCCCCGTCGAATATCGGAACGACGATCGAGCCCGCGAGCCCCGTCGCCTTGGCGCCGGGCCGCACATCGCCCGAAGTATCGGTTTGGATGTTGCAGGCATCGACCGGCTGCGCCCGCTCGACCGCGAGTCCCGCCATGCCCTTGCCGACCGGGATCGTCCGGATGATCGCCAGCACCGGCTCCGGCATCCCGGCGCTCGCCGCCGCGAGGTGCAGCATGCCGTCGCGCTCGAGGAAGTGGATGGTGCCGCTGTCGGCCTCGAACGATTGTACAATGCGCTGCAATTCGGCGGTGCACCGGTCATCGGCTATGGGCGTCGTTTGTGCTGTCACGTGCGCAACTCCTCGCGGGCCATCGGCGTGGAGAGTGTAACAGTGTTGCGTCGCACCGCAAGACGCCGGCGCGACGCGTGCTCGACCGCACCGGCGAGATCTCGCCCCTCGGCCGTTTCGCCCAGTCTGCGCGCCCGGCCGCTCCGCCTAGCCGTTGTATGCGGCTTCGAGCTTGGCGATGTCGAGCTTCACCATCTGCATCATCGCTAACGTGGCGGCGGCAGCGCCAGGGCCGCCCTTCGCGATCATCTCACCGAGACACCGCGGCGTAATTTGCCAGGAGATGCCGAACCGATCCTTCAGCCAGCCGCACTGCACCGGCTTGCCGCCGTCTTGCAGCAATCCATCCCACAGACGATCGATCTCCTCCTGCGTATCGCAGATCAGCATCAGCGAAATGGCATCATTGAAGTCGTGATGTGGACCACCCGCAAACCCCATCATCGGCGCGCCGGCGAGCGTGAACTCGACGATCTTGACCGTGCCCGCCGGGCCCGAGGGCGAATCCACCGGCAGTGCGGAAACCCGCGTTATGGCCGAGTTGGGCACCACGGACGTGTAGAACCTGGCGGCGTCCTCGACGTGGTCGCAATACCAGAGGCAAGGAACAAAGGTGACGCTCATGCTTGGGTGCTCCGCTGCAGTTGTCCGGCCTCTGCGATGGCCTTGAGGTTGGCGAGGCCTTCATCGAAGTCCCGCGCCATCATCTTCTCGCAGTTGATGAACAGCGAGAAAACCTTGCCGGGCAGCGATTGCGACCCGCGCATTCCCCAGGTGACCTCGGTTCCCTCGCTCGACGGCTTGAGATTGAACTCGACGCGATTTTCGATGGCGAACGGCTTCGTCATCTTCAGACGCAGGCCGACCGTATCCTCCGTGCTGTCCGTCACGCTGATCGCGCCGGTGCCGCCCTTACCCGCGAAGTGATACGTCGCGCCGGGACCGGATTGGGGGCCGCTGTAATGACCCGAGCCGCTCGTCTCCCGCAGCGCATAGGGGTTCCAGCGGTTCATCTCCCTGAGGTCGTTGATGAGACCGTGCAGGCGGCTCGCCGGAGCCGCGATCTTCAATGACCGCGCGGCGTAGAACTCGTCCGGCCGCTTCGAGGCGATGAAAAGCACGGTGGCGATTACCGCGACCGCTGCAACGAGGACGTAGGTCAGTACGTCGAACATGACTGCTCCTTTCCGTATCGATTGACAATTACATTGATATCAACATAATAGAGGGCATGTCAACGCGCGATGAGCTTCCCTTCACCGTTACCCTCGAAGTTCGCGATCGCTGCCTATGTCTTCACGTGCAGCGGGCCGCGCGCGCGCTCGCACGCCGCTTCGATGACGCGCTGCGCCCGTTCGGCCTGACGAGCGGCCAGTTCTCGCTGCTGATGTCGCTCAATCGCCCCGCCCCTCCGGCCATGGGCGAGGTCGCGCGGTTGCTGGCCATGGACCGCACCACGCTGACCGCAAACCTGAAGCCGCTGGAGCGCCGCAAGTTTCTGGAGATCGTCGTCGACGAGAAGGACCGGCGCAATCGCCGGCTGAAGATCACGGCGGCCGGCCGCAGGACGCTCGCGGCGGCGACGGATGTCTGGCGCAGCACCCACGATGCGGTGGACAGTCTGCTGTCGCGCTCGCCCGATCTGCTGCGCGAGGATCTTGCGCAGCTGCTGCAGGCTGAGACCCGGCCGTCCTCGGCGGCCAGGCCCCGTGGTGCTCAGCGGAAGCGCGTCAGCTCGAAGGCCGAGTAGCTCGTCGGGCTCGGCAACCGTTCCTTGCCCGTCATTGCGTCGGCGAGGGCCTCGCCGATGTTGGTATCGGGCTCTGCCGATTTCACGCCGATGACGATGAACGGACGCTGCCAGCTCGTACCGCCCGTTTCGCAATCGGTGCAGTTGTCGCGATACTGACCGAGGTTGAGCGTATAGATCGGCACGTCGGCCGCGATCGCCCCGGCGATCAGCGCCGCGGTCTGCTTCGCGCGCCGGTCGGCACGCGCCATTTCCTCCGTTGCGACACCCTCCTGCGAAGCGGTGCCGACCGCGATGACCTCCCGCGTATCGGTGAGGGCCGCGCGGACCTCGTCGTCGAGCACGGCGCTGGCCAGCTCTGCGCGCGGCAGGACCTGACCGTCCTTTTCGAGGTCCTCTGCGCTTCCGCGCACCCAGAGGAAGCTCTTGTTGAGCACCACGACGTCGAACGCGCCGTGCCGGCCAGCCTTGTCGTTGCCCTCGATGGCGAAGACGGTGGAGTTTGCCGTCTGGCGCACCTCCGGCTCGATGGCCGCTGTTTCCACTTCCCCGCGGGGCGTGATGTAGCGGTCGTGAATCTCGATGGCGCCGTAGGTCGCCGCCGCGCCCGTCGCCGCCACGAGCACGGCAACGCCGGCGTTTGTTTTGAAAAGACCGAGCAGCCACGCGATACGGTCCCACCAGCCCGCGCCGCGGTCATAGGTACGATAGCCGCGCCAGAGCCAGGCAAAGAGGCCGCGGCGGCGCTTTTCGTCTTCGCGCGCACCGGCGGCCACGGCTGTCGCAGCTGCGGCCGCCCCAGCGGCGGCGACAGCGGAGGTGCTGCTCGATTTCTCCTCGCCGCACACGATCCACGCGAGGACGAATCCGGTTGCGAAAGCTCCGAGGAGGAACCAGCCGATGTTGAGAATGACATAATCCATGCGACGCTTCCTTCACGCGTAATAAGCGGCCCTGGCCGATCCGGACAAAATGGGAAGGGTTACAATTGGATGTTGTGGATCACATACCCGGCTGCGAAGGCGATCAGCCCGGCGATGACGATCTGCGGCAGCACCGACACGAATTTGCCGAGCAGGTCCACGAACGCGTGGAAGAGCGCCACCACACCGCTCCAGAGCACCATGAAGGCGCGGTAGAGGATGTAGGCGATGGCCACCATGGCGGCGATCAGGATGATGATCTTCCAGATCGGCAGGGACTGCCAGTCGGACGAGAAGACCGAAACGATCTGTCCGAAGGACCAGGTCCAGATGAGTTGCAGGAATTTGAATATCGCAGCGATGCCCTGCTGCAGAAATTGAACGATGGAATTGATAATTCCGGTCACGTGCCCCTCCCCCTGTCATGCTCCCACGCGCCTACGGGCCCGCGGCGGCCACAGACTGGCCCGAGGCTGTTGCCTGCGCAAGCAACTTACGGGCCTTTCAGGCCTTGAGGCGATAGCCCGTCTTGAAGATGCGCCACACGATGGCGAGGCAAATGACGAGGAACGTCAAGGTCATGGCGAGGCTGACGAAGATGCTCACGTCGGAAATTTCATAAAAGCTCCAACGGAACCCGCTCACCAGATAGACGACCGGATTGAAGAGGGTCACGGTCTGCCAGAACGGCGGCAGCATGTTGATCGAGTAGAACGTGCCGCCGAGGAAGGTGAGCGGCGTGACGATGAGCAGCGGGATGATCTGCAGCTTTTCAAACCCGTCCGCCCAGATGCCGATGATGAAGCCGAAGAGGCTGAACGTCACCGCAGTAAGGATCAGGAAGGCGAACATCCACACCGGGTGCGCGATGCGCATTTCGACGAACAGCGCCGCCGTGGCGAGAATGATGAGCCCCAGCACGACTGACTTCGTCGCCGCGGCGCCCACATAGCCGATCACGATCTCCAGCGGCGAGATGGGCGCGGAGAGCAGTTCGTAGATCGTCCCGGTGAAGCGCGGAAAATAGATCCCGAACGAGGCATTCGAGATCGACTGCATGAGAAGCTGCAACATGACGAGCCCCGGCACGATGAACGCGCCGTAGCTGATGCCGTCGATTTGCGCGATGCGCGAGCCGATGGCGGCACCGAACACGATGAAATACAGCGATGTCGACAGCACGGGCGAGATGATGCTTTGCATCAGCGTGCGCCCGGCGCGCGCCATCTCGAACATGTAGATGGCTTTGACCGCGTGCAGGTTCATTGTTTGCTCCTGACGAGATCGACGAAGATGTCCTCCAGGGAGGATTGCGTGGTGTCGAGGTCGACGAAGCCGATCCCCGCCGTGCGCATATCGTTGAGCAGCGCGGTGATGCCCGTACGCCCGCCGGCGCGCGTATCGTAGGTGAACGTCAGCTGCAGCCCGTCGCCGGAAAGCTCGAGCCCGTAGCTCTCGAGCCCGGAGGGGATCGCCGAAAGCGGCGTATCGAGATGCAGCACGAGCTGCTTCTTGCCGAGCTTGCGCATCAGCTCGGCTTTGTCCTCGACGAGGATCAGCTCGCCCTTGGCGATGACGCCGACGCGGTCCGCCATCTCCTCGGCTTCCTCGATGTAGTGCGTCGTGAGGATGATGGTGACGCCGGTTGCGCGCAGGTCGCGGACCACCTGCCACATGTCCTTGCGCAGCTCCACATCGACGCCCGCGGTGGGCTCGTCGAGAAAGAGAATCTTCGGCTCGTGCGAGAGGGCTTTGGCGATGAGGAGGCGCCGCTTCATGCCGCCCGAGAGCGTCATGATGCGGCTGTCCTTCTTGTCCCATAGGGAAAGCGACCGCAGGATCTTCTCGACATAGGCGGGATCGGGCGCCTTGCCGAAGAGGCCGCGGCTGAACGACACCGCGTTGAAAGGCGTCTCGAAGTGGTCGGTCGTCAGCTCCTGCGGCACGAGGCCGATCATCGCGCGTACGCGCCGGTAATCGCGCACGATATCGCCGCCATCGACTGTCACCGAGCCGGTGGTTGCGTTCACGAGACCGCAGACGATGGAGATGAGGGTCGTCTTGCCGGCGCCGTTGGGGCCCAGGAGGGCGAATATCTCGCCGCGGCGAATATCGAGGTCGACACGCTTCAGCGCCTGGAAGCCGCCGGCGTATGTCTTCGACAGATCTTTGATCGATATGATGGCGGCCATGGGCGGGGAATAGGCAATCGGGTTGCGCGGTTCAAGCCGCTGGTTGCATCATTCCTTCTCGCCGCGACCGGCGAGCCACTTCTTCAGATTGTCTGCGAGCGCGCCGGCACGCTTGGATGCGCGCTCACCGGCCGGATGCGGACCATGCGTAACCCGCGCCGGTTTCGGCTTCGGGGAAGACGGCGGCTCCGGCTCCGGGGCAGGTTCCTCGGAGCGCATCTTCAGCGCCACGTGGGACAGGAACCGCGCCGCGTCACCCTTGGCGAGCCAGGGTGCGGCATCCGCCATGCCATCGAGCATCGCGTCGAGCCAGTCGGCATATTCGACCTTGGCGAAGTCGTGCAGCACGTAGTGCGCGACGGCATCCTTCGCGCCGGGATGGCCGACACCGATGCGCACGCGCGTATATTCGTTGCCGAGATGAGCACTGATCGAGCGTAAGCCGTTGTGGCCGGCATTCCCGCCGCCAACCTTCACTTTCAGCTTGCCGGGCGCGAGGTCGATCTCGTCGTGGAAGACGCTGATGTCCTCCAGCGGGATCTTCAGAAAGCGCGCGGCTTCGCCCACCGAGCGGCCGCTCTCGTTCATGTAGGTTGTCGGCTTCAACAGCACGACGCGCTCGCCGCGCAGCGTGCCTTCCGCCGTTTCGCCCTGGAAGCGTTTGCGCCAGGCGCTGAAACCGTGCGCCTCCGCGATCCGGTCGAGCGCCATGAAGCCCACGTTGTGGCGCTGACGGGCGTACTGCGCGCCCGGGTTTCCAAGTCCGACAAAGAGCTTCATCGGCATGCCCCCGAGCAGAGAGAGCGGGCGTGGAGGGAAAGGAAGAAAGGAGAGGCGGAGCCGGGCCAATGGCCGGCTCCGCCTGCAGCCTTGTTACTTCTTCTTGTCGCCGCCGGCGGGCTTGGCAGCGGCTGCGGGAGCGGCACCCTTGGCAGGCGCGGCACCCTTGGCAGCGGCGGCGGGAGCGGCAGCAGCCGTTTCGGTGGTGGCAGAGGCGGCTTCCTCTTCCTGCTTACCGACGCCGGCAATGGTGGCGATGGTGAAGTCGCGATCCTTGATGGTGAGCTCCGCGTCCTGCGGGAGCTGCACCGCCGAGATATGGATCGAGCGGCCGATCTCGAGGCCGGTGAGATCGATCTCGAAGAACGCGGGGATGTGATTGTAGGGGCAGATGACCTCAACCTCGTGACGCACGATGTTGAGCACGCCGCCGCGCTTCAGGCCCGGAGACAGCGTATCGTTGACGAAGCGCACGGGCACGGCGACGCGAATGCGGCCATCCTTGCCGATGCGCAGAAGGTCGACGTGGATCGGCTGATCCTTGATCGGATCGAGCTGCAGGTCGCGTGGGATGACGAGCGACTTCTTGCCTTCGCAATCGATCTCGAGGACCGTGGAAGTGAAGTGGCCTTTCATGACCTGCTTCCACAGTTCGTTGTAGTCGAGGGAAATGGGGTCGGGTGCTTCACCGGCACCGTAGATCACTGCCGGTACTTTACCTTCACGACGAGCTTGGCGTGCGGCCCCCTTGCCGGCACGTGGGCGCGCCGTGGCCTTCAGCTCGATCGGTTGCTGAGCCATGGACGTGTCTCCAAAAAGAATAGGGCCTTGCGGCCCGTCATGCGGCGCGGCCTCCAAGGGTGCCGGGCGCCGTCTCATGCCTTAATGCTTGAGATGGCGCGGTTTATAGCTGCCGGGCGCCGGCTTGGCAATCAGCGGGGTGGTTCCGCCATCCCGGGGGCGCGGGTAGCCCCGGGAGGCGGATTACGCCTGCGCGCCCGCGCCGGCCGTGCTTAGGCCCGTGCCCAGGCCGGAAATGGATCTTCCAATGAAGTCCATGACTTGGCATCGAGCACGCCGCGCTCTGGCACGTCCAGGAGGCACCCGTCGAGCTCGGCTATGATGGCGTCCTTATCCATCTCCCCCGTGCCGATGAACACCAGTTCCTGGCGTCGGTCGCCCCAGATGCGATGCCAGCCCTTGCCGATGCGCGCCCTCGTCTCCTCGTCGCTCGGCCACTTGGCCTTGGGCACCGCCGCCCACCAGTAGCCGGCGGCCTCGTGCCGGACGAGGGGACCGGCCTGGCTCATCTCGCCCACCCATGCCGGACGCGTCGCCAGCCAGAAAAATCCCTTGGCGCGGATGACGCCCGGCCAGGGACGCTTGAAGAAGCTATGCAACTTGGCCGGAGCGAACGGCCGGCGTGCGCGGTAGACGAAACTTGAGATGCCGTATTCTTCCGTCTCCGGGACGTGCTCGGCGAAGCCCGACAGCTCGCGATACCAGAGCGGATGGCGATGTGCGGCCTCGAAGTCGAAAAGGCGCGTATTCAGAATCGCGGCGAGTGGAACATCCCCGTGCACCGCATGGATGATGCGCACATCCACGTTGAGCGCGCGCACGATCGATTTCGCCAGTTGCAGCTCGTGAGGCGACGCAATATCCGCCTTGTTGAGCACGACGACATCCGCAAACTCGATCTGCTCGGTGAGCAGGTCTACGAGCGTGCGCTCGTCATCCGAGCCGTTCGACTGACCGCGCTGACGCAGGAAATCCTCCGAGCTGTAATCGCGCAGCAGGTTCGCGGCATCGACCACCGTCACCATCGTGTCGAGGCGCGCAATGTCCGAAAGGCTGCGCCCGCTTTCGTCGCGGAACTCGAATGTGGCGGCCACGGGAAGCGGCTCGGCGATGCCGGTCGATTCGATGAGCAGATAGTCGAACCGGCCTGCGTTCGCGAGCGTGCGCACTTCGGTCAGCAGATCCTCGCGCAACGTGCAGCAAATGCACCCGTTCGACATTTCGACCAGCGCTTCGTCGGTGCGCGACAGGTTCGCCCCGCCATCCCGCACCAGCGCCGCGTCGATGTTCACCTCGCTCATGTCGTTGACGATCACCGCAACGCGCAAGCCTTCGCGGTTGCTGAGCACATGGTTAAGGACGGTCGTCTTGCCTGCGCCGAGAAAACCGGACAGTACTGTTACCGGAAGCCGGTCTTTTCGAGCCGGCGTAGCCCTATGGTCGAGCGGCATTTTTTTCCTCCTGCTGCTGGGTTTTGATAGTTCGTGATGTTATAATATCCGTTTATACTATCCCAACGAAGCCATAGGCTTCCTCTAACTGGGGACGCATCGATGACTCGCAAGATCGCCAAGCGGCGGCCTGCCCTCGAGCAGGACAAGATGATTGCAGACGCGCTGCGCGGTGTTGGCCGGCCTGTCAGCGCATACGAGCTGATCGACGAGCTGCGCGACAAGGCCAGCCTCGCGCCGCAGACCGTCTATCGCTCGCTCGATCGCCTCATCGCCGATGGCAAGGCGCACCGGCTGGAATCGCTCAACGCGTTTGTTGCCTGTCGCCACCCCAGCCACGAAGGCGCAGCGGTATTTGCGATCTGCAATGACTGTGGCACCGCAACGGAGTTCGACGAGCCCGCGGCCGTCGAGCGGCTCGCCGGCTGGGCGCGCAAGGCGAAATTCGCCGTCGAGCGCATGACGCTGGAACTGCGCGGCCGATGCCACGCGTGCACCGTGCGCGCAGCCCGGTGAAGCTGCCGGCGCCGCATGAGTGCACGGCTGTTGCTTCGCTGTGCATGCGCGTATCGGACTGCACGGAAATCTCAGCGCATCGATGTGAGCGCGGTCGCCGCCGCTAAGCACCGCGGCATCGACAGCACGATCCCCACCCGTCGAACGATGCCGAACGATATATGCCCATCGCGGTATGGCGTGGCTTTCGGGCGCATGGAATTGTTTGTATCGGCTCGCCCGTGTTCTGACGCAGCGGAGCAGCGCACACGACGAGCCGGTCGCGCGAACAAAAGCATGCCCACACACGGCCTCTGCTGCGTCTTCTGCGTCTGACCAAGCCACGGCTGACGTCCCGCTGAGAAATTGTTCGCCTCACGATCTTGACGACGGTTAATAGCGGATATTATAACATCCGTAAATCGGGACGGGGGAGTGCGTAACAGTGAGAGTATGCGTAGCGTTCGGCATCGCTTCTGCGATGCTTATGTCGAGTATTGCGCCGGCGGATGCACAGTCGTCGGGCGCGCAGCCGGCGGTCGGTGGCGCGGGCGGTGCAACGGGCGAGACGGTGGAGTTGCCCGCCATCGAGGTAACGACCGCCAGCCCGGTCGCAAAACCCAAGACGAGTAAGAAGAACAAGAAGTCGGCCGGTGGAGCGCCATCTGTTGCGCAGCCTGACGCCGCGCCGTCCTCCGCACCGCCGCAGTTTCAGCCGCTTCCCGGCGCGATCGTCGATGACAGCGCGTTCGTCTCTGTGACCGTTGCAACCGAGCGTGAGTTCATCGCCGATGGCGGCGCGACCATCACCGATACCTTGCAGACGAAGCCGGGTATCGCGGGAACGAATTTCGCCCCCGGTGCCAACCGGCCGATCATCCGCGGTCTCGACAGCTATCGCGTCCGCACGCAGGAGAACGGCATCGGCACGCACGACGTGGCGGCGATCTCCGAGGATCACGCAATTCCGATCGATCCGCTTTCGGCCGGTCGTGTCGAGGTGGTGCGCGGTCCGGCAACGCTGCGTTACGGCAGCCAGGCCATCGGCGGCGTCGTTGCTGCCGAGAACCAGCGCATCCCGACGTTCGTCCCGCCGGGGGGATTTTCGGCGCTCGCAACGGGCGGCCTCACGTCCGTCGATAACGGAGCCGACGGTGCGATGAGCGTGACGGCGGGTTCCGGCGGCTTCGCCGTGCACGCGGACGGCTTCAAGCGCACGGCAGACGATTATCATTCGCCGCACGGCGTCGTGCGGAACAGCTTTGTCGACAGCGAAGGCGCTTCGATTGGCACCTCGCTGATCGGCACCGACGGCTTCGTCGGCGTCTCCTTCACGCACTTTGCCAGCCTCTATGGCATCCCCGGATGGGAAGCCGAGGAGGGCGTCGATCCGCGCATCGACATGGAGCAGAACAAATTCATGGCGAAGGGCGAGTGGCGCGTTCGCAGCGCCGGTATCGATGCGGTCCGCTTCTGGTTTGGCGCATCCGACTATGCGCACTCCGAGTTCGCCCGCCATTCTCACGATCACGATCACGATCACGATCACGATCACGACCACGACCATGATCATGCCGATCATGACCACGACGATGAGGATGGTGTGATGCCGTTCTCGCTTGGCTCCCGTTTCACCAACCGGCAGCAGGAAGCGCGCATCGAGGTCCAGCACTTGCCGTTCCTTACGAGCGTCGGCGAGTTCACCGGAACGTTCGGCGTGCACGTCGACAACCGCCGCACACGGGGCCAGAGCTTCGAAGGGGAATCGCTCCTGGAGCCGGCGCACACCACGAGCGTTGCAGCATTCTGGTTCGAGGAGCTGGCGCTGAGCCGTCAGCTGCGGCTCCAGGCGGCCGCGCGCATCGAGCAGACCTCGGTCGATGGTAGGGGCTGGGAGACGTTCGATGGGCACCACGCACACGTGTTTGCCGGCGAGCGCAGCTTCACGCCCGTCAGCGGAGGCTTGGGCCTTCTCTACGCGCTTCCCTTCAACGTCGAGGCGCGCCTCAACGGTCAATACGTCGAGCGCGCGCCCGATGCCGCCGAGCTGTTCTCCAAGGGCATGCACGAGGCGACCGGCACTTTCGAGGTTGGCAATCCGAACCTCTCCGAGGAGAAGGCGGCCACCGTCGAAGCCGGTTTGAAGAAGGCGACGGGCGCCTTCCGCTTCGATGCCTCCGCCTACTACACGCGCTACCGCGGCTTCATCTATCGCCAGCTGACGGGTGACCGGTGCGAGCCGGGCGCCCACGGCGACCACTACCACTGCGGTGTGTGGCCGCCGGATACGGACGCCGAGCTCTTCGATCTCGTCTACTTCCAGCAGCGTGACGCGACGTTCTACGGCGCCGAGCTCTCCTTCCAATACGACGTCGCGCCGATCTGGAACGGCGTGTGGGGCATCGACGGCCAGTACGACTTCGTGCGGGCGCGCTTCGAGAATGGAGAGAACGTGCCGCGCATTCCGCCCCATCGGCTGGGCGGCGGCATCTACTACCACGACGCCAGCTGGGTCGCGCGCGTCGGGCTGCTGCACGCCTTCGCGCAGGATGACTTCGGCATCAACGAGATCGCGACGCCCGGTTACACGCTGGTCAATGCGGAGTTGAGCTACACCACGATCCTGCGGGCGCCCGACGGCACGTCATCCCAGCTCACCCTTGGCATCCGCGGCGAAAATCTCGCCAACGACGACGTGCTCGACCACAGCTCGTTCAAGCGCCGGGAGGACGTCTACCAGCCGGGTGCGAGCGTGCGTGCCTTCACGACGGTGAAGCTCAATTGAGGATACGCTTCCGCCCGGTCTTGCGAGGGGCACAGCGCTCCTGGGATGTCGAGGCAGGGCGGGAGAAATGAAGAAGGCCGGCGCTTTGTTGCGCCGGCCTTTCTTAATTCACGAGCCGCCCACAAGGGCTGCGGATCAGTAGAAGAGGCTGGAAACGCTTTCCTCGCGCGAGGTGCGCAGGATGGCCTCGCCGATCAGCGGCGCGATGGAAAGAACGCGAATGTTCTGCGCCGCCAGCACCGCGGCCGTCGGCTGGATCGAGTCGGTGATGACGAGCGACTTGAGCTTCGAAGCCTGGATGCGGCTGACCGCGCCGCCCGAGAGCACGCCGTGCGTGATGTAGGCCATCACCTCGACGGCGCCGTGCTTCAGCAGGGCCTCGGCGGCATTCACCAGCGTGCCGCCGGAATCGACGATGTCGTCGATGAGGATGCAGCGCATACCCTTCACGTCGCCGATGACGTGCATCACTTCCGACTCGCCCGGCCGGTCGCGACGTTTATCGCAGATGGCGATCGGCGCTTCGATGCGCTTCGCCAGCGCGCGGGCGCGCACGACACCGCCGACGTCGGGCGAAACCACCATCAGGTTGTTGCCCCGGTAGTGTTCCTGGATGTCGCGAACCATCACGGGCGCGGCGAACAGGTTGTCGGTCGGGATGTCGAAGAAGCCCTGGATCTGGCCGGCGTGAAGATCGAGCGTCATCACGCGGTCGACGCCGGCGCGCTCGATGAGGTTCGCCACGAGCTTGGCGGTGATGGGTGTGCGCGGACCGGGCTTCCGGTCCTGCCGCGCATAGCCGTAGTAGGGAACGACCGCTGTGATGCGCGCCGCCGACGCGCGCTTCAGCGCGTCGATGAGGATCAGCAGCTCCATCAGGTTGTCGTTTGCCGGGAAGGAGGTCGACTGGACCACGAAGACGTCCTGACCGCGGACGTTCTCCTGGATCTCGATGAAGATCTCCATATCGGCGAACCGCTTCACCTGCCCCTTGGTGAGGGGCATCTTCAGATGGGAGCAGATCGCTTCGGCCAGTGGACGATTGGAGTTGCCGGCGACGATTTTCATCGTCGGGGTGGTGCGGCCCTCTGGTCGGTGATCGAAGGGCATGTACGCCTCCACAGCCGTTCGCGGGCGCCTTCTAGCAAGAGGGCCCGCACCTGTAAACGGTGGGGCCCCCCAATTGCCGTCGGAAATTTGCCGCGGGTGATTTGTCCCGGCAAAAGATCAGTTCGAGCTGGTCCGCTGCGTTTGCTGCGGCAGGAGCTTGACGATGCCCTGTGCCGCCGCCGCCGCTGCCGCATCGGCAGTCTTGCCCCACGAGCCGTCGAGCGAGCCCTGCGGGACTTCGTTCTTCTGCGACACCGTGCCGAGCTTCTTGCCGCTTGGATCGGTCACGCTCCAGTCGATCGTGATCGGCTGCTTGCCGTCCTTGCCGGGACCCATCGCCACCTGTCCCTGCACGAGGTAGGCGTCGGGCGAGGGGGTTTCGGTAAGGGCGACGCCGTTGCGGGTCAGCTCACGCTGGAGAGCGGCACGCAACGTCGTGCTGCCATCTCCCGGTGCGCCGCTCACGGTCGGGACGAGCGCCTTGAACGCGCCCGGCCGTCCGATGCTGCCCGTGGTGACGCCCGGCTTCGTGGCCCCCGGTGAGGAATAGGCACCCGGCGACGTCGCCGCCGTCTGCACCATGCCACCCTGCGTTCCCGCAGAGGCAACCGCAGCGCCGGCCGGCATCCATCCCGCGACCGAAGTCACCGTCTTGGACGTGATCGACTGCACGATCGCCGGCGTGACTGTCGCCCACGGATCCTTGCTCTTGCCTGCGGGCGCGGTTTCTTCGCCGCTGACACGATGCACGCCTTTACCGTTCGCGTCGGTCACGTCCCAGATGTAGGAAATCTTGGACTTGTTGCCCTTTTTCTCCAGCGAAGAGACGACATAGCCGCGGAGCGTATACTCCGCCTTCTCCTCGGGCGCTTTCGCCACCCGAAGATTCTGTCGCTCCAGATCGGAGATCAACTGATTGCGCAGCTCACCCGAGACGTTCTCGGGCGGGCCGATGACTGGCGCCACGGCGAACTGTGCACCACGAGCCATCGCCATCGGCGGCGGACTCGCGACAGACGCCGTCGGCGCTTCGCCGCCAGACGAGCTGAACATTGAAGTAAGCGGATTGGCAGTCTCGCAACCTGCGAGACCAAAAGCCATCCAGCCCACGATTAGCGCTAGTGCAATTGGCTTTTTGTTTTGCCAAGCCGCAGCAGCATCAAAGGTCGTCACGGCGACGCTCCCCCGTTGAGTACCCGCTGTATGTTCCGGCGGCCGGCGTACAAACTTTGCGGCCTTACTCTCCCTAATGACCGGTACCTCTCTAAGAATCGTCTAACCAGTCATCTTTCACGCGTCTAGGACGAATCCGAGTGTCCGCCGTTCGGATCGTCATTCGCCTTGTGAAACGCAGAACGCCATTGTGGATTGTGCAATTAGGTCACGACAATGGCGGAGATTTGACGGCCGTAATCCCCCTCTGAACGGTGCTGAGAGCGCCGGTAGCTGAAAAAGTTCGATTCGTTGCGGTAGGTGCAGGGGCTCCGGGTCTCGACCCCGGTGATACCGCACTTCTCCAGCTGGAAGGCGACAAACCCCGGCAGATCGAAATGGGCCCGCTGATCGGGATTTTCGCGGATGAGAAATTTTTCGTTGTCCGCGCAACTTTTGAGAAGCTCGGCTTCGAAGTCCGGCCCGACCTCGTATGAATCATGGTTAATGGCCGGCCCAATGGCCGCGATAATGCGATTTCGCCTCGCGCCGAGTTTTTCCATTTCCGCGACGGTCGAGGCGAGAACGCCCCCGACCGCACCCCTCCAGCCCGCATGGGCGGCGGCGACGACGCCGGCCTCCGGGTCCGCGAAGAGGACCGGAGCGCAGTCTGCCGTCAGCACGCCGATGACGAGACCCGGGGTGCGGGTGACGACGGCATCGGCCTTGGGACGGGCGTCGGCGGGGATCACCGCGTCGACCGCGAGGGCGTCGGCGCTGTGCACCTGATAGAGCGTCGCGACGTCGGCCTGATGGCTGCTGCCGAGGTAACGGCAGACCCGGCCGCGGTTTTCAGAGACGTTCTCCGGGGCATCGGAGGAGCCAGGCCCGCAGTTGAGCCCGGCATATATACCGCCCGACACGCCGCCCGCGCGGGTGAAGAACCCGTGGCGGATACCGTTCAGGCGGGCGAGGCGGTCGGCTTGAATGGGTTGCAGCATGTTTCGCAGTTAGGTGGCACGCCGGTCCGTTTCCACCGGCTGCAGTGCTGGTAGCGGAGAAATATCAACGCTGCGTATCCCGACGGCATGAAAACGCGTGCCCATGCCACCCGGCGCCAGGAGGCGTGCAACGGACGCCTCGATCCCCGCCGCGAGGGCTGGGTTCATCGCCATCAGGCGCGAGGCGCGCTCGATGATGCCGAGGCGGCCGAGCAGCTCGGCCTGCGTGACGGGCCCATCGACGGCGAGGCCCACCGCCCGCACGGCGTCAGCGAACGCGGAAAAATCCACCTGCGCGCTGAGGTCCGCTGTTCCCGGCGATTGCAGGGGATCGGCATAGCGATGCGCATCGACCGCCTGCAGGGTGTCACCGAATCCCGAGCGCGTGTGTCCGTAGTCGATGAAAAGAACCGCCACCGGCGCGCCGAGGTTTTTGATCGCTGCGGCGAGTTCCGCAAAGGGGCGGCTGCGCGATTCGAATATGCAACCTTCCTCCGGCACGAGATCCGCCGGCACCGGAGGCACGGCGGCCGAGCCATCCTCGGTGTCTTTGAAGATAAGCGCACCGTCGCGATTGAGGTCCACGGTCCGCATCCGCCACGCGCCGTCGCGCCAGATCCACTGATCAACGGCAAGCGTGTCGAGGAACTCGTTGCCGATGAGAATGACAGGCCCGTCGCCGGGAAGAAGATCGCTGCCCCAGCTCAGCGGAATGCTTTCCCCGGTGAGCGTTTCCCGCTGTGCGGCCCGGAGCACGCTGCTGCTCTCGACGAACTCCACGCCGAGCGCGGCACGAAACTCCGGAACGAGGCGAGCGGCACGCAGCGCATCGCGCATCAGCGTGCCGCGCCCCGGTCCGATCTCGATGAGACGAAGCTTCGCGGGGCTGCCCATGCTCTGCCAGACGAGCACGCACCACAGCCCGATCAGCTCGCCGAAGATCTGGCTGATTTCCGGCGCGGTGATGAAGTCTCCGGCCTGACCGATCGCCGTCTGCCCGCGGTAATAGCCGTGCTCGGGATCGTGCAGGCACGCGTGCATATAGTCGGCGACGGACATCGGCCCATCGCGCGCGATACGCGCGGCGAGCCGCTCCCTCAACGGCGTCGCGGTGCTGCCAGTGTCGTCGGCGCTATCACCGCTCCGGCTCACTTCAGATTGCGCGTGCGCGCCCAGTAAACGACCGCGATGCCCGCCAGCAGCATCGGGATGGAATAGGCGATGCCTGCGGTGAGGGGTCCGATATTGAAGGCGTGGGCGAAGTGCGGCTCGCGGAACAGCTCCCCCGTCGAGCGCGCGAGCGCGTAGCCGATGAGGAACGTCCCCGCCACCAGCCCCGGCCGCTTCAGCGCGCCGAAATGATGCGTCAGCAGCCGCAGCACCAGGAACAGCACGAGCCCCTCGAGCGCGGCCTCGTAGAGCTGGCTCGGATGACGCGGCGTTGGCTCGATCGCGGGGTGGTTGATGACGGCTTCCGGGAACACCATGCCCCAGGGCACCGTCGTCGGGCGTCCGTAGAGCTCGCCGTTGACGAAGTTGGCGATGCGGCCGAAGAAGAGCCCGATCGGCACCGCCGCGGTCACGAGATCGCCCGTGCTCCAGGGATTGACGCCGTTGTTGCGTGCGAAGATCCAGATCGCCAGCACACAGCCGACCAGCGCGCCATGGAAGGCCATGCCCCCTTTCCAGACGGCGATGATGTCGCCGGGGTGGGCGATGTAATAGCTCGGCTCATAGAAGAGGACGAAGCCCAGGCGTCCGCCGAGCACCACGCCCGCCGTGATGTAGAGCAGCAGGTCGTCCACCTTCGCCAGCGGGAAGGGTGGCGTATCGTTGGCCCAAAGCGGTCTGTCGGTTATGAGGCGGCGGATATAGAGCCAGCCGAGCAGCAGACCCGCCAAATAGGCGAGGCCATACCACTTCACGGCCAGCGGACCGATCTGGAGCGCGACGGGATCCATGTTCGGAAACGGAATAACCCACAGGCTGGTCAGCAGATGCATCGTGCTTCGGCCCTGAGGCCCCTCCCCTTGCAGGCTCCCCCCAGGGCGTCGAGTGCCCCGCTAGGCGCCGCACGATTTCGACCGGGCAACCATCTGTCAAGGGCCGGGGCCGTCTTGAACGGGTCGCGGGCCGCGCCCATAGTCCGCACCCCTAGCGTACGCCGTGCGCAGCGCGATCACCGGAGGTGCCCATGACCCAAAGCAGCAATCGCTTCCTCGACGAGTTTGCCAAGCTGATGACGGACGCGGCCGGCGCGGCCGATGGCCTCAGACGTGAAGCGGAGCAGATCTTCCGCTCCCAGGGCGAGCGCTTCCTGCGCGAGATGGACATCGTCCGCCGGGAGGAGTTCGAGGCGGTGAAGGCTATGGCGGAAAAGGCCCGCGCCGAGAACGAGCGCCTCGAGGCGCGCATCGCTGCGCTGGAGACACAACTCGCCAGCCGCACCTCTGGATAAAGGCGCCGAACAGGCGCATTTTGCCTTACTTTCGATGTGGGTCAGTACATTGGCCGTGGACAAGGCCGGGCCGAACTTGCGACTCGCACCACCCTCTGTTTTCGTCCCGCCCGTTGGCTGCGCAGCCGCTCTCGTGATGTCGCGTATCGGTAAACACGTAGAAACAAGAAACGCGAGACCATAGAGGGATCGACGAAGCATGTCGGCTGAACACATCGGCTATGGCCGGGTGACGAACCCAATAGATCTCATCGAGCAGCTGGCAGCATCGCACGACTGGGCGTGCGATCGCACCAACGACGACGAGCTGACGCTCGTCATTGCCGGCACGTGGACCGACTATCACGTCTCGCTGAATTGGCGTGACGACCTGGAAGCGCTCCACCTCGCCTGCGCCTTCGATTTCCGTGTGCCGGAGGCTCGCCTTCCGGAAATGTATAAGCTCGTTGCGCAGATCAACGAGCAGCTCTGGCTCGGTCACTTCGACCTGTGGACCGGCGAAGGGCTGGTGATGTTCCGCCACGCGCTTCTGCTCAACGGTTCCGTTGCGACGACCCGCCAATGCGAAGCGATGCTGCAGGCCGCGCTCGAAGGCTGCGAGCGCTACTACCAGGCCTTCCAGTTTGTCGTCTGGGCAGGTAAGCAAAGCCGCGAGGCTCTGGTTTCGACCATGTTCGAAACGGAAGGGCAGGCCTGACACGCGCGCCCCGCCAGCGCCCCTGGACCATGATCGCTTCGGACCCTATCAGTCCGAAGCGTGAATCATCGGTCTAAGCAAAAGACCATGATCGCTTCGGACCCTATCAGTCCGAAGCGTGAATCATCGGTCTAAATCAAAAGAGACCATGATCGCTTCGGACCTTATCAGTCCGAAGCGTGAATCATCGGTCTACTCAAAGGCTAGAGTCGCATCGCGATTCGAAGAAAAGCGATCGTGCTCTAGACCATGATCGCTTCGGGCCCCATCAGTCCGAAGCGTGAACCAGCGGTCTAATCTGCGATCGTGCTCTAGAAGCGGGGCGCTCCCATGACCTTCTCCTTGAACGGGCCGTTGATCCTGGTTGGGGCCGGCAAGATGGGGGGAGCGATCCTCAAGGGGTTGCTCGCCCATGGGCTCGATGCCCGGTCCGTCATTGTCCAGGACCCATCGCCGGCTCCGGACGTCGCGGCGCTCCTCGCCGAGAACGTCATCGACGTCGTACCGGCCATCGATGCGCTGACGCAGCCGCCCGCGGTCGTGCTCGTGGCGGTGAAGCCGCAGATCATGCAAGCCGTGCTCCCGCACCTTGCGAAACTCGCCGGTCCCAGCACGCTCTTTCTTTCGATCGCCGCCGGGCAGCGGCTCGACGCATTTGAAAAATGCCTTCCCCGCGCCGCCGTGGTGCGCGCAATGCCGAACACGCCGGCCGCAATCCTCGAGGGCATATCCGTCGCCGTCGCCAACACCCATGTAACGCCCGAGCAGCACGCCCTGGCCGATGCGATTCTTGCCGCCGTCGGGAGGGTCGAATGGATGGACGACGAGGCGCTGCTCGATCCGGTGACAGCCGTCTCCGGATCGGGGCCCGCTTACGTCTTCCTGCTGGCTGAATGCTTGGCTGAGGCAGGCAAGGCGGCAGGCCTCGAAGGCGCGCTTGCCGAACGCCTTGCCCGCTACACCGTTGCCGGAGCCGGGGCGCTCCTTGCTGCATCCGACCTGTCGGCAGCCGAGCTGCGCCGGAACGTAACCTCGCCCGGCGGCACGACGGCCGCCGCCCTGGAGATACTGGGCGGGCCGGACGGATTGCAGAAGCTCATGACGGAGGCGGTGGCTGCCGCAACGAAACGCGGCCGCGAGCTGGCGAAGTGAGCGCTGGGCTCCGGCCGGCCGCGACCGCGTTACTTGAGGCGCCTGGGCGGGCATTGAGCCCCGGCGGGCCCAGGCAAACTGGTGGAGGGGGCGGCACCTAAAGCTCAGAAAACCAAGGAGGATAGGTCGTCTGGGCCGATTGCGTGTCAGGCGCCGTCCGCGTCGCACCGTGGTTCGGTTATGATATACAGTTACATGTCTGGCAAGGTCGAGAAGGTCGCGCTCACGCAATCGTGTGCGCCCTGGGAAGGGTTCCCATGGGCGCCCGGGAACAGCGCCCGTTTCCGAGCCATTTCAGCGTTTCGGCGGGAAACTTTGAGCGTTATCGGCGCATGTCCGCGCCGCCGCGGCGGCACTGTCCTTCGGCTCCCATAGCGGCGGATCAGCCGCCGTCCTCGCGAGCTGCCTGTGCGGCGAGGAAAGAAATTCAAGCCGCCAGCTTTATCCGAGCTGGGCCATTGCCTACCTCAAGGACAGGAACACAGGAGGCACCGATGCTGGACCAGTCGACGATGAAGGGCCGCCTTGTCGCCGCCGCCATGCGACTGGCCGCCGAGCGTCCATGGCACGAGGTGACGCTGGCACAGATCGGCGAGGCAGCGGGTGTGGGTCTCGTCGACGTGCGCAATCACTTCGCCTCCAAGGGCGCTCTTCTGGCGTCCTTCGTGCGCATGGTGGACGATGCGGTGCTGACGCAGGCTGCACAGCGCAGCCACGCCAGTAAGCCGGCGGAAAAGGAAACGCCGCGCGACGCGCTCTTCGATGTGATCATGAGCCGCTTCGATGTGCTCGCACCCTATAAGCCGGGCCTCAAATCGATCGCCAAAGCATGGCCGAGCGATCCGTCCGTCGCCTGCGCCGTCGCCTGCTCGCAAGCCTGGATGCTGCGCGCCGCCGGTATTCGCGCCGATGGCATCGAGGGTGGCGTGCGCGCCCTTGGCCTCGCCGGTGTTTACGCGTCCGTCTATCGCACGTGGCTGAGCGACGATGATCCCGGTCTCGGCAAGACGATGGCGGTGCTCGACCGGCGTCTGCGCCGGGGAGAGCGCGCGTTGAAGAACGTCGATGATTGCGCGGCGCGTTTTTGTGGCGTCGCGCGACGTATGCGGGACGTCTTCCGCGGGCCGGAGAAGGATCGCGCCCCGGAAAGCGCGCCACCCGCCGCACCGACGCCGCCGCCCAGCCCCGCGATCTAAGCCGAAATCAACCGCGCAGCGGCCGCACACAAAGCTTCCCACCGCTCGTGTCAGTTCAAATCAACCGCGCAGCGGCAGGGCCCAAGGGGCCCCGCGCCTTAGGCGCGGCCATCCCCTCGCGCGGCAGCAGCCGCACGCAATGCTTCCCACCCCTCGTGTCAGTTCAAATCAACCGCGTAGCGGCAAGGGCCCAAGGGGCCCCGCGCCTTGGCGCGGCCATCCGCTCGCGCGCCAGCCGCCGCAGACAAAGCTTCCCCCCGCTCGTGTCAGTGCAATCAAGCCGCCGCACGCAAAGCTTCCCACCACTCGTGTCAGTTCAAATCAACCGCGCAACGGCCAGGGCCCAAGGGGCCCCGCGCCTTAGGCGCGGCCATCCGCTCGCGCGCCAGCCGCCGCAGACAAAGCTTCCCCCCACTCGTGTCAGCGCAAATCGCGAAGGCGCCAAGGGCGCCCGGCGCGAGCGCCGGTTCTCAACTCGCTGGAGAGAGGCCGCATACAAAGCTTCTCTCCGCTCGTGTCACTCCAAATCAGAGCGGCACCGAGATGATCGCGCGCAGCCCACCCATCGAGCTTTCTCCGAGCGTGATGTCGCCGCCGTGGCTCTTGGCGATGTCGCGCGCGATGGCGAGGCCAAGGCCCGTGTTGCCCTCGTCCTGATTCCGCGCATGGTCGAGGCGGTAGAACGGACGGAACACGTTGGCGCGTTCATTCTCCGGGATGCCGGGGCCGTTGTCGTCCACCTCGATGCGCAGCCATTGCCCTTCGACGGCGCCGCGTATGATTACCTGATCGCCGAAGCGCGCCGCGTTCGAGACGAGGTTGGTGATGGCGCGCTTGAACGCCTGGCGCTTCAGCGGCAGCACCACCTCTTCGCGGCGCTTGCGCAGCTTCAGTTCGACGGGCGTGCCGAAGTACTGCGCCTCCTCGTGCACCTCCTGCAGCAACTCGCGCAGGTTTGTCGGTGCGGATTCTTCTCCGCCGTCGCCCTTGGCGAATGCGAGATAGTCCTCGAGCATGTCCTGCATCTCGCGCACATCCGCCTGCAGCGAGCGCGCCTCGGCCGTGTCGCCCAATAGCGCCAGCTCCAGCTTGAAGCGCGTGAGAATAGTGCGCAGGTCGTGGCTGACGCCCGCGAGCATCGTCGTGCGCTGCTCGACGTGCGTGGTGATGCGATCGCGCATTTCGAGGAACGCGGTCGCAGCCTGGCGCACCTCGCGCGCGCCGCGCGGACGGAAGTCATCCGGCACGCGGCGGCCCTTGCCGAAGGCGTCCGCCGCCTCCGCGAGCCGAAGGATGGGGCGGATCTGGTTGCGCAGGAACAGGATCGCGACGGTGAGCAGGATCACCGACGAGCCGATCATCCACAACAGGAAGATGTGGGAGTTCGACGCATACGTCTGCGACCGCGTCGCGACGAAGCGCAGGATCGCATCCTCGAGCTTCACGCGGATTTCCACGTGGCGCGATTGGCCGACCGTATCGATCCAGAACGGCTTCTGCACCTGCCGCCGGACCTCGTCGGAAAGCGCTCGGTCCAGCAACGCAAAGAACGGCTTGGGCCGCGGCGCGGGCAGATCGCCCGGCGGCAACACCTGCATAGACAGGTTCAGCCGGTCGCGCGCCATCTCGATGAGCTGGCTATACTCGTCCTTCTTCGGATATTCCTCGTAGACGTCGATGAGGGCGGCGATGTCCCGCGCTGTCGCCTCGGAAAGCCGGCGCGTCACCGCCTGCCAATGCCGCTCCATGAAGACGAACGCGACGACGCCTTCCAGCACCACGATCGGCGCGATGATAATGATGAGCGCGCGCGCATAGAGGCCCTTCGGCAGCAATTCGCCGAACCAGCCGCCGATCACCTGCATGTTCCGCCGATGGGTGCGGACGAACCACGAGCCGAACGCACGCAGCCAGCCCGGCGCCGGCGGCATCCTCCGCCATAGATGGGCAATGGACGTGGAGACTGCCGTGTTGCGGCCCAGCGGCCAGCGCGGACGCAGCCGCTCGGGCAGGCGCACACGGGAAAGCCGCTGCCACAGCGACCGCCATGGCAGGAACGAACGGCGCTCTTGCTCGTCGCCCCTGGCGAGCATCAATACCCGACCTCGATATCGGACCGGTCAGTCCGAATAAAGAATATACCCTTTGCCGCGCACTGTCTGGAGGTACACGGGATTGGACGGGTCGGTCTCGATCTTCCGCCGCAGACGGTTGATTTGCACGTCGATGGCACGGTCGCTGCCGGTGGAATCCTCCGGCGCCAGCTCGTGGCGCGGGATGGGGGTGCCGATGCGCTGGGCGAACATGCGCAGAAGGTCGCGCTCGCGCTCGGTGAGTTTCACGGTTTCGTCGAGGTGCTTCAGCTCGCCGCGGGTCACGTGGAACACGTGGTTGCCCATGCGAATCTCTTCGCTGGACCCCGAGCCGCCGGCCGCCCGGCGCAGGATGTTGCGCAGCCGCAGCAGCAGCTCGCGCGGCTCGAAGGGTTTTGGAAGATAGTCGTCGACGCCCGCTTCGAGACCCTCGATCCGGTGCTCGGGCTCGGAACGCGCTGTCAGCATGCAAATGGGAACGGGCCGCGTCGCCTTGAGTTCGCGTGCGAGGTCGAGCCCGTTCTCGCCCGGCATCATCACGTCGAGCAGCACCGCGTCGAATTCGAGCCCGCGCATCCCTGCGCGCGCGGACGCGGCATCCTGCGCCGTCGTCACGCGGAAGCCTTGCTCGGAAAGATAGCGTCCCAGCAGGTCGCGGATCTTCTGATCGTCATCGACGATCAGCACATGCGGCGCATTGTCTGGAAGCGGTGCGCTCGCGGCCTTCGCCGAAGTCATGATTGCCCCTCGTTGGTAATCGCCGCAATTTATCAGGTGCGCGCTGAGGCCGAGAGCTTAACAAGCGCCTCGACGCGGGGGCGATCGGACTCCGTAATCATGGCAAAAAGGAAGCGGCGTGCAAACTCCGCAGCGCCCGGCCCCGCTTCGGTGAGGGCGCCTTCCAGTTGCTTCGTCTGCAGGGTGGCGAGCTTTTCGGCGAGACGGGCACCTTTGGCACTGACGAAAAGCCGCCGCTCGCGCCGGTCGTCATTCCCGGCGCGCTGCATAATGAAGCCTTTATCGATGAGCTGCTTTAGGACACGGGCGAGGCTTTGCTTGGTGATCCGCAGGATGTCGAGCAGGTCCGCAACGCGCAGGCCCGGATTGCGATGCACGAAGTGCAGAACCCGGTGATGGGCGCGCCCGAAGCCGTATTGCTCCAGCACGGCGTCCGGCCCGCCGGTGAAGTCGCGGTAGGCGAAGAAGAGCAGCTCCACGCAGGCGACGAGATCGAGCGGGGCAGCCCCATCCTGGAGGGCTTGCCCCGCACCGTTAGCAGGGGCGGGCGCATCGGCAGACCGCGGTGGGCGGCGGCGCGCAACGGTGGCGGACGTTATGTCAGTCATGTTGACTTATTTGGCCCCGATTGTTAGTCATGGCAAGTCATTTTGCGCAAAGAGATCGGCGCATTCGCGTGGGGCCACGGGGCCTTTGGCGAGTTGCGCCGGCAGTGTCCAACGTCGGCGGCGACCCCGTCGCGAGGCACCTTGCCGAGCCAGCTTAACTAGCGATCCTGGCGCGAAAGTCTACGGAGAGAAACAAGCATGTCCGCGCCTGCCCCCACCCCCTTCCACGATCGCGATGGCCTAATCTGGGTCGACGGCAAGATGGTCCCCTGGCGCGAGGCCAACATTCACATCCTCACCCACGCGCTCCACTACGGCAGCGGCGTATTCGAGGGCCTGCGCGCCTACGGCGGCGCCATCTTCAAGCTGTCCGAGCATTCCCAGCGTTTGATCGACAGCGCCAAGGCCCTCGATTTCGACATTCCCTATACGGTCGCCGAGATCGACCAGGTCTGCCGCGACGTCGTCGAGGCCAACAAGCTATCCGACTGCTACATCCGCCCCATCGCCTGGCGCGGCTCCGAGCAGATCGGCGTCTCCGCCCAGGCGACCAAGATCCATCTCGCCGTCGCGGCATGGCAGTGGGGCTCCTACTTCCCCATGGAGCAGCGCCTCAAGGGCATCCGCATCACGATGGCGAAGTATCGGCGGCCCGACCCGGCCACCGCGCCCTCGAAGAGCAAGGCCGCGGGCCTTTACATGATCTGCACGGTCGAGAAGCACCGGGCCGAGAATGCGGGCTACGCCGATGCCTTGATGCTCGACTGGCGCGGCCGCGTCGCCGAATGCACCGGCGCCAACATCTTCCTCGTCAAGGATGGCGTCATCCACACCCCCGATCCCGATTGCTTCCTCGATGGCATCACGCGCCGCACGGTAATCGCGCTCGCCAAGAAGCGCGGCTATCAGGTCATCGAGCGGGCCATCATGCCTGAGGAATTGAAGGACTTCTCGGAGGTGTTCGTCACCGGCACGGCGGCCGAGGTGACGCCTGTCTCGCAGATCGGCGAGCA
>Ga0182746_1000493_pt1 | contig 52899 bp, 55 predicted proteins | sample eDN3rd30CBELigOP_FD_128881 | JGI IMG/M metagenome (GOLD analysis project Ga0182746, IMG submission 128881) | Enriched Organic Plus compost microbial communities from Emeryville, California, USA - eDNA 3rd pass 30_C BE-Lig OP (version 2) (version 2) ...
CCCGGCTGGATTCCTCCATTTTGGCCCTCATACCCCCGATGAACGACTTTTTCCCGACTGGATTCCTCCTTTTGGGCCTTCATAACCCCGATGAACGACTTTTTCCTGCCTGGATCTCTCCATTTTGGCCTTCATAACTCCGATGAAGGACTTTTTCCCGGCTGGATTCCTCCATTTTGGCCCTCATACCCCCGATGAACGACTTTTTCCCGACTGGATTCCTCCTTTTGGGCCTTCATAACCCCGATGAACGACTTTTCCCTAGCAGGATTTCTCCTTTTGGGCCTTCATAACTCCAATGAACGACTTTTCCCTGGCTAGTTTCCTCCCTTTTGCCCTTCAACACACTTTAAAGACCGCCAAAAAGGCATTATGTAACGAAAATGATTGTTCAACTAAACAGAGGGGCTATCCTAAAAGTCATTTTTCATGACTTTTAGGATAGCCCCGTTTTTGTGAACGAACTATAAAATTTGCGATATATTTGGCGCCTTCCGCTTTTCTTATTGTCTAGCTTCAGGCGCCATCGGCTCGAGGTCATAAATTAATCGCTTCGGAAGGCAAAGAACGCCTTCTGTCAGCGCTCACCTTATGCTTGTCGCCGATAAGTGGGCACCCTCCACTTTTCTTATTTTTTATTAATCATTTGCGAAATCGTGCTGAAATCCAGTTGTTTTCCATCTGCGATAATAGATTGAACAATTTTGTCTTCCATTTCTTGATTAACCGGTTTATTCGCTATTTGAGAAACACGTTTAATGACATTTCGTACCGTTGCTTCATCCTTAAAATTTGCACCTTGAAGAGAGCTAGCTAATTCAAAGATATCCTTCATGTTCACACCTGTTTTGCTTTCAATGTTCTTAAAGAGATTTTGATCCATTCTTTAAGACCTCCTTTTCTGTACCTATCCTATGATATCCAGAAAAAAAGGTGCTTGAACTTCTTATGTAATCACAAAAAGGAATAGGCTATCTACCTATTCCTTTAGGTGTTAACAAAATGATGCACCAACAATGATTAAAAGGATAAACAACACAACAATTAAAACAAATGTAGAGCCTCCGCTGAATCCGCCGCCATATCCATAACCTTGGCATCCATATCCAGCGCCACCACCCCAACCGTAACCGAACATATTCATTCACCTCGCTTCTCGCGTAGCTTATCAATAACATATGAGGAGAATAAGAATATGTATGGGCTTAGTCACTAACGAGGCCGGCCTATTTCGATTTAACCTTTTGGTTTAAACAGTAATGCGCCAATAAAACCAAAAACAATGGCGGCTGAAATTCCTGAACTTGTTACTTCAAACATACCTGTTAATACGCCGATAAGCCCATGCTGCTCCGCCTCTTGCAGCGCTCCATGTACGAGGGAGTTACCGAATGAAGTAATCGGAATCGTTGCACCAGCTCCGGCAAAATCAATAAATGGTTCATATAAACCGACTCCATCTAATATAGCCCCGATAACAACGAACAAACTTAAAGTATGGGCAGGAGTTAACTTGGCTACATCAAAAAGCAATTGTCCAATAACGCAAATAAGTCCCCCAACGACAAACGCCCAAAAAAACATCGCTAGCATTTATGTAGCTCCTTTCATTTAGCAAACTGTTCCATATTCAATAGCAACTGCATGCGCAATGCATGGAATGCTATCTTTTTGCTGAACGGACAGCGGTGATAAAAGCGCTCCCGTGGCAACAACTAATATTTTCTGATACTTGCCTTTCTTCATCTCATTTAAAAGATGACCATATAAAACAACGGCAGAGCAGCCAGCACCGCTTCCACCGGCTAGAACAGGCTGATCAGGCTTAAAAATAAGTAATCCGCAATCTTGAAACTTTTCCTTATCCATCAAGCATCCTTGTTGCTGCAATAAGTCATAAGCTGTTTCTCTTCCTACTTCCCCTAAATCTCCTGTTACAATTAAATCGTAATCATCCGGTGTTAGACCTGTATCCTCAAAATGAGCCAAAATCGTATCCACAGCAGCTGGAGCCATTGCTCCCCCCATATTAAAGGGGTCCTTCAACCCCATGTCGATGACTTTTCCAATCGTCGCTGATACCGCATAGGGAAACTGACCGGTAAGCCCCTCTGAACGAGCGACAAGCGCAACTCCCGCTCCTGTAATCGTCCATTGAGCGGTCGGCGGCTTTTGCCCTCCATATTCAGTCGGATAACGAAACTGCCTTTCAGCCGCTGCATTATGACTGGATGCACCTGTTAATACCTGATGGGCTCCTTTATAATTAACGATAAATGATGCTAGTGCCAGCCCTTCCATCGACGTTGAACAAGCTCCATATAATCCGAAATATGGAATCGCATTCGTTCTTGCTGCAAAGCTTGTCGGCGTAATTTGATTCGTTAAATCACCCGCAAGAAAGAATTGGATATCTTCTTTTTGTATGTTTCCTTTTTGCAGAACAATCTCGACTGCCTTTTCCATTAAGAGCCGATGTGCCTTCTCATAAGAATCCTGCGCCATCCATAAGTCATCATATAAAAGATCAAAATCTTCCGGAAGGGCACCATTGGATTCAAACGGTCCTCCCGTCACGCCTGTTTCAAGAATAACGGGTTTATTCTGAAACACCCATGACTGTTTTCCAATTAGCATCGTTTACCCTCCAACTATATTTAGATAAATCGTTTTAATAAGCGCAACGACAAAGGCTGAAAAGACCCCAAATAAAATAACTGAGCCGGCTAACTTAAATATATTCCCCCCGACGCCTAATACCAGGCCCTCGGTACGATGCTCAATTGCAGCTGATATAACAGAATTTCCAAACCCTGTCACAGGAACAGCACTGCCTGCACCAGCAAATTGACCGATATGGTCATATACACCAAATCCTGTTAATAAAAGAGAAAGAAAGACCATCGTAGCAACCGTAGGATTTCCGGCTGTCTGCTCAGTGAAATCAAAATAATAAATGTAGAAGTACGTAATCGCTTGTCCAATTAGACAAAACGTTCCCCCTACTAGGAACGCCTTTACACAGTTTTTAAAAACAGGCCGCTTCAGCTCATGCTTGCTTTGCAACTTTTGATAGGTTTCCTGTTTAGCTGTTTGATCTTTTGACACAGTAACGCCTTCCTTCTGACACTTATGTTAATTCCTCATGCAATTTAACAATTTCCTCATATTTTTTCTTTGCTTTTTTCTCAGGAACATCTTTTGCTTTCAACATTTCATTTAAACGATATAATTCTAAGAAGATTTTATAGTCGCTAGACACAATAAAATGAAAATCTGGATACTTATCGTTTAACTGTTTTTTCACTTTCTTTTCAATCTTTTTCATATGAAATCGTTTCATATGCTTCACTTTATACGCTACTAAAACGTCTTTGTCCTTTTTCACAACAATTACATCATAGATTTCTTCATCCTTTGCTATGATTTTCTTAATATCGGTAATTAGCCCTTCATTAGGATTTTCTTTCCCATAGTCGTCGTTGTCCATCCCATAAATAACATCCATCGGCTTTGGATTTGTTCGTTCTATTAAGACTAACTCGTCCTTCTTTCCTCCCTCCTTATTGGCACATCCCGTTATCATTAATAAAACAGCAATCCAAACCATGACTATCTTCTTCATCCTGTCACTTCCTAAATCATCATTCTATCTATTATTTTCTTGTTTATAACGCATTTTATGAATGGTAGGATTCGGTAATTAGAACAGGTTAGCAAAAGCATGGAGCAAATGAAGAGAACTGCTTTGAGACACAAATAAAAAAGGCTGCTCCAAAATTCATTGTTGGAACAACCTTTTATTATTTAGTACGTTTGTTTTTTGTTTTTATTTTTATTACATCCGCAATCCTTCTTGATTTTGGTCGGTTCTGCCTTTTTTATTGGTTTTGCATAGGTCCATACTTCCGGTCTATTCGTGTTCAACAAAAACGCCTCCTTTTCTTTACCTATACCCTCATACTATGAAAAGGGAGACAAGTTGGTCTCGTCAATCACCTAGCCATTTCGAAACAAGAACTTCGAGAATTGAAGCAACGGCAGCTATGGCTAGAATTAAAATGATAAATTCCCCTGCCGGCCACTTACTCATATACAGACTAAATAGCAATATGCTCATCCATACACCTGTGCACCAATAGCAAGCTAATAATTCACCAATCCAACCTCGAATTCCCCGCTCTTTAGGAACTAAATAAACGACAACGTTCCCTTCTTCATCTTTTTCCTTCACTTCATTAAAGAAGGGGCGCCGCATAGGCTCTGTGATTTTGTCAAACACAATTAATCGTGTTAATCGAAATGCTGCTAATCCTAATATAAGAAGAACTGCAATCCCTATCTCATGCAACAGCATCCATTCACCTCTTTATGACTTTGACTGATTTCAGATCCGACAGCCTAATAATGCGCACGCGGTGACCGATTCTAATTTTGACCATTTCTCCGCGTATCCCTAATACTTCAAACTCTCTTTCTTCACCGAATAAATGAGCCACACACGTCGGTCTTGGTTCTTCCCTTGAATGAGCCAGTCGAGTAATCGTCTCAGCGACCGATTCTTGTTTTTGTTTTGGTTTTGGTTTTGGTCTTCTCTTCTTCTTTTTACTTACTACTTCTTCTACAACAGGCTGTTCTTCCTGTATCACCTGCGGCTCGGGTTGTTTTGGTTCACGATAAGGTTCAACCCATTGTGAAGCAGTACGAATTTCTCTTTCTATTTCCGCCATCGCCTCATATACACCGAATTCACGTTTAATTTTTTCGATTTTTTCCTCTTTATTTAACGTCTGCTCTTGCTCACTCTCTTCTCGTTGTTCTTGCTCCTGCAAACGATTTTCTTGATTTGAAAATACTTGTTTTGTACTCTCTGGCCGTACATCATAAATAAGCGGCTTCGCTTGATTATTACCTTTCTCGTTATTTAACATATGACCACCCCTATAAATGTAGAATATCAATTGCCTGCAGCTTCTCCATCTTATATGGTATGGCCTTTTTCCCAAAACGGTGTTTAATAAAGAGAGTCGATTGCTGTTTATGAACAAGCCTGCCAACGAGTATTTGACCTTCAATCGTGAATTTACATACCGGTTGTCGTGCATATTTCGATAGTCGTAGTAACAACTCAATCATCTCTTCATTACTAAAGCGCTGCTGTTTCCTATTCACTGTTTGCACTCCATCGGTAACAGAAGAACTTTCCTTATTACCGTCCATGATGTCCCTCCTCAGATGATGTGAAATCAAGTCAGAAGCAAACAGATTTCTTATCTCTCTCTACTATGTATCAAATGTATGCTCCATTTCTTTCCTTAATGACAAAATTGGATAATCATACTCGCTTTGGATAGGCTAGAAAATAATGATGAACAAGGGAGTATTTTAGCAATGAAAAGATATGATACCATTTCAATTCTCCAAGTTTCTTTTTTATTTATGACCGCTATTGGCTTAAAAAATCATGTGACCGTCATCCCCCATTTAGTAAGTGCAGGTAAAAGAGACGCTTGGATGTCTGTCGTATTCGCTGCCCTATGTATCCTGATTTGGGGTTTTCTACTCAGATATATTTATAAAGCAACCGAACCACAGAACATTTTTGAGTGGATTGGAGAACAGATCAATAAAAAAGTTGGCAGAGTACTATCTATGCTCACTAGCCTTTTCTGTATTTTCTTAGCTGCTGTATCTTTGAAAGAACTCGTTTCATGGACAGCTGTTACCTACCTCCCTTTTACACCTAGTTTTGCTCTTGTCACTTCACTCGCTGTTCTATGTTTATTTCTCGCTTTGACGAGTTTACAAACAATCGTCATGGTAAATACGCTTGTTCTTATGGGTGTCATCGTCTTTGGTTTCTTTGTAGGCATTGCAAACTTTCAACACAAAGATTTCACCCTTTTAAAACCTATTCTGGAACATGGGTTTGAACCCGTTATAAAAGGGATTATATTTCCGTTATCTGGACTTGTTGAATTAATTGCATTCCTATTTCTTCAACATAAACTCCATAGCAAAGTAACATATAAAACGTTTATGATTAATGTTTTCATTCTTGCTTGGTTAATCCTTGGTCCATTACTGGGCGCAATTATTGAGTTTGGTCCATTAGAAGCGGCACGGCAAAAATATCCTGCTTTTGAGGAATGGGGAATTGTCTCCCTTGGAAGATTTATTGAGCATGTTGACTTTTTATCTATCTATCAATGGATTACCGGTGGCTTCATTCGAATTACGTTCTTTTTATTTCTTGCAATAGAAGTTCTAGCATTAAAAGATAAGCGAAAAAGGAAATGGGTCATGATTATTTATTCAGTGATTATGATCGCTGCTAATTTAATTCCAACTAATGATATTGTGCTTCGTCATTTTATTGGGAGGGTTTTTATGCCAGTAACCTTTTATTTCCTTTTCGCTTTATCCATTCTCATTGGTTTGTTCGTCTTCATGAAAAATCGAAAAAAAAGGAGGATGAATTATGTACAAGATCAAGAAAAAACAACCACTTAAACTGAAAGAAATAAAGAAAAAAGAAACAGAGAAAACAAAAGAGAAAAAGAAAACAAATTCATCCAACTTTTCAATCACAGAAGAAGAGTTGCGAAAAATCTTTAAACCGACAGAAGATGTGTTTTTAAACCCTAACACCTATCGTCCTACAGCACCGGTTACAATCACTTTAGTTGGCTGTGAGGGAATGGTGGATAGTGAATTATTGAATTCTTTAGTATTTGAACGCTTAAACTTATTTTTCGATAAACATCCAACCGAGAATTTAACAAAAGACATGATTTCTAAATCTCTTTACTTGCCACAGCTAACCGAAATTAAAGATAAAGAAACGATGTTTGCTGATATTTATTCTGGCCGAGTACTACTTTTCTTTCACGAGTATCAGTTTTTGTACTCCATAAATATCGCCAAGCGTCCACAACGAAACCCAGAAGAAACGGCTACAGAGGTAACCGTTAAAGGTCCTAGAGATAATTTTATTGAAGATGCATCAGTTAATATTGCGTTAATTCGAAAAAGATTGCGCACCAATTCGTTACATATCAAAAATTTTGAAGTAGGGAGGCGGACATTAACAAGAGTCTCCGTTCTCTATATGAATGAGATTGCAAATATGGATATGGTAGCTTCTCTTATAAAAGAAATTGAGGCAATCGATGTAGATGGAATTTATTCTGGTAATCAATTAATGGAGTTGATTGAGAAAACCTCTCCGTTCATACCGCGTCATCATTATACAGGGAGACCTGACTTCGCTGTTCAATGTTTACTAAAAGGTCGAATCGTTATCATTATCGATGGAGTCGCTTATGCGAATATTACACCAATCAATATCTTATTTCTCTTTAAAACGAGTGAAGATGTAGAATATGCAACTGCATTTACTTCTTTTGAAAGATTAATTCGTCTAACAGGTATTGTAATGGCTACTTTATTACCAGGTTTTTGGGTTGCCCTTTCAACGTTTCATCAAGACCAGATGCCTTTAATTTTACTAGCAACAATCGTTGAAGCAAGGCGCGGGCTCCCACTGCCTACCGCATTAGAAGCGATTATTATGCTTATGCTCTTTGAACTGTTTAAGGAAGCCGGGATGAGAATGCCTTCAGCGATTGGGACAACGCTAAGTGTTCTAGGAGGACTCATTATCGGGGATGCGGCCATTCGTTCAGGTTTAACAAGCCCGGCGATGCTTGTCGTCGTTGCCGGATCTTCCATTGCTACCTTTACACTAGTTAATCAATCATTAATTGGGGTCATCAGCCTTTTCCGAATTGGCTGTATTCTATTGTCATCTTTTTTCGGTTTATTTGGATTTCTCTATGCGATCCATTTTTACATCACGTTTATTGCCAATATCCGTATTCTTGGAACGCCATTTTTAGAAATGTCAGCAAATTTAAATATTAAAACGCTTTTCAAAGGGCTGCTTCGACTACCTAGTAAACTCGACACAACAAGAGCTCAAGCTTTTTTTTCAAAAGATTCAACTAAACAAAGGAATGATGGACAATAATGAAAAAAAAGAAACTATGTTTGCTGGTGATTGTATGTAGTTTATTGTTATCAGGTTGTTGGGATGCAAATGAACCGGAACGTTTTGTCTATGCCAATGGAATTGGCATAGATTATAAAGATGGAAAAATCGTTGTCTATATACAAATCATCAATTTAGGCAGCCTTGCCAAAGCAGAAAGTGGTGTAGGCGGTTCAACGAGTAAAGCAGATGTTGGGAGAGCTGAGGGAAATACATTTGAAGAAGCCATATTTAATTTATATCACACATCGGATCGCCGAATTTACTTGGGGCATCTTTCCTTTGTTATTTTCTCTGAAGAGGCTATAAAGGTAGGAGGGATCAAACATATAGCCGATTTTCTCGATCGTTTTCGTGAAACCCGATATCGAATGTATTTCTTTGCAACAAAGGATTCAATTAAGGATATTATGTTAATCAGTCCGATTGAAAATATTTCACTCGCATTTTCTAAGTTAAGTGACCCGCATGACAATTATCATCAAAGTTCCTTTATCCCGCCGACCGACTTAAGAGAGCTTATTATCGCTCTTGATGAACCACCTCATCAAGCGCAGTTACCGTTTCTTCAAATTTCCAAAAGGTGGACCGCTCAAGATGGACCAAAAAAGGAACTGCTCATTGAAAAGGCTGCTATCATCTCAGATAATAAGTTAATAAGCATCTTATCTAAGGAGATTATGAACGGAGCAAGACTCACTAATAAAGAATTTGTTCGTGATAGTGTATACCTGTCTAAGAGGAGGAACGCTGATATCTCGGTTCTTATTTATGATAAAAAAGTAAAAATCAAACCTATAATAGATAAAGATGGAAAGGTGCGCTTTGATATAAAACTGAAACTTAACGCGAATATTCAAATGATAAAAAAACAAGAAACAGTAAACAAATTGAAAAAAGAAATTGGCCAAGCAATCCGTGCTGAAGTCTATAGAACCTATCATTTTACACGGAAACAAAAGATTGACATCTTTAATTTGTCTGAAACCCTTTATCGGGATGACAATAAAACATGGAAAAAGGTGCAGAAAAACGGAGTTATTCCTTTAGAGGAAGATACCATTAAATCACTTTCTGTAAACGTTCAATTGAAAAACTCCGGTAAAATGGAATTATCACCAACATTTAGGGACGGACAATGAGAAAATCTCTTTTAATTGATGTGTTAGTTAAATAAGCGAAAAGAAAAAGGACCAATTTGGCCCTTTTTCTTTTGACTGCTATCTTTATTAACCTAGAATATGATAACCGGAATCTACGTGAATGTTTTCGCCTGTAATTCCTCGTGATAATTCACTAAATAAAAATAGCGCTGTATCGCCTACTTCTTCTGGCGTTGTCGTTCTTCTTAGCGGTGCTTCTTCTTCAATTTTCTTTAAAATTGTATTGAAGTCACGAATTCCTTTTGCTGATAAAGTACGGATTGGGCCAGCTGAAATCGCATTTACGCGAATATTGTGCTTACCAAGAGAGCTAGCTAAATAACGAACGCTCGCTTCAAGAGACGCTTTTGCAACACCCATGATATTATAATTCGGCAGCACTCGCTCACCGCCTAAGTAGGTCATCGTAACGATGCTTCCGCCTTCTGTCATCATATCTTGAGCGGCCTTAGCAACCGCTGTTAAAGAATAAGAGCTAATATTATGAGCAAGCAAGAACCCTTCACGGCTTGTATCAACGAACTCTCCATCCAGTTCTTCTCTGTTCGCAAACGCTACACTGTGCGCAATTCCGTGAATGACACCATATTGTTCTTTAATCGTTTGGAAGCACTGAGCAATGCTTTCATCCTGTGTAACATCGCATTGTAAAATTAAAGGCTCTGCTCCTTCAAGAGTTGCTGCCAATTCTCGCACGCTTTTTTCTGTACGCTCTTTACCATAAGTAAAAATCAACTGTGCGCCAGCATTATGTAAGGAACGTGCCACTCCCCAAGCAATGCTTCGCTTATTTGCAACTCCCATTACGATATATGTTTTTCCTTTTAATGAAAAAGTCATTAATTGATGACCTCCTATATTTTAATACAAGTTATTAGTACCTGATACTAAACTCAGTATAACAAATGCCGAGCTAGAAACAAACTATTTTATATATTTTAGCTTTGTTAAACAATCTTCTGACAACAGGCCAAACAGACCTACCTTCTCTTCTAGGGTAAGCCTGCTTCGTTCTTTCATCTCTATAATAAATAATGCATAAACGTTGTCGCTAGTCCGAAGTAAATTAAAATGCTAATAATATCATTAATCGTCGTGATAAAAGGCCCTGAGGCTACAGCTGGATCAATCTTCATTTTATGCATAAATAAAGGAACGAGCGAACCTGCCAGTGTCGCGACAATTAATGTAATAAAGATAGAAGCCCCTACTAATGCCCCAAGCAGTAAATCTTGCTGCCACACATAGACAATGCCTGTTACAACCACGCCGCAAATAGCACCTGTAATCAACCCTGTTCCTGCTTCACGCATAACTAGTTTCCACTTGTTTTCATGTATTAAATCACCTGTCGCAATCCCGCGAACCGCAACAGCCAAGGCTTGTGTACCTGTATTTCCTGCCATCCCCCCGATTAACGGAATAAACACGGCTAAAATCGCTTTTTGACTGAGCGTTTCTTCAAACTGACCGATTAAGCTTGCAGTCATCATTCCTAGAAACAGCAAAATAATAAGCCAGGGCAGCCTTTTTTTGGCCGCAGAAAGCGGACTTTTATCCACGCTATCTAAATCGCTCACACCCGCTAATTTAGAATAATCATCCGAGGCTTCTTCATCCATTACATCAATAATATCATCGACTGTAATAATACCGAGCAAATGATGTTTTTCATCGACAACAGGAACAGCAAGAAGATTATAATCCCGCATCTTATGAGCGACTTCTTCCTGATCTTCTGTTACTAGAACCGATACAACCCGATCATCCATTAAGTCTTCAATTACGGCATCATCAGGAGAAACGATAAGAGTACGAAGAGATAGTACGCCTAGTAATTTCTTGTTAGTATCTGTTACAAATACATAGTAAATCGTCTCTGCATTTGGAGCTTCCTGTTTTAAGGTTTTCATCGCAAAGGAGACGGTAGCATTCGCTTCAACAGAGATAAACTCTGGTGTCATCAAACTACCTGCTGTATACTCTTTATACCCAAGCAGCTCTTGGACCTCTTGAGCCGCTTCATCATCCATCATCGTTAAATAATTACTAGCCTGTTCTTCATTAAGCTCATGCAAAACATCAGCCGCATCATCGGCATACATATGCGAGAGCATATCTGCTACATAAACAGGATCCATCTCGGCTAAAAACTTTTCATAATCTTCTTCATCAATCTCAATATTCTCAAATAACTCGGCCATTTCCTTCGGTGCAACATAGCGGTATAAAACAGCACGTAACTCTTCAGAAATATGCGTATAAAACTGGGCTTGATCATATGGATGAAGCTCGGTAAACTCCGCTCGAAATCGATCGAGATTTTCCGTTTTTAACGCCTCTATTAATAAGCCCACGTTAATTAATGTCGCTTCTTTCTCCTCTAACTCCACTAGCATGCCTTGCCCTCCTTTCATGCTGTAAAAATCAATCTATGTTTTATATTCATAAAAAAACACTATACTAATACCATATACATTATACAAATGAAACAAAGGATGTGAATTATGAAAATTGATATAATTGGTGACATTCATGGCTGTTTTACCGAACTGGAGCAATTAACAAAAGAATTGGGGTATTCTTGGGAAAGCGGTGTACCGATTCATCCAGATGGTCGAATTCTAGGTTTTGTCGGTGATTTAACAGACCGAGGCCCCAATTCGCTAAAAGTAATTGACGTCATTCATCAGTTAGTCGTCGTTCACCAGGTAGCTTTATATGCTCCTGGAAACCATTGCAATAAACTATATCGATATTTCTTAGGAAATAAAGTAACTATTTCTCACGGCCTAGAAACGACTGTTGCAGAATATAAAGCTTTATCCACTCGGGAACAAAAAAAGATCCGCAAAAAGTTTATGGATTTATATGAACACGCTCCCCTCTATCAAGTAACCGATGGAGGGAAACTCGTCATTGCCCACGCTGGCATCCGCCAAGATTATATCGGGCAGACTCATCATAAAGTAAAAACCTTTGTTCTTTACGGCGATATATCCGGAGCTAAGCATCCGGATGGCTCTCCTGTTAGGCGGGACTGGGCAAAGCAGTACAACGGAGATGCATGGATTATCTATGGTCATACACCTGTTCCAGAAGCCCGTCAAGTGAATCATACGTATAATATTGATACAGGATGCGTCTTTGGCGGTAAATTAACAGCCCTTCGCTATCCAGAGTTTCAGTTATTTTCCGTGCCATCCACCATGCCTTATGTACCAGAAAAATTCAGAACATCCTTTGATTGAGAGTCTCTGTTAGTATAAGAATTTTCCATGACTATCAATCGCCGTTCAACATAAAAAACTCGCTTATGCGAGTTTTTTATGTTGAACTTATTTCTTTACTACTAACATTTTCATATCCTCTGGAAGGTCTTCCGTGAAACTCATCGTGCGCCTTGTTACGGGATGTGTGAACATTAAGGCATAGCAATGCAGGGCTTGACGAGAGATTTTATCCCGCGTCCCGCCATATAAGTCATCCCCTGCGAGCGGATGACCGATATACGCCATATGAACACGAATTTGATGCGTTCGACCAGTGAGCAGCTGAAGTTCTACAAATGTATAGTCAGGCAATCGCTCTAAAACACGATACAACGTACACGCATATTGTCCATCCTCACGCACTTCTCGTTCCATAATGCTCGTTGTTTTCCGGCCAATTGGTTCCTCAATTCTCCCCTGCTCAAGAGCAAGTGTCCCTTCCGCAACAGCTTGATAACGTCGTTTAACATCCCCTTGCTTCTGTTGTTTGCTTAACAAGTGATGAATGTGACGATGTTTAGCAATTAGAACTAAACCTGATGTATCACGGTCCAGACGCGTTGCAATATGAATCGTTGCCGCTATATTTTGTTCCTTATAATAGCCTGCTAAAGCATTTGCTAGACTTCCATATGGATGTTCTCTTGAAGGAATCGTATTCATGCCGGCTGGTTTTTTTACAACTAAAAGATACTCATCCTCATAAATTATATCGAGTGGCAGTGATTCGGCACGCAAGCCTGAACTCGGTTCTTCTTTCGGAAACGTGACAACAACTTGATCGCCCGCTTTAAGCTTTTCTCTTACCGTCACTTCTATCCCGTTTACCTCGATTCTACCGCCCTTAAATTTAATATCCGTTAAAGCCGCTTTTGAAATCTCCTGCTTCATCAAAAATTCTCGTAATAGACTTGCTGCCTCTTCTTCTGTGACCGTCCAGCTTAAGGAGAAACATGATTGACTAGACATCGGTTGTAAACTCCTTTAGTTTGCAATAAATGAATCGTGTACCCTTTTCCAAAATGGAAATGGTCTAAATCTTGCAAAACGAATTTTTTCATCCGCTACACGACATTGAATCGATTTAACATCTTCCTGAAGCAATGTTAAATGGTCGACCGTAATTTGGAAATTCACATCATTGACCGGACGCAGCGTACATGTATGATGTGCAGGAAGCAATAATGGGGAACCAACCGTTCTAAACACCCGATTGTTAATCGAGGCAAGTTCCGTTACTTGAATGGCATCAATAGAAGGATGAATAATAGCCCCTCCTAATGCCTTGTTATACGCCGTACTTCCTGAAGGCGTTGCAATACATAAGCCATCGCCGCGGAATCTTTCGAAATGCTGACCGCGAATTTCTACATCCATGACAAGCGTCCCTTCCACGCTCTTTACCGTTGATTCATTTAAAGCAAGAAATCTTGCTTCACGTCCGCCGTGCTGGTAACGCACAATCGTTTCAAGCAATGGATATTCAACAACTTGAAATGGCGTTTTTGCCAAGGCAATCACTAATTTTTCAATCTCATCAGGAGTCCAGTCCGCATAGAATCCAAGATGACCTGTATGAACACCGACAAAAGCTGTTTTATCCAGACGGTTTTTATAGCGATGAAACGCATATAATAATGTCCCATCCCCTCCAACGGATATCACGATGTCTGGTTGATCTTCATCATATTTCAAATTAAAATCTTGAAGATACGTTCTCATCCGCTGCATTAAATTATTCGATTTTGTATCTCCTTTTGAAGTAATTGCAAATTTCATACATCCACACCCTACTAGTTATATTTGTTTAACTAAACTATCAATGGTCCTTTGAGTCTTTTTTTCTAGAAAAAAGCCGTTGTGCTTCTTGAATTTCTAATCGAATTTGAGACATTTCTTCATCCAATAAAAAGGCCGCTTCTGCTGCGCGCTTCAAACGAATTTGAATGTCTTTCGGGAAATCACCTTTATATTTATAGTTTAAAGAATGTTCAATTGTTGCCCAGAAATTCATGGCTAATGTCCGAATTTGAATCTCTGCTAAGATTTTTTTCTCTCCATTAATCGTTTGAACTGGATAACAAATGACAACATGATATGAACGATAGCCGCTATTTTTTTGATGCGAAATATAATCCCGCTCTTCTATAATCTCAAAATCATTTCTATTTCTCAGCAACTCGACAACTTGCTTAATATCATCAACAAACTGGCACATCATTCTAAGCCCTGCAATATCTTGTATTTCTGTATCTAACTTATCGAGCGGAATATTTTTTTGACTAGCCTTATCTAATATACTAGAAATGGGCTTAACCCGACCTGTCACAAATTCAATCGGAGAATGAACTTGTGCACGTTCAAATTGTACTCTCAATCCCTTTAATTTAACCTTCAGTTCCTCAACAGCCTGTTTATAAGGCGCCAAAAAATCATCCCATTGTTCCATTGCTGCACCACCTAATTCTCTCTAAACAAAATCTACTATTTGTTATAGCAGTTTCCCCTATCATTCACTCACAAACAGCCTAATACTTTTAAGCCTGCAAATATATATGTATATTTATCCTTCTCTTCTAGAATCTTTTCGGGAGAACATAATTCTACATAATCTGAGACATTATTTCTCCACTTAACGATTATATTTTATCATATCCTGCAGGTCATGCCTAAATATTGAAAGATTATCTGGAAAAATAATTGAAGAACATTTGACAGAAAAGTTGGTTCTTATATCATTAAAATAAAAAGGCTCAAAGAAAGGAATTACAGATGGACCAGCATATTGAAATTGAATTTAAAAACCTGCTCTCTAAAGAAGCATTTGAGAAGCTTGTACACCATTTCCAAATCACACCTGATTCTTTTATCACGCAACAAAACCATTACTTCGATACGAAAGATTTTGATTTAAAAAAACAATATTCCGCTCTACGGATTCGCGAGAAAAACGAAGCATATGAGCTCACTTTAAAACAGCCGGCAAAAGAAGGCTTATTAGAATCTAACCAAGCATTATCTAAACAAGAAGCCGAAGCTTTTCTACAGGATGGACTATTCCCTGAAGGTCCTATACAAGCACTTATTATTCAAGCTAAGCTGAACCCGTCGGATTTCATATGCTTCGGTTCATTGCGGACAGATCGCGCTGAACTCCCCTTTCAAGATGGATTGCTCGTCGTTGACCATAGTTTTTATGCAGGGAAAGAAGATTATGAACTGGAATATGAAGTGCAAAATGCAGAAAGTGGAGAAAAAGTTTTCAGGGAACTGCTGGAAACACTTCAAATTCCGCTTCGAGAAACCGAAAATAAAGTTAAGCGCTTTTACGAAGCAACTTTTGGCGAATAATTTCGCTTCATAAATGGGGGTGAAATGGATGAATGTCCAGACTATTAAAACGCTTATTGAGCTACAAGCTCTTCAATCACTTTCAAGCACGAATTCTACAGGCAGTAGTTCTAATTCCCTTTTTCAAGATATGCTGACAGACGTGCTGTCAAGTGACACACTAGGAGAAAAGGCGACTCAATCATTAGGTTCTGTATGGAGCACGCTTTCTAACAATATACACATGCCGTCACAATCTGACGCAATTCCGCAAACGAGTTCAACTCCAGACAAAAAAACAGATTATGATGCAATTATTACAGAAGCTGCTGCTTTATATAAACTGCCTGAGAAATTAATTAAATCTGTGATTCAACAAGAATCTAATTTTAATCCAGATGCCAAAAGCTATGCAGGTGCTAGCGGATTAATGCAATTAATGCCTGCCACAGCGAGAAGTTTAGGGGTGCAAAACATTTTTGACCCAGCAGAGAATATTATGGGAGGCAGTAAATATTTAAGCAATATGCTCACTAAGTATGATGGGGACCTTGAAAAAGCTTTAGCAGCCTACAATGCCGGCCCTGGAAATGTTGATAAATACGGTGGCATCCCTCCTTTTAAAGAAACACAAAATTATGTAGCTAAAATCATGGATACATATTTAAGCTAAGCTTTTACAGTCGACTATGAAATGAGTCGACTTTTTTATCGTTATTTCTGTTAAATTCTGTTATTGATTTCAGGCTCATTCATATGAAATAATCTTATAAACTTATAATCGTTTGAATTCAATCGATCACACAAAATCTAATTCCAAACATTTCTGTGTAAAATTTTCACCAAGCTAGAAATTTGTGATATTAAGTGTCCATTGTTAAAATAATGATTAAATATCCGGCTAAACTAAAACAACGTCGGATTATCTTTTCATAAAAGGAGTAATCAGCATGACGCAAGGGAACCCTACACCATATGAAGCCATTGGAGAAGGGCAATTACACAGGTTAATTGATGCATTTTACTCCAAAGTTCAAAAACATCCCGATTTGCATCCAATCTTTCCTGATGACTTAAGTGAAACCATTCGAAAACAAAAACAATTTATGACTCAATACTTGGGAGGTCCTTCCCTTTATACAGATGAACATGGTCATCCAATGCTAAGAGCTCGACATCTTCCATTTGAAATTACACCAGAACGAGCAAAAGCATGGCTTTCCTGTATGTATGAAGCCATGGATGAAATCGGTCTTGAAGGTGAAATTCGTGATTTTTTCTATCATCGCCTCTTCTTGACAGCACAACATATGGTTAATACAGCTTCCACTGATGGGAAAGGAGAAGACAGTTGAGCGTCCATAAATCCGTTTTCAACATTTCCGATTGGAGTAAACGACAACATTGTTATGATATTGGAAAAAAGCCAATTGAGATTTATGTGTTTATTGACCCTCTTTGTCCTGAATGCTGGGGATTGGAACCAGTTATTCGAAAACTACAAATTGAATACGGTCAATTATTTAGCTTACGACATGTAGTAAGCGGAAAACTAGCTTCTCTTAATATCGGGAAAAATAAAAGTTTTGAACAAATCGCTCAAGCTTGGGAAAAAACAGCGAGCCGTTCCGGCATGTCTTGTGATGGTGATGTATGGTTGGAAGATCCTATCACCTCCCCGCATATCGTATCTATTGCGATAAAAGCAGCCGAACTTCAAGGAAGAAAATTGGCTACTCATTTTTTAAGAAAATTACAAGAATACATTTTTATTAAAAAGAAAAATATATCCAATATCGATGTGTTAACGGAGTGTGCCAAAAGCGTGGGACTAGATGTCAATGAATTCATGCATGATATCACTTCATCAAGCGCTTCGAAAGGATTTCAATGCGATCTAAAAATTACAACAGAAATGGATGTTCAAGAAATTCCATCATTAGTCTTCTTCAACCAAAATATCGAAGAAGAAGGCATTAAGCTATCGGGCGTGTATCCTTATGAAGTATACGTTCAAATTTTGGATGATATGTTAAAAGGTCTGCCCGAACCAAGCGCTCCCCCTTCTCTCGAACAATTCATGAGTTGCTTTAAATTGGTCGCTACAAAAGAAATTGAAGCTGTCTATAATATGAATAAAAGCACGGTCGAACGAGAAATGAAAAAACTTGTTCTCAAACAAGTCGTTAAAAAAATTCCCGCTAAATACGGGACATTTTGGAAGTATACAAAAAAGCAGTCAGCTGAATGACTGCTTTTTTTTACAAATAAAGAGCCATACATTTTATATGCATGGCCAGTGTATAGAAAATAAGGGGTAGGAGAAATCCTTCACAATTAAACAAAAAGGTATAAGTTTGTTTGTGACTCATTTCACAATAAATATAACAGAAAACAAGACCGTTTATCAAGTAGTTTGTGCACGATTTCACAAAACGTTCACTTATTATATTTATATATTGTATAACAGTATGTCTCCTTCTCTACTTCCTATTTTACAAACGCTATATGTAACGAAAAAGCCATGTAAATCTATGATTTACATGGCTTTTTATCTATTCATACGAACAAAGGGGATGGGAGAAATTTCACATGCAAACAAAGGGGTATAAGTTTGTAGTGATTTATTTCATATCTGTACTATATCAGATAAATGCTGTTTTTTCAATAAGTATGTGCGAAACTTCACATATTTGTCATAATCATATTCATTTATTATCTACATAAACTGTACAATAAAGCTTTCTAAATCCATTATTTAACTATATATGAAGATAAAGTTAAATGTTATTTTAATATGATAAAGGAGAGACATACAATGTTTAAATTTATTATTTTATTTGTCCTTCTATTCCTCTCTATCTTTTTCCAACTGCTAGGATTTATGAAATTAATGCCTTTATATATTACCTCCCCTATTTTATTGTTTGTTCTGTTTCTCTTTTTACATAATATGAACGAACGTAAACGTTTTAAAGGGTTTTAACTAAAATAAACGAGGCCCTCCTTTTGTTCTAGAGGGCCTCGCTTTATGTTTTTATTTTAATAAAAGTGATTCTAATTCATTTAATTTCTCTTCAAACACTTTTAATGCTTCACGAACTGGCTCGGCTTGCGTCATATCGACTCCAGCTTTTTTCAATACTTCAATCGGATAATCGGAGCTGCCTGATTTTAAGAATTCAATATATCGTTTAACCGCAGGCTCCCCTTCTTCAAGAATTTGTTTACTTAATGCTGTAGCCGCGCTAATACCTGTCGCATATTGATATACATAATAATTATAATAGAAATGCGGAATTCTCGCCCATTCTAAGCCAATTTCTTCATCAATCACCATGTTATCGCCAAAATACTTCTTATTTAACGCATAGTACTCTTCCGTAAGCATATCCGCTGTTAATGCCTCACCATTTTGAGCTTTTACGTGAATGGTATGCTCAAACTCTGCAAACATTGTTTGACGGAATAGTGTGCCTCGGAAGCCTTCTAAATAATGATTTAATAAATAAATTCGCTTCTTCTCGTCCTCAATTGTATTTAATAAATAATCATTTAATAAGTTCTCATTACATGTCGAAGCTACTTCCGCTACGAAAATTGAGTAGTTTCCATACGGATATGGCTGATATTTACGCGTGTAGTAACTATGAACAGAATGACCGAATTCATGAACAAGGGTAAATAGATTATTCACGTTGTTTTGCCAGTTCATTAAAATATACGGATTTGTGCCATATGTACCTGAAGAATACGCACCGCTGCGTTTTCCTTTATTCTCATGCACATCGACCCAACGATTTTCAAATCCTTCTTTTAGAACTTGTAAATAATCTTCACCAAGCGGCGCAAGACCTTTTAAAACATAGTCTTTCGCTTCTTCATACGTTACTTCCATCTTCACTTCTTGTACAAGCGGCGTAAATAAATCGTACATATGAAGTTCATCAAGCTTTAGAACTTTCTTGCGTAAATCTAAATAGCGGTGTAGTAAAGGAAGATGCTCATTCACTGTTTCCACTAGATTATCATAAACCGCTTCTGGAATATTATTATTGCTTAGAGCTGCTTGACGGGCATTGTCATATTTACGAACAGATGCATTAAAGTTTTGGCTTTTCACTTGCCCAGCCAGCGTGCTCGCAAATGTATTACGGAACTTGCCATACGTGCTATATACTCCTTCAAAAGCGTCCTGACGAACACGACGATCCGTACTTTCTAAAAAGCGAATATAGCGGCCATGCGTAATCTCTACATCATTGCCTTCTTCATCTTTAATCGTTGGGAATTTCAAATCGGCATTATTTAACATTCCAAACGTATTACTAGAGGCATCAAACACTTCTGAAGCTTGAGCTAACAATGCCTCCTCTGTCGCAGATAACACATGCGGACGTTGTAAATTAATTTCCTCAATCGCATGTTCATATAATTTCAATTCACTCTTTTCAGCCATAAACTGAGAAATTGTGCTTTCCTCGATGCTTAACAGTTCAGGTACAATATAAGCAAATGCACTGGATGCTTGTGCATATAAATTTTTCGCTCGATCATCAAACCCCTGATAAAGAGAGTTCGTTGTATCTTGATCATAACGCATATGGGAATACGCATAGACTTTTCCTAGCTTCTCTAACACATTATCTTGAAATTGCAGCGCATTATATAATTGGTCTGCACTTTCGCCTAACTTGCCTTGGAATTGATTCGCTTTCTTCAGTTCTTCTTTTACTTCCTGGTAAGCCGCTTCCCAATCCTGATCTGATGCAAAAATGTCCTCAAGTCTCCATGTATCCTCAACCGCAATATCTTGGCGTGATGGTAATGTATTCTTTGTCATTTCACATTCCTCCATTCAAAAGTACTTCCTCGATATGGATCCTTGATCATGTATAGCTTCTCCATACTAACTATTTCTTCATTCACTAGGAAACTCCTGCTCTTATCCCCCTATGACACGAAGTAGATCAAGCATTTTCATTATAAATGATATTGTTCTTCTCAAGCATCCATTTATACTCATGGTAGAACATCTTTTCCAATTTTTCCTGCTCCATCATCGTTTGGGGAATCCGGATTTCTTTCGTTAGCTTATAACAGCCTGCCGTTGTCTCCGTTAAATAGCCTGCTTGTGTGAGAAACGAGATGTATTCATAAACAGGATGAAGTGTATCACGTTTTACTAATGGCAGAGGCCTTAATGTAATCACACCTTTAGCAACTCTTTTTTGAAAAGACTGCAAAAACGTTCGTAATTGCACGAATTGCCCTAGCTCTCTTTTATATAGAACATCTAAATAGAGCCAAGCCTGCCATTCGATTGCTGCCGTCTTAATGAGTGCCATCCCTTTCACTGGAATCCCGACTTCAATAGGCAATGTAGGGGCGGTTAAACGATTTCGATATAAGCTGAGAAAAAGTGGATCATGTACGTTAGCCGTCTTCGTACGGTGAAAACACCAGCTTTTCCGTTTATAACGCCATAATGTGAGAAAGGGAAACTGTTCATGAATCCGAGGAAGAAGTTGTTTAGGAGAAAGATTCGGTAACGGAGCAGAAGTCATTTCGGCCAACACCGTAGCAGGAGAAAAAGGCGTGATTCCTTTAAGCGCAAACAACTCGTTTCGTTCTGGACAATACGTCCACAAAAAAGGATAAGCACTTCTTCCCGTTACAAACAACCACTGAAAAGCAGATAGTCGAAACTCTTGAACATCAATTCTTTTCATATGTTTCGCAGCTAAAATCCAAATTGGCATAATATCGAGGCTTTTATAGGATTCTGTTCGTTCGATAAATACAGCTTTGCTAATCGTCGAGCACTGAAATTCAAAAGCATATGTTCGTTCTTCAACCTTTACTAGAATATCCGCCCGCTTCTTAATAACCGGCAAGTACGCTTCTAATTCCGCTTGATAACCATGCTCCTTCAACCAAGAAAAAAGTTGTCGTTTGGCAAGTAAATGATAGGGGGACTCAGGTTCTGATGAGGCATAACAAGAGGTGTTACTTTTGTGGGCAAAATGAGGAATTTTCACAGATCCTGCTTTAATGACAAGCTCTGTTGCACAGCAAGGACAATAGTAGGGCGCGGATGCTTTAATCAAAGCAAGCATGTTTGCTGTAAGGATTTCCGGCAAAGTGATTAACGTCCCATCACGGCTTTTTGCAGTTAGCATACTTTACCTCCTTATATAGGATATATACCTACTATAACACGAAATATCCACTATTCTCCTGTTTATTAGTTCCGTTATATAACATTCAAAAAGTTGTTGAATATTACTGCGAAAAACCCATTTATCAAGTAAGGAAATGACTATATGCCTCTCGGGTTCGGTTTTGAATTACAAAATTCGAATTAACGGTGCCTTCCGCATAAAAATCAGTAAAGAAAAATGCTTGGAGCATATAGCTCTAAGCATTATATATATCAATCTTTATTGGAAATAAGCATCCGGTAGTTAAAGAAGAACAGTCTATTTGCTATGAAGAAATGCTATTCTTCTTATTTTGTATAAAACAAACAATAATACAAATTTATTTCACATAATGTTTTTTGAAATCTGGGTGAATAGAAAATTTACGGCGTAAATTCACGAGGTTTTCCCCAAAACTTTCTTCTAAAAGGTCTCTATGTCTCTCCATAACTTCTATGAGATACAAATCATGAATCATAACTTCCGTAATTGGCATTACTAAACCTACATGCCTTGTCCATGCTGCGCGGCTATCTTTCCCCAGTGAGACAATACCTGCTACTACTTCTGAATCATCTGCACTAATAACGATCCATCGTCCACCATACTCTTCTGTAATTTCATGACCCATATAATGAAGATAAACATTCGCAAAATCTGAGTCGATTTCCCCATAAGCAATAATTGTTACGTTGACTCCCCTTTTTTCTGCCTGTCTTAGTTCAGACTCCAATTCCTTGAATTCTTCTTTCCAGATCTCTAAGAGAATTCTTTTTTTTGCAGATAATATACACTCTTTTACCTTATCGAGTATTTCATTGCGTCCCGTGATATTCCAGATATTTTCACGGTCATTTGCAGAACGTTCGAACTCCGCTAATGATTTTTCTGCCAGTTCGAAATTCTCTTCCGCTTCCCTTCGGCGGTTTTTAATTAGCTCCTTTGCAGGAACAGGGGTATACTGTGGCGTGTTTCCAGGACTAACCAAAATATCTCCTCGTACGGTGAGACTATCTAGAACTTCATATATTTTTGAACGTGGTACACCAGAATTTTTTGCTACTGCATATCCAGTTAACGGAGATTCCTCCAATAAGGTAAGATATGCTTTTGCTTCATATTCGGTAAAATTTAGCTTCTTTAATGTTTCGAAAATGACTTCTTTCATAAACCCTCCAACATAATATTAGTCGCTACCTTAGTAACTAATATTTTACCAAAATCTGTTGATTGCTTCCAACTACTTCTGATATACTCACATAAGTAGTTACTTTAGTAGTCACTATTAGAGAGAGAAGGGAGAAGTAACATGGATAGCTTACTAACGTACATTTCAATTGCTGCAATGATGGTTGTTATACCAGGAGCAGATACTATGCTCTTAGTAAAAAACACACTCCGCTATGGTCCAAAAGCTGGACGTTATACGGTTCTCGGAATGGCAACGGGACTTTCTTTTTGGACACTTATTGCGATTCTTGGATTATCTGTTGTCATTGCAAAGTCTGTAATTCTTTTTAGTACAATCAAATATTTGGGAGCTGCTTACTTAATTTATTTGGGTATAAAAAGTTTTTTTGCTAAAAGTGTGTTTTCTTTAGAGGAAATTCAAGCACAAGCGAATGCACCTACTAATTCTTCAGGTCAGCATAATACAGAGTCCTTTATGCAAGCATTACTTAGTAATGTTCTTAATCCAAAGACTGTTTTGGTTTATATAACTGTCATGCCTCAATTTATCGATTTGAACGAAAATGTGAATCAGCAATTGATTGTGTTAGCATTAATCCTTACTTTACTTGCTGTATTGTGGTTTCTAACCCTTGTTTATGTAATTGATTACGCAAAAAAATGGTTGAATAGCCCCAAATTCCAGAAAGTATTCCAAAAATCGACTGGCTTAATTTTATTAGGTTTTGGTGTTAAAACGGGGATTTAAATTTCGTTTATTAGCACTGCTAATTCAAAGTTGATAGCGACTATACAGGACAATGATGAATTTACTCACTACAATAAAATCAAAGAAAAGAGAGCCCATATTGTATAACATGGGCCCTTTTCTTTATATTTAAAGCTTTGTTATAAAACGCTATTCGCTGCTTTTTGTTGTCCTAATAGCTTAGCAGAAAGATATTTTCTTGCATTAGGAGTTAAAATGTTTAGAATCTCTTTTTTCTTTTCAGATAAGTCTTCATTCTTTTCGAACTCTACTAAAGCACCATCCAAATTCTCGGCAATGTACTTCACCCTATACCCATTTTGGATAAGGAAATCTATTTGATCTCGTTCTTTTACATACTCTTGATACTCTGACATACAGCCTCCCCCTTCCGTACATCTACAATTTTTCATTCACAACTTGAGGTGCTGTCATCGTTTCTGTCTCCACCTCAATTTCCCAATCACGTCCAACCGTTATGCCCAAATATTTTTCATCATTAGGCTCTTCAATCTCAGCTTGCGGATATTTTTTAAACCACCAATACTTAGCTAAAACATAATAAACAATAGCTCCAACGGCAAACCCAACTAAAGAAGAATAAGCTGGTAATAAATTAGCAATGACTCCTCCGATAATCCATGCAATCATTCCGGCCCAGTTAAAACCTTTCATATATTTAAACTGGCCGTCTACTTCATAAAGATCGTGCACATTAACACGTCTTTTTCGAAGCAAATAATAGTCTGCAAATAAAATACCAACAATAGCTGTTAAGATGCCGCCAATAACAAGTAAAGCGGAATTAAGAATATCAAATAGACTCCAAGGTTGAGCAATTATACCGATAATTCCAGCAATGATAACGCCTACCCAAAATGGAACCTTTGGCCCGCCTACATTGGAGAAGATGGTTGCGGCAGGAATGACATTGGCTGACGTGTTTGTCGACCATTGTGCTAACACAATCATAAGCAGCAAGATTCCTAGTATAAATCCATTTGCGGCTTCTTGTAGGGCGACAACAGGATCAGCAGTTGCTACCGCCATATAACAAACGGCACCAATCACAACCATAAATGTGTTCACAATTGGCATAACAATAATCGAACCAACTAGCTGCGTTTTATTTCGTTTAAACCAGTTTCTTTCATTTTTAGGTGCTTTAAAAAATCTAGATAAGGAAGGCATATCCGCCGCTAGCGTGGCCCAGAATCCCATATTTGCCATCACAACCACCATAAATGCTGTAAACGCAGCAGCACCTGTTACTGGGCTTTCCACCCATGCCCAAATATCTTTTCCTTGCCCTGTTGCATTATCAGCTAAAGCAATATACATCCAGCAAGAAATGATAATGATAACTGGTGCAGCCAAATCAGCAAAGCGTTCAATCGATTTAATCCCTAGCGATGTATTAATCAGCTGAGCAGCCGCAAAGAGCAGGAAGCAAATAAACCAATTATCAAAACCGAATAGTAAGTTTAAAATTCCATTGATAGCCGTTGACCCAAAATAGGTGTTAATCCCAAACCAACAAGCGGCCGTTACTCCACGTATAATAGATGGAATATGTGTACCAATCGTTCCAAATGGGGCCCTCATATACACAGGGAAGGAAAGACCATGTTCAACTCCTATATCACCGATAATCGTCATAAAAATTCCGATTGTAACAGATCCAACTAGAGTGGCAAGGATAACGATTGGAAGTGGTAAATTGATTATTGCAGCACCGCCAATAGCAAAGGCGGCTAACACAATAGCCATTCCGACCCAAATCACTGAAAATCCAAAGGCACTTATATTTCTGTCACTATAAGAAATAGGAAGCAAATCAGGAGATTTTAAATAATTACTCTTCTTTTTCATGACGACACCTCCGCTTTTATTTTTTGAATTTTCAGTTTTATTTTTATATAAGAAACTCTAACTCTTTCAATCAATCCTATAAACCTATGCTATTTACTTAGTGATGGGATCAATGGCACCGGAAGCAGCTCCAATCACCGCTTGATGTTCATTCCATGTCATAGGCGGCAGTTCACTCGGAACTTCTACCATTTCAATTGCCCCTTCAACTGGACAGACAATCGAGCATAAATTACAGCCAACGCAGTCTTCTTCTCTTACCTTTAACTGACTGTTTCCATTTGCATCCTTTAATAAATCGATACATTGATGCGACGTATCTTCACATGAAATATGGCATTTATTACACTTAATACATACGTCATTGTTAATCCTAGCTACGACTTTATAATTGAGATCGAGTTCACCCCAATCCGAATATTTAGGAACAGATTTCCCAACTAAATCCATAACGGAAGTTAAGCCCTTTTCATCTAAGTAATTATTTAATCCGTCAATCATATCCTCCACAATTCTAAATCCATGATGCATAGCCGCTGTACAAACTTGCACGCCCGTTGCGCCCATTAACATAAATTCGACGGCATCTTTCCAATTGGAGATTCCGCCAATTCCAGAAATCGGAACGTTAATTCTCGAATTTCGAGCACATTCTCCTACCATATTCAAAGCAATTGGTTTAACGGCTGGTCCACAGTAGCCTCCATGAGCTCCTTTACCGGCAACATGAGGGATTGTATTCCAACTATCAATGTCAACACCGGCCAAACTGTTAATCGTATTAATCATACTAATCGCATCTGCACCGCCATTTACCGCAGCTTCAGCTGTAACGGTAATATCCGTTATATTAGGAGTCAGCTTGACGATTACTGGAGTTTTTGCGACTTCCTTTGCCCAATACGTTTGTTTTTCTACTAATTCCGGCACTTGACCTGAGGCGGCTCCCATTCCTCTTTCTGCCATTCCATGTGGACATCCAAAATTCAATTCCAGACCATCCACACCTACATCTTCTACTCGTTTGACAATTTCATGCCATTTCTCTAGCTTCGGTTCGACCATCAAAGAGGCAATGATTGCATGATTAGGAAATCGCTTCTTTGTTTCGTATATTTCCTTTAAATTCACTTCTAGCGGACGATCCGTAATTAATTCAATATTGTTAAATCCAGCCACCTTTTGACCGTTAAAATGAACGGCAGCAAATCTCGATGAAACATTTAGGATTGGGTCCCCTAACGTTTTCCAAACAGCGCCGCCCCAACCAGCTTCAAAGGCACGTTGAACTTGATACCCTGAATTTGTTGGAGGAGCAGAAGCTAACCAAAATGGATTTGGTGATTCAATTCCCGCTAAATTAATACGTAAATCTGCCATGACTTTTCCCTCCCTCATTTTCTTATGCAAGTTCAGATACTGGATTTGACAATACTTGATGAATGGCGTAAGCACTCTCTTTTCCTTGCTGTGCAGCAGATACGACCATCGCCTCTCCCTGACCTTTTCCAAAAATCACATCCCCGCAGGCAAATACTTTTTTATTGGATGTTTGAAAAGTAGTCGGATTAATTTTTACGACTCCATCCATATGTTCTAATTCGAATTGTTCAATCAGCCCAACATATCTTGATTGACCGATAGCTTTGATAACTGCATCGACTTCCAATGTAAATTCGGATCCTTCAATCGGTACAGGACGGCAGCGGCCATCTTCTCCTTGTTCGCCTAATTCCATCTTGATACATTCGATTGCTTTCACATTGCCTTCTTCATCACCTATGATTCGTTTCGGAGCGGTCAGCCATCTAAATTCCACTCCATCTTGTTTCGCGAATTCATACTCAAACTCATAGGCTGTCATCTCACTCATTGTACGTCGGTATAAAATTTTTACATTGTCTGCACCTAAACGGACGGAACATGTCGCTGCATCAATCGCTGTATTCCCCGCTCCGATTACCGCAACTCGCTTTCCAAGCAATCGATTGGAAATAGGCTTCGTTTTCGTTTCTTTCACAAATTCGATTGCATCGTAAACTCCTAACAGCTCTTCTCCACTTATCCCGATATCTGGCACCTTCGACATGCCAATTGCCAGGAGAACTATGTCATGTTTGCTCATGATTTCATCTACAGATATATCCTGACCAACCCTCGTGCTTGTTCGAATATTCACATGTAAGCTTTTGACTTGATTCACTTCCCAATAGGAAACTTCTTTCGGAAGTCTAAAAGAAACAATTCCGTACGTATTTAATCCTCCAGCCTTTTCTTCTGCTTCAAAAATCGTAACCTCATATCCTAATCGAGCGAGTTCTCTTGCGGCAGCTAAACCTGCTGGCCCTCCTCCAACAATCGCGACGGTCTTTCCGTTCTTCTTCCCTGCTTCGAATAAGACCTGCTCGTTTTTTATCGCCCAATCCGTTGCATAACGCTGTAGATTCCCAATCCTAATCGGCTTAGTAGAATGATTCAGAACACAAGCTCCTTCACATAATTCCTCCGTAGGACAAACACGCGCACAGCTTGCTCCAATCGGATTGGCTTCCATGATAGTCTTAGCGGATCCTTTCAAGTTGCCGGAAGCAATTTTTTTGATGAAGCTTGGGATATTAATTCCCGTAGGACACGCATTGATACACGGAGCATCATAACAATAAAGGCATCGGTTCGCTTCTTCAATAGCCTCCTGCTTTGTTAATCCTGGATATACTTCTTGAAAATTTTCATGTAAATGATCTAATGAAACTCTTAATTGATTGACAGAACTCAATTGAACGAACCCCCTTTTAAATTAGCCTTTATTATTGTCGATGTTTGACTCATTACTTAGATATGACTGTTTCACTTACTTTTTTTAGAGGATCAGAATTCACGGATCGCTTCAAGTACTTACCGCTTCCTAACTGTCCTACAAATTGTTTATCTTTAATGACATATTTCCCGCGAGAAAGAACGCTAACAGGTTCACCCATGACTTTCATTCCTTCAAAGGCACTGTAGTCTACATTCATATGGTGTGTTTCAGCTGAAATTTCTCGTTCAACATTTGGATCAAATATCACGATATCGGCATCTGAACCAATGGCAATCGTACCTTTTTGAGGGAACAAGCCAAATATTTTTGCTGCATTCGTTGAAATACTTTCTACGAATTCATTGATTGTAATACGCCCTTTATGAACACCTTCAGAGTATAAAACACTAAAGCGGTCTTCAATAAACGGTCCGCCATTTGGGATTTTCGAAAAGTCATCTTTACCTAGCTGTTTTTTTCCATTGAAGTTAAATGAGCATTGATCGGAGCCGATCGTTTGTAGCTGTTTTGCTTTGAGGGCATTCCATAGAGGTTGTTGATGATCTTTAGGCCGAAGTGGAGGTGACCAAACATATTTAGCTCCCTCAAAGTTCGGCTTTTCGAGTGCAGTTTGATCAAGCGTTAAGTAAGGAGGACAAGTTTCCCCATAGACCTCATATCCTTTTTCTCTTGCTCGAATAATTTCATCGACAGCTTCTTTACAGGTCACATGAACGACATACAGCTTAGCACCTGCAATATGAGCCAGCTCAATCGCTCGTTTCGTTGCTTCCCCTTCTAATTCAGGCGGTCTTGTTAATGCGTGATAAATAGGCTCTGTGTGCCCTAATGCCTTAGCTTCTTCTACTAATTCATCGATGACCGACCCATTTTCACAATGAACCATCACTACCGCACCGGTTTCTTTCCCTACTTTAAAAGCTTGGAAGAGTGTGCGATCAGTTGCTTGAAATTCCTTCGCATATGCTAAAAAGATTTTAAGAGAAGTGATGCCTTCTTTCTCTAGGATTGCTGGCAATTGCGCTAAAGTTTCATCGTTCAACTCCGTCACCATCAGATGAAATCCATAGTCAATGACCGCTTTCCCCTCCGCCTTTTCATGCCATTTCTTCACAGCATCTGCTAACGTTTTTTCACCTGAAGTTAAACAAAAATCTAAGATGGTTGTCGTTCCGCCAAAAGCAGCGGCGATTGTGCCTGTTTCCCAGTCGTCATCTGTGACAGTATTGTTAAAAGGCATATCTAAATGAGTATGAGGGTCAATTCCTCCAGGAAAAACGTATTTTCCAGTAGCGTCAATGACTTCAGCATCTGGTACTGAAAGATCTACACCGATTCGAACGATTTTTTCATCTTCAATAAGAATATCCGCTTCAAATACATCCGTAGCTGTCGCAATAGTTCCGCCTGTAATTAATTTCTTCATTTTGTTTCTCCCCTTTTTCATTTAGTTAGACACCCAGCATGAACGATTCACCATTCAAATGCATTCTTCTTTCTTCATGGAATAGTTACTTTGAAGGGCCAACACAGTTTCTAGCAGCACATTTGCCCCTTTTGCACAATCTGCGTAGCTTGTTTCTTCCTCTTCACAGTGACTTTTCCCATTCACACTGGGAACAAAGATCATGGCCGACGGAATATAGCTAGCGATAAACTGGGCATCATGACCAGCGCCGCTGTACATGCGACGATAAGAATAATGATGATTCTTACAAGATACCTCTAATTGATTACAAATCGCTGAATCGAATACGACGGTGTCTCTTCCCCAAAGTTTCGTAGATTGTGTCGTACAGCCTTCTACTTCTTGTGGAATCTTCTGAATCACATCGACGACTTGTTCTATTTTGTTCGGATCTTTATGTCTAGCTTCTAATGTGAATACCACTTTGTTCGGGATAACGGTATGAATATTCGGTGTAACATTCATTCTTCCTATTGTGTACACCAGTTCTTCATCAATCTGACTAAGGTTTTGACGCAGATTAGTAATAATAGAGGCTGCAAGAAATAAAGGGTCTTTTCTCATTGACATCGGTGTTGTTCCGGCATGATTTGATTCTCCATTAATCGTAATCTCATAACAAACCATTCCTAGCACACCCTCGACAACCCCAATATCGATTTGCTGCCTTTCCAATACAGGTCCTTGCTCAATATGTAATTCTAAGTAGGCAGTGGCTTCTGTTAAACGGTTTTCCACACTACCTTCATAGCCGCTTTCCTTTAGAGCTTCTCCAAAAGAAATACCTTCCTTATCTAACGATTGCAACATCTTACTTTTCTCAAATTTATTCGCTAGCACCCCGGAGCTCATCATGGCTGGGTCAAATCGTGCTCCTTCTTCATTCGTAAAGTTAACAATCATAAGTGGAATCTCTGGTTCTATATTATAATGTCTGAACGTTCTGATTACTTCAAGCGCAGTTAACACTCCTAATACTCCGTCGAATCTTCCACCTTTCTCTACAGAATCAAGATGAGATCCCATTACAATAGGCGGTACATCTTTCTTTCCTGGTAATATGGCATAAACATCCCCCATGTCATCAAATCTTACATCCATATTTAATTCTTTACAGCATTCACAAAAATAATTTCTAGCGATGATATCTTCATCTGACATAGAAAGCCTTGTAACACCGCCATTTTCGGTAGCTCCAAATGTACTGAATGCTTCAATGGTCTTACGCAATCTTTCTTCATCGCAACTTATCATAACATTTCCTCCCTCAAATGGTGATATAATGTAACATGTAGTTATCTTACTATTAATAAATTAAATTGTATATATTCATTAGTCTAAAAAACATTGTGCAGTCGCACATAGAACTTCAGCGTCTGATTTAGAAAGGAGATTCATATTATGATTACGTTAAAAAAAATGATCGACTCGCCTGAATTCACTGCCCTCACATTAGTGGCCGGTGAAGAAGGACTAGCCCGAGAGATTACGGGTATCAATATTACGGAAAGCGTACATTTAGCTGAATTTTATAGACCGAACGAGCTCCTTATCTCTACCGGCATCAACATAAAGGGCGATACAAATCAGTTAATTCATTTAGTTGAATCTGCGTTTCATCATCAAGCATCTGGTATCGTGTTCAACATTGGCCCTTATATCCCTAAAATCCCCCAGCAAGTCCTGCACTTCGCCACTGAAAATCAGTTCCCTGTCTTTCAAATGCCATGGACCTATCGCGTAGCTGATTTTTTAACAACAACTGTTCAGTTTTTATCTTCTCATCAGCACACTCAATCGAAGACAGAACAACTTCTGTCCAACATCTTATTTCACGCAGAACAGAATGAAGAAAAGATTGCACATGAACTAGCACACCTGGGGTACAAAAAGGATGCAGAATTAGGAATTATCGTGTGCACTGTTGCTAATACGAAGCGTCCTATTACAAAATTTACAGATGCCATCGAAAGTGCATTCACCAATAGATATAAACATTTCTTATCAACCGTGTATCAGAACCAAATGATTTATATGGTCAGCCGTTCAAATGTACAAACACCTAATATCCCTTTCTTAAAAACAGTAGAAAGTATTTATACCCGAGTCAATAAAGAGAATTCAAAAACAAAACTAGTCATTGGTATGGGAAACTTCTATAAACACATTACCAATCTATCAAAAAGCTACCACGAAGCACTTACTGTCATTCATCTGTCCCAACAACATCAAAATCCATCACTATGTAAATATAAAGATATCGGGGCCTATAAAATCATTATGGGGGTACAAGATCGAGATATTATAGAAACATTCCATCACGATATGTTAGGACGTCTTTATCGTTATGACAAGCTGCATGATACAGATTTTGTTCACTTCCTCCGCGTTTTTCTCGAAGAAGATGGAAGCACATCACATATTGGACGCCGGGAGTTCATTCACCGCAACACCGTTCTCTATAAAATTAAGAAAATCGAATCGTTATTAGATGTTGATTTGAGCAATTCTTTTACAAAAACGAATATCTCACTCGCCTTTATGATTGAGGATATTCTGAAGGAATAATGAAAAGTTGTGCATATGCACAACTTTTTTTGTTTGAATATTCATTGTTTTCAGATAGATAAACAGTTATGATGATGTTAAGTAATGTAACATCAATAAGGAAACGGAGTGGTTATTTTATGAAATCAATGGACGCTTCACAAATTAAACAAGAGAATCAGCAATATGTCTTACACTCATGGTCTAAACAAAAAAACGTAAATCCTAAAACAATCTCAAAAGCAGAAGGAGTTTTTTTCTGGGATGAAACCGATAACAAATATATCGACATGTGCTCACAACTTGTTTATTTAAATGTTGGACACCAGCACCCAAAGCTGCTCGAAGAATTTAAACATATCGGAGAAATTCCATTAGCTGCTCCCGGCTTCGCTACCGCTTCCAAAGCTGCTCTTGCACGCAAAATCGTTAAAGCAGCCCCTTCCAATATGGCTAAAGTGTTCTTTACGAGCGGAGGAGCCGAATCGAATGATCATGCTATTAAAATGGCCCGCATGGTTACAGGGCGTTACAAAATTTTCTCTCGCTATCGTTCCTATCATGGAGCGACATTCGGCGCTGGTAATTTAACTGGAGAGAGCCGTCGTTTCGAAGTAGAGCCAGGAATCCCCGGATTTATCAAGTTTGATACCCCTTATTTATATCGTGAAGTCGTCGATTTCCCTAGCGAAGAAGAAGCGACTCAATTTTACTTAGCTCGATTAAAGAACCAACTATTATACGAAGGACCACAATCTATTGCAGCTATCTTTATTGAACCGATTCCTGGAAGCAACGGCGTTCTTATTCCACCAAAAGGGTATCTCGAAGGAGTGCGGGCACTATGCGATGAGTTCGGTATTCTAATGATTTGCGATGAAGTCATGACAGGGTTTGGACGTACAGGAAAAATGTTTGCAGTCGATCATTTTAACTTCGAGCCTGATATGATTACCTTCGCCAAAGGAGTTACATCTGGTTACGCTCCGCTCGGCGGTGTGATTGTAAATGACAAGGTGGCAAACTATTTCGATGACCACGTACTCATGACAGGTTTAACTTATAGCGGACATACCGTTTGTACTCAAATTGGCTGTACGACCCTTGATATTTATCAAGAAGAAAATCTGATTGAACACGCAGCAAAAGTCGGCGAGCAATTAGCAAAACGCTTAGAGCAGCTTCTTTCATTTAATTCCGTCGGCGATGTCCGTTATATCGGGCTATTCGCAGCCGTAGAACTTGTGAAAGATAAAACGACAAAACAACCTATTATCGAATACGGAATGGATTACGGAAAAGACAAAGTAGGTTTGATGAGTAAATTTATTAGCTTATTAAGTGAAAACGGCTTCTATACGTACTCCCACGAATCCAGCGTCATTATCGCTCCCCCTCTCGTCATTACAGAACAGCAATTGAATGAAGCAATGGATTTATTCGAAAAAACATTAATTCAATTCGAACAGCAATATCTTTTCACAGATCAAACATTACTTACAAAATAAACCGTGTTATAATAAATGTTAATTTTTAGTTCCAGACCATTATATTAACATAATCGCATAACCTAAAGGGGGAGAAACAACAATGGAGAACTTTTTCTATGTGCAACCTGTCCCGGTTGATTTCGGAGTAGGCAAACTAAATACATTACCTGATATTTTAAAAGACTCTAATCTAAAAAACGGCATATTAATCAGCGCCCCTTCCATGATTCGAAATGGAATCGCGCAAAAGATTATCGATCAATCAGAAGGAAGAATTACTACTCTCTTTTCTGATATTCAACCAAATCCAACCATTCACAATACGGATGCCTGCGCAGATATGATTCGTAAATATCAATGTGAATTTGCTATTGCACTTGGAGGCGGCAGCATTATAGATTGCGCGAAGGTAGCTTGTTTTGTTGCTAAAACACCGTACCCGACAGCTGATTTCTTCTCTAGGAAACGCCCCGTCAACAAACCAGGTATTCCGTTGATTGCGATTCCAACAACATCAGGGACAGCCAGCGAAATCACTACTGTTTCGGTACTAACGGATACCGAAAATGATATAAAAGCACCCATTGGCAGTGATTACTTCTATCCAACGTATGCACTTGTAGATCCTGAATTGACCGTCACTTGCCCGCCATCCGTTACAGCGATAAGTGGTATTGATGTCCTAGCTCATGCTCTTGAAGCATACTATGGCAAGAAACATCAACCGCTTACAGATTTAGCAGCAGAAAGAGCGGCCTCTCTCGTGTTCGAGTACTTATTAACCGCCTATCACGAACCGGATAATTTAGAAGCAAGGGCAAAAATGAGCGAAGCATCTGTTACAGCTGGCATGGCATTTAATCTCACTCAAACAGCAGCAGCTCATGCTTGTTCGTATCCATTAACACAAGATTTCGATATTCCGCACGGCGAAGCTTGCGCCTTTACACTTCCTTCGTTTTGGAAGCTAAATAGCCAATCCGAACCTGAAACAGAACGTCTACACGCTTTTAGTCAGCGTCTAGGATTTAAGGATGCGGAAGAATTAGCCGACCGTATTGACGAAATGAAAAAGGAAATGGGATTACGAACAACACTAGAAGAAATTGGTGTCAAAACAGAAGCTGATCTAGACCAGCTTGTTGCCAATAGCTTCGCACCGAATATGGCGAATAACCCTGTTACGGTGACGAAAGAATCCCTTAAAGCTTTATATAGTGAGTTAAAATAAGAAAAGCACCCAATTATAAAACTTATATAGTCTTATAATTGGGCGCTTTTTTCTATATACAAAAAAACCGATCTCTATTTGAAATCGGCATAATTTTATGAAAAATAATTGGAGACTGTTTCGAACACATTGCCGTCAATCACCAGTTTGCCATACTCTTCAAGAACATGAACCGTCACCGGAGATTCATGACTGTACTCCAACAGCACACTCAATACATTATCGATATCTTCTTCTTCAATACTATCTTCAGCAAATTCAATATATAGAAAATATTTACCCTCATACGCATACAGTTTAGTCGTCCATTGATCTAAGCCAGAACGCTTACTGAGAGAAATTACATCCTCGAAGTCTGGGAACTCCGTGATAAATTCAATCATACCATCTTCAAAGGCCACGCCGCTATAGTCTTCTTTTCCTTGGAAATGCTCTTCAAGGAGACTCTCGACTTTATCGTCCATCTGGAAGTTTTTCAGTTTTTCATCTGAAAAAGCTAAATCCAGCTTTTGTCCATCTTTCCCTAATTGTGCTCGCGTCACAAGAATTTCTAGACCTTTTTCAAGAGCTTGAACTTGAATCCACAATGGGCCTTCAATAACAAATTCCTCTTCTTGATGAACTTCATCCATCATTTCCCAGAAAAGTTCTTCACTTCGTTCGCGGCTGTACCAAATTTCTTCGCGATCGAAACCTCGTTCCTCAATATCTATATAGGAAATATAAAATTTCACTGTATCATCGTTAATACGTTCAATTTCCATAAATCTCCTCTCCCTTCCTTTCACATTTTGAAGGGATAAAAAACCCCCAAGCAAAAATTACTCTAAAACCAGCTTTAGTCAATGAGGACTTGATAGGAATATAAGTGTTACTCTATTTTATGATAAAAACTACAAGAAGGGAAATAAAAAACTTCATTAATTAAAAAACAATTGTTTGCCTAATATGCCATTTATTTTATAGAAAAATTCCTCATTCTGCAACTTTATGACATTTTCGACGACAAATATTTAAATTCATTATCTATTATATACTCAAAATTTCCCTTACCCATACATTGTACTCTTAAAAAAATAAAGATTCTCAAAACTAAGTAAAGAAAAAGCTCTGCAGACAATCTCTAGCAGAGCAATCAAATACATTATTAATTAACTAATCGTTGTGCTTCTCGAAGATGGAACGTACGAACTTTACGCGGCAAGAAGCGACGAATCTCATCTTCATTGTACCCAACTTGAAGTCGCTTTTCATCAAGAATAATAGGTCTTCTTAATAATCCAGGATTTTCTTTAATTAATTTATACAACTCTTGAAGTGGTAACGTTTCTAAATTTACATTCAGCTTTTGGAATGTTTTTGATCTAGTTGAGATGACCTCATCCGTACCATCTTCCGTCATGCGCAGAATTTCCTTAATCTCTTCAATTGTAAGTGGTTCCGAGAAAATATTCCGTTCTTTATATGAAATTTCATGTTCTTCTAACCATGCTTTTGCTTTTCTACATGAAGTACAACTTGGTGATGTATATAATGTTACCATATTCACTCACACTCCCTAAGTATAGAATCGGCGATCTATGATGGGACTAATATATTTTCATATTTACCATTCTAATTTGAAATAACTTTAATTAAATAATTCTTATTTAAATTATACACTAATTAATTAAAAATGAACACCCTTTTTAAAAATTGCAAAAATCCTTTTATTACATTGGTTTTTCTGTACTATAGTACATTTTCAAATTCTTTAAATACACTATGACAGGCCTATACTAATTGAAAAAATACATACATATTCTCAATTAAACCTTATGTAATTGCAATTATGTTGGAATGAATATAATAAGTTTTTAAAAAATACATCCACCTAAGCTTTAAAGGTAAACAGCTGCTTATCTTGTACTATAAATATTCTTCAAAAAAATGGTAAATCCTCTTGTTTTTTATAAAATATGTTCTTTTATTACCTATATAGTACAACCCGAACATATAATGAACTAATTGAACGAAATCACCATATAAGGAGTTGTTTAAATGGCTCTTTTTTTCATCGATTTCCTTATTGTCGCTAGTTTAATTATCGGGATTACAGCTGTAAACGGTGTACTGACAAACGGCATTGCGGAGAAACTATTTGGAGGCAAACGTCATGCGCATATTTATCAGCACTCCCAGAGGATTCAAACAAATTGGAATCAAGTAGGCGGAAATACAGAAAAAACTTCCTGATCCTAAGAAACTGAATAGCTCCTTCTCTTATTAAGCAAACGTTTTTTTCGCAAAAAGCTGGATTCATAAGCCATTTATCTCTACAATAATAAAGTAGAAGCAGAATTTATTATTGACGTTTAATTAGAGGAGTGACTAGTACTTGAAAAGGATTTTCTCCGGCATTCAGCCATCTGGCTCTGTGACACTAGGAAATTATCTCGGAGCAATGAAGCAATTTGTAGAATTACAAAATGAATACGACTGTTTTTTCTGTATTGTTGACCAACACGCTATTACCGTTCCCCAAGATCGTTTAGAGTTACGAAAAAACATTAAAACACTTGCGGCACTATACTTAGCGGTCGGTTTGGATCCAGAAAAAGCGACGATTTTCATTCAATCTGAAGTTCCTGCTCACGCACAAGCAGGATGGATTTTCCAATGCGTTTCAACAATTGGAGAATTAGAAAGAATGACACAATTTAAAGACAAATCACAAGGAAAAGAAAGCGTTTTAGCTGCGCTTCTTACTTACCCGCCATTAATGGTTGGTGACATTCTTCTGTACAATACAGACCTTGTTCCTGTAGGTGAAGATCAGAAGCAGCATATTGAGTTAACTCGTGATTTAGCTGAACGATTTAATAAAAAATATAACGACATTTTCAAAATTCCTGAAATCAGCTTACCAAAGGCAGGAGCACGTATTATGTCGCTTCAAGAGCCGACTAAGAAAATGAGTAAATCGGATCCGAATAAAAAATCGACGATTGCCATCTTAGACGATCCAAAGCAAATCGAGAAGAATATTAAAAGCGCTGTCACTGATTCTGAAGGAATTGTTCGCTATGATAAAGAGAATAAGCCAGGTGTCTCTAACTTAATGGCGATTTACTCTATCTTCAGCGGCAAGAGTTACGATGAAATTGAAGCGATGTACGAAGGCAAAGGCTACGGCGACTTCAAAAGCGATTTAGCTCAAGTTGTTCTTGCTGAGCTTATTCCAATTCAAGAACGTTTCTACAGCTTAATTGACTCAGAAGAGCTGGATGAAATTCTGGATCGCGGTGCTGAGAAAGCAAACAGAGAAGCAAATAAAATGCTTAAGAAAATGTATAACGGCATGGGACTTGGTCGAAAAAGAAAATAAGACAAGCCTCGTTGCATGCAGAAAACCCACGAAAAAATTTTTCGTGGGTTTTTTAACACTAAAGAAAAGCTTCACTTAGGTCTTGTAGGTCTTATTTTTGGAAATTCACAGAGCTCCCGAGCGAACTCTTCGTCCACACAGTCCGGAGCTATTTTTAAGTTCCTCGGAGTTTGAGGTAATGAACGTTTCTTACTGGATGTTGCTGGAGTATCTGCTCTTCCCATACTATTGCCTCCTAACGGAATTTTAATCTTTCTTAGTATGGCTAGGAATCACGTTTCTATCTCCTTTACACGAGCAGTTTTTATAGAAAATCCTTTCCATTCAGCATAAAAAATAGTGCCAGAATGACCTGGCACTGTTTTTTTATAGTATCGATGGACTGTCTCCAACTTCCATTTCCCATAACTTCTCGAAGAACGGCTGTCCTTTTACTAAGTTTTCACAAAGCTGCAAATGTTTATCGGACCATCCTTCTTTAATTTCTTCATACAGTTGAAGCCATGCTAAATCAAAGTTTAATTCTTGAATCATCGCATACTTTTCTGGAGCCCACTCCGTATACCAATAACGAATTTCAGCTACATTCTTCGCATTAAATAATTGATCCATTGCCATGAACAATAATTGTTTTAATTGACGCTCTTTTCGCGTTAACCCATTCATAAATGAAGGATCTGGCGACAAAATATGATATTCCTTCTCAGATGTCGGTTTTTCAGTAAATGTATAGTCGGACGCTTCATGGTTTTCAACCATCTCATAGACAATTTGTTCTTGGCGTGGAATCAGGCGACTTTTACGAATCGGAATATGATACCCAATCGTATCCACTGCTAATATTCCGTTGCCGTCTGTCACAACAAAGCAGTATTCTAATTGAATTCGTTCATGATTTTTTCTAGCATATGCTTTTTGATATACATCATCGAGCAAAGATTTCGGTAACTCAGATAAGTCATTTTCTATGTAATGAAACATAGAGGCGGAGACTTTCAAAAGCGGGACTTGATCTAAAAGCTCAATTCCATCATCTTTTCTCCATTCATGAAAATGGCAAACATTATAACCATTTTCTTCTCCTTCAAACCAATTCACCCATACATCATGAAGATATAGCATATTCTATCCCTCACTTACAAAATTCTGTTTGTCCATCAGTATAGGCAAAATGCATGGAATTTATTCCATTAGCAAGAAGGATTTTTCCAAAATTGGATGAGGAAACTCAGCTATAGCACTTGGTTCTTTAACATGTCCTCCGCGGAAATAACAAACGATTGGCGTACAGACAATGGAGAAGCCTGTTTAACAAGCTGGTATCCCATCCAATACCCAATCATGTGCGGATACCCCTTTTTTCCAAGCATAATCGAATCATGCAAAGGATTAGAACGATTAATGTTCAACTTCCCCTCTATATACCGATTCCATAATCGTTTATAGTCGGACTCGGGATATAACGCAGTCCAATGAGCTAAATATTTACTTCCTAGATATTTGGCGACCGTTCTTTCTGCTACCCCCTCCATAACCATCGCATCTAACAGCGTATAGTCCTTCGCTTCTTTCTTAGTACGATGCAAGCGGCAAACATGATGATATTCATGAATCAACACAGCTTCTAGCTCTTGATCAGTAATATGGCTATCTAAAAAAAGAAATACGGCATGTTGAAACGCAAGGCCAGACTTCGCTTCCTTTGCCTTTTGCAAAAAACCCGGTGCCTGCAGCGGAAAAATATAAACGGGAACATCAGGGCCATTCCACAACTCATTGTACCTAGTAAATAACTGTTCAGCTTTTGTCCAGACGTCTTGTTTCACTAAATGCTGATAGACTTTTCTCGCTTTCTCATTTGGTGTGTACATTCCATTCGCTTGTAAATGACGATACAGTTGTTCCGGTTTGACATCGATGATATCTAGATTTTTCATCATCGTTAACGGGCGGTCAAACTCCGAAGCCATCCATTCATCTGTTTGAATGATTCCCATATCCTTCACCTCACACATTTAGGTATGTCATTTTATGCGTGTGGCTGCTAGTAAGTGAATTGGCGGCTTTTTTCATGAAATTGGCGGGATTATATAACAAATTGGCGGGATTATCTATTTACAAAGCAAAATAGAGGCTGTCTCGACCTCGAGACAGCCTTTTCTTTTTAATAAGAAAGTATAAAATTTCCGACATGTTTTAGTGTCTAGCTCCGATGCCTAGCTCGCTGTGAAAAAGATGATTGCCCTCGAAAGGCAAAGAGCGCCTTCCGGGTCAATCCCTATTTTCTTCGCGAGCTGACCAAGGCATCTCCGCTTTTCTTATTGATATTTCTTAAATAAAATCGTTGCGTTATGTCCGCCAAAACCTAATGAGTTACTGATAGCAGCTTGAATATCTGCCTTGCGTGCCTCATTTGGTACATAGTCCAAATCACATTCTGGATCTGGTGTTTCAATATGAATCGTCGGCGGCATAATTCCCTCTTGAATCGCTTGAACCGTGAAAATTGCTTCCACTCCGCCTGCTGCGCCTAGTAAATGGCCAGTCATTGACTTTGTTGAACTAACCGCTAGTTTATAAGCATGATCACCGAATACTTCTTTAATTGCCATCGTTTCATATTTATCGTTATATGGCGTACTTGTTCCGTGTGCGTTGATATATTGAATATCTTCAGGTTTTAATCCTGCATCCGCAATCGCAGCCTTCATTGCACGTGCTCCGCCTTCACCGCCAGGAGCTGGAGCTGTAATATGATAAGCATCACCTGTTGCACCATATCCAGCAATTTCAGCGTAAATTTTCGCACCGCGTTTTAGAGCATGTTCTAGTTCCTCTAAGACAACGATTCCTGCTCCTTCACCGATAACAAAACCATCGCGGTTAACATCAAACGGTCTGCTTGCTGTATTTGGATCTGGATTTGTTGAAAGTGCTGTATTCGCACAGAATCCTGCAACAGACATTTTCGTAATTGGCGCTTCTGCTCCACCTGAAATCATAACGTCTGCATCACCGCGCTGAATAACTTTAAACGCATCCCCAATGGAATTCGTACCTGTCGCACAAGCTGTTACCGTACAAGAGTTAACTCCTTTTGCACCTAATAAAATCGATACTTGACCTGTAGCCATATCAGGAATCATCATCGGTACGAAGAATGGACTTACTCGTTTATAGCCTCGTTTTAAAAACGTTTCATGTTGAATTTCTAACGTTTCAAGACCGCCAATTCCAGAACCAATCCATACCCCAACACGGTCAGCATTTGATTCATTAATATCAAGCTTTGCATCCTCAACAGCCATAGTTGCAGCAGCAATTGCATAATGTGTGAAGCGATCCATTTTTCGCGCTTCTTTTCGATCTACGTATGTTTCAATATCAAAATCTTTAATTTCTGCAGCAACTTTTACCGGAAATTCATCCGCATTTAAGCGAGTTAACGGGCCTACACCCGACTTACCTGCTTTAATATTTTCCCATGCTGTATGTGCATCATTTCCTAATGACGATAAAGAACCAATTCCAGTCACAACTACTCGACGATTTGTCATACTAACCTTTAACTCCTTTCAAGCCTCACGATCATGTTATTTGTTTTATTTACCCCATTTTAAGGCAATGGCTCCCCATGTTAAGCCGCCGCCGAATCCGACCATGACCAATACATCATCATCTTTAATTCGACCTGCTTCTAACTCCTCCACAATCGCAATTGGAATGGATGAAGCCGAAGTATTTCCATACTTATGAATTGTTTTCGTCATCTTTTCCACAGGTAGATTTAATCGTTCACGAGCGGACTCCATAATGCGAATATTCGCTTGATGCGGGATTAGTAAATCAACATCCTCGCGAGTTAAACCAGCCTTTGTTAGTACATTTAAGCTGGACTCTCCCATTTGACGCACCGCAAACTTAAACACTTCGCGACCATTCATCGCAATAAAGTCGCCTTCTTGTAATAAGTACTTGCCGCCTGAACCATCAGCACCTAGCTCAAAGGATAAAATCCCTCTGCCTTCTGATACAGGACCCAAAACAACGGCTCCGGCTCCATCGCCAAATAAAACAGCTGTATTTCGATCTTCCCAATTGGTGATTTTAGATAACTTTTCAACACCGACAATAAGGACGTGTTTATACACACCATTCTTAATAAATTGTTCACCTGTTATCATTCCGTACATAAATCCAGCACAAGCCGCGCTTAAATCCATCGCAGCCGCTTTCTTTGCACCTAACTTCTCTTGAATCATGCAGGCAACAGACGGAAAAGGCTGATCCGGTGTAACCGTTGAAACAAGAATTAAATCAATATCTTCTGCTGTAATGCCAGCGTTTTCAATTGCTTGTGTAGCTGCTCTATATGCCATGTCCGACGTATTCACATCATCGCTTGCTATTCTTCTTGCTTCAATTCCTGTTCGTGTTCGAATCCACTCATCAGAAGTATCCATTACTTTTTCTAAATCACTGTTCGTTACTATTTTTTCTGGTAAATAACGACCAATTCCTATAATTCCAGCATTCATTATGCCAACCCCTTATTAATTTTCAAAAAATTAATATCAAATATTATTACCTGGTACTAATTTTATATAAAAAATGCCCGATATGCAACAATAAAAGTAAAAGGTATCTAAAGATTGGTATAAAAACCATCTTAGGCATCTTATATGTATCTTAAAAAAGCTGTCCCTTTTAGAACAGCTCTTCATTCTCTTACTGCTGAGCGTCGCTTTTCCCTAGCTCATATGCTTCTTGCATGACTTTTTTAAATAAATCCATAAATGGAGCCGCCATTTCCATTGAAAAAGGAATGCCGTTTGCCTCTAATTGCGCTTTCGCTTCTGGGAAGTACTTCATCGCAATCGCCATAAATTCAAGCGTTTTATCTTCACTCATCTCAATTCCTCCTACTCATTTGACACTTTTCTTTCATATCCATTTTAGCCGTTCTATATTTGAAAGAAAAGAGCTATTCAAGCTCTCGCCATTTTTTCAACAGCTGCCAGCGCCGAAAATGCTTTTGCTGCATAGTAATCCCATCAGCTGGGGCTGTTTTGTTTTGTATCGTATAAATCATTCCTCGCTGCTTCCTTGAGCACTCCTTATATATACCCGTATACGCATCTTCTAATACTAATTGAGCACACTCTAACCATTGATTGCTTGCTTCACTTTGCACTTGAATGTTCTTTTCATCTCGAGATGCGAGTTCAACTAACACTTTTGGAAGATCCGCAACAAACAGAGCATCTAATCGATCCTCCGCTTCAATCGCCTTCTCTACTTCTGACGGAGCTTTCTTGCGAATCGCTGCTTCAAAACTCATTGTTTCTGGCTGCCAAGGTCCATAAACCGTCGGTAAAAACACGACTTTGACTGTACTCATTTCCTCCGCTTTTTGCAAAAGAGCTTGATACATCGAACGCTCTTCTTCAATTGGCATAAGCATAATGATGTGTGACTCCTTACTCAGGTGTGAGTCTTTCAAAAAAGCCGCAATTACCTTAATAATTTCAGCTTGATTGTCTCGTTTGCTTTTACTTAAATCATAACAAGACACATAAATGTTCTTTTGCTTTTCCAGCGATAAATACTTTAGCTTATGTATCGGTATATATAAGAAGTTACTATTTCTCCCTATTTCCATTTCCTTGTCTTCTATACTTTCTTCGGACATGTCTTCCCAATCTACACCAAGTACTTCCTCTCCTTGGTCAAGCAAGTACTTGGCAAGATGAAACCCAACAAACTGATAAGCCCCAATCACAACGGATGTTTGCATAGTTCAACTCCTCCCCGCCTGCCCTCATGTATCCTATATCGTATGCGGCAAACAGAGAGAATATTTTCATATTATAAATATGTTTCATGTTCTTTATAAAACTTATTTATAATATATGGAATTTTATAGCGTTTCTCCGGAAGTAAATAGGCCAGTTGCACATTTTTATTATATCGCTGCAAGCGACGATAAAGAGCAGCTTGACCTTTTTGAAAACTATTTAATACATGAATAATCTGTACAGGTGTATCGGTTAAACTCGGCATTGCCTCTGAATTGTTTATAAAGGACTCACTTTCTGTATAATCAATTTCAAACGCTTCTGCCACTTCATACAATACTTTCTTATAAAACAATTTGTTTTCTTTCTCTTTGTCCAGCTGCCATTTTAATGATAAACACGGGTTCTTTAACACAACCGAACGAATTTTCGAACCAAGTTTTTTCATTAATTCAAAAGCAACAAGCGCTCCTGTACCTTCAGCTAATATGTGTATTTTGTCGTTGGCAATCTCACTTTTCATAAACTTATCATACAGCTTCGTTGCAAGTTCAACCGACTTTACGCTTCCCCAATTAGCTCCGTAAAAATTCGATGAAAATAACGTATATCCATAGCCTTTCAAATGTTCTAAAATACGTAACCTCCCGGGGTGCTGGAGCCAAAAGCTGCTTCCTTGTTCAACAAAATGACCACGGTCACCGATTATAAGTACAGCAAAACCACTCGGCTGCTCAGCGTAATGAATCATGCACCACTGGTCATCAATTTGAAAAGTTCGCTGTTCCATTTTGTCTACTCCTTTGCAGGAAAATTACTTCTATTAATGTATGTGAACATGTAAGAAATGTAAGGGGGAGGTGCCTATTTACATAAAAATGTATATTAGAATACATTCGATTTTTATTCCCCATCTCCCTCCATAGACGCAACTTTTTAACAGTCTTATAAAAAACTCGTTTTAACTGTATATTAATTATGATAAGATGAAAATGATTGTACTAGAGTGAGGTGAAATTCAATGAGTTATATCTGGACATTTTTTTGGTCATTTTTATTAATTCATATGGCTACATATGTAGTTTCTTCTATGTCAGGAGTTGCGTACGATTTTACTATTGCAACAATTTTAAGCGTAATTGTTACAATTCTTGTTATCATCGTAGCAAGCATCCTTCCAAACGAACCTGTGGAAAAGAGTCATCATTAAGAGCACAAAAAGGTATCCATGTTATATCTGGATACCTTTTTTGTATAGTTAGGACCGTAATGTAAATTGCTCGTCAACGAAATCAATCGTAATCGTTGATTGGCCAGCTAGTGTACCCGCAATAATTTCACGAGCAATTTTCGTTTCGATATGTTTTTGAATAAATCGTTTTAATGGTCTTGCTCCGTATACTGGATCATAGCCTTGTTCAGCAAGCTGTTCTTTTGCAGCCTCTGTTAATTGTAAAGCAAAGCCTTGCTCCGCTAATCGACTTTGTAATTGCTTCATCATTTTCTCTACGATTTTTACAAGGTCTGCTTTTGTTAATGGTTTAAAGAGAACAATATCATCGACTCGATTTAAAAATTCCGGACGGAAATGACCGCGCAGTTCTGCAAATACTTGGTCTTTAATCTCCTCTTCTAATCCTCCATCTGTTGCCGCTGATTGCAATAAGAAATGAGAGCCGATATTTGATGTCATAATAATGACGGTATTTTTACAGTTAATCGTTCTCCCTTGTGAATCAGTGATGCGGCCATCATCCAACATCTGCAGTAAAATATTAAATACTTCAGGATGAGCTTTTTCAATTTCATCTAATAGAACAACGGAATACGGGTTTCGGCGAATCGCTTCTGTTAATTGTCCGCCTTCCTCAAAGCCGACATATCCTGGAGGTGCTCCAATAAGGCGAGACACCGCATGCTTTTCCATATACTCCGACATATCAATGCGAATCATATGCTCTTCACTATCAAATAATGTTTCTGCTAATGCTTTTACAAGCTCGGTTTTCCCTACCCCTGTTGGTCCAAGGAAAATGAACGAACCAATTGGTCGGTTTGGGTCTTTAATACCTGCTCTCGCTCGTAATACTGCATCCGATACTAGGTCGACTGCTTCTTCTTGTCCGACAACGCGCTCGTGAAGAATTTGTGATAAGCGCAGTAATTTCTCCCGTTCTCCTTCGACAAGCTTGCTGACTGGGATACCTGTCCAACGAGCAACGATGCTTGCGATTTCTTCCTCTGTTACTTCTTCCCGAAGAAGCCTTGACTCCTGTTTGTCTTTTACAACATCATCTTCAAGCTTGGCCAGTTCCTTCTCAAGCTCAGGAATTTTACCATGACGTAATTCAGCAGCACGATTTAAGTCATAGTCATTTTCCGCTTGCTCTAATTCACGGCGAAGCTTCTCCAGCTGTTCGCGCATATCTTGTACTTGCTGCAGCGAAGCTTTTTCCATTTGCCATTTTGCTTTCATACTATTCGCTTTATCTTGCAGTTCAGACAGCTCTTTTTGCAGCGCTTCAAGACGTGCTTGGCTTTGCTCATCTGACTCATTTTTTAACGCCGCTTCTTCAATTTCTAACTGCATCACTTTTCGTGTAATTTCATCAAGCTCTGATGGCATAGAGTCAATTTCCATACGAATCATCGCACAGGCTTCATCGACCAAATCAATTGCTTTGTCTGGTAAAAAACGCTCGGTAATATAACGATTAGACAGAACAGAAGCAGCTACAAGCGCTCGGTCATGAATGCGCACACCATGATGAACTTCAAAGCGTTCTTTCAATCCTCGTAAAATAGAAATCGTATCTTCTACGTCTGGCTCAGGCACAAGCACTTGTTGAAAACGTCGTTCAAGCGCTGGGTCTTTCTCAATATATTGACGGTACTCATCTAATGTTGTGGCGCCAATACAATGCAGCTCTCCGCGCGCAAGCATAGGCTTTAACATATTTCCTGCGTCAAGAGCCCCGTCTGTACGTCCCGCTCCAACAATCGTATGCAGCTCATCAATAAATAAGAGAATATTTCCTTCGCTTTTTTTCACTTCATTTAATACGGCCTTTAAGCGCTCTTCAAACTCACCGCGGAATTTTGCACCTGCTACAAGCGCACTCATATCAAGAGCGAACACAATTTTATCCTTTAATCCTTCTGGAACATCTTTACGAACAATTCGTTGGGCAAGCCCTTCGACAATGGCTGTTTTCCCAACACCCGGTTCTCCAATTAATACAGGGTTGTTTTTCGTTTTTCGAGACAAAATACGAATCACATTTCGAATTTCAGCGTCACGACCAATAACGGGATCGATTTTTCCACTGCGTACTTCCGCAACGAGGTCGCGACCGTATTTCTTTAATACTTCATATGTGCTCTCAGGATTTTGACTTGTCACGCGCTGGTTCCCCCTTATTCCTTGAATGATTTCCTTTGCTTGACGATAATCTATTTGAAAGGCGGCAAACAACCGCTGCACATTTGGTTTATTTTCTTTCAACATCGCTAACAATATATGTTCAACTGAAAGATATTCATCTTCCCACGCAGTCATTTCTTGCTCAGCTGCCGTTAAGATTTGCTGCAAAGAGGCTGACATATAGACTTGACTCGCCGTGCCGCTCACTTCAGGCAGCCCATTCAATTCCTTCGCTAACGCTGACTGGAATGTAGAAAAAGGCTCATTGGATTCCGATAATATGCGCAGCAGCATGCTTTCATCTTGTTCAGCTAAAGCGTGCAGCACATGCAGCTCTGTTAATTCAGGGTTATGGCGCTTTTTAGCTAACTCCTGACCTTGTATTAACGCTTGCTGTGTTCTTTCTGTCATCTTATTTAGATCCATCCTAATCCCTCCCAAATAAGATTTTGACCATCTTTGACCTTTATATTTTTTATTATACTCGCTTTATGGATTATGTAAAGTTTGGAATTATTATTATCGACAACTTTTTCCTTATTTATCGACGAATTTTTCCATTTATCAACGACTTTTCTTTACTTATCAATTTTCACATAAAAACAGGGTACGAAATCATATATGATTTCACACCCTATGTTGTATTCATGGTTTGCGCTTATATGTCCAAATCCGATTGTGATTAGATGTTTCAGGAAAAGAGTCCCCGGCATCTAATTTGATTTGTTTTGGATTATTCACTGTGCTTCCTGTTTCACCAATCTCGACATATATTCCATTATTCGGCGCTTTTTGTCCTGGTTTAAACTGACGATTTTGTCCCATCCGTAACCCCTCTTTCTTTAATATGTTGCATTTTTTATTATTTCCGATAATCGACTCATCATGTCTTTTAATTTTAGGAGTTTAACCCAACATCGAAGCTAATTGCTGATAAAGAGCGTCTTGGTCAATAAACCAGCGATCTGTTACACCTTCTCTTCGAATAATAAAGTGAATCGTATCTTTTACCTTGCCCCTCTTCTCTGTATAAATAGCCACCTGAGCTGGTATATCAATGAGCAATAACTCATCCTGACCTTCACGGCGCTCCTTCGACAGGTTCAAATATGTGATATCTTTAACAATACTATTCAAATATTTCATCCGATGCGCATTAGATACCGTTTGTGCTAATATTTTGGAATCTCCTTGATTGACGGCCGTTGCAAACATATCAATCAATTCAGAAGGACTAAGCGTTGCTGCATAGTCATCCAGCTTACCAGCCGCTTTCAAAATCATTAATTTATGAGCAAGGTCTTCATTTCTCAAACGATGTGTGATACTTCCTGAGAAGTGAATACAAAAGTGACCGGAAAAACCATTATCAAGAGCACCCGCACCATGAGGCATGCCATGCATCGAAGCCGCAATCACTTGATCTTTTATGACAATCACAATCGCTCTTCTTTTCCAACTCCATTGATTATGATAAATCTGCTTCATAATTCGAGTATCTTTTCTTGTTAACGGCTGTACATCGGCATGCTGGCTCCCTGCTCTTCGTTGAACACTAAATCTTTGTCCAGTTTCAACATCGATAATGGTAAATTTCGCTTTATTAGGGATTATTTTATTCACTTCTTCCCAGGGCAGCATTTCAATTTTAAAGCTAATGGGAGTATCTTCGTCTTCCCATTTCATCGCATAAGCGGAGGGAGTACACGCGAGAGTTAACATGAAAACAATCAATAATAGTAGGTAATTTTTCTGGCTACTCATTTCACTTCTCCTATGTTTTTCCTTATTATTTCAAGATATGATGAATTGAATAGCCTTTAATATTTGGAAACTGTTTTCCCACTCACTCCTTTTGTTTCAAATACGCCTCCATTTGCATCAAGTCTTCAGGAGTATCCACATCTCTCCCCCACATAGACTGATCGAAAGAGACGATTTTCATTCGATCCTGATGTGCTTGAATAATTGATTTTCCCCCTTGATCTCCTTCCATAAAATCAAAATGCCGAAACAATTCACCATCAAACAAAATGGGATGACCTACTACACCGTCATAGGCAGGTCGTACAATCCTAATTCCCTCTTTTCTCGTTTTCTTATATTGTTTGATTAACGTTTGAACAACCTCAATTGAAACAAAAGGCTGATCCGCTAAAAAAATAATCGCCGCATCGACGCGGCCTTTCATCGCTTCCATACCTAGTTTTAAAGAAGAAGCCATTCCCGTTGCATAGTTTGGATTGTATAGAACTTCAATTTGACGGAATTCATGAGACAGCTTACGCATTTCCTCAATATATGGGCCTGCAATTAAAACGATTGGATCTAGGGAATGATAAATAGACGCTTTAAGCGCATAATGAAAAAGAGGTATACCATGCAACGGTAATAAAAGTTTAGGCTTGCCCATTCGTTTGGACATACCAGCAGCTAGGATAACAGCTCCAATCTTACTCATGAATTTTTGCCTTTCCGTGGAGCGGCCTTGGATTTCTTCCGCTTCTTACAGCCATTAATTCAGAAACAATACTAATCGCCACTTCCTCCATCGTTTCCGCTCCTAAATCTAAGCCTAATGGAGAACGAATCGGGCCACTGGAAAAACTCCGTCCAATGTTGGAAAGCATCTCTTCCGTTCGAGACATCGGTCCGAGAACACCGACAAAGCGCGGATGACTGCTAAGCGCAAGCTGTAAGGCATCTTCATCATGCTGCTGATGATGATTCATAATAATCCACCAGCAATCCATCATTTCCTTAGAAGAGATGGCTGTAGAATGTTTAACAATATGATGTGCAGCACTAGGGAAAAAGCGAGGATTATTCAACTCTTCACGCGGGTCTAATACCGTCACCGCAAAGCCAGCTTTAGTCGCAAGCTCCACAACCGGAATCGAATCTCGTCCAGCACCCGCGACGATAAGTGATTCACTAGGTTTTACGGCATCAATCCAATATGAATAGCCTTTATATGTAAATACTTCAGCACGCGTTTGCTTCTCCATAACACTTCTCGCCCGTTCAACTACTTCATTTGGCACACTTGCCGCATCCCCTAGCCTCTTTCCATCTTTTTGAACGATTAACCGTCTTCCAGTCGGAATCTCCAACACAAGTGAAAAAGCTTGATTCCTTTCGAGAACTTCATTTATTTTCAGCCAAAATTCATCTTCATGTTCAATCGGCAATATAAGTATATTCAGTACTCCTTTGCAACCGATTCCTAGTCCCCAAATGTCCCGCTCGCTTAAATTGTACGTTTGCACATGTGGAGTTTTCCGGTCCATCGCCTGTTCAGCCCATCCATATAAATCACTTTCTAAACAGCCCCCGCTGATGGTGCCAAACATCTCTCCAGCTCTTGTCATCATCATTTTTGCTCCCGGAAGTCTATAGGCAGAACCGTTCGCACTAATCAGCATCACGAGAGCAGTCTGCTCATTCCGTTCCCATGCTTGTTTCATTTGTTGAAACAACTCCTTGAACTCTTGTAACCGCGACATACTTCCCCTCCTCATTGACTACGTTGTTACATAGTTATTCAAAAACTACATAAACATGTATGAATGTGATTTTTTAGTCATAACAAAAGGAAAATTCTCATATAGTAGTAAATTGTGTAAAAATAACAATCTATAAGGAGGCCCTAATGAAGGCAAACAAACTATTAAAGTGGTTGATTGCATTCGCCCTCATCTTTACAGTCTATATCCCGCTATCCAAACAAGCAGAAGCGGCACAAACCCTCACCGCAACAGTTAATATTAAATCTGGTACATTAAATGTCCGGGAAAAACCATCAACCTCATCCAAAAAGGTCGGTTCCCTGAAAAAAGGAGCCAAAGTGACCGTTTATGCCAAAACGAAAAGCGGCTGGTCTGAAATTCGCTACAATAAGAAAAAAGCGTTTGTGGCGACTAAGTATTTAACATTCACCTCCACGCAAGCTAGTTATGAACAAGATCCAAATAAAATTTATGTGTATAAATACGAAGATGGATTGTACACCGAGAAAAGCAACGGCAAGAAATATACTCACGAATACTTCGGAAAAGGCTGGTTGCTCTGGACCACGACAATGCCTGACAAAACAACGTATCAATGGTATCTAAGAGAAACAAAAGATGGACTATATACCGTTCATCCCGATGATCCACACACTCATAACGCGCTCATTAAATATCCGGTCAAAGTAGGTTACTCTTGGAAAATCATCTATGAAGGCGACGTACTAAACACGTATAAAATTACGGCCGTGAATAAAACGGTTAAAACGCATGCCGGTACGTTCAAACAAGTAGTCGAAGTAACGGCTGAGGAAGGTGTGAAAATGTATTACGCTAAAAACGTTGGGCTAATCAAAACGACTTACAAAGGAAAAACGACTGGGGAGTTGTATCAGTTGAAGAAAAAGTAAAGGGATTCGACATGGATGAAGGACATTTTCCTGAATGGATTTCTTCTGGATTTTGTCCTTCATACCCCTGATGAACGACTTTTTACTAACTCGATTCCTCTCTTTTGTCCTTCATAACCCTGATGAACGACTTTTTACTAGCTCGATTCCTCTCTTTCGGCCTTCATAATCCTGATGAAGGACTTTTTACTAGCTCGATTCCTCTCTTTCGGCCTTCATACCCCTGATGAACGACCTTTTACTAGCTGAACTTCTTTCTTTCGGCCTTCATAGCCCTAATGAACGACTTTTTACTAGCTCGATTTCTCTCTTTTGGCCTTCATAACCCTGATGAACGACTTTTTACTAGCTAAATTTCTCTCTTTTGGACTTCATAACCCTGATGAACGACTTTTTACTAGTTCGATTCCTCTCTTTCGGCCTTCATAATCCTGATGAACGACTTTTTACTAGTTCGATTCCTCTCTTTCGGCCTTCATAATCCTGATGAACGACTTTTTA